>ORJL010996221.1_pt1 | contig 10305 bp, 10 predicted proteins | sample 1779941 | NCBI WGS metagenome assembly ORJL01 (sample SAMEA104232317, study PRJEB22302) | groundwater metagenome | biome: forest; feature: aquifer; material: groundwater | place: USA | collected 2011-08-07 | depth 5.8 m | reverse complement strand
CAAGCACTTAAAGTTATTTGCGGGCGGTGGCCTTTTAGGCAACTTTGTCAACAACTCGCTCGAAGGCTACCGCACGCTCATTCCAATCAAAACCACCCAAAACCCTTCCATCCAAAAACCCACAAGGCAGGGCGGGGCGAGAAAGGTAGAAGTATGAAACAAGGCGGGACTACCAAACAAGAACAAAGGAAAAGGATCAAGCAATTAATTGGCTTTATTTTTAACTTCAGATATGCCACAAGAAAACAGTTAGAAGTATTTATTCAATTGATTATGAATCTGTCTTATTCTCGCCGGCTGATTGATTATGTCGTAAGGCATGGTTTTGTTAAGGTATACTACGATTCATCGTTTAAAACAAGGATCTACTATCTAACCAATAAAAGCAAGGAACTCATCCGCGGTGAAGAAGTTTATATTGAGCAGTATCATTTTGAAAAGAGGTATGCAGGAACAAACACCTTTGGTCATCATAATATGCTTGTTGAAACCTACTTTCTTTTTAAAAGCCACTTGGATATTAAGAGCTGGAAATGTGAATGGGTTTTAAGGATTGGCAAGGATAAGGGGGATAAAATCCCCGATGGATTGATAACGCTCCAAGATGGAACAAAAATAGCTGTTGAAGTGGAAACAAGCTATAAAGCACTGGAGGCTTGGAAGACGGTAGTTAAATTGTATAGCTATGATATTGAGGATGCTTTTATTTACCACGGAGTCTTGATAGTAGCAGAAAGCAGGGTTGATTATGATGGTATCAAAACAAAACTGTTTAACCTTGATCCAGAGTTTTGCGGGGAAAGATTCATTCTAGCAGATTTAGGTATGCTTGAACTGGGAATGTGTTTTTATCAAGGCAAGTTAATCCACTTGGAGGAAGCCTTTAAACTTTTGGAGGGAATAAAATGATAAAAAAGGAGATTAGTTTAAAAGAAAAGCTTGTCAGGCTGTTAGTATTACTCCCGATTATCTATATTGGCTTTGGTTGGTATGTCGGCTTAAACTACGGCAGAAAGCCTATTTTGTTTGGGCCCTATAAAAATATTCCTGTGGTAATGAAGGATAACCTCTTAGGCTCATCTCTTAGTGAGATTTCCGGAAGCAATGCGCTAGTGATGGTTGTTCCGCCAGCGAATACTGGTAAATCTGACCAAGGCTCAACTTATTTTAAGATAACCGGCTATTTTGAGATTCCCGGAACTTGGAACTTTGATTTCGCGCCTTCCGATATCGACTCGATTTTTAAGAAGACTTTTGCTCTAACCGGAAGCTATTCCCGCGCAATAGTCCATGAGCTTAAGAATCCTAGGCGTAGATTAGGGAGCCTGTCGGTAGACGAGCTTAATGATTTCCTTAAAGCAGTCGGAAGAACTAAGGATATGGAAAAGCTAAAGCCTTATTTATTTCTTTCAAGGCTGGAAAAGAAGTATCCCTGGGTTTACTCTGACACAGTGCTTTTATCTCGGGCAATGGGAAATATTCTTAAAGATAGCATGCTTCCTTACGACATATTAGGTTTGGTAGGCATAGTAGTTTTCTTTATTGGTTTAGCCACAAGAGGCTTTTGGCTCTGGGGGTATTATTTATTTTGGGTATTTGCTTATTGGTTGGGCAGAATTGGATATCACGATATAAATCTAGCTTTCGCTAATGACGGCTGGCAGGTAATCATATGGAGCTTCTGGAACGGTTTTATAGTCAAGGAAGGCAGGTTATTTTTAGTGATTGCCGCGGGATTATATGTTATAAGTTTTGCGGTATTAGCTGTTGTATATGTATTCCAACATATTTTGCCACGCAAAAAGCGGGAGATTGAGGATTTCTTTAAAATTGATAAGGATATTGAAAAGCGAAAAGAGCTCTCTATCGAGACTGTTGAGTTTAAGAAGGTGCATTTTGACATTAATAAGAAATTGAATCAATACGCCAAGACAGACAAATATTTCTTGGCTGTCTCAGATAATAAACAGGATGTTGTTGTTGAGGAAAGTACGCTTAACCGCCATCTGCATGTATTAGGGTCTACGGGAGGCGGAAAAACTTCTTTAGTGATACTCCCTTTAAGTAGGCAGGCTATTGAAAAAGATAGAGGCTGTTGTTTTATTGATTTTAAAGGAGATGAGGTTTTTAAGAAGTATGTTCGAGAGCAGGCAAAAGAAAAAGGCAAAAATTTTTATTATTTTAGCATTGATCCCGATGAGCAGTCAGTAGGCTATAATCCGCTGTCTTCGGGTGATATCCATTCCAAAGTAGATAGGATTATGACGGCTTTGGAGTTAATTTATCAGGGGCCTGCGGGTTTTTACAGTAATGTACAGACAATGGTATTTGTAGGTTTACTTAAGGAGATGGAGAAAGCAAATAAAGAGATAACTTTCCTTTCAATTAAAGGCGCGTTAATAAATCAGCACTTTCTTAAAAGAATGAAAGTAGATGCGCAGGAAGTTAAAGGGCTCCTGGCAGCAATCTCCTGGATTGCAGGGATAGATGCGATAAACCGGAATGAGCTGGATTTAGCTAAAGTAATTAAAAATGGTGATGTGGTGTTTTTTGCTCTAAAGAGTCAGGTGAATACGCGTTTAGCTGAAGCAATCGGTAGGATGCTGATTATTGATCTAAAATCCCAGGCTGTATCACGCAAGGAAACCGATCCGCCATATTTTATCTTCATCGACGAATTCCAAAATTTAGCTTGCTCGCACTTTGTGGATGTTATTTCTAAAGTAAGGAGTGCTAATTTTTGTCTGATTTTATCTAACCAGTCGCGGGGGAATTTAAGCAGCGTATCAGCTGCATTTGAGAATGCTATTTTTACTAATACTGCAACTAAGGTTATCTTTATGCAGGAGGATCCCTCTGATGCAAGATTTTGGTCAGAGAAAACAGGACAGACTACTTATCAGGATAAAAGCGTGTTTCAGGTGGATAACATAACGGCTGATAAGGCAGGGGTCAAGCTTGACGGCTTAAGATCCGCTCAAGGCAATATCCGGACTGCTGTTAAAAACTACATTTCAGAAAATGTGTTTTTAAGGATCCCTTTTTTAAAGTCCGTTATTTTTTCAAGAGAAAAGCTTGCGGTAATAGCCAATCATGAATTTTTATTTAATAAGGCAGAAAGGGATAGGTTTATTGCAAGTCCGTTTGAGCATAACAAGAAGGAAGCAGCATAAAAAAAGGAGGAAAGAAAAATGTACAGAGATATTAAAAGAAAGAGGTTTATGCTAAAGACCTTCGCGGTCTTGTGTTTAGTTCTTGGGCTTTCGATGGCGGTGGTACCTTTTGTTTTTGCGGAAATAAGTACTACACAGGAGCAGCAGGTAGTAGGAGATTTTGCCACCTTTATCATCAACATTCTCACAGGGCCCGTATCGAAAATCCTGGGGGCAATATTACTTATTGCCGGTGTAATTGCACTTTTAAACGGAAAGCAGGGAGTGGCTTTAGCCTGTGGTTTTGGGTTTATGATTTTGATGTTTATACCCAAGATCCTGGAAGGGTTGTTTAAGCAATAATGAGAAAATGCCTGCGTACCATTGATAAACCGCTGCTTCTCTTCGGCCTTGAGCCTGAAGACGTGGGGATACTGGTTTTGGCCTGCGGCTCGATGATATTATTCTTCGATACCTTTTATGCAGGCCTGGTATTCTTTGGGGGCTGGATGTTTTTAAGATTGATAAAACAAGGTAAGCCCCAGGGATACATTACGCATTTATTTTATAAACATGGTATCCAGATAAGAGGATTAATCGATCCGCCAAAGATAACAAGTAGGTATTCAGTTTTTAGAGGAGAAGAATAATGCAAATGCAAAATTTTACAATACTAGAACTATTATTAGTAGTTCTAATCTTTGCCATTTACTTCTTGCCTACCTTAATAGCGTTATTAAGGCAGCATAAAAATAAGCTGGCGATATTTTTGCTTAATCTTCTTTTAGGCTGGACTGTTTTGGGATGGGTAGGTTCGCTTATTTGGTCGGTAATGAAGTAAATCTTACGTCTATATACAGAGAGTTTTTCTGGTGTGCCGTATTTTAGGGCCGCCTGAGAGAGAATCCCCTTTGAGTACCTTTGAGTACCATAGAAACACATTGACAAATTCAATAGTTGTGATAAATTAACGCCATAAGAAAGCTATATCGTCCCGAGTTGTGAAGGGGTAAATCCCGGACGCTAAAAAAGTAAAACCTTCGCTATAGGCAAGTATGCCAAGCGAGGGTTTTTTGTTTTATAGATTAATAATGAAAGGAGTAGCTATGCCGACTACAGGACCCGTCCAAGATATGAATGAACAGCGTGAGAAGCAAAGACAATGTGCTTTAGACAAGTTAAATGAATGGGCTAATAACAAAATAGGGCTTAAGAGACCTGTTTTCTTTGTAGCTGGATGGACAGATGAAAGTTGCGCCGCATGGATGAATTCAGACAAGATAAATAAGTCAATTCGAGATTGGCTTACCGAAATTTGTCTAAATCAGGATCAGTCATATTATATTAACTTTGAAAAAGAATCTCCTGACTGTAATAATTTTCTTGATTTTGGAGAAGTTTTAAAGAAGAAGATTTGGGATGTGCTTGGGAAAAATAAAGAGTTTGATATAGTCGGGCACAGCATGGGTGGTTTGGATATAAGAGCAGCCATAGCTTTGGGTGAGCCATTATTGAATATTAGAAATTGTCTGACTGTATCTACACCACACTGGGGAGATAATTTTGGAGGCTTTAACGCTTGGCTAAGAAAAACATTATTCGGAAGCAAGATTGCCAATTTGTTCGCAAAAGAAACCCCCTACCAGATTGTTCAGAGTCAGCAGTTAGATCCGGATTACGAATCAATAAAAACAATAAATAAATTAGAGAACAGGGAAGCATTTTTGGAAAGAGTCGATAAAATGTTTCAATTTAAAGGAACGCAGGATTTTACGGTTAAGGGAAGCGCTTTTATAGATAGGACTGGATTATCTCCACAGCTGACCGATAAGATAGAGAATGTTATTATTGAAGGAGCGGATCATACTGGAAAAATAGGTATCACTAAAGATCCCAGAACCGTACTTGCTATTTTAAGAATTTTACTTGGAATCATCCTAGAGCAAGAATATGAGAATTATGGTATTCTGATAGGCGGTATTCAGGATCGTCTTAAGGGGATTACCTCTTGTAATATATGATAAGAAGACGGCCTCAAAAAAATCTTGACAATTTAAAATTATAGTGTAATATAAAATTTGACAATTAGGTAAAGTAGATTTAACGCAGTCGCTATCACTCGGTCGCAAGATCGGAGAAAAATAGGGCTGGTTTTCTGGAAGCAATTTCAGAGAGCCAGCCTTTTTTATTTGCCATGAATGATTTTAAACCAGAAAAACTAAAACGCACCGGTTTTGTTGAGAAATGGGCTCATGCCGAACAAACGTCTGCTTTCTTGGGAATCAGCCTTTATGCTGTGATTGTATTTTGTATAGTTTTATTGGTTACGTTATTTAAAGTATCTACAAAACCCCAAGCCATTTATTACATACCCAGCGCACAAGAAGCAGGTATGGCTTATCCAAACCGCATAGATAAAGCAGTGGTATGCGGTTTTGCCTCAAACTGGCTCTTAAACCGCAATAATTTTACACCTCTTACAGTCAAAGATACTTATCAAAGAGCAATGCGTTATATGGCGCCAGGGTTACTTTCCCGGACAAAGGCAGGCCTTGAAGATGAAATATCCAGAGTTACGCGCGACAGTATCTCTTCGTTATTTTCCTTAAGTAAAGAGCCGGAGGCAGAAGACTCGGGCACGGATTTTAAAATAACCTTGACTGGAGAAAAGATTATTTTTATGGGTAAAGAAAAACTGGATGACCGTATTCTTTGTTACACGATGACCTTACAAAGAATTCCCCCTATCGAAACCAATCCCTACGGTTTGGTGATAGCGGGAGTAAAACAGGAAAAGGTGGAGATACAATGAAAATGCTTAAAAAGTTTTTTATCTTGATGATTGTTTCTGGGGTGGTTCTTGCAGGACGGGCCAATGCTTCAAGTGCATCAGATTATAACGTTGACTCTATTCCTTTGAGGCTAAAAGCAGGAATGATAACTGAGGCAGAATTTCCTGACAAAATCGCTAATGTTACAAAAAGCGTAGCAAGCGACATCTTACAGATCGAAACCTTAGGCAATAGGATTTTCTTACTGCCTAGAGAAAATTTAGAATCTCAAGTTTATGTAATTACCCAGGATAATGTTTCCTATTGCCTGCATTTAATTATGGATGAAACAGAAGCCCCTACCCGCATAAAGATTAAGAAGCCTCATGGCCAAGTAAGCGCAGAGCAGACTAAGGAAACGGCAAATACGGTTGAACTAATGAAAGCACTCCTTACAGGCAAACAACCTTCCGGCTCAGTCAGCTCAAAGCTGCATCCTCAAGAGATCTTTAATAACGGAAAATTCCGCATCATTATAGATGAGGCTTATGAGCTTTCTAATAATCTAAAAGCCTTAGTTTTAACTTTTGAGAATTTAGATCATAAGCCGCTTGTCGTGCCTATTGAACATATAGAGCTCCCGGGTTTATTGGCTATAAGTGTAGACAGTCAAATATTAGAGGCCGGGCCTCGAAATACTAATAATAAGTCTGCAGCTTATACTACCAAGGCTTACATGATTATGGAGGGGTTGACACAATGAAAATACCTTTTGATAAGATCCCCGGTTTTAATAAGCTTCCGCTGGTGCTGCGCAATAATCCGAAATTTGCAATTGTAGTTATCTTTTGTTTAGTGATTGGCCTGGTGTTTTTACTTTTTGCAGGAAGCAAGGAAACCCGCAAGATTCAGAAAAGTTTGGGTTTAGTTGAGTCTAAAAAAACCACTGGTTTGGCTGAAGATAAAGATGTCGGCGTCATAACCGGATCTGTAGATACTAAGTCTTATGTCTTACGCATTGAAAAGCAGTATTACGATATCAGCTCAAAGTTTGATTCTCTTTCTGAGCGCATGGGAGCTTTTGAAAAGAGCGCTCAAGACTTACGTAATAATCAAGGTCAGATTAGTAAAATCGTCATGGGCTTGGATAAAAGAGTAACGGATACTTTTACGCGAGATTCCGGTTTACCTAAGAAAATCCTTGAGCGGGGGCAAAGCATTGGTTCTATTGAAGAGGCGCAAAACATTTCTCTTCCTATGTCGCAACTAGCCGGCAAGACAAATAATCTAGAGATGGCTAAGGTTGGCGAAATCAGACTAGAGGAAAAATCTCCCGGGAAGAAGTACGTTTATCTTCCTTTGGGCAGCTTTGTTAAGTGTACTCTTCTGACCGGTGTGTATGCCCCTGCTAATGAAAGCAATCCTCTTCCGGTATTAATTAGCGTGGATGAGGCTTTTTATGGCCCGAATAATACAAGGATTCCCTTAAAAGGAGCATTTGCTATTGGCAAGGCTGTAGGGGATGTGGTTTCCAAAAGGGCGGTTATCCAGATTGTAAGCTTTTCTATGGTGCTGCCGGATGGAAAGGTTTTTGAACATGAGGCGAATTTAGGATACTTAGCGGATAGTGACGGACGTTTAGGTATACAGGGTGAGTTAATTTATAACACCGGAAAACAATTAAGCGTAAGTTTTTTATCCGGGTTCCTTGCTGGAGGATCTGAAGCGCTATCTCAGGCAGAGACCTCAACCGTTACTAGCGCCTACGGTCAAACTTCTAAGAATGTTACCGGTAACACTGGGCGCTATTCCATGTTTTCCGGCCTAGCCAATAGCGCGCAAGGAATGTCTAGTTATTACCAGAAACAATTAGAAGCTATGATTCCTGCAGTAAAAATTGAGGCAGGTAAAAAAGCTGTTTTAGTGGTTCAGAAAGGAGTGCAAATTGAAGGCCTTGAAGCACCTCTTGATAATTTTGGTCCTTTTGACGACTAGCGGATGTGCTGCGTCTAAAGGATTAGTTAAGGACACTCCCAATAAAGTAATAGATGTATACCTGGAAGCTGTATCCAGCGGCAGGGTTGACGCAGCGAACTATATAAAGGAAAACTTAAAAATTGATCAAGCTTTTGGTTATGTCAAACCCTATGTTCCAGTAGTTGAGCCTGCGGATGTGCGTATGGTCTGGCTACCGGCACATAAGTCAAAATATTCGCCACAAGTTTTAGTCAGCGGCCACTGGGTTTATATCATGGTAAAAGAGTCGCGCTGGTTTATTGATTCGCAAGCTGAAAGTGAAGTAAAAATTCCTTTAATAGTTCCTTATAAGGAAGAGAATAAAAAATGATGAAAACTAAAACTCTGGAGTCTTTTTTCGAAGAGGGTATGTCTTTTACCGAACTCCTGCCTTATTTTAGCTATGAGAACGACTTTTTTGTGTTAAAAGACGGAAGCCTGGGACAGGTCTGGGAAGTTTCTTTAATCGAGAGCGAAACAAAATCCGCTGCTCATTTGGAGCAGTTAGCCCAGATGATTGAGGGCGTTATTATCCGGCTGCCGGAAGAACTGGTGAGCTGTCAGTTTATACTTGTCTGCGATGAAGATTTAAACGATAAGCTCCAAAGTTATAGGGATTTTTCCCAGGTCTTTGATAACCAAATAGTAAGGGAAGCCAGTAAGGCTAAACTTGAGCATCTAAATTCAGGAAAGTCCGGCTTCTTTGAACAGCATACCGGCCCATATTCTAGTAAAAGAATACGCTGTCTTTTTACTCTGCGCTATTTTCCATCGTGTGCACGTACAACATGGAGCGATAAATTGCAGTTTTATTTTAGCGGGAAGAATCGCATCAAGGAAAAAATATCAGAGGGTTTCCTGGTGAATTGCCAGAGTATAACCCGGTTCTCTGATGTGGTAGAAGGCGTATTTAAGGCCTGCGAAATCAAATACTCTAGGTTTAAGGAAGAAGAGTTGCATTGCCTACTCTATAAACTACTGAATCCCAAACGCGCTGATACCTTGCCTCTGCCTGTATTTAGAAAAGATGAATCTTTAATAGATCAGATTTTATATAACAGTCCCAAGGCCTCTTTAGAGGGTTTTGAGTTTGAAGGTCAATTATTTAGGGTAGTTACCTTGAAAGAATTACCCTTAAGCACGGAAACCGGCATGTTTACCGCAGAGCTTTCCCGAGGGACGCGTTTTTCCATGCTGGATTTATTAAAAGATTTCATTATGGTGATTAATTTTTATATCCCAAAACAGGAAGAAGCCATAAGAAGGATAAAGATGCAAAAGGCCTTTGCTTTTATGCAGCGCTCAACCTATTTTGGCGATAAGTCAATTGAGGCCTCTGAGAAAAAAGAAGAGCTCGATTCTGTGATTAGGGAGACCTTTAGCTCAGGCCATAAAATAATCTATCCCAGGATTCATTTTATTATTTCGGAATCTTCAGGAGAAAAATGCGAAAGCTCCATTGCTAACATCTTAAATATGTTATCGCGTATGGGTTGCGAAGGTCTGAAAGAAGAAATTATCGGCGCATCACTTTTTTTATCCTGCCTGCCTTTGTGCTTTGACCACGCTTATGAAAAGTTTATCAAGCGCACCAGGCGCATGATCTCTTCTAACTTGAGCGATATGCTTCCGTTATACGGTTCAGTTAAGGGAACATCCAGCCCTGCGCAAGTATACCTAAATAGAAGAGGGGAATTGGTTAATTGGGATTTTTTTGACTCTAATACTAACCCGCACGCGATTATTATCGGAGCCTCGGGTGCGGGTAAGAGTTTTTTTGTGAATGACTTTATATTGCAGAATGCCCGGCTTGATTCCCATTTCTTTGTCTTGGATAAAGGGGATTCTTATAAGAAACTCTGCCAAATCTTAGGCGGCCAGTATATCAGGTTTGAATTGAATGACCCGGTGACCATAAATCCTTTCTTAAAAGAGCCGGATGCAGAGCATTTGGCTTTCTTGGTAACAGTATTATCCGAGATGTGCTCGGGAGGAGACGAGCGAGAGCGTCTTTTCAGAGAACAGGAAGGGGTTCTGCAAAAGGCAATTATATCTGCTTATGAAGAAAGAAAAAATAAAGATGAGGAAGTGGTTTTATCTGACGTAGTGGATAAACTTAAAAGCCATGCCTGCAACCGGAAGCTGGGATTAGGTGAGAGCATTGGTTTAAAGCTCGCCTTAAAACTTACTCCTTTTACCCGGGAAGGTTCATACGGCAGGTTCTTTGATGGCAAGAACCAATTTAATCTTGGTACTAAGTTTACCGTATTTGAGTTGGGCAATTTAAGCAGCCATTCGGATTTACAGTTGGTGGTTTTACTGAACATTATGTATTTCATTACCAATTTTGTCTCATCAAGCGAAAT
>ORJL011819272.1_pt1 | contig 10307 bp, 8 predicted proteins | sample 1779941 | NCBI WGS metagenome assembly ORJL01 (sample SAMEA104232317, study PRJEB22302) | groundwater metagenome | biome: forest; feature: aquifer; material: groundwater | place: USA | collected 2011-08-07 | depth 5.8 m | reverse complement strand
AAATCTCGTTTATCATTCAAACTTTTTGTTTTAATAACCGCCCGGCTCCCGCGCTCAATGGCGACAATCTGCCGGGCAAATTCTCCAATGGCTAACTTAGACGGCGTACCCGCACCGCAGATATTAAACATGCGTACCACGACAACATCAAGGCCCTGGCGCGCATAAAAAATCCCCAATTGCGTTTGCAATAGTTTGACAAATCCATACCATCCTAATGGCTGGGGTAAACTTTTTTCAGTTATCAACCGTTGACCATGAATACAGCCATATTCCGCCGCGGAGCCGGGAATAATAATACGGGATTTAAGCCCGGCTTTCTTGATCGCTTCCAACAACGAAAGAGTCGCATAAAAATTGGACGATAAAAGTTTTTTGGGAGTTGGCGCCATCCCTCCGGCAAGATTAAAAATATAGCCGGGTTTGACGCGCAATAATATTTTTTCTAATGGACGGCTGTGATTTAAATCGCAAGAAAAGACATTTCGTTCATTCTTCTGAGGCCGGAGGGCGATACCATAAACCGTATATTCTCGGTTTTTTCTTTTGAAAAATTGCCCTAGGGCATTTCCTAAAAAACCATGAATCCCAACGATAAGTATCCGCTTTTGCATCACAAATTTTTTAAAAATCTGTGTTTATTTTTCCGCCACAATTCCTGAGCCTCTTCCAAATCACTCAGCCTCCCTAAATCCAGCCAAAATCCTTTTGCCTTAAAGCAGGAAACTTTCTTACCGTCGTTTTTAATGCGCACCATAAGTTGCGGTATATGGATCCTCTCCTGCACCGCGATATACCGCTGACATTCCTTATTAAAAACGTTGACTCCTATGCTGACGTAAGACCGGTGTTCAGGTTTTTCAATATAATCCATCAACTCATTTTTTTTATTCAATGTGATGACTCCAAAATCGGTTTTTATCACTCTTTCCTTGATGGCAATTGTGGCAGCGGCTTTATTTTCTCGGTGAAATTTTAATAGATCCGTAAAGCTGATATTGGTCAGCGTATCGCCGTTGATGACAAGAAAATGGTCGCTTAACAATTTAATTGATTTAATGACACCGGCTGTTCCTAAGGGAGTCTTTTCTTTCATATACACTATGCGGACGCCTAAGCGCGAGCCATCGCCCAAATAAGATTCAATAAAATTCGCCAAGTATCCTGTGGCAATAATAATATTTTTCAATCCACACGATTGTAATTGACGGATAAGAATTTCAATGATGGGCAACCCTCCCACAGGCATGAGCGGCTTAGGGATAACCGTTGTATACGGCCTCAGGCGAGATCCTTCTCCGCCGGCGAGAATAATAACTTGGGCCCTATTAGACATGATAAATCTCCGATCTAAAATATTGCGGATGCGCCTTAATCCATCGATAAGTTTGCCGCAATCCTTCTTCTAAGCTTACTTGTGGCGACCACCCGCAGAGTCTGCGCAAAGCGCCCGCATCACATAAAAGCCGTTCCACCTCACTCAAGGCTGGACGCAAACGTTCTTTTTCAATCGCAACTATAGCTTTAACTTTAAGCATCCCCGCTATCAATTTCACTAAATCGGCAATACTTGTCTCGCGGCCGCTGCCGACATTCAAAACTTGCCCCACAGTTTTATCGGATTCTGCGACCCGCAGAAAAGCATCGACGGTGTCGGAAACAAAATTAAAATCTCTCGTCGCGTGAATATTTCCCAAATGAATGGTTTTCTTCCCAGCGCACAACTGACTCATAATCGTTGGGATAACAGCCCGCGCCGATTGCCGGGGGCCGTAGGTGTTAAAAGGCCGAATCGTGGCAACGGGAAGACCAAAAGAAAGGTGAAAGGATTGAGCCAAATGATCAGCCGCCGCTTTACTTGCCGCATACGGGGATTGAGGATTTAAAGGATGTGTTTCTGAAATGGGAACCGATTGAGCCGTTCCGTAAACTTCGCTTGTTGATGTATGGATGATTTTTTTGACGCCTTTGTTTCGAGCCGCCTGTAGAACATTCAGGGTTCCTTTAACATTTGTATCAACGTAACTATCGGGCGAATGATAACTGAAAGGAATTCCAATCAACGCGGCGAGATGAAAAATAATATCAATACCTTCAACAGCCTTTTGGACACCATGCGGATCCCGGATATCCCCGGAGAAAATATCGATTTTCCTCTGGTGATTTTTGGGCAGGCTATCAAGCCATCCCCAGCTACCAAAAGAATTGTAGTAAACAAAGGCCCTGACCTTAGCCCCTTTCTGCAACAAGGCTTCCGTCAAATGGCTCCCAATAAACCCATCCGCCCCAGTAACGAGCACTTTTTTATTGAACCAATTCATGGCGAGCCTTCTTTTCACAATCCGCATCAGCTTCCCGGGTTTTATAACAATGAGCAAACGTCATGCCAAAGATGGCCCAGATCGGAATCGCTGTATAAGGCAATTCAAAAATCACTAAGAAATTTGCGGCAACAAACCAATTGATAATAATACCGCAAAGAAGAATTCCCGTGAGAGATTTAACTTGAATAAATCGTCTTATCATCTTAAATAAAGCCAGTAAAAAACTGAAAATAAATAAAATTCCGACTATGCCCGCTCGATAGATAATATTTAAGTACGAATTGTGAGGTTCTACCCAGCCATCCCGCTTCCATTCGCTGTCTCCCCAGCAAAGGATTTCCAGGCTTTTTGAGCGAAAAGGCTTTCCAAAATCGAAGCCGAAAATTGGTTTTTCTTTTGCTAAATTGATCAGCATATCCCTCCATATGAGTATCCGAAAAACCGCATTGTCGTTGTCAGCCCATTTTTTATTATTTTTCTCTAAAGAAATCGGGAGCGCCTTTTCTCTAATTTCTTCTCTGGTAACTCGTTGCGTTGATTCATTGTCGCCAGTAGAAATGTTAGCTACCTCCTTATGAGTAACAACTCCCGCCAAAGGAATTATCTGCTTTTTCTGCTCGACTTGATCAAAAAGGACTTTCTCTATCCTTATCTCTATCTCTGCTTCCCTCTCTATCTCTCTCACTACCTCTTTAGCATCTTCTTGGAGAGACTTAACCTGTGCTGAGGAGATCTCCTCTCTCGCAGGAACTGCTACAACTTGCAATACCTTTGTCGCCATTGGCTTCTCAGAGGGCTTTAGAACCTCCGGTAGCTCCATATGAGTTGAATCCATTTTTTGTTCTTTTACCTGCGGAATGATTCTTTGCACTTTCTCTTTAGCCTGTTTTCCTTGACCATGCTGAATAGTAGCAAATCGCGCTGACTCTGTCTTCACCCGACTTTCCTGCAACACACCCTTGTTTTGAATAATATTGACCTTGGGGTCACTTTTTTCTTTTACCGGCTTATCAGGGTTATACAGCTTGACACCTTTTCGCTCTTCCATTTTAAAATGGTCCATGTTCGCTCTTATGTACTCATCGGATGACCTTATCACCTTTGCCATTTTCTTAAATGCAACAATTGACCTTACGGCATTATGATCGGCGAACTTATATAATCCAACAATAACAGTTCCCGCCATCAACATCCCTAATAGAAATTTTAACCTTTTATTGCTATTCAAAATAACCGGAAGCGCCGTTGCTAAATATAACCCTGACAAACAGTTGCTTACAGCCATCATCCTTGACGCCCGAAAAAGCTCCTCATAAGGGATAATTACAAGCAATGCCGCAAACATGAACCACTTCAGGGCTTTGTTTGGATAAGATTTAATAAGAATAATCCCTAAAAGCATCAGCGTCACAGGTGAACATTGGCTATGCTTCAATAAAAGAACTGTAAAAATAGCAAGAAATCCAACAAGACAATTCTTTGCGCTAAAAAAATCTCTTCTATAAAACGCATAACTCAATATAGCAAAAACCGGGTAATATAAAAGGGCTGCGTGACGTAGTGCTAACGGCCCCCATTTTATATAGCCGTACAAAGCTTTTATGATGACAAAAATAACATAGCTGGCAACAAGATAATGCCACTTTGTTAGTTTGGGAAGATCCTTGCGATCCTTGGTTAAAAATAGGAGTAAACAAACGAAGAATAGCATTTCCCCGACGAAAATAGGAAAATTTAAAAACGAGAATTGGATATGCCGTTCGGCTAGATCTCTTACAAATACGATGTACCCTAAAGAGATTGCCCCGATACTGAATAATCCAAGCAAATCAAGATAGTAATTTTTCTTATTCAAACGATCCACCGGCTAAGTAAACATCCCCATGCCCTTAATATTCCTAACATTCCTTGAAAAGTTCAATTGAAAGCGGGCGTTTTTCTCAAGAATCTTCGCATACAATCCCGGAATAAAACCCAACATCCTGCCATTTAGCGCAGAGATTCCCCCAAACGCCGTCAACACATTTAACAACCCAAATTCCCTCATTCCCTTAAAAGATAATTCTTTCGCGGTATTATAATCTTTTTGAATGATAGCGTAGAAAATTCTTTTTAAATATATAGTCTGACAGCGTTGCCGGGTCCACCGGTTTTTTTCCGCTTCCCTTACTTTCAAAGAAGGCGCTAAATGCGCATACACCCTTTTGGTGACGCCAACAGCCCTGTTAAATTCAGCATCTGTCAGACTGCCTTCATCGTAATTTGCCCGGCAAAATAAATTGATCTCATCCTCCGAAAATTTTTCATTAACAAATTGGCTAATATTTCTTCCGGCAATCTTTTTTATTTCTTCAAGGTTTTGCCTTCCCTGCTCAGATCTGCTCACAGACCGCGTATGTTCGCGGATAGCCATGAGAATTTTAGGAGTTGTCGTAATCTGAAAATTGTTTCTCAAAAGTTTTCCCCAAAGCGCGTAATCCGCCGCAATAATGTAACTTTCGTCGTAGCCGTCATTTTCAATAACATCTTTTTTCTTGAAAACAGAGCCAACATGATTAATCGGAGAGGCGATCAGGGAGCGGAGAATGATATCTTCTCGATGGGACGGAGGCTTGTAAATTTTCTTAATCTTATTTTGTTCGTCAATAGCAATGGCGTAACTGCTCACAACACTACAACCTGGATTTCTTTTGATGTAATTCACCTGCGCTTCCAGCCACTGGGGCAAAGCGATGTCGTCCCCGTCCATACGCGCGATGTAATCCCCCTCGGCCAATTTTAGGCCAAGATTCAACGATTTAGTTTGCCCAAGATTTTTTGCATTATGATAAATCTTTATGCGCCTATCATGAAAAGATTCTATGATCTTCAGCGAATGATCCGTGCTGCAATCGTCGACGATCAAGAAATCAAAATCGGCATAGGTTTGATTTAGAACGCTCCCGATAGAATGCTTAAGATAATCTCCGCCGTTATATAAAGCCATTAAAACGGTTAGCTTGGGTGTAGACATATTCATATTTTTAATCACAGCAGCTTTGCTTCCCTAAATTCTTATAAAATGATTTAGTCGTTCGTTGGTGGGAGAAGCGAAATAATCTGCAACAAAGCCACGCGCCTTTTCAATTAATTCTCTCCGTTGATTTTCATTTAAATTACGGAGCATTTCAATAGATTTTTGAAGTTCCTGCGCCGACCCTGCGATTAAATCGCCCTTGTTGAATTCTACAAGCGCATCTCCGGATAAAGGGCAATTGACATTAATATGAATGGCGGGAACGCCATTCAGCCAAGCTTGAATTCCTATAGAGGTATGCCGATATAAGACACAGTAACTTCTTTGTAAATCTTTCTGCAACGAATTTTGTGAAAGCTCAAAATTGCTTGGCATTTGATGGAGGCATCGTTTTTGTATTTGAGACAACCCTACATGCGGATGGGTTCGAAGGATAACTTTATGTTCTTTGAAAACATGGGCCTGTTCGGCAAACCAATCCAACAAATGAGCGCTACTCCAAAAACCATCTAAAGCCAGCAATATATATTTTTCCTGAAGTTTATCTCGCCCTGCCCAGTCTACAGATAAATCTATTTGCCCTACAGGTATATCCCGCAATGAACAACCAATATCGGATTTGGCTGGATCCTGTTTCCCCATTTTTGAAAATAACATCCAGGGATTGTCCCCTGTGAAAATAAGGCGATCGACACTAGGCTTATTTAGTACCTCTTGGGGCGTCCTATACAGCTTGAGATTAAGATTAAAAATAACTCCGTGAGAATATCCTGTCGTCTGGATCTCGCGTGAGCATATTGCTTGAAGGCATCCGCGCTCAAAAGCATTACCTTCAAAAATCAGGATCATGCGTTTAAAATCATACGTCTTCGTTAGCTTTGATACGGCCGCATGGTATATTTCTGCCTTCAGATTAAATTCATGGGGCCATCTTCGGGCATTCCACTCTAAAAGACTGGAAAAATCACAGCCGCAAAAAGGAGCCTCCCATATTTTAATGCGCCTGAAAAAAACAGAACAAAGTAGCTGCAGAAATGCGGGCCAGCTTACCAAGGCATCGGGCGCGTGAATTTCAACGTCTTGACAATTCTTCATGTCCTGGGCAAGCTTTGGATTCATAAGCTCAAGAGAGTCACTTAAATATGCTGCCTGATAGCCCTGCTCCTTTAGAAAATGATGGAGATTACCGAAAAATGGGTCTAAATATTGACCGTCTCTAAATGACCAAGAATAAAATAAAGAGATAATTAAAAACGTTTTCTCTTCGGGCGCAGGAACGGCTTTGAAAACCGGCGTAAACCATTTCTGCTTAAGACACAAAAAAGATGAAGCACCGAATCGAAAAATATTCTGGGCCTCCTGAAAAATATTCTTGAGCCAATCCGCTCGATTGGAATCATGGTGCAAAATAGTCCACTCGTGTTTTTTTGCCCAAGTTATCCAGATTTCTCTCTCTTGTAAACTTTCGGGAACAACAACAATGCGATGATTCTTTTCTTTATGCATACATTGAAGCGTAAATAAAGCGATCGCCAAATAGCCTGCGGATCTTTCCCACTCTTGCATTTTGGAAGAAATACTATTACGCCAAAAAACGTGGTCGGATGGAAAGGGCTTTACCAGACCGTCCCAAAATACGGTAAACTGGTCAAAGAAATTTTCCTGCTCATTCTCACTTAAAGAACGCAGATACAGTCGCTTGAGAGATTTTTCTTTGATGAAATTCTTTTCAGAAGGACTCAAACAGCGGTTAATATAAATCTCTGTTCGCTGATCAATATGGGGGGTTTTATCCGATAGCCGGGAAGTGACAATTAATTCAATCACATCATTCCACTGAGTATTTTGAAGAAAATTTATCGAATTTACTTAAGGACACAAACCAAAATCCTTCAAAACTTGTATAAAGCCAATAGGGCTGAAGAATAAACCGGGATAGTTTATTGGGAGGAAACATCATTAATTTTCTTTCACGCTCAACCCGCCAACCCGTATGCAGGAAAATCTTGGACCAGTCCAAAGGAGAAAGCTCAAAAATGTGGACATTTTCAATCGTAGGACGTTTTGCGTGGTCCCAACGACGGGTCAGATAATTCAGGCTCACACGGCTTTGACGGACAAAAGGGACAGAAACGACAAGTTTATGACGGACAACATCACGGATATCTGTCAAAAAATTAATAGGTGCGGGCAAATGCTCGAGAGTTTCAAAGACAGAGGCAATGTCATACTGCACCTTTTTGGCCTTTAAATTCAACGCATCTTCGCAAATGGCGCTTAATCCTCTTTTCTTCATTTTTTCGACCGCCTGGGCTTGTAAATTGATACCAACGGTCGATAACTGCTGAGGGCTGAAATATTTTTTTAGTAATAATCTTACGGAGCCATCGGAATCGCCAATATCCGCGTATTCACAACGTCCCCTCTCTTGGACTATCTTTGCAATCTCTTCCTTAACAAAAGCAGTTTCGGCAACCACGAGCTGCCGTATTCTATGCTCCACTTCCGCACTATCGACCGATTGAGAAAAATGCTCGCTAAAGTCGGGAAATTGCTCATAGGAAGAATCCCATATTTCTTTTAGGTTCTTGTCTGCCTTGATGGTGTCCAAGACCGCGGAAATGGAAATCGGTTCAATGATATTTTTTCGAATTATGCTTTTGATTTGTTTTAACATGTAAAACCGTGGATTTTATTTGGCAGCTTTAATCGTCTCTTTATGCTCTTGCTTTTGGAGGTCGTGGAGGATATCCAGGAGCCCTTGCCCTAAATCGACATAATGGGAATCTAAAATACGCATAGCCAGATTTGGCTTAAACGTATATGGCGTAATTTCATAATGGGAGCTGTTACTCCCGGGCTGAAATTCTAATTCAATTGTGTTATTAAACATCTCCTTAATCATTGTCATTAAGTCTCTAATCTTAATGCTCTGCTGCCCCGTAATAATCACGTATTGGTTTTCATAATCCGATAAAACCTTGACGCTGAGGCGGGCAGCATCCAAGACATGAATGTATTCACGCAACTCTTGCCCGTCACCGTGGCGCGTAATCTTTTTTTCCGTCAAGGCCTGTCTCAGGATTTCGTGGACCCAATTTGAACTCGTGGCCCGCGGCCCATACAATGAACCGTACCGCAGGATTGTATAGTTTAATCCGAAACGCTCGGCATACGCCTCGATAATCAGTTCGCAGGACTGCTTGCTCGCACGATAAAAGGATCCTAGATTGCTGTAAACATATAGCGTGCTTGCAAAAAGATAGCGCTTGACTGCATGAGACCGGCAAGCTTCCAAAATATGCGTGTTGCCGATCACATTGGTATGTATGGTTTTGATAGGGTTAGTCGACGCCTCCTCAAGATCCGCAATGCCCGCAAAATTATAAACAATGTCAGCGCCTCTAACAGTTTTTTGAATCTTCTCAAGGTCCAAAATGTCGCCGACAATCATCTTCTGATTATTTTTCAGATAAGGCGATGGCTTCAGGTCGTAAATGGTCACCTCAAATCCATCATTGCTGAGGATGTCTGCGACATGGCTCCCCAAAAACCCTGTTCCGCCGAAAACTATGACTTTCATTTTTTAACCCCTCCGTAAGCGTAAACTCCATTTAAAGATTTTAATAGGTTATCGACGGCATTGATTTCCATCTGAATCCTCGCTTCAACAGCATACGAACCGATATGCGGCGTTAGAATTACATTTTCCAACGATGTTAAGGGCCCCACATAAGGCTCCTTAACGAAAGTATCAAGAGCGGCACCGGCAAGTTTTCCCTGTTCTAAGAATTCCACTAAAACCTCCTCGTTAATAAGCTCTCCCCGCGAACAATTAACGAGCCAGGCGCCTTTCTTCATGCACTCAAATTCCACGCGATCTAAGAGGAATCCCTTCCCTTCCACGCTCGAGGCGTGAAGACAGACAATATCCACCCACTTAAGTAAATCTTTAAGAGCAAGAAACTTGACGGGTGTTTCTTTTTTCGCAATATCGTAATAAGCCACCTGAACTTGAAAAGGCGCTAAAAGCTGAGCGAGCCTCTGGCCGATGCGCCCAAAACCGATAATCCCGACATTCTTCCCGAAAAGAAGATGTCCCATCTTCTTTTCCCATTGCCCGTCTCGTAGTTTTCGGTCCATGATATGCGTTTTTCTGAGTAATGAAAGCATTAATCCCAACGTTAATTCCGCAACAGCTTGGGTGGGAGCTTCAAGGGTATTTGTCACGCTAATGGAAAATTTTTTGGCAGCCTCCAAATCAATGTTATTTAATCCCGAGCCACATCTGGCAATGGCTTTGACGGAGGAAATTTTCTTTAGGATCTCAGCGCTGAAATTCTCTGTCCCGGCAATAACGCCGACGCAGCCGTCGATGAGCTTCAAAAGCTCTTCCTCGGTTACCTTTCGGCCGTAAGGATTCAAGGTCCATCGGTAGTCTGCTTTTTCCAGCATCGTTAAGGGCGTTTTATCGAACTGAGCAAAGGTGCTTGTTGTTATTAAAACATTTTTATCATTTTTCACGTTAAACCACCGTGCAACGATGACAGGGGCTGCAAGTTCTTCGTTGCCCTTTCAGATGCGATTGACGCAAATCTTGGTAGCCTTGTGATTGCCAAATTTCAGAAATGGATTTTTCTTTGATGTTTCCCACACAAAGCGTGGATTTATAATCGGTATCACAAGGGTTTACTTTTCCGTCATGCCAAATAAACATCCTTCGCCAGAGATCCGAGCAGGCCTGTTCAACATTCGAAAGGGGCGATTCATAAACATTTTCCCAGGGGTTGTAAGCAACAAAGGCGATTTGATCGACGAGGCTTCCCCAGGTGCGCATCATCGATTCCATATCCTGCTCACTGCTATATTTGACGCCGGATACCCGGGTAATGATCTTGGATTCAGGATAATGCTTGTCCTTGACTGCGTTAAATAACTCAATATTTTTTAAAGTTTTACTTAACTTT
>ORJL010034307.1_pt1 | contig 10307 bp, 1 predicted proteins | sample 1779941 | NCBI WGS metagenome assembly ORJL01 (sample SAMEA104232317, study PRJEB22302) | groundwater metagenome | biome: forest; feature: aquifer; material: groundwater | place: USA | collected 2011-08-07 | depth 5.8 m | reverse complement strand
TCGTTGTCGACCAGCGTGAGGTTGGCCATTTCCACTCGCGATCCGCCCGCGACCTTCACCGCGGTGGTCGTGTCGCGCACCAGCACGTTGCGCAGCACCGCGTCGGCACGCTCGGCCAGCACCGCCGTGTCCGCGCCGAACAGCGCCAGGTCGGCCACCAGGAAGCCGGGCGACGCCCCCGGCCGGTTGCCGATCAGGTGCAGCAGCAGCAGCGCCCCGCCCCCGTCGATGCGGGTGTCGTGCGGGTTGCGCCCGACGATGGCTACCCCTTCGCGCGGCGCGAGCTCGCCGCCGGCGGGGAACGTACCGATCCCCAGCTCGATGGTTTCGCCCTGCAGGGCCGCCGCGACCGCGTCCGCCAGCGTGGTGTACGAGACGCCGTTGATCGCGATCGCGATCTGCGGCGTGGCCGAGGCTTCTACCGGCGTGCTCGTGAAACCGTCCAGGTCCTGCGCCACGATGCGGAAGATGTAGGTCGTCCCGTCCGTCATCAGCCCCGTCACGCGATGCGCGGTCACGTCCCCGAGGTCGGTCGCGGGCCCGAACGCGCCCCCGGCCGGCATGATCGACAGCAGGTAGCCGCGCACGTCGCGGGAGGGGCTGCGCGTCCAGGTCAGGTCCACCACCCCCTCGCCCGCGATCGCGGTCAGCGGGCCCGGCGGGGCGGGTGGGACCGTATTGCGGTTGATCCAGAAGACCTGGCGGGCCGACCATTCCGACAGCGCGCCCAGCGGATCCTGCGTTCGCACCGCCCAGGTGTACGGCACGTCGTTGGCCAGACCGGCGAGCGCGGCGGAGGCGACGCCGGCGTCGGTAACGACCTCGCGGTCCCAATCGCGCAGGATCTCGCCGTCGTCGTCGACGCGCACACGGTAGCGCAACGTCTCCGCCGCGTCCTCGGGGTCGGCCGCGTCGTTCCACAGCAGCGTGGGGTCGTTGGTCGAGAGGTTGGCGTTCCCCGTCGGGTCGAAGCCGGAGACGGGCGGCGCGGGGGCCGCGTTCCCGGAGAGGCGGTACACGTACAGCGTCCCCGCCTCCGTAGCCGCATAGAGCCTCCCGTTGGCGGCGGTCGGAGACCCGAGCATGGGGGCGTCCTGCGGCAGGGTCGCGAACGTCGCCCCGGTCGCGGTGGACAGGATGCGCATGGCGGCAACGAGCGTGGAACCCACGGCGATGGCGCCGCCGCCCGCCTCCCCGGCGGGGGAAGGGGCCACGGCCTGCCCGGGCACCAGCGTGGCCTGCGTCACCGTCCCCGTACCGTTGGCCGTTTGCCAGGCAACGGCACGGCTGGCGGGGTCGACGGCGATGACGTACTCGTTCATGGTGAACGTTTCGGCCATCCCGTCGAAGTCCTCGTCCCGGTTGTAGTCGAACCGGATCACGACGACGACCCGGTCGCCCACCAGGGCCGGCGAGGACGTGGCCTGCCGCACGCCGACCACGTTGCCGACGAAGGGGAAGGGGTCGATGAAAGGCACCGACCAGTTGTCCGTCGCCCACCGCGCGGAATCGACGTCCACTCGGTAGAGCTTCAGGTCGCCCTCGCCCGGCAGAAAGTAGACCGAGTTCCCCGACACCACGGGAGAGGACTGATGCACGGCGCCCGTGGTCGGGAAGGTCCAGCGGACGTCGCCGTTCGCCGCATCGAAGGCGTTCAGGGTTCCGTCGCTCGCGCCCACGTACAGCGTGCCCGCGACGACCGCGGGGGAGGAAGAGGAATGCTGACCGATGGGAGCGCGGAAGAGGACCGACCCGCTGCCGGCGTCGCGGGCGAGCACCTCGCGGCGGGGGAAGCCGGACCCCTGGTAGATGACGTCTCCGGAGGGCAGCGGCGAGGAGAGCTGGTGGGCGCGGACCGCGTCCTGCCACAGGATGGCCCCAGTGGATGCGTCCAGCGCGGCCACGGTTCCCGTGTCGGTCGCGACGAAGATCCGGCCGCGGTCGATCGCCGGCGAGGACCGGATCGGCGTACCCAGGCTGCGCTCCCACAGGGGGGCGCCGGTGGCCTCGGAGAAGGCGCGGACCACGCCGTCGTCGGCGCCCACCACGACGATGCCGTCGCCCACCGCCGGCCCGGTGCGGATCGGCACGCCGGTCAGCGGCAGGGTCCGCACCGGGACGACCTCGCCCGCGAAGGTCTCCGTGGAGGCCCGGGTCCGCGCCCCGTCGCTGCCGAGATGCGGCCAGTCGTCGGCGGCGAGCGTCGGGGCGAGCAGGCAGGCAAGCGCCGCGGCGAGCATCCGGCGCCGAGCGGACACGGTCATCATTCCACCTTCCGGATTCTCCGGTGCGGCCTCGCCGCGCTACGGATCGAACATGTAGAAGCGCCCGTCGCCGGTTCCCACCATGATCTTGTCGTTGTCGAAGCTGTACGAGAGGTCGCCGACATTGACCCCGTCCCCGACGTCATACGTCATCAGAATCGTCGCGGGGGCGCCGACGTCGATCTTGAAGATCTTGCCGTTCGTGTTGCCGACGTAGAGGTACGGGGCCAGCAAGATGGGCGAAGAGTGGATCGCCGACGTTCCGCCGGGGGTCACCGGGAACCCGGCGGTCACGGCGGCCGTGACGTCCTCGAGCGCGCACACCCGGCCGCTCTCGTCGCCCCAGTAGACTCGGACCTTGTAGTCGTAGTACGGCGCGCCCGTGATCGCGTAGGCCGGGCCCGGGGCGGGGGGGCCCCCCGCGGGCCAGTCGGCGCTGAAGTACGCCATCGTCGGGCTATCGGAATTCACCTTGTGCACCTTGCCCTCTTCGTCGCCGGCGAAGACCCGGGACTTGAACATGAACGTGGGGCTGGAGACGGCGGCCTTGGGACCGTCGTTGGAGATCGGCGACGTGCCGTCCCCTGCGATCCGCCAGATGTAGGCCTTGGCCGGGAGGGGGCCTATGCCATCGGGATCGGCGAATTCCGTCCCCATGACCACCTGCGATACTCCGGCCACAGAACGCCAGGACGGAGCCGCCAGCACCTTCACCGAGGACGCGGTGGTCCAGCCGCTGGCGCCGGCGGTCACGAACGGCGTGGCATCGGCGATGAGGAGCCCGTACATCTTGTGGTCGGGGTCCGGGAGCGCCGCGTCGCTGCTGTTGCCGCCGAAGTAGAGCTTGCTCGCGTCGGCAATGAGGGGCGAGGTGATCGCGTTGAGCGGTAGGGTCAAGGCCTCGTTTTCGTTCACGCGGCCGGACTTTTGTTCCGTGATCGCGCCGGAGCCGGTCCCGGGGTCGATCCACATGTAGATGTACCCGAGGGTCGTCCCAGCGAAGAGGACGCGCTCCACGCCCAGGGGGCCAAGTCCGTCGAGGTCCTTCTGGTCCCACCAGGGGATCCCGACGAGGTCGCCCGCGGAGGACGGGATCTCGAACCAGTACCCCTTCGACTTTCCGTCCGTGTCCAGGACGTAGATGACGTCCGTGCCGCCGATGGCGTCCTTGTAGGCGACGTAGATCGCGTAGACGCTGCCCGTCGTCAAGTCGAAGGCCGCCTGGGGAAACATGTCTTTCCGGGTCGGATCGGTGGGGCCGAGGTCCGGTTTGGCCGCATGGGCCCACTGGATCACGGCGCCGTCCGGAGCGATGTCCGACACGCCGTCCTGCGGCGCGTTGTCGTTGTCCACGTCAAAGCTGACGACAAGGCCCTCGCCCGCGCCCGGTCCGTTCGCGGTCGCCGCCGTATTGCCTTCCAGGATCAGCTTGACCACGGTGCTTGCGGTCGCGATATCCGAGTCCACCAGAGCCACGTTCCGCCCCGCCCCGACACCCTCGAAGAAACAGCCGGTGAACGCGTACAGGCCGCTGGGTTTGGTGACGGTCAGGAACCGGTCGCCCGCGACCAGCGAGTGGTCCCTGAAGGTCACATTCCGGAACTTGACGATCGTGGCGGACGCGGTCAATTCCAGACCCAGGTCCGCCGTCGCGCCGGTGACACCCGTCGAGCGCACCGTCAAGCCGTCCACGTCCACGCCGCCGTCGATCTTGAACAGGTAGCGCGCGGTCAGTACTGTCGTGCTCGTCACGGTCGCGCCGCTCACCGCCTTGAGTGTGCCTTCATCGGGCGCCCCCGTTGTCACGGTGAGCTTCGCGCCGTCCGCCATGCGCACGACCGCCGTGGGCGAGAGCGACAATATCCCCTTCGTGACGGTCAACGCTGTGTTCACCTGCGCATCGAGGGAGAAAGCCACGACCCCGGTGTTGGAACTCCGCACGACCGTGAGCGTGCTGAACGCCTTGGCGCCCGCGCCCGCGCCCGAGACGGCCTGGTCCGCCGTGCCCGAGCCGTTGAGCGTGACGGTCGTGGTGCCCGCGGGCGCGACCAGCGTCCCCAGGACGGTCAGGTCGCGCCCTATGGCGATGGTGCCGGTGTCTCCCGTCGAGTCCACGGTCCCGCTCGCGTAGACAAGCAGACTGTTGGTGATCGTGAGGCTGTTGGCCCCGCTCATGTTGAGCGTGCTGGGCGCGGTCTGCCCGATCCGCACGCTGCGGACCGTCTGGCCGGCAACGTTCAAGACGGGAGCGCCCTCGAAGTCGCCGTCGATCACGACGTCGTCGCCGGCCGCGACCCGGGGCCGTACGCTCCCGCCGCCCGCCGTCCAGTTCATCGGCTCGCTCCATAGGGTCGTGATGCCCGTTTCCGCTGCCGCGATAGTGACCGTCGCGTCGTCGGCGATGTTGTTGATCGAGATGCGCAGGATGTCGGTGGAGCAGACGTCGCTCGCCCTATTCCTCGTGAAACGCCACCGCACTTGGAACGTCCCACTGTCCTGCGCCGTGGTCGGCAGGATCCCGGCGAGCTTCGTGTTCGTGTACGCGGTGGTAGCCGTCAGGCTGGCGATGGCGTTCGCGGCGACGAAAGCGTTCGTGCTCCACTGGAAGGCGAGGGTATCGCTGGCTCCCCCACCGTTGGTGTACCGCCAGGCCCAGCGGGGACGGAGCCCGACCTTGCCCATCGTACTGATCACCGCGCTGGTGATGTTGTTGATGGTCGACCCCCCGGCGTCGATATGGTCGGCGTGAAAGGCGCGGTCGTAGGGACTGGACGAGTTGACGGTCCACGGGCCTTCGGCCGTCCACGAGCCCAGCCCGCTCTCCCAGTTCTCGAAGGTCAGGAGCCCCGCGCCGGCGGTGGCCGAGGGAGCACCGGCCGCATTCGCAGTCGACGCCCCGTAGTAGAGGTAATACAGGGCGCTGGAGGCTCCGTCCCCAAGGGCGGCCCGCGTGGCGAAATGGATCGCCGTGTTGGCGGCGCCGGGGCGGGAGACCACGCGATCCAACTCCACGGCGTCTCCTGCCCCCGTATCGTACACGATCCGGAGGTCGTCGCCCGACGCCAGCGACTTCCCGGCCGCCACCAGGGCCGCGTGGTCGATCGTCAATTCCACGCCGGCGCCGTTGGGGAGGGCGAGCGCGGAGCCTCCGGCTGGGTTAAGCACCGTAATCGTCCTGCGGAATTTCCACTTGCCGTTCCAGGCCACGACGCGGGCGAACGCGAGATCGCGGCCGGCGGCCTCGTCGTCGCCCACGTTCCCCGTCGTGCCCGGATTGGGGTCGTCGATCGACCCGCCCGTCAGCGACCAGCTGCTGAACGTGAGCGCGCGCGCCGCGCCCGCGTCGCCGGTCATTTTCGCGACCAGCGGAGCGGTCGAGTCGAAGGTGCAGCCTTCGGAGGTGAGCAACCAGATGCCCTGCGCGACGTTCCGGACGATCGTGAAGTGGGTCGATCCGGCCGCGATGTCGCCACTCGTGAACGAGACGTAGTCGAGCTGGGTCAGCGACGCGAGGGGGCCGATCTCGAGGCCCTTGGGGCCGCCGTTCGAGAAGTTCAGCCCGGCGATCCGCACCGTGCCGGTCAAGTTGACCGCGAAGAGGTTGGCGGCGCCGGAGACGACCCGCGCGATCGTCGGCTTCGACGTCGTGCTGGTCGGGGTGGCGGTGAACGTGCCGGAAACGTTCAGGATCGCCGTCGCCTTGTCCGGAAGCCGGATTACGCCCGTGTTCTCGAGGCTCAACTTGCCCGCGACCGAGTGCGTCCCGTTCCCGAGAATCGCCAACCCGTCTCCCTTCACGGTCATCGTGCCGACGGAGGCGACCGTGAGCTTGGCCGTACCGGTCATGCCGAGGCTTCCGTCCGTTTCCACCACGAGCGTCGCGGCGACGCCCGTATCCGAAACCGACACGTTGCCGTTCTGGGTCAACGCATACGCGGAGGTCCGGAAGATCCCTTGGCGCACGGTCAGCGTCTCGTCCACCGTCAGGCTCGCGCCCAGGACGGCCGAGCCGGACGACTTGTTGGTCCTCAGGTTCTTGAGCGCGCCGCCGCCGCCGATCACGATGACCACCTGGTCGGCGGGGCCGGCGAACTCCACCGTGGACCCCGCCGCGCCGCTGAGCAGCCCGCCCGTGGGCTTGAACGCGGTCCCCCAGATCGAGAGCGTGTTGGCCGCGCTCAGCGTCCCGCCGGTGACGAGGGCCAGGTTGCGGACCGTGCGGCTGGCCGCGCCTTCCATCGTGCAGCCGTTGACCGCGACGTCCGGGGGTCCGATCAACACGTCCGCGCTGTTCGAGTCGGGGATGTCGGGCGCGGGGTAGACGCCGTCCTTCTCCCAATTCGCCGCGACGCCCCAGTCGTCATTCACTCCGGCTGCTGCCGTACCCCCGCGCCAGATGTACTGGAAGTACAGCCAGGTGATCTGGCCGGGGACCGCCGGATCGTCCACCGTTCCCCCGCTTTCGCCGATGTCGAGGTCGTTCTCCTCGCCGCCGACGCCGGGAACCGCGAGGGAGTCCTTCTTGCCCTTGTTGCCGAAGCCGTTCTCGACCCGGACCGTCGTGGTGGACGGAGCGACCACCTCGATGTTCCTCTGGACGGTCGCATCGGTCAGGGCCGTGAACTCCAGGTAGCGGAAACGATACGCGGATCCCGTGTTGAGGGCGGGGATCCGGATGTAGACCGCACCGCCTCCGGGCCCGGCCGAAAACGTCGCGTCGTTCAGGTTCGCCACGGTCGTGCCCACCCCGAGCAGCAGCCCGCCGTCGCCCAGCTTCTTGAAGATCGCACCGTTGACGTCCACCGTCCCCGAGGCGAAGGACATGGCCCACGTCGCGCCGGTCGTTTCGAGCGTGGGCCGAGAGGCGCCGACGCCGCTGGTGATCAGCGTCCCGAGCGCGCCGACCGTGAGGGCCGGCTCCGCAGCGTTGAACGTCGTCGACCCCGGGCCGATGATCTCGAGCTGTGCGCCGACGCCCGCGCCGCCCACCGTCACCGCGCCCGCGAAGGTCGTCGTTCCGTCCGCGATCTTCAGGCGCCCTTTCGCTACCGTCGTGGCCCCCGTCACGGTGCGGGACCCGGTCTTCAGGTGCAGGATCCCGCTGGAGACCGTAGCGGTCGCCGCCGTCCACCCGCCGCTCCAGGAGACGGTGTTGTCCCCGGAGGCGCCGGAGTTGTCTACCGCGAGCGCGAATGCGGCGTCCCCGGCGACGGTCGTCACCGTCTGGTTCTTCGCGCCGGTGAATCGCAAGGTTCCGGACGTCGCGGAATACCCACCGCTCGAGGTGAAGTCCCCCAGGGCGGCGAACGTGCCGCCCGTCTGGAGGAACGTACCCAGATTCGTCGTGGTCCCGCTCACCGTGAGCGTGCCGTTCGCGAGGTTGACCGTCCCCGCCGCGTTCGTGAACGTGGTCGAGACGTCCAGCGTGTACGCGGTCGCGTGCGTCAGGTCCAGCACGCCGCCCGCATCGATGCTCACGCCGTTCGCCACGGCCGCGACGTCCACCTGCGGATTCTTGGTGGTGGTGAGCCCGATCTTCACCGTGCCGAAGAGGCCGCTGGCCGAGGTCGGCACGCCGTGCGACCAGTTCCCGTGGCTGTTCCAGGAGGTGCGCTGGTCGAGGCCGCTCGGCCATGTGTTCGCGGCGCTGTTGGGCGTCGTCACGGGCGGGTTGGCCTTCCCCGTCCAGTCGTTGGTGGCGCCCGTGCCGGAGTGGGAAGCCTGCGGTGTGTTGCCGTACGCGCCCAGGTCCACGCGGGCGCCGTTGTCGGCGGATTCCCCGGTGAACGTGTCGTACGGGACGACCGTGGAACCCGCGTCGATGCAGGGGGAATGATCGATGGCATCCCGCTTCCAGGTCATGGCGATCGCAGGGGTGGCCCCGCTGAACGTGACGTGACCGTATTTCGACTTGAGGTGGAAGTCGCCTACGGGGGCGTCCGCGAAGAGCGGGTCGGAGGAGAAGCTGTTCGGGGCGGGGTCCAGGCCGGCCGCAACCAGCCGCCAGGCCGCGATATCGGCATCGGTCGCCGTGGGATTGTCGTCCGAGGCCCAGCGGGTGGCGACGCTTGCGCCCGCTCCGGGGTAGAGGTCATTGTAGTCCGAACTGAATCCCGCCGGCAGGCTCGCCGCAGCCGCGCTGCTGGAGTGGGTCACGATGCAGGCGCTGCCGCTCGAGTTCGCGTAGATGATATTGTTGCGCAGCGTCGTGGTGGCGCCGTCGGTCGTGATCTCGATCGCCCCGCGGTGGGTGTGCGGGAAGTTGGTCGCAGCGGTACTGCCGCCGTTGTTGTAAAACGTGCAGCTTTGAACCGTGACCGTCGAGGCGTCCCAGATCAGCACGCCGCATTTGGGGTTGTCGCGGAACACGCAGTTGCGGATGGTGATCTTGTCGGACACCACGGAAACGTGGTCGCTGACGATTCCTACCCCGGGATAGTCATTGCCGCCGCCGGACGCAAGCGTGCCTTCCTGGAGGACGCAATTCGCGACGGTGATGTTGTTGGCCCGCCCGAGCGCCAAAGCGGCGCTGGAGAAGGCGGCGCCGCTCACATATGCGTCGAAGGTGATGTTCGCGATCGTGACGTAGGCGGCCTGGGCGGCGTCGGAAGTCCCCTCGACGCGGAACGCGTACGCGAGCGCGCCGCTCGAAGTGAAGAGGGTGCCGCCCGGGAGCGGCGAGCCGACAATCGTCACGGGGCTGACCGCCGAACCGTCGTCCAAGTCCGAGATCGTCCAGGAATCGGCATACGCTCCGGTGTCGATGAAGACGCGGTCGCCGGGGAGGAGCGCCCGGTCTGCCAGCAGAAAAGAGAACGTGGCGTAGGGGACTGCGGCCGTGGCGCCCCTTCCCGCGGCATCGGCGCCGGTGGCGGTGCAGTAGACGTCGTTGGTGAGCGAGCTGTCGTTGATGAAATAGTCCGCGCACCAGGCCGAGGCGCCGTGGACGGTCACCAGCAGAACTGCGACGAGGAACCGGCAGACGCCGGTCAACATGCCTGCGGTGCGGTGGCATGTCCAGCGCGTGCGGCTGATCGCCTCGCCCGGCGCGGGGCAGGGGACGAGGATCCCCGCGGGGTCCCCTTGCCGAGCAACACCAGGAAAGCCGAGCCACATATGCTCACCCGCACATCTCAGCCAGCGACCGGATCGTCGTCCCCGGTCATCCCGGGATCGGGTCGCCCAAACTTCTACCGCCGTAACCCTCGGCCTCCTCGATGCCGAAGCAGGAGTGCGAATCCCGGAGTTCCCCGAAGTGGAGGCCCTCCACTAATTATTATACGCTGACGACCCCAGGCGATGGCCATGCAATCTCCGAATGGGGCGATATTATTGTTTCGAATATTACATATATTATGTACCAGCGCCCGGCGACGACCGGGTATACCTGGTCCACCGGCATGAAAATGACCGGCAGGAGCTTTCCCATCCCACTCCGCAGCGGAGGAACCGCCGTCCGATCAGTCAACCGGTGGATCCCGGCGGGGAAATGACCGACGGAGCGGTGTGGCCGGTCTTTTCCGGCGCGGAACCTCTCGGCAAGTCCATTGACATCAGGCACTCTGCAGTTCTTGATCCCTTCACGACCGCTTGGGAGCAGGTTTCCGGTTGCGGAACCTGCGCACGGATCGTCGCTCGGGCATTCCCGCCGAAAATGGGTGTTCCCGCGGGCGTTTGTGCGGCGGTTTTCGGTTTCGCTTCGGAGGGCCGACCGTGGTCGATGGCGCTGTAGGCGGACCTCAGCCAGGCTGAAGCACGCCGGCCAGTGACGCCGCCTCGGCGATGTCGCACGCCCCGAGGATGCGCACGTCCCCCCGCCCGTCGCGCGGACGCCTGCGACCCCGGAGAACCCGGCCCCACGTCGTGCACCCCCGCACCCCCGCAGCGCCGCAGCGCCGCAGCGCCTGGAAACGGGAGTGCGCCGAAGCCGTGCGCCTCGCGCGCGTGGACCCGGCGCGCAAACGGCTGCTGTGGGATTGCGTACAGACCTATGTTCCGCTGAGTGCGCGGGACGAGGCGGAATTCGCCCGGTTGATGCGGAGG
>ORJL011755290.1_pt1 | contig 10308 bp, 9 predicted proteins | sample 1779941 | NCBI WGS metagenome assembly ORJL01 (sample SAMEA104232317, study PRJEB22302) | groundwater metagenome | biome: forest; feature: aquifer; material: groundwater | place: USA | collected 2011-08-07 | depth 5.8 m | reverse complement strand
GGCGGGGTTCAGGATCCAAAATTTGCTGCGCCCCAAATTATGTTGATCCTTCTCCCCGCTTGAAGGAAAGAGAGGGCGGGGTTCAGGATCCAAAATTTGCTGCGCAAAATTTTGGAGAGGTGGCAGAGCGATTTTGAGCGAAGCGAAAAATCGTCTCGAACCCCGCAAAAAGCGGGGTGAGAGATCCGTAAGATATGGATGAAATTTGGTCCGTGTATTTAGTTGAGTGCCGAACGAAAGATATTTACGTAGGCATCAGCAAGGATGTTGACGAACGGATAAAACAACATAATGCTGGCCAAGCTTGTCGATATACTAAGTTTCGAGGCCCGGTAAGATTTTTATATGCAGAACCTTGCGATAACTATCTTCAGGCAAGAAGACGCGAAAAAGAAATCAAGAGATTTTCACGAAAAAAGAAATTAGCTTTGATCAAAAAAGACCTCTCGCCCTAAGAAGCAGGGCTCGAGGTCCAAATTTGCTTCGCAAATTTGGAGAGGTGGCAGAGTGGTCGAATGCGCACGCTTGGAAAGCGTGTGACCCTCGTAAGGGGGTTCTCGGGTTCGAATCCCGACCTCTCCGCCATTTTTCCCGATAAGGAAAAAATGGCGGACACCAAAGCGAACGGTAAGCGGCCCGACAAGGGCCGTAGTGAGCGTGGTGTCTACAAGTCAAGTTTCTCCGCTTCGCAAGCTGTATCGAAATTCTCTTCGACAATTTCGATACGCTCAGCGGAGTTAATTCGCACTAATAACTTATATCGCTTTGCTCCATAAGTTATGTGCTCATTAAGAAACAACGGACTCTGGCGAGGCACCGATGAGCCAGAGTTGGTTGCGTTGAATAGCGTAGCGAGCGCGGTGTCTATAAGTTAAATTTCTCCACTTTGCAAACTGTAATTATTTCCGTACTATACGAAAGCCTTGTGAAAAAAAATAATTTTAAAAAAAATATAGTTGTTTTTCTACTCGTAACCTTTTTTTGCCTTGGGGCGAATTTTTCCATCGGCGCCGATGAGAAAGACGATCTCCAAAGCCGCGGTATCATAAAGGGCATGGCGAAAGACGACTTCCTTAGAATTTATCCCAAAAACCAGGCCCGGACGTATCGCTGGAATGATTCACAGGAATGGCTGACGTTTAATGAGCCGATGGACGGGGATCCCAAAGATATTGTGACGTTTCATATTCAAGACGAAAAAATTAGCGGTTGGAGTTTCAACGATCGCCCGGAAGTCATCAAGGAGTATCTCAGCGAATTTTGTTCTATGGCGATCATCCATGGAATGCCCAAGATTTATGAGGCGATTGTCGATACTTTTAAAAAGGTCCCCTTCGATGTTTTTCTTCAAATCACTGACCGCCGGCGGCCGGTTCTTTTTACGGAATACTACGATTCCGGGACCGCGCGATTCGCGAATTCTTCGGAAATGATCAGCCGTCCAGATGATGCCCCAGCCTTTGAAGAGGGGATGACATTGATTAAATTGGGCGTTGCCTTAGAGGGAGCGGAAACCCCAGATGCCATCGAGGGCGTGATTGCCCACGAATTGGCGCATCGTGTTTTGGAGCACAGCCAAAAAGGAAATTTTACTTGCACAGCAGAGCGGGAAGCCAATGCCTTGATTAAAAAATGGGGATTTGAAGAGGAATTCGCGCAGGCGAGCAAGGTCTTTGGGCATCAAGCCGGCGATTCCGCTTCTTGCCAGGAAAAGTAATTTAGAAACGGATTAACGGATATTATGGACATGCAAGAATTGTGGCAGAGGGCGTTGAGCCGCACGGAAATCCGGCGCGCGCGCGTGCAAAATCTGGCGACATTTTCTGATACGCATGTTTCGTATATTGTTTTGTCAGAATCTTCCTTTCATTCAAGCGACACTGTTGTCCGTAAAGGCGAAGTGATTGTTGAAAAGCCGTCTTTGATTCTTCCTCCCAACATTCCGCAATTTTTAGGTTTTGAATTTCAAAAAGATGGCCACGTCAAAGACGCCGACCTGATCAATTTTCTATTGGTGCGGGGGATCAATTTGCCGTCGTTGAAATATAATAATAAAGTCTATTCTCTCAACGTTGAAGAAAAAGGCCTGGAAGATGCAGCCCGGCACTATTTAGATGAGCTGCAGCAAAAAGAGGATGTCCACACCGGCCTTATGACCGGCCCGGATGATTGCTGGCAGTTCTCGCTTTTAATTTTCATTTGTTCGCAGGTTGCTAAAAACGCGCAGACAGATATCCAAAAGCTGTTCAATGAATATCGGAAATTTGGCAGTTAGGAAAAATAAGGAAATTTTAAAATGATGATGTTAATGCGCCTTCTATTTCTCGCGGTTTTTTTCCTCGGGCTTCCGTGTGCCGCGCTCGCCGAACCAAGTTCTAAATACATTCTCGATAACGGCATGACCGTTGTTGCAAACGAGATTCCCACAAGCCCCGTCGTTGCGCTTTACGCCCTTGTCAAAACCGGATCGGCGACGGAAGGCCGGTATTTGGGAACGGGCGTTTCTCATTTTGTCGAACATATGCTTTTTAAAGGAACGGAAAAGCGCAAGGTTGGTGAAATTGCCAAAGAGGCGCGTGCGCTTGGCGGTGTGATCAACGCCTCGACCAGCTTTGATTACACGATCTACACGCTTGAATTGCCGGCGGAATCTTTTGAGGCGGGCCTGGATATTCTTTCGGATATGTTGATGAATTCCCGCTTTGATGAAACGCAGTTTACAAAAGAGCGCGACGTTATTATAGGGGAAATGCGCCTTCACAATGATAATCCAGGGAGGCGTTTGAGTGACGGAGTTTTTAAAACGGTTTACCAAAGACATCCGTATCATCATCCCATTATCGGTTACGAGCCGCTTTTTAAATCGTTGACACGTGATGAGCTTTTTGATTATTACAAAGCGAATTATATCCCAAACAATATTGTTTTTTCCGTGGCGGGAAATGTTAACGCAAATGCCGCGCTTGATAAAATTAAATCAGCCTTTGCCGATTTTCTGCCGAAACCGTATCTTTTACGGAATTTACCGCAGGAACCGGACCAAATCAGCCCGAGGGAATATCAGGAGGAATATCCGACTGACGTGACGCGCCTGTCGCTGGCTTTTCAGGGCGTTAAGGCCGCGGATAAAGATATGTTTGCTTTGGATGTGCTTGCGATGATTCTGGGCCAAGGGGAAAGCTCGCGGCTTTATCAATCGGTGTACAAAAAGCAGGGTCTTGTCCAGGAAATTTCCGCGATGAACTTTACGCCCATGGACAGGGGATTATTTGAAATCAGTTGCGTTCTTGATAAGGAAAAAATTCCGCAGGCCATTACCGCGGTCAAAGATGAGATCGCCGCCATTAAAAAGGACGGAGTTGAAGCGCGGGAGCTTGAAAAAGCAAAACAGCAAGTTTTAAGTCGTTACTTTTTTGACCGGCAAACGGCTTCGGATGTCGCGGGGGATACGGCGATTAATGAGGCGTATTTGGGTGATCCGTTATTCTCACAACGTTATGTCGAAGGGATTCGTCAATTAACCGTTGCTGATATTAAAAAAGTGGCTAATACCTATTTGACCGATCAGGCGTTAAGCATTGTTGTTTTGAAACCAGAAGAAAATGCCGTTGAAAAAAATGACGCACAAAAGGCAGGCGATCCTGCGGAAATTCAAAAAGTAGTTCTTAAAAACGGCCTGACGGTTCTTTTAAAAGAAGATCACCGCCTTGCGCTTGTATCCGCGCGCGTGGCGCTGCGTGCCGGGCTTCGCGAAGAGTTACCAGAGAAAAACGGTTTATCCAATCTCGCGGCCGCGCTGTGGACGAAGGGGACAATTTCAAAAACAAGCGCGCAGATTGCGCAAAGCGTGGAAGAGCGCGGAATGCGCTTAGACACTTTTTCAGGCCAAAATAGTTTTGGAGTTTCATGTGAGTTTTTGTCTCAGGATTTGGATTTTGCGCTTAACCTTTTGGAAGATTTAGTCAAAAACCCGGCCTTTTTAACAGACGAAATGGAAAAGGAAAAAGAGCGTTTGAAAACCGTTATCCGGGCGCGAAACGATGATATCTTTTTTACGGCGAAAGAGGGGCTCAAGCAAAGTATTTTTGCGGGCCATCCTTATGGACGTGATGTTGCGGGGACTGCTGAAACCATTGAAAATATCGAACGTGAGGATATTGTCAATTTTTATAAGGCGTTGTCTGTTCCCGGTAACATGGTGTTGTCCATTTTTGGAGATTTCGACAAAGATAAACTCCTTTCCATTCTTCAAAAGAAATTTGGCGGGCTTAAAGAAAAAGAAGTTGTATTGCGGCAATATGAATTACTAGCGGTCAGTGATGCGGTTGAGAAGGCGATTGATAAGGACAAAGAGCAGGCGGTTGTGATGGTTGGATTTCAGGCGGCGGCGATGTCGCATCCGGACCGCTCTGGGTTGGAAATTCTTTCGTCTGTTTTGGGATCGCCGCTTAACGGCCGTCTTTTTACAAAAATCCGCGATGAATTGGGGCACGCTTACACGTTGGGCGGCAGTTACACGCCGGGAATTGATACGGGGTTAATTCAGTTTTACGCCTCCACCACGCAAGAGGATGCAACGAAAGTAAAGGAAATTTTAATTTCGGAAATCGAAAAGCTAAGAACCGATTTTGTTTCCGAAAAGGAATTGTTGGACACAAAGGTTTATCTAAAAGGCATTCAGAAAATGAGCCTTGAGACAAATGACAGCCAAAGCGCGACGGCGGCTTTTGATGAGCTTTATGGGCTGGGCTTTGATCAATACAGGCGTTACGCCGAAAATATCGACAAAGTAACAAAAGAAGACATCCGGCGTTTGGCGCAAACGTATCTCGATTCTAGAAAAAGCGTTGTTGTTATTGTGCGAAAAGACAAGGGCGCATCGCTTCGCGATGCGCCCTCGCCGCTTCCTTCACATTGAAAAAGATTTTATATTTACAATCAGAAATCGCAGTGATAAAGTGAAGCCCGTGTATAAGACAGGCGGAAACAAAAAATGACGAAAACCGATTTTATCGCGCTTGAAGAACTGCTTCTTGAAAAGCTTTGGGGCCGCTTTACGCTTTTGCAGACACGCTCTGAAAAAGAGGAGATGATCCGCTCAGCCCTGAATAGTTTCGCGGCAACCCCGGATGAGGAAATCAAAAAAGAGCTTTCAAAATTAAGCAATGGCGAAGAGCGCAGCCGGTTCATTAAAGATTTTCTCTCCTATGGAATCCTGTCGGATTTACTCTGCGATTGCGACGTCGAGGATGTGATCATCAATTCCCTGAATCCTATCTATGTCCACAATTCCCAGCAGGGCCTTATTTCAACGGGGAAACGCTTCACGACGCACCGGGCGCTTGATTTATTTACGCGAAAATTGGTGCTTTTTTCCGGGCGAAACACGATCAAGAAAATCCTTGATCTTGAACTTCCCAATCTCGAAGGCCGCGTGAACATCGCCTACTCACCTTTAGGCCCGCAAATCACGATTACAAAATCAAAAGTTGATCCCCTAAGCATTATTGACCTTATCCGCCGGCAATCATTGACGTTTGAAGTTGCGGCACAGTTGTGGCTATATTTGGAAGGCCTTTCCATTAAACCGGCAAATATTATCATCGCCGGCGGCCCGGGCACGGGAAAGACAACAATTCTCAACGCCCTTTTTAGTTTTATTCCGCCCAAAGAACGTATGGTCTTGATTGAAGATACTCTCGAGCTTAACACATTCTTGGAAGACAGTTGTTCAAGGCTGGAAAGCGATGAGGAAATTTCCTTAGCGGCACTTGTAAAAAATAGTTTGCGGATGCGTCCGGACAGGATTGTTGTCGGTGAGGTCAGAGGCGAGGAAGCGCGGGACATGATAACGGCGGTCAACGTGGGAAAATATTGCTTGGGGACAATCCACGCCTCAACGGCCAGGGAGGCCATTTTACGTTTGCAAAATGAACCGATGAATGTTCCTGAAATATTGGTCAATCTCATCGATGTCTTTATTATCATGAAGCGTTTTCATGTGGGAGATAAAGTTTATCGCGTTGTGGATGAAGTGAGCGAAACTGGAGGTATGGAGCAAAAGACCGTTCTTTTGTCGCAAATCTTTAAATACGATTATGAGCGCCACCTGATTCGCGGGATCGCGGCGAGCACGATTTACCGCGATAAACTGGCGCGTCAGGCCGGGATAACACCAAAAGACATTATTGATGAAGTCGCTGTGCGGACGGTTGTTTTGAAAACACTGGATCAAAAGAATATTCACACGATGAAGGAAGTGTCGGTTTTTTGCCGCGCGTATAATTTGAATTCCAAGGAAGCCTTGGCGGGTCTCGGGCTTAGCCGTGATCATATTTTAAGCGGCCGAAAATAATTTTCCCTAAATAGAATGGTTATTTGCGCCTGTAGCTCAACTGGATAGAGCATCAGCCTACGGAGCTGAGGGTTAGAGGTTCGAATCCTCTCAGGCGCACTCTTTTTTTCTAAGAGTTTTTCTGCGGCAAAGGTAAAAATGACAACCTCTACGATTGACCGAATCCTCATGCAGGAAGCGATAAAGCTGGCAAAAACCGCCGCGCAAAAAGATGAAGTCCCTATCGGCGCGGTGATTACCCTAAAAAATAAAATCATTGCCCGCGCGCATAATCAGGTTGAAATGCTCAAAGACCCGACGGCGCACGCGGAAATGCTCGCGATTACGCAGGCGACCAATTATCTTTCGGCCAAGTGGTTGTCGGAATGCGCCCTTTATGTTACACTCGAGCCCTGTAGTATGTGCGCGGGAGCGCTTGTGTTGGCGCGGATACAGAAAGTTTATTTTGGCGCCAGCGACCCCAAAACCGGCGCGTGTGGATCTGTCATTAACATCGCCCGTCATAAGAAATTAAATCATCAGTTTGAAATCAAGCGGGGGATCCTCAAAGAAGAGTGTGGTGGCCTGCTGAGCGAGTTTTTTAAAAAGAAGCGACAGCTGAGGGTGAGTATTACGTAATTTATTTAGATCCCTCGCCCCGCTTGAAGAAAAACGATGGCGGGGCTCAGGGTCCAAAAATTTGTGAAACAAATTTTTGGAGAGGTGGCAGAGCGGTTGAATGCAGTTGCCTGCTAAGCAACTGGGCTGGGTAACTGGCCTCTCGGGTTCGAATCCCGACCTCTCCGTTGTTTCTACCGTAAGCGCAAAACTATTAAGCCGAAGGCAATAGTTTTGCGCAAGTATAGAAAATAAACAACGGACTCTGATGAAGCTCCGCCTGAATCAGAGTCCGCTTGCTCTGTGAGTAGCGAGCGTGGTGTCTGTATCGACACGTAAAAAACTAACGGACACGTGCAAGGCTTTCTAAAATCCGCGTAAAATTTCTTCATTTTACTTTTCTGATGTCGCAAAATAAAAGCTTTTAATTGAAAATGATTTTTTCGTAGACTACAATACACACGGTGGTAGAAGATAACTGTCCATCCTCGAGGCTTGCAGCGTATCATGCGTGAAGCGACGAAGTCATTTCTCCAAATTTATCAAAGATTATTTTTTGGGCTTTTCTGCGGTTTTGTCCTCCATTTCTTTATTGAAGGAAGATGGCACTCCTCGGATGCGCTGGCGACGGCGATGAATTTTGTCGCGTATGTTTTGTTTAACGCCCTTGTCCTGGGATTATTGGGCGCGGGGATTGTTAGTGCTGTGGTTTTTCCTATCCATCATTTTCTGATTAAGCGATGGAATATTTGGACGTCGGCGGTCTATTTTGTTCTCGGACTTTTTCTTGGATTATCCTCTCTTAAATTTTTAATGGCATTGGCCCAAAGGCAGTCATGAGTTATCTTGTTTTAGCCCGCAAATACCGTCCGCAAACTCTTGAAGAACTTATCGGCCAGGAACGTATCGTAACGCTTCTTAAGGGCGCTATTTCCTCAAAGCGGGTGGGATCGGCCTATTTGTTTTGCGGCCCGCGCGGAGTCGGGAAAACATCCTGCGCGAGAATTTTCGCGAAATCCCTCAATTGTAAAGACGGCCCAACCCTAACTCCGTGCGGCCAGTGCCCGGCCTGCCGTGAGATTACGCTGTCCACAAGTTTTGATGTGATCGAAGTTGACGGCGCTTCCAACCGCGGGATTGATGAAATCCGCACTCTTCGCGAGAACGTCAAGTTTTCTCCCAGCTACGGAAAATACAAAATTTATATCGTTGATGAAGTGCACATGCTCACAACGGAAGCCTTCAACGCGCTTTTAAAAACGCTCGAAGAGCCCCCGGAGCACGTAAAATTTATTTTCGCGACGACCGCGCCCGGAAAGGTTCCCGCGACGATTCTTTCGCGGTGTCAGCGTTTTGATTTCAAGCGGATTTCTCTCGATCAGATTATTGAGGCGCTGACAGTTATTTGTGAAAAAGAAGAATTGAAGATTGATCGGGAAGCGCTTTTTGCGATAGCAAAAAGCGCTTCCGGCGGCCTGCGCGACGCCTTGAGCGTTTTAGACCAACTCGCTTCGTTTGGAAAAAAAGGAATTCAGCTAAGCGATGTGAGTGCGATGCTGGGAATGGTCGAGCTGGAGCTTTTGTTTGAGCTGGCTGATTGTCTGGCGCAGAAAGATTGCGCGGGGGCTCTTAAGATTTTTGACCGGATCATTAACGAAGGAAAAGACATTAAGCAGTTGGTTCGCGATGTCATTGAGCATTTCCGGCATTTGATGGTCATTAAAGTTGGGGGAAAGGCTTTGGGAAGCCTGGTGGATTATCCGATTGCGACCAAGGAATTACTTTTAACGCAGGCGGAAAAATTTTCTCTTCGCGAGCTTATCAATACCATTGAAACGTTGGTTGAATCTCAGGAGACATCGCGCATTATGGATTCGTTGAGGATTCCGATTGAAGTTGCGTTTGCCAAATTGACTTATGCGGGTTCAACAAAAAGCGTCCAGCCGCCTTTAGCGCAAGACGTTAAGCACTCTTCAGCTGTGGGCGCAAAAACACAACCGCAAGCACCTTTAAAGGCGCCGCCTTCGGCGGCGCCTGGTTCCCGCCCGTCTCCCTTTAACGTCCTGACGAATCAAAAAGGCCAGGTTGATTTTTCCGTAGGCGCTGAAGACGCCGTCGCCGTAAATGTCACTTCAAACGCCGCCTCAAAAGAGGAACTTTTATCACCGGCAGTGTCAGTTGATGTTGCAGCGCAATCCTGTGAACTTAACCTGGAGGATGTCCGAAAAAATTGGGACGCGGCCACACACGCGGTCAGCCGCGCCAAGATGTCCGTCGGGACTTATCTGCAGGAGGGCGTTCCGTATCAAGTCAAGGGAAGCACGCTTACGATTGCTTTTTCCAAAGACGCGCAGTTTCATAAAGAGTCGCTTGAAGAGAAGGAGAGCCTCAAGCTTCTAAATAAAATTTTTTCAGAAAAATTTCAAACCCCTGTGTATGTGGATTTAAAAATTATTGCCGAGCGTCAGCCGCCGCAGGAAAACGAACCTTTTGTGAAAACAACGATTGAAACTTTTCACGGCAAGATTGTCAATAAGTGGAATATCGAATAGCGCCTTTGTTGGCGCGAAGAATTTAATTCTATGGCTTATCCAAGACTGATTGAAGATTTAATCGCGAAGCTGATGCGCCTGCCGGGAATCGGCAGAAGAAGCGCGCAGCGCATCGTTTTTTATTGGCTCAATGACACGCGCCAAAATATTCAGGAGCTGTGCCAAACAATCATGCAGCTTAAAGATGGTATGCGATTCTGCCGCGCCTGCAATAATTTAAGCGAGCATGAACTGTGTATGATTTGCGACGATGCAACGCGTGACCAGGCGATTATTTGCGTTGTCGAGGATCCAAAGGATGTTTTAGCCATTGAGCATACCGGAACGTATCACGGGCTGTATCATGTCTTGTTGGGTTCCATCGCTCCGGCGGAGGGGCGCGGGCCGGATGATTTAAAAATCAACCATTTGATTGAACGCGTGAAAAAAGGAAACGTCAAAGAAGTTGTCATTGCCACAGACCCGGACACCGAAGGGGAGACGACCGCGCTTTATGTGACAAAAGAATTGCGCGAGACGGGCGTTAAAATCAGCCGCATTGGCCTGGGGATTCCCGTGGGAAGCGCTTTGGAATACGCGGATATGTCAACGTTGAGCATGTCTCTTGCGTCTCGGCGGGAAATTGAAAGTTGACATTTCAAGAGTTTTGATTATAATTGGCTTCGATTTTTAGATTTTATTGTTCTTTAATAATTTGATTCCCCTGTAGCTCCCCGCCACAAGACGTGGCGGGGCTGTTTTTAAAATTTTTTTCCCCCTAGGTCAGCTGGTGGAGCAAGTGGGTTGTTACACATGGGGGCCAGG
>ORJL010243116.1_pt1 | contig 10308 bp, 4 predicted proteins | sample 1779941 | NCBI WGS metagenome assembly ORJL01 (sample SAMEA104232317, study PRJEB22302) | groundwater metagenome | biome: forest; feature: aquifer; material: groundwater | place: USA | collected 2011-08-07 | depth 5.8 m | reverse complement strand
GGCGGTCTTGAAGAAGGCCTGGGGCTTGAATTCGTTCCACCGCTGGTGGGACCAGCCCTCTCCCGGCGGTCTCCCTTCCGCGGGAGGCGCGGGGACCGGCCGGCCAAGAAAACTTTCGATTGCCGTTTTCCAGGGGTTCAGATCCACGGTGTTCGCGAGCCGGGTCGGGAGCGGCCCGATCCCGGCCTGCGCCAGGAAGGCCTCCAATGCCGGGCCCGCCGGCCCGAGTTGGTTGTCCGTGGGCTGCGGGAAGGGATCGGCCGGGAGAGGCGCGTTGAAATCGAGCGTCTCGGGGCCGAACTCCTCGAAGAGGAGCATCTGCTGGGTAAACGGCTGGGCTCCGAAGAGCGGGCTCGGCAGGCTGTTGGTGGGAATGTTGTAGTCTCCGCCGCCCCTCGGCACGCCGGGCGCCGGTACGGAATTGTTGACGCCTACGTTGTCGACGTCTCCCTGGACGCCTCCCTCGAGGATGAAGGCCCCTTCGTTCGCGGGGGGGAGCGTTCGGAGGAGATTGTCGGCATAAATCAACCCGATGAACGGCCCGGTTTGTGCCGAACAGTCATTCGCGGGGGGAGGGCCGAAGATATCGAGCTCCGCCGCCTGGGTTGCGATGACGATGGATACGCCACAAAGCGCCAGGGCGAGGAAGAAATAAGCGGCCTTCCGGGTCCGTTCCCCCAAGCGATCCCCTCTTTTCAACATGACCGATACCTCCTCTCAGCGTTTTCCTATGCTCCCGTTGATGAATGTTGTCGGTTGTTCCACCCTGAAGTCCTTCAAAATGTAGTGACCTGCGTTTGTCGCTGCAATTCCTTACAAGGCCCGTGCCATTCCCGGGAATGCGATAAAACAACAATAATTACAATATCTTACTGGCTTAAATCGATTTTTTCGAAAGACGGCGAGGGGTGAAATGGAGGAGCGGGAGCTGGTAGGGAAGAACTCGGGTACGTTATTGAATTACAATAGGAATAATTTCTATCTCCTGCGGAGTTGACGCAATTATTGTCTCACCCTTTTCGAACGACCGAATCTCTCTAATGATGGTGTTCGGCAGGGTGCCGCTGAAGTTCCATCCTCTTGCTCTCTTCCTCGATATAGGTAAGCAGGGCTTGGATATCGACTTCGGACAGCCGCAGGTTCGGCATCAGCACGTTGTCGTGCTCGGCCAGCAGGGCCAAGGCCAAGGGGTCCTTCTCCGCCACCATCTTGTCCGGCATCGCCAGAAAGCGGGTCAGCCAGCCCCTGTCCCGCTTCCCGGTCACGCCCGCCAGATCCGGCCCGAAGTCCCGCTTCCCCGCCTTCCTCGCGACATGCCCTCCTCCGACCGTGTGGCAGGTGGCGCACCGGGTGCGGAAGAGACTTTCTCCTTTCGAGATCGTCCGCACCTTGGGGGCGTTGGCGTAATTCTGCTCCTTCCTGCCCGCCGTCTTGTAGTTGGGCAGCCAGGTGCCGAGCTGGGTGGCCAGGATATAGGGGTTTTCAAAAGGTGACATCTTCATCCACCGGCCGGTGCTCTGATTGCCGATAATGCCGCTGACCATGTGCGCCTCCAGCTTGTCGCCCCCGGACTCCTCGCGGTACAACCCCAATTTTTTGCGCAGCAGCGTGATGTCGTCTTTTTTCCCCGTCAGGAACGTCCACCCGGGTCCGACATCGAATCGTTCCATGTACTTCCGGAGCACCTCCGGCGTATCCGTTTCCGGGTCGATGGTGATCGAATACATGAAAACGTCGCGGCCGACCTGGTCCCCCAGGATCTCCTGGACTTCGCGCAGGCCTGCCGTCTCCAGCGGGCACACATCCGGGCAGGTGGTGTAGATGAAGTTGATCGCCACCACCTTCCCCTTGATGAGATCGTCGAAGAAACGCACCGATTTCCCTTCGTGGGTCACCAGCGGGACGTTGGGGAAGTAGTCCGCTCCCCAGATGGAGCCCGCATCGCCGGCCGCCGCCGCGGGGCCTCCCCAAAGGATCAGCGCGGCGCCGAGGAACAGAAGAAGGGCGGGAATCGCAGGTGTACGCTTCCGGGGGGCTCTTCTCATGATACCTCCTCATACCTCCTCTTTCGACCCGGTCTTCCGGTCCGTGATCGCGTCTGCGACGAATGCAGGCGCTGGTAATATATCACACCGCGTTACGCCCATCGGTTTCGGCGGGTCGAGAGCCGGGCTGAAGCCCGGGAGGCGGCAAATGTATCATAAGGGGGTTCGATACCGCACGAGGGGGGTGGAGAGTCATGGAGAGGAAACGGTTCGCCGCATGGGTTGCCGCGCTTTCGATCCTTGCACTGCCGTCGTTTCTGCCGGCGGCGGAGATGGGGCACGAAGGGATGCACGGGATGCCGCATGGCCACGACGGCATGAAGATGGACGACCACGGAAAGATGAAGTCGGGCGAGCACGACAAGCACGGCATGAAGTCGGGCGAGCTGCTTTTCTCCGGAAAGATCGGCCCTTGGACGGGGGAAGCGCGATTGATCGAAAAACAGGCGTACATGGAACAGTCGGGGGTCCCCGCGAAGTTCGCCGCCAGGTTCGCCGGCGAACGCCACCTGATGATGTTCCTCACCGACCCGATGACCGGGAAACCTCTCCCCGGCGCGGCGGGAAAGGTGACCATCGCGGGACCGGACAAGGTCTCCTCCTCGAAGGTCACCCTCATCGTGATGGGGGGGCACATCGGCGCGGACGTCCATCTTCCGCAACCCGGGGAGTACACGTTTACGGCGGAGATCGAAGCGGGCGGCAAGACGGGGAGCGCCACTTTTTCCCATACGTTGAAATAAGCGACCCGCTCGCGAAAAATATCGAAACGGGGGTACGCGGCGCCCCTGCGGTACCTTCCGGACCGGTGCGACATTTCTCCCTCCGGCAGCCGGGGGCGCACTCCCGTAACCCTTTGATTCGCCAAGAATAAATAATCCACGCTCGGGGTCGCTGGTACCGGATGTCTCACCGTACCCATCCCTTCCCCGGACCTTCCTATAAGGTAACCTGCTGAATTCGTTGATTAATGTCGGAAGCCTCCTTTTGGCATGCGATTTGCGGAACATTTCGGGAAGGAAAGCCCCAAAGGAGGCGCTGTGGAAACCCCAAAGCGGATCCTGATCGTGGACGACGAGAAGGATTTCCTGTTCTCCGCCAGCCTCGCCCTTCGGCGGGCCGGGTACGAAGTCCACGCCATGTGGAGCCCGGAAGAAGCGGTCGATGCGGCCCTCGACGCGTTCCGCAGGGAGAAACCGTTCGATCTGATGGTGACCGATCTACGGATGCCGGTGATGTCCGGGGTGGAGATGGTCGAAGTGCTGAGGGAGCATGGGATCCCCCTCCACGTTCTCACCATATCGAGCGCCTGCCGGAATGGGGTTCTCTGCACGATGGACTGTTCTTGCGGGACGAATCACCTCGACAAGCCGTTCGAGCCCCGGGAGCTTGTGGAGAGGGTCGGCAAGATCTTGGATGGGGGCAGGATGGGAAAGAGCCGGATGCGCCGTCGGTCGGATCGCGATCCTGGAATCTTCGATCTCGTTTGACGGAAAAGGGAAGGAAGCGATGCATCGGATCGGATCGCGAATCGTCAGAGAGGCCGTGCGTGCCGCCGTGGCCGCATTCGTTCTCCTGGGCATCGTAGCGACAGGCGTGGCCGAGGCCGGCGTGTGCCCCCGCACGATCACCGCCGACGTGGTGGCGATCGACCAGCGCGTCCTGTTCAATCGCCTCGGCGCCCACAACCCCGGCGCCATGATCTACGCCCTCCGCCGGGACGTGGTCGACGCCGACACGGGGACGCCCGAGGGCGTTCTTGGCGGCCGGCTCCTTCCCGGCCAGGTCGAGCTGCGCCCGGACAAGCGGCCCCGCCCGATCGTCCTGCGGGTCAGCGAAGGGGAGTGCCTCCAGGTCAACTTCCAGAACCTGCTGGGCGCCTTCCCGCGATTCGACGACACCGTCATCGACCGGAACGCCGGCTTCCACCCCGAGGGGTTGCAACCGGTCAACGGCATCGGCGACGACAGTTCCTTCGTCGGACGGAATGCGACCAGCCTCGTGGCCCCGGGAGAGAGCGCCTCCTACACGTTTTACGCGGAGAAAGAGGGAACCTTCCTCGTCACCAGTTCCGGTGCGACATGGGGCGGGGAAGGAACCGGGGGGCACATTCCCTCCCTGCTGTTCGGCGCGGTCAACGTGCAGCCCAGGGGCGCCGCCTACCTTCGCAGCCAGGTGACGGAGGAGGACCTGGCGCTGGCCTCAACGGATGGCGCGGGCAACCCGATGAGGACGCCGGACGGCCATCCGCTCGTCAATTACGACGCGCTCTACCCCACCACGGAGCCGTGGATCACCGAGGGGAAGGCGGGGACGCCGATCCTCCGGATGGTGATGAACGATCGTCTCTACCATACCGACCTGAATGCGATCATCGCCTACGACAACAACGGCGCGCTCGGGAATTTTCCGCCGTCCACTTATCCGCTCGAGAGCCTCGGGAGCTCGAATCCCGCCTATCCGAACCGGCTCGAGCCGTTCCGGGAATACACGGCGATCTTCCACGACGAGACGAACCGGATCGAGGCGTTCCCCGGTTTCTACGGGGACCGGGTCCTCGGGTACGCCTTGGAGCCGGTGGGCGACGTCTTCATGATCAACTACGGTTCCGGCGGCGTCGGATCGGAGATCATCGCGAACCGGCTCGGCGTGGGGCCGATGCACGACTGCCTGGATTGCAAGTACGAGGAGTTCTTCCTGAGCTCCTGGACGGTGGGCGATCCCGGGATGATCGTGGACAAGCCGGCGAACTTCGGGCTGGAGAGGGTCGGTCCCGGCCAGCCGGTGCCTCCCGAGTACGTCGGTCCGAAGGCGCAGGAAGGGCTCTATCCCGACGATCCCTCCAACGTCCACCACGGCTACATCAACGATTTCGTGAAGTTCCGCAACCTCCACGCAGGCCCGAAGGAGCACCACATCTTCCACCTGCACACGCAGCAGTGGCTGTTCAACCCCAACGACGACGACTCGAACTACCTCGACGCCCAGGCGATCGGCCCCGGCTCGGGGTACACCTACGAAATCGTGTACGGCGGGGCGGGGAATCGGAACAAGACGCCGGGGGACGCCATCTACCATTGCCACTTCTATCCCCACTTCGCGCAGGGGATGTGGGCGTTGATGCGCAATCACGATGTCTTCGAGCCTGGAACGCCGCTCGCCGTGTCGGTCACGGCCGACAACACGATTGGTTTTCACGCGGCGCCGTTCGGTCTCCGGAGCGGCAAACCGGCGCCGCTGCGGTGGACCCGGGCTCTCCCCGACGGGGAGATCGTCGCGGGCACGCCGATCCCGGCCGTGGTGCCGCTTCCCGGCAAGCCGATGCCGCCCATGCCCGGACGGGTCGAGGTCGTGCCGGGGTACCTCGCTCTCTCCGGCCAGGCCAGCGTGGACCGGACGGAGATCGACAACACGACCGGCCTCGTCCGCAACCCGGGGTTCCCCTTCTTCATCGCCGGGGCCGAAGGCACGGTGGGACAGCGGATCTCCTCGCCCGCCCTCGACATGGCCGTGGACAACGGGGTCGCGCTCGACGGGGGGCTCCCGAGGCACACCCTCGGCGGATTCGCCGAGTCCGGCGGCGGGTTCGGCGTTACGTACACCTCGGAGGAAACGCGGCTCTCTTTCGCCAAGTCGCTCCTCCAGGCGAAGCCGTATTTCTGGCCGGAGGACGGCACCGACGTGGAGAAGGGCGCGATGGCGTACCATGCCCGGAAGTTCCATCCGACGTTCACGCCGGACGGGACACCCGCCCAGTACCGTACGAACGGTTCGGGGCGTACGGGCGGCGTCCATGGGGCGCCGTTCGCCGAACCGTGCCTGGACGATAACGGCAACCTGCTGGACCCCGCCACGAATCCTTCCCCCTACTTCGCGGGATCCGGCGGGGCGCCGCTTTCGTACACACCTACCCTGAACCCGGTGACGGGGCAGCCGTTCAACGCCGTGACGCCGCGGCAATACAAGGCGGCCGTGCTTCAGGTCGACGTGCAGTTCAACAAGACCGGGTGGCACTTCCCGCAGCAGCGGATCCTCTCCCTCTGGGGCGACGTGGCGGCCACCCGGGCCGGGACGCGTCCCCCGGAGCCGATGGTCCTCCGCCTGAACACCTTCGACTGCGCGGAGTACTGGCACACGAACCTGGTCCCGGGCGAGTACAAGGTGGACGACTTCCAGATGACCACACCCACCGACGTCATCGGGCAGCACATCCACCTGGTGAAGTTCGACGTGACGTCGTCGGACGGCGCGGCCAACGGGTGGAACTACGAGGACGGCACCTTGAGCCCGGACGAGGTCCGGGAGCGGATCGCCGCGATCAACCGGTTCAACGGCGACACCGCCCTCCAACCCCGGCCGCACCCGTTCTTCGGCCCGGGGCCGCTCCTCGAGGACCCGCTGAACCCCGGGCAGACCGTCGGCCGTTGGCTCGGCGCGCGGACGACGGTCCAGCGATGGCTGGCGGACCCCGTCGTCAACCGGTACGGCAAGGACCGGGGCCTGGGGATCGTCTTCTCCCACGACCACTTCGGGCCGTCCACGCACCAGCAGGTCGGCCTGTACGCGACCGTCCTCAGCGAGCCGGCGCAGTCCCAATGGAAGCACAACGAGACCGGTGAGACGCTTTACAGCGGCCGTGCCCTTCCCAACGTGAGCGGCACGGACGGCGGGCCGACGAGCTGGCAGGCGGCCATCCTGAATCCGCTGGACCCGGAGAACCATTACCGCGAGTTCTACCTCGAGTTCAGCGACTTCCAGCACGCCTACGAGGCGGGGGCGTACCACGGGACGGACGCCGCGGGGTACACCGCGCCGCCGACGGACAACTCGTACCTTTCCGCGATCAACCCGACGTCGCGGGGAGGGATCCTCGGGCCTGAATTCTACCCGGACGTCCTGACCTATCTCCCGCACTGCCCCGGGAGCATCCCCGGCTTCATCATCCCGAGGCCGTGCCCGCAGGCCATCTCGGCGGACGACCCCGGCCTGATCGCCCTCAACTACCGGATCGAATCGCTCGGCCAGCGCGTGTACGATCCCGGCAGGACCGGTCCGGACGGGGTCCCGGGACCCAGGCGGCCGGCCCCGGCGGGGACCTCGGGTTCGCCCTGCAGACGCGGACGGACCGCGCGATCCCCGAGCTGAACACCGCGCTGGGGTCGACGATCTACCCGCCGCTCACCGCGGACGTGCGGCCCGGCGACCCGTTCACGCCGATCCTTCGGGCCCGGGCGGGGGACAAGGTGCGGGTGAAGATGCAGCCGGGGGGAAACGAGGAGAGCCACAACGCCACCATCCACGGCCTGAAGTGGCTGCAGGAGGGATCCGGCTTCGGCGAGAGCCCGAACTCGGGGTGGCGTAACACCCAGCACGCCGGCATCTCCGAGCAGTTCACGTTCACCACCAGGCCGGTGGCGGCCGTGGGGCAGGCGGGGGACACGATCGATCATTTCTACACTCCCACGCATACGCTCTCGGGGCTGTGGGACGGCGCCTGGGGAGTGATGCGGGTGTACGGCGGTCTCCGGGCGGATCTGCTCGCGATGCCCGACAACCCCGGCCCGGTCCAGGTCGTCAACGCGTCCGAATTCAACGGGGCATGCCCGGTGACCGCGCCGGTCAGGAGCTACGACGTCACCGCCGTCGCGGCGCGGGACGTGCTGCCCGTGGATCCGGTGCTGGGGATCCGAACACTCGTTTATAATCCGCGGCGGACGGTGATCCCCGAGGTGATCGAATTCCCGGACGTGGGCGCGGTGGACGTGGATCGGCTGGGAGGCGTGCAGGGACCGCTCCACGACCCCACGGCATTGATGTACGTCCGCACGGAGGACCTCGAGGCCGACCCGACGCGTCCGGGGGAGGTGCGGCTCAAGGCCGATGCGCCGATCGAGCCGCTCATCCTGCGGGCCGCCGCGGGGGAGTGCATCGAGGTGACGCTGCGCAACCGCCTTCCCGTGGAGCCGCCCGACCTGTACGGCCTGAACACGATCCAGGGGATCATCGCGCGGACCAAGGGCCCGGGGGGCATGACGAGCTTCAACTACAACCTCATCAAGCCGTCCAGCGAGGTGGGGATCCACCCGCAGCTCGTGTTCTACGACATGAGTCGCGCCGACGGCGCCAACGTCGGCATCAACCCGAGCCAGACGGTTCCTGCGGGGGGCGTGGGGAGCTTCCGGTGGTACGCCGGTGACGTGCGGTACGAGACCGTCTCCGGGGAAGGCACGTCCGCGCGGCGGCTCGTGGCCACGCCGGTCGAGTTCGGGACGACGAACCTGATGCCGTCCGACCAGATGAAGCATTCGATGAAGGGGCTGGTGGGGCAGCTCGTCGTCGAGCCCGAGGGATCCGCCTGGGCCGACAGCGAGCAGCAGACGGACGGCAGCGGCCGCCGGACGCGGGCGTCGACGACCGTCACCCGGGCGGACGCCTCGACCTTCCGCGACTTTTCGCTCGTTTTCCAGACCGCCCTGAACCTGAAGTACGCCAACCCGTCGACGGACAACAACGAAGGGTATGCGTCCGTCGAGAACCTGCACTCGGAGACCGGCGGCGTCGCGGAGGACGCGGAGGATGCCGGCGGCAGCGCCTTCAACTACCGGTCCGAGCCGATGTGGTTCCGTGCCGGCGTCCCCGCCAACCTGCACCTCGAAGCGACGACCAACGTGACGAACCTGCACGAGGCGTACAGCAACAGCTGCTGCTCCCCCGGCGGGATCATCGGGGAGAATTCGGCGGGGCAGACCGTCATCGCCGGGGGCAGCGTGATCGATGACGACCCGGTCACCCCGGTCTTCACCGCGGTGGCGGGTGCGCCGGTCCGCATGCGCGTCGGGGACCCCGGCGGCAACATGCGGAACCGGGTGTTCACGCTCCACGGGCACCTCTGGCAGCGCCAGCCGTACCTCTCCGGCGCCGTCCCGTCCCAGACGATCGGGGTCAACCCGCACGGCTTCTACCGCGGGGCGCAGGAGGGAGTCGGCTCGAGCGCGCACTACGACGTCGTGCTCGCGAGCGCGGGGGGGGCGTTCGAGGTGCCGGGGGACTACCTTTACCGGGACCAGGGCTCCTTCGGGAACTACAAAGGGCTGTGGGGACTGATGCGCGTCTCGGCCTTTTCGACCGTCAGCGAAGCGTCGTTGTCGGCGGTTCCAGCCGACGGCACGACGGTCGGCAGCAGCGTGACGTTCACGGCGACGGCCGCGGGGGGGACCGGCCCGTACGAGTACGAGTTCCAGGGGAGGACGGCGGGCGGCTCGTTCGTGGTGTCGCAGCCGTACTCTTCATCGACCCAATGGACGTGGGACACGACGGGATCGCCGGCGGGGGCGTACGAGGTCCGTGTGAACGTGCGCAACGCGGGTTCCACGGCGCCGTTCGAGGCGCGGACGACGATCCCGTATACGCTGGCGATGGGGGTGGCCCTCACTCCGTCTCCTGCCAGCCCGCAACCTTCGGGGACGTCGGTGACGTTTACCGCCACCGCCAGTGGCGGCTCCGGCAGCTACGAATATCGATTCTGGTTATATAGCGGAGGTATCTGGAGCGTAGCGCAGGCATACGGAGCCAGTAATACCTGGACCTGGAATACCACCGTAGCCGACCAAGGAGGCCACTACGTCTGGGTGGATGTGCGAAATGCGGGCTCCACCGCGGAAAATGAGGCTTGGCAACAGATTGCATATACCGTGTCATCCTCCGCTCTCACAGTAGGCCTGACGGCTTCTCCGCAAAGTTCAGCGGTCGCAGGCGACAACGTGGTCTTCACCGCCACCGCCAGTGGCGGCACCGGCAGCTACGAATATCGATTCTGGTTGTATAGCGGAGGCGTCTGGAGCGTAGCGCAAGCCTATAGTACGAGCCCCACCTGGACTTGGCACCCCGCCGCAGGAGACTTGGGGGATCACTTCGTCTGGGTGGACGTCCGCAACGCCGGTTCCACGGCGGCCAATGAGGCTTGGCAACAGATTGCATATACCGTGGGATCCTCCGCTCTCACAGTAAGCCTGACGGCTTCTCCGCAAAGTTCAGCGGTCGCAGGCGACAACGTGGTCTTCACCGCCACCGCCAGTGGCGGCACCGGCAGCTACGAATACCAGTTCTGGCTTTATAGCGGGGGCGTCTGGAGCCCGGCGCAGCCCTACGGAGCCAGTAATACCTGGACCTGGAATACCACTGTGGCCGACCAAGGAGGTCACTTCGTCTGGGTGGACGTTCGCAACGCCGGTTCCATGGCGGCCAATGAGGCATGGCAACAGAT
>ORJL011437500.1_pt1 | contig 10310 bp, 9 predicted proteins | sample 1779941 | NCBI WGS metagenome assembly ORJL01 (sample SAMEA104232317, study PRJEB22302) | groundwater metagenome | biome: forest; feature: aquifer; material: groundwater | place: USA | collected 2011-08-07 | depth 5.8 m | reverse complement strand
GAAACCTATTTATAAATGTTTTTAAATTGAGCTTAGTTGAAAGTCTCTATAAGAAAACCGACTCGTTGTAAGAATAAAAAATACAAGAGAGATTGATAAATCCTAATATTGATATTTACTTTCTACTAAGCTAGTTTAGTAGAAAGATTTAAAAATACACTTTTACAACATCTTTTATTATCCTCAAGTTAAAATAAACTTAACTACCAATCCATGCACATCCTACAGCCAAAACACTCCAAGCTTAAATCTGAAGAAGTAAAGAAATTAACAGACAAGTATAACATAGCTATATCTCAATTGCCGTTAATAAAGGCGGGGGATCCTGCTCTGCCTGAAGGATGCGTCAAAGGTGATGTAATAAAAATAGAAAGAAAGGAGGGCGACAAAGTAATTGTCTTTTACAGGGCTGTCATCTAAAATGGTTAAAAAAGAAAACTTATTGGTTGAAAAATATTTAAAACAGCATTCTCTTGTAGAATCAAATATTCTTTCTTTTAATGATTTCATAAATAATAAAGTGCAGCAGATTGTAAATGAAATAAATGAATCTCTTGACAACGAGGATATAGAAATAAAGATTGGAAAAGTAACTGTAGGAAAGCCCAATATTGTAGAATCTGATGGAAGCTCTAGCATATTGACGCCTATTGTTGCTAAATTAAGGAACCTTACTTATTCTGCTCCAATATATGTTGATTTAAGTGTTAAATATGGGGATCAAACTGATGATGCTGAAGTTGAAATTGGAAGAATTCCTATAATGGTTAGAAGCGCTGCATGTACAACTTATGGCATGTCAAAAGATGAATTGAAAGCGAATTATATGGACCCTCTAGAGCCAGGAGGCTATTTTGTTATAAATGGCAATGAAAGAGTTATTGTTATGTCAGAAGACTTAGCGCCAAATCATCCCTTTATTGACGAAGGAAGGCATGGCTTAACATTGAGAATATTTTCTCAAAGAGGATCTTATAGAATACCTAATACTATTTCTGAAACAAATGAAGGGATATTGGAATTAACATTCAGCAGATTAAAGAACATACCTCTTATTGTATTGCTTAAAGCACTTGGCATGACAAAAGAGTCTGAGATAGCAAAAAACATTGATTACGAAAATGATTGCTTGATAGTGAATCTTTATGAATTTACTCAAATACACAGCCCTGAAGACGCGATGATGTATATTGCTGAAAAATCAGGAATTCAGGGAACTAAAAAAGAAATTCTTGACAGAGTTAAGCAAAGAGTTGATTCTTTTCTTTTGCCGCATATAGGAGTAGATAAAGCATCAAGAAATGAAAAAGCACTTAGCTTGTGCAGGTTCATACGCCTTTTTTTAAGAGCTAAAGAAGATAAAAAGATTAAAACTGATAAAGATCATTATGCAAATAAGAGAGTTAAGCTTGCAGGTGATTTGATGAGTGATTTATTTAGAGTTAATTTTGGAATACTAATTAGAGATATTCAATATTCTTTGCAAAAAATCTCCAAAAGAAAAAAATTCTATTCATTGAAGACAGTATCAAAGTCTACATTGTTTTCGCATAGAATTGAAAGTGCCATAGCAACTGGAAGCTGGATTGGCGAGAAATCAGGAGTTACGCAAAACATGGAGAAAAATAATTATATGGCTGTTTTATCGCAATTGCAGAGAGTAACAAGCTTATTGCCTGGAGAGCAGGAGAACTTTATGGCAAGAACATTGCATCCCACTCATTATGGAAGATTCTGCACTACAGAAACTCCTGAAGGAACTGAAATAGGATTAAGAAAAAATCTTGCTCTTTTAGCAAAGATATCTACGCATGCTCCTTTTGACGAAAAAGATGCCATCAAAAAATTTACAGAATCTGGATTGGGAGTTGAGAAAGGAAAAGATGTTTTCTTTAATGGAAGATTTATAGGGTTTGTAGAAAACCCAAGAGAGTTTGCAAATAAAGTAAGAATTATTAGAAGGAAAGGAGAACTTCCAAAAGAGATGAGTGTTAGATATGATGAAATATTTGACCAAGTAACTATATCGACTGAAGTAGGAAGAGTTTTAAGGCCGTTGATAGTTGTGGAAAATGGGGCATCAAAGCTAAAAGATGGACATTTAGTTGAACTTGAGCAAAATAAAATCAAATGGCAAGACTTAATTAATGAAGGAATAATTGAATACATTGACGCTGCTGAAGAAGATAATGCTTATGTTTCTTTAAGAATGGCAGATGTAACTCAAGAACATACTCATTTAGAAGTGCATCCTATAGATTTATTTGGGCTAATAACTAGCCTTGTGCCTTTTGCCAACCACGACCATTCTGCTAGACTGAATAAAGGAAGCAAGACTTTAAAGCAAAGCCTTGGAATTTATGCTTCAAATTATTTAGTCAGGCTTGACAGCAATGTTTCTATTTTACATTATCCACAAAGGCCTCTTGTTAGAAGCTTTATTTATGACACTCTTGAGGTTTATCCTGCTGGACAAAATATAGTTGTTGCTGTTTTGCCTTTTGAAGGATACAATATGGAAGATGCTATTGTATTAAATAAAGACAGTGTAGACAGGGGACTAGGAAGAAGCACTTATTTCAGGCCGTATGCAACAGCAGAACTGCAATATCCTGGAGGCTTAAGAGATGAAATTATAATACCGGAGAAAGATGTTTCAGGTTATAGGACTGAAAATTCTTACAGGTTCCTTGAAAATGATGGAGTAGCTTATCCTGAAGCATATATGAATTCTGGAGATGTTGTAATAGGAAAAACAACTCCACCAAAGTTCTTAAGCGAAGCAAAAGATATTAGCATTCAATCTAAAAAAGAAGCTAGCATGGCAATAAGGCAGGAAGAGAGTGGTGTTGTTGATGCTATCTTTATCACAGTAAATGGAGAAGGAAATAGGGTTGTTCAGGTAAGAACTAGAGACCAGAGATTGCCAGAACCTGGAGATAAATATTCTGCTCCACATGGACAGAAAGGAGTTATTGGCTTAATTGCAGACGGAAGAGACATTCCATTTACTTCAAAAGGTGTAAAACCTGATCTTATGTTTAACCCTCACGGAATACCTAGCAGAATGAGTATGGGTTATTTGATAGAATTAATTGCTGGCAAGACTGCTTCTACTAGCGGAAAAATTATTGATGGAACTCCATTTACAGGAGAAAGAGTAGAAGATTTTGAGAAAAGACTTAAGAAAGTTGGATTTAGGTCTGATGGAAAAGAAACAATGTATAATGGGGTAACAGGCAAAAAAATGGATACTCATATTTATATTGGAAACATGTATTATTTGAAACTTGTAAGGATGGTAAAGAACTTATTGCATGCAAGAGCTTCTGGAAAAGTAGCTTTACTGACTAGACAGCCTATTGAGGGACGCGCGCGTGGAGGCGGACTAAGGCTTGGAGAAATGGAGCAAGAAGCATTAGCAGGACATGGAGCAGCTTTATTATTAAAGGAAAGATATAGTTCTGACAAGACAATTGTTTATGTGTGCAAAGACTGTGGAAACATGACTTATGAAGATGTAATAAGAAATAAAACACCGTGCAACTTATGTGGAAGCAATGAAGCAGATCCTCTGGAAATTTCTTATGCTTTCAAATTGCTAGTTGATGAATTATTGGGTCTTGGCATATTAACTAAATTTACATTAAAAAACAAATACGAAAGATGAGAACTGAAAATTTCCAAAAGCAAGTTAGATCGTTAGGATTCAGCTTATTGAGCCCTGACCAAGTAAAAAAACTTAGCTCTGCAAAGATTGTTACGCCAGAGCTATATGATATTGATGGTTTTCCTGTAGATGGGGGCTTGATGGACTTGCGCTTAGGAGCTATTGATCCTGGAGTAAGATGCAGAACCTGTGGAAAGCGATTAAAAGAATGCCCTGGGCATCCTGGAAGCATTGAACTAGCTAGGCCTGTTTTTCACATAAAATATATACAGCTAATAGAACATTGCCTTAGAAGCCATTGCCCTGCATGTGGGAAATTAACCTTAAGTGAAGAAAAGCAAAAATTATATAACCCTAGTGAAAGAGCTAAGAAAGCAAGAGATGCGAAAGTGTGCCCTAATTGCCATGAAATGATTGAAAGAGTAAAACTTGAAAAGCCAAGCACTTTCATGATTGGCAAAAAAAGACTTAGCCCTGTAGAAGTTAGAGAAAGACTCGTTAAAATAACAGATGAAGAATTAAAGAAAACAGGAATTAACGCTAAAACTGCAAGGCCTGAATGGGCTGTCTTATCATTATTGCTAGTTCCTTCTGTAACTGTAAGGCCTAGCATAACTCTTGAAGAAGGAACAAGAAGTGAAGATGACTTGACACATAAACTTTCTGATATTATAAGAGCAAATCAACGCTTGTGGGAAAACTTAAATGCCGGAGCGCCAGAAGTAATAATTGAAGATTTGTGGGACTTGCTTCAGTATCATGTAACTACTTTCTTTGATAATAATATTTCTAGAATACCGCCTGCAAGGCATAGATCTGGACAGCCATTAAAGACAATTACTGAAAGAATAAAAGGCAAGGAAGGAAGAATTAGAGCTAATCTAGCTGGAAAGAGAGTTAATTATTCTGCCCGTAGCGTCATCTCTCCTGACCCTTATCTTTCTATAAATGAAATAGGTGTTCCATTTGAAGTAGCAAAGATAATTACAGTTGCTGAACCTGTAACAACTGTGAATTTGGAATATGTAAAAGAAATAATAAAGAAAGGAGAGAAGTATCCTGGAGCAAATTATATTATAAGAATAGATGGAAAAAGAAAAAGAATAACAGAGGATTTAAAGGAAGAAATATGCGCTGAACTTAGGCCAGGATATAAAGTAGAAAGACATTTACGCGATGGAGATATTGTATTATTTAATAGGCACCCAACACTGCACAAGCAAGGGCTCATGTCGCATCGTGTTAGAGTTCTTCCTAATAGAACATTTAGGCTTCATCCTGCAGCTGCATCTCCTTATCACGCAGACTATGATGGAGATGAAATGAACATTCATAGCCCGCAAACTGAAGAAGCTTTGGCAGAAGCTAAAATATTACTTGATATAAATCAGAATATTATTTCTTCTAAGAACAACACAAATTTAGTGGGAACAAGCGCGGACGCTGTAACCGGTGCTTATATATTGGGCAAAGAAGAACTTGACAAGAGTGAAGCAGACCAATTATTATTTGATGTTAATATTATAAATAACATAAAAAAGAAAAAAATTCCTGGGAGAGAAATATATGCTCAATTAATTCCAAAGGGCTCTAGTATAAAGATACCCTCTATTATTACTGGGGCTAATAGCTTTGGTGTTGAAGAAGGAGAAATGGTCAAAACTCTGGATAAAGAATTTGGAAGAGATGTTACTGTTGATGCGCTTGATAAAGCATTTAGAATAGGAACTAGGTATTTAACTAGAAAGGGATATACTCTCTCGTTATTTGACCTTAACGTCTCGGATAAAGTCTTGGAGATGACAAAAGAAATTGTAAGCAAGGCTGAGAAAAAAGTGCAGGAAATAGTTCAAGATTATGAAAAAGGCAAGCTGGAAAACATTCCCGGAAAAAATGCAGAAGAAACAAGAGAAACAAGAATATTGCAAGTTTTGAATGAAGTAAGAACGGAAATAGGGGCAGTTGTAAAAGATAACTTCCAATCAGACAGCAATGTCGGAAAAATGATTGTGCCTGGCGCTGCTGGAAGCTTATTAAATATAACTCAAATTGGATGCTTAGTTGGACAGCAGTCTTTATGGAACAAAAGAATAGACATTGGCTATATAAATAGAACTTTATCGTTCTTCAAGAAAGAAGATTTAAGCCCTGCATCTAGGGGATTTATAAAATCATCTTATTTTAAGGGTTTGAATCCTAATGAATTTTTCTTTGGAGCAATGGCTGGAAGAGATAGTTTAATGGACACTGCATTAAGAACGCCTAAGTCAGGATACTTATATAGAAGGCTTGTTTATGCATTGCAAGACTTGAAAGTTGAATATGACGGCACTGTCAGGGATGCTTCTGAAAGAATTATACAATTCAAATATGGAGATGATGGCAAAGATGTATCACGAATTCATCTAAATGACAGCACAGTTTATCCTGCTGAAGCTGTCGGGGTTGTTACTGCTCAATCTGTTGGAGAAGCTTCAACACAGATGGTATTAAACGTGTTTCACCATGCAGGCATTGCTCAAATGCAGATTACACAAGGACTGCCTAGATTAATTGAAATTATAGATGCTAGAAAGCAGCCTTCAACACCTTTGATGAAAATGTATCTTGACAAGGAAAGCAACAATGAAAAAGATGCAAGAGTTATTGCAGAGAAAATAAAAGAAATGAAACTTCAAGATATTATGTCTGAAATTAAAATAGACTTTGCCAATAAAAGAATAGAAATTGCTCTTGATAACAAGGCCTTGAAATCAACACATGTTGGTCCTCAAAAAATAGTTGAAAGATTAAAAGACAAAGGATTCAAAGCAAAAGGAAATGACCTTAAGATAAGCATTGATGTATCTGACCTGGAATTTAAGGCAATATATAAATTAAAGGAAAAAATGAAGAGCACTGTTGTATCCGGAATAAAAGGAATAATCCAGCTTGTTGTAGAGCACAAAGACAGAGATTATATTATATTGGCTGCTGGCTCAAACCTAAAAGAAGTTATTGAAATTAAAGGCATTGACAAAGATAGAATAACTTCTAACGACTTGTATGATGTGCTGAATGTGTTTGGAATTGAAGCTGCAAGACAGACTGTTATTAATGAAATAAAAGAAGTTATTGAAAGGCAAGGCTTAGATATTAATGAAAGGCATATCAAGCTTATTGCAGATGCAATGACTTCTTCTGGAGGCGTTAAGGGAGTAACTAGAATGGGAATTATCTCTGAAAAAGCAAGCATTTTGGCAAGAGCTACATTTGAAACACCTGACAAGCAATTTATTGGGGCTACATTAAAAGGCGCTAAAGAAGAGCTTAATTCAGTCATTGAAAACATATTGCTCAATCAAACTATTCCAGTTGGAACTGGCTTGCCAGGATTAATGGTTGAAGTTGTCGGACCTTTAGTTAGAAAAGATGACAAAGAAGCGAAAGAAAGAGCTAAGGAAGATTAATTTTTGATTAAAAATGAAAAAGCTGACTTTAGAAAAGAATATCATAAAAAATAGCCTGAAAAGATATAATGAAAATTTAGCAGCAATACTTATTTTTGGGTCTTACAATACTGGGCGATTTGTTTTTGGAATTTCTGATATTGACAGTATTATTTTGTTAAAGAGAGAAGATAATATTGATTTTGAAAATGGCAAACACGAATTAGGCAATGAACTTGCAGATATTAAATTAAAGATACTTCACTTTAAAACATTAAAAGATTATAAAGAGCATATTTATCAAGAAGGAAGCTGGTCATCCTGGATAACTGTTATTAAAGGCTCTAAAGTAGTTTATTCAACTCCTGAATTTGAGGATTTTAGAAGAGAATTGCATAGTAATCCTATTAATAAAATAAAATTATTGGATTATGTTATAAAGAAAGATAAATTTGAATTAGAAGGCTATTTAAAAGATTTATCTGGCTGGGACTTGACAAAGGGGCTATTTTCCCATATTAGAAGAAAATTACAAATTCTGAATTATTATTTGGGGAATGAATTGAATTTTGATTATAATATTTGCTTAAGAAATTTAAAAGAGATTGATAATAAAGAAAGTTTAGAAGAATTAGGAGATTTATATAATAAAAGAGAAATATTGCATAAAAAAGAAGCTGATAATTATTTTAGTATTTCAAAACTCTTAACTAGAAAAATATCTGGATTATTATAAGTATAAGCCTATAAATACAGTATATAAACTTTTGCGAATGCAATTTCAATATTTTTTAGATAGGATAAATTTATAAACTAAATTGAAGACGGAGTTTAAAATAAGAGGAAACTTTTTGTAGAAATGGCGACTATAAATATGCAGACAATGAGATATATTAATTTGTTAGACAGAGCTTCAAGTGTCAAGACCCAAAAATGCTTTGTTTATAATAATACTATTTTCTTTGCTGTTCCAAGGAGATTTGTCTCAAAAGCAATAGGGCCTGCTGCTTTAAATGTTAAAAGAATACAAGAAAATCTTGGAAAGAAAGTAAGAATAATTTCAGAACCTGAAGGACTTAAAAATGCTCAAAGATTTATTGAAGAACTTGTGTCTCCTATTAGATTCAAATCTTTGGAAATAAAAGATAATGAATTTATTATAACTGCTGGAAACAATCAAAATAAAGCCTCTTTGATAGGAAGAGACAAAAGAAGGCTTATTGAATTAGAGAGCATAATTTATGATGTTTTTGGAATGGCTACAAAGATTATTTAATTCTACGCAAACTTTTAAAAACCCTTGTTTTCTGAAAGTATTATGGGATTGTTTAATTTAAGAAAACTAAAGAAAAAGAAAGCTAAGTTTAGATGGAGCGATCACGAATATAAAGTTAGAAAACTTAATCTTAAAGCTAAATCAGACCCTCTCGGAGGAAGATCTTGGCAAGCCAAAGGAATAGTTGTAAGCAAATTCCAAAAGGAAGCAAAGCAGCCTAACTCTGCAATGAGAAAGTGTGCTAAAGTCCAATTAATAAAAAATGGAATACAAGTAGGCGCTTTCATTCCTGGAAATCTAGCCCAGAGATTTATAGATGAACATGATGAAGTTATAATTGAAAGAATTGGAGGAAAAATGGGGCGCTCTAAAGGAGATATTCCAGGCATAAGATTTCAAATTATAAAAGTAAATGACCAGCCTTTAAGGAGACTATGGAAAGGCCAGATAGAGAAGGGTAGAAGATAAAATGGCTAGCAAGGAACCTAATGTATTTGTCGTTGGCCTATATCTTGATAATAGAGTTCAGTTATACGCTCCTGGAGATTTTGTATTAGGGAATTATCATTTAAAAGAGAAGAATGGTAAAAGAGAATTTTTATTTGTTGATAGAGATGTTGTATTTGATGAGCGAGAAAAGATTTCTGATAAATATGGTGTGTTAATTAGAACAGATAAATTAATAGTTGTTGAAAAACTATTCCTTAGTAAAACTGATATTGATGAGGTAAAAAGAGATGCATCCAATTATATTGACTCTCTACGTACTTTTGAAGGAATATTCTTTAGCAAAATAGATATTGGTGAATTAAAAAAAGATAGAAGCTATATTAGCTCTCAAAGTAGTTTGATGGGCCAGCTTGAATTATTTAATAAAAGAATTAATGAATTGATTAATTCATCTAATAATTTAAATAGATATATTGCAAACCGATAATATGGATGCTGAAAATAATTTATTAATTGAAATTGAAGTAAATGAAAGATATAAAGCGCCTGCTGCTTTAAAAGAAAGTGAAGATGATAAATTGCCTTTAATAACAGAAGAATATAAGCCTCAAAGGAAAGATTTTATAAACATTAGATATAGTTTAGGAGAATTTTTAAGATGAGCGAGCAAATTGAGATTACTGAAAAAACAAAACAAGGCAATGAAAAGCAGTTTAAATTGTTTGACAAGTATGATGTATCTGCAATAACTGTCAAAGACCCTGCATTAAAGCCTTATATTAATATAGAGCCTAGATTGCTATTGAAATCTCAAGGAAGAAATCTTGAAAAATTTGCAAAGGCTAAAGTTAATATCTTAGAAAGATTGGCCAATAGGCTTGGTGTTCCAGGACATGTTGGAAAGAAACATAAAATAATAACTTCTTGGGCTTCTGGAAAATACCAGAAAAATATGAAAACAGTTCTTCAAGCTTTGGAGCTAATAGAAAAAAGAACTAAAAAGAATCCTGTTCAGGTGCTAGTTGATGCTATTAACAATGGCTCACCTAGAGATGAAATTACTGTTATAGAGCATGCTGGAGCAAGATATCCTCAATCTGTTGATGCCAGCCCTTTAAGAAGAGTTGACCTTGCTTTAAGATGGATAGTTCAGGGCTCTTATCAAAGGCGTTTTGGAAAGAAGAAAACAATGGCTCAATCTTTAGCAGAAGAAATAATTAAGGCTTCTGAAGGCAATATGGAAAGCTATTCTATGGGAAAGAAAAATGAATCGGAGAAGCAGGCAGATTCTGCGAGATAATAAAATAACTTGGGTAAAACTTTAAAAACCTTCTTTTGTTCTCTCAAAAAAGTAATATATCATGGCAGACAAAGAAACAACATTGCATAAGATTGAAAGGCTGATTTCTGGCCAGAAGAATATAAGAAATGTAGCTACTAGCGCGCATATACACCATGGAAAATGCATTAGTGGAAACTCAAGAGT
>ORJL010726931.1_pt1 | contig 10314 bp, 9 predicted proteins | sample 1779941 | NCBI WGS metagenome assembly ORJL01 (sample SAMEA104232317, study PRJEB22302) | groundwater metagenome | biome: forest; feature: aquifer; material: groundwater | place: USA | collected 2011-08-07 | depth 5.8 m | reverse complement strand
GGCGCGCGCCGCGCAAGCGGGGACCGCGCGATGAGCCTCAAACTTCTGCACGAGCCCGAGAGCGACGACCCGATCCTGTCGGTCGTCAACCTGATCGACCTGTTCCTCGTGATCATCGCCGCGCTGCTCATCACCGTCGCGCAGAACCCGCTGCTCAACCCGTTCTCCAAGCGCGACGTGACGGTGGTCACCGATGCCGGCAAGCCGAGCATGGAAATCGTGGTGAAGCAGGGCGAGAAGCTGGAGCGCTACAAGGCGAGCGGCGAGATGGGCGCCGGCGACGGCGTGCGCGCCGGCGTGGCCTACCGGCTCAAGGACGGCAGCATGATCTACGTGCCGGAAAGCCGGCAAGAGGGAAAATGACGAACTCCGTAAGGCGCGTGCTGGCCGGCCTGTTCCGACCGGACGAGCCCCCAACGGCGGGTGCGGCGCCGACCGACGCTCCGGAGCCGCCTTCTCTCGCGCGCAGCAAGAACCTCTGGGAGCTGGAGAGCAAGCACCATTGCCCGATCGTCGGGACCTGCCTGCCCATGGACGAGCTGGTGAAGTTCGCCCGCCGCTTCGGCTTCGATGGATCGTTCCGCGACGAATACGCATTGCATGTCCACGTGGCCAGCCACGCCGGCAACCGCAGCCCGGTATCGCGGGCGGTGCAAAAGCACCTGGACCGCAAGTACGCGATGCACCTCAGGCGCTTCGAGCGGGCGAAGTCCGATGCGGAAGTGCGGGCGATGTGGAAGGAGCACTACGCCGCGGGCGAGGTGGCCGGGCCCCTGTGGGCGGCACTGACACACAAGGCGGCGAGCGCCGACACGCGCACCGCCGTCTACGGCGACGTGCACATGCTTTCCCACCAGCTCGGCGCCGGGCAGGCAGTGGATGCGCGGCAGCTCGCCCATCTGCAAGCGGAGAACGCGGAGCTGAAGACGGGGCTCGAGCGCGAGCAGCGCGAGCGCGCGGGCGCCGAGGCGGCCTGGCGTGAACAGGTGCGGACCCTCGAGGCGGGCATCGTCCGGCTGCGCGCGGAGAGCGCCGAATTGCCTGCGCTGAGGGAACGCGTCGCCGCCTTCGAATCCGGCTCGACGATGCTGGACATGGGGCGCCGGCTCGTGAGCCTGCAGGCGTCGAACGACCAGCTCGCCGTCGCGGCCCAGCGGACCGGTGAACTCGAGGCCAGGCTCGCGACGCTCGTCGAACAGACGGCTGCGTTGCGAGCCGAGCGCGATCGGTTCGCGCGTGAGCGCGATCGGTTCGCGCGTGAGCGCGATGCCCTCGAGCGCGTCCTGCTCGCGTCGAGCGCGAGCGACTCGGGCGCGCCGTCCGACGCGTGCGAGACCTGCGACGCACCTTCCCTGCAACGCTGCGTGCTCTGCGTGGGAGGCAGGACCGCGCTCGTGTCTCAATACCGCAGCCTCGCCGGGCGGCTCGGCATCCGTCTCGTCCACCACGACGGGGGTGAGGAAGAGGCCATCTCGCGCCTGCCCGACATGATCAACGGCGCCGATGCGGTCATCTGCCCCACCGATTGCGTCAGCCACACCGCCTATTACCTCTTGAAGCGCCATTGCAAGCGCACCGGCAAGCCCTGCCTGCTGTTCAAGGGGGCGGGCGTATCCAGCTTCGCCATGGCGCTCGCGCGTCTGTCCAGCGGCCGGGTCACCCTTTCGGGCGAAACGGCGTTTTAGCGATTCGGTCCGCCTCTCGTGAATCATTCAACAAACCCAGCCCGCCGTTACGGCCGCACCCGCCTTGAGCGGGACCACCGCTGCAATGTCGTTGACGTGCGAGCGGCGATTGGGAATGCAAACAGTTCTTGCGGGACTTCGCCTGTTTGCGCGGTATTCCGCTCATTCATGCATCACGATTTGTTCACATGCAAAGCCAGCCTGAAAGCCAGCCATGCAGTCATCCGAAAGGAGTAATTTGCATGGCCGTACGTTTCCGACTCGAACCCATCGCCCTGGCGCTTGCGGCAGTCGCCGCCCCCGCTCTGGCGCAGACCGCAGCAGAACAGCAATTGCCCGAAGTGAAGGTGCAGAGCGGGCGCGAGTCCGCCACCGGATACAACGCGCCCACCACCACCACCGGCTCGAAGATCGAGGCGCCGCTGCGCGACATCCCGCAGACGGTCAATGTGGTGCCGCAGGAGCTGATGCGCGACCAGGCGGCGACTTCGATCCAGGACGCGCTGCGCAACGTGCCCGGCGTCACGTTCAGCCACGGCGACGGTCAGCGCGACCAGGTCTGGATCCGCGGCTTCTCGACCATCTCCGACCAGTTCCTCGACGGCGTACGCGACGATGCGCTGTACTTCCGCGATCTTTCGAACGTCGAGCGGATCGAGGTGCTCAAGGGTCCGGCATCGGTGCTCTACGGCCGCGGCTCCTCCGGAGGACTGATCAACCGCATCACCAAGAAGCCGGAATTCGCACCGCGCTACGATCTGGGCGCGGTGTTCGGCAGCTTCGCCCAGCGCCGGATCGAGTGGGACGTCGGCGACCGGATCGCGGGCGGCGCGGCATCGCTGCGCGTCAACGGCGCCGTCGAACGCGCCGACAGCTACCGCTCGCAGCAGTTTCTCGAGCGCGAAGCGCTTTCTCCCTCGCTTGCGCTGCGGCCGTCCCCCGACACGCGCGTCGTGCTCCAGGCCGACACCCTCTCCGACCGCCGCGTCACCGATTTCGGCATCCCGGCGTTCAACGGGCGACCCGTCGACGTACCTGCGGGAACGTACTACGGCGCGGCGAACGCGAGGCAGGTGGACTACAGCCAGGCCACCGTCGACGGCGGCACCCTGAGCCTCGATCACCGGCTGAACGCGGACTGGTCGTTCCGCGACGTGTTCCGCAGCTACAGCTATACGCTCGACCGCAACAACACTCTGGTCGGCAGCGTGAACGAATCCGCGCGGACTGCAAGCCTGAACCGCACCAACCTGCGGCGGCAGGAGGACGGGGCCTTCAACCAGTCCGAGTTGGTCCAGAAGCTGCGCCTCGGCGGCGTGGAACATCAGATCCTCTACGGGCTGGAACTCGGCTGGCAGGCAAAGGACCAGCGCACGGTATCGCAGAACAACGTCGCCACGGTGTCGCTCTTCAACCCCGTGCTGCCGGTGCTGCCGCTGACCGTCAACGCGGCACCTTCCACCGCCAACACGGGCATCTTCGATACGGCCGGCCTGTATGTGCAGGACCTCGCCACACTGACGGAGCGCTGGAAACTCCTCGCCGGCCTGCGCGGGGACCGGTTCGAGCAGTCGACCGTGGAGCGCCTTGCCGGCAGGACCGGCCTGCGGCGCGTGGACCGGAGCTGGAGCCCGCGCGTGGGCGTCGTGTACCAGCCGACACTCGACCAGTCCTACTACGCCTCGGTGAGCCGCTCGTTCCAGCCCTCGGGGGAGGCCTTCCCGCTGGCCGCGAACAACGCCGACATCGCCCCGGAGGAAACCGTCAACCGGGAGATCGGCACGAAGCTCGATTTCCTCGGCGGTCTGCTCAGCGCGACCGGATCGGTCTTCAGGCTGGAGCGCAGCAACATCAAGGTCACCGATCCGGCCACCAACACGCTCGTCCCGGTGGGCACGCAGCGCACCGACGGCGTGGAGCTCGCGCTCGCGGGTGAGGCCGGCTCGGGCTGGCAGGTCGCGGCCGGCTATGCATACCTCGACGGACGCGTGGTGAACTCGGTCGGCATCGACGCCGGCCAGCCGATCCAGGGCAAGCGGCCGACGCTCACGCCCGTCCATTCGAGCTCCCTCTGGCTCTCGAAGGCAATAGGCCAAGGATGGCGGCTCGGGGGCGGCGCGAGCTTCGTCGGCGACCGCTTCGCCAACCCGGGCAACACGGTCACGCTGCCGCGCTATGCGGTGTTCGATGCGGGTGCCTTCTATCGCCTCAAGCGGCTCGATGTCGCGCTCAACGTGAAGAACCTGTTCGACCGCAAGTTCATCGTCGCCGGCCACGGCACCAACCCGAACCTGAACCTGCCCGGTGCGCCGCGCAGCGTCCAGATGACGCTGCGCTACGCCTTCTGAATCTCAACCCGGGAGAATCGACATGCATGCAATTGCCTTGAGCATCGGTATCGCCCTGCTCGCCTCGGCCCTTCCGGCTTCGGCGCATTACCTCTGGATCGAGCGGCAGGGCGACGGCCGCGCGCGGCTGTACTTCGGCGAATACCAGGACAACGAGCGCGAAAAGTCCGGCGGTCGGCTCGACGAGATCCGCAGTCCGCGCGCATGGTTCGTCGACCGTCGCGGGCAGCGGCACGAACTGCAGGCGGCCAAACTGGCCGATCACTTTGACCTCGGTCGGGCGAGTGCTCCTGCCGCAGTTCTCGCCGAAGACTCCGGATACGAGGTCAAGGACTGGACGCGCCTGGGCTTCGGCGTGGTGAAGCCGTTGTTCTACGCGCGCTATGCTGCCCGGGGTCCGGCATCGGCAGGGGCGCCACAACTCACGCTCGACATCGTGCCGCTCGATGCGCGACACCTGCGCGTGACATTCCGTGGTTCGCCCCTCGCCAAGGCGAAACTGACGGTCTATGCGCCCAACGGCTGGGCACAGGAGCGCCGCACCGATGAGGCAGGCGAGGCGAACATCGCCACGCCCTGGCCGGGCCAATACGTGGTCGAGGTCATCCACCTCGAGCGCCGGCCTGGCGAATTCGAAGGCAAGTCGTACGAGAACCTGCGCCATCGCGCCACTCTCAGCATTCTCAAAAGCCGAGCCGAGCCGCGACAGGAAGTAGCCCGGTGACCGCGGCGAGGATGGTCGCCGCTCTCGCCGGGAGGCGAGCCGACGCGACGAAGCGGGCGGCGGCTCGCTCCGCGTTCCTGCGCTGGCTGCGCCGCGTGCACGGCTGGCTGGGACTGTGGGGTGCGCTCGTGGGGCTGCTGTTCGGTGCCACCGGCATCGTGATGAACCACCGCGCGATCCTGCCCGTCCCGCTGAAGAAAATCGAGAAGACCAGCGCGCAGATCGCGCTGGCGCAGCCGCCGCGGGATGCGCAGGCGCTGGCCGCCATGCTGCAGGTCCGGCTCGGCTTCCAGGGCAAACCGCCTCGCCTCAAGGTCGAGCCGGCGAAGACCGTGTACTGGAATGATCAGCCGGTGATGCAACCGGAAATTTGGCAGGTGTGGTTCGAGGCGCCGCAGCGCTACGCCCGGGCCGAGTACTACGTCGGCAACCGCTTCGCCAGCGTCGAGACGTTCGATCCCAACCTGATCGCGACCCTGACGCGTCTGCACCAGGCGATCGGCGTGAGCGCGCTGTGGGTCCTGGTTGCGGATTCCATCGCCGGCAGCATCGTGCTGCTCGCGCTGAGCGGCCTCGCCCTGTGGACGCGTCTCGATCCCCGCCGCGTGGCCGGGCTGGCGCTCGGGCTCGCTTCGCTGGGCCTTGCCGGCGCGGTGGCGCTGCAGTCGTTCTAATTCCACAACGTGACCGAGGCCGATGTGCCGCCGATCAACAACGCGTACTGGCATATCGCGACCGAGCCGTACGGACCCGAGGGCGATGCCGGCGCGATCCTAACCTAAGCGCTGGTATTGCTGCCCGCGCTCGGCGAATCTCCGGGGCTTCACCCGGGCGGACGGGACACTCTACTGCACCTTCGCCGGCGGCAGGATGCAGCTCGCGCCCTACGTGGAGAACCATTTCGACAGGAAGCACTTCCCAACCTTCGACGGTGACAACAGCGTCAGCCCGGACGCTCCCCGCTTTGCCCGCGTAACTCCGAGCGCTGCGCATGAACAAGAACGCAGTGTCGAATACCCTGAATCGCATCATGGAACTGGAACTCGCCGGCGTGGTGCGCCACACGTATTACGCCCTGATGGTGTACGGCTTCAATCGGTTGCCCATCGTCGACTGGCTGCAAAAACAAGCCGACGAAGGGCTGGTTCATGCTAGTCAGGCCGGCGAACTGGTGACTTGGCTGGGCGGCCACCCGTCGCTTTCGATCGGCCCGCTGCTGGAGTCCCACAAGCACGATATCGGCGACATCCTGCGCGAATCCCTCGACCACGAGCGTGAAGCGTTGAAGGCCTACTACGAGTTGCTCGACCTGTCGAAGGAGCAGAACGTGCGCCTGGAGGAATACGCCCGCGACATGATCGCCGAGGAACTCGCGCATCGGGACGAGGTGGACAAGATGCTGCGCAAACCCGGGCAGACCGAGGCCTTCGCTGAATAGTCGCCAACGCCAGAAGCACCGCGGCAGCACCCTTTCTCGCCCGGTCTTCACTGGAGCGCGTTCGCGAAACGGTGCCCTTTTGTCTTCAGCCCCCGGAGATCTGCGTCGTCCGCGCGAGAAGCTGCTCGCCCTTCCTGGTCAACACCCAAAGGCGCGCTTGGTTTCGAAACAGACAGGCAGCCTGCAAGGGACAGCGCTCGCAGGGGACCGAGCAGCCCTCGACCACCGATTCGAGGTAGCCCTTGCGCGTGAGATCTTCCAGCAGCTGCTCGGCGAGCGCGGGGCTCACGCCGAGCGAATGCGCAATCTCGGAAGTTCGCGCAGTTCCCATGCTTGTCGCCAAGCGCAGCAGTTTCCTAAGCACCCTGCGCTCCGAATCCGAGCCGCTGCGCCACGTGAAATACCGTCGTTGCGGCGGTCAGTGCGACGGTGAGCTGGAGGATCACGCTAGACAGCGTCCAGCGCCAGCTGCGTGTCTCCCGGTGCATGACCGCCAGGGTGGCAACGCAGGGGACGAAAAGCATGGTGGCCGTCAGGAATGCAAGACCCGTGGCCGGAGACACCGACGTCGCGATGGTCTGGGCGAGACCCGCACCTCCGTTCCCGGCCCCATAGAGGATAGCGAGGGTCGCCACCGCGTTCTCCTTGGCGATGAAGCTGCTGAACAGCGCCACGATCATGCGCCAGTCCATGCCCATCAGATGTCCGAGCGGAGCGAGGACGCGCCCGAAGGCAGCGAGATAACTCTGCTCGATACCGGGGCCGGGAAAGTAACCCGCCGCCCACACCGCCAGCGAGACCAGCAGGATCACCGTGCCCGCCTTGCGCAAGAACAGCCAGGTATTGTTCCAGACGAACCAACCGATCGCTCGCGGACTGGGTACATGGTAGAGCGGCAGCTCCATGATGAACGCCATGTGCTGGCCGCGAAACAGCGTGCGGTTGAGCACCGTCCCTACGAGCGCCAACACGAGCAAATTGAGCCCGACCAGACCAAGGGCGAACAGCAGGGCCCGGCCACCGAAGAAGACCGGCGTCAACAACGCCAGCACCGCGAGGCGCGCGCTGCAGGGCACCAACGGCACCAGGAGGATCGTCAGCAGCCTGCCGCTTGGCGACTCGATGATTCGCGCGGCCATCACGGCCGGGACATTGCATCCGAAGCCGAGGAAGAGCGGCAGAAAGCTCTTGCCATGCGATCCCAGCAAATGCATGAAGCGGTCCATGACATAGGCGGCACGCGCAAGGTAGCCCGTCTCCTCCAGAATAGCCAACGTGGAGAAGAAGACCACCAGTATCGGCAGGAAGGTGAGCACGATGCCTGCCCCGCCGAGCACACCGTGCGCGAACAGATCGACGAGCCACGCCGGCGTATCACCGAGCGCGCTCCTGGCCCACTGCTGAACTCGCGCGACCACGGCTGTCTCCAGCCACTGCTGCGCCGGTGATGCCAGCGCCGATGTCAGCCAGAACAGCACGCCGAACGCTCCAAAGAGCAGCAGCAGGCCCCACAGAGGATGTACCGCAATTCTGTCCAGGCGGTCAGTGAATCCGACGGGTCCCAGCCGCGGCCGTACCACCGCCGCCCGTACCATTCTCGCGATCCATTGGTAACGGCTGCTCGCAATGTCCAGGACGGCGTCCTCGTGCGCTTTAAGTATGGCGTCGAGCGCCTTCTGCGCCCCGTTCGGTAACCAGCTACGCGCCTTCTCAGTGACTTCCCTGTCGCCTTCCAGCAGCTACAGCGCCACCCAATCCGGGCCGTAGGGCTCCTGCACGTGGGTGCCCAGCAGCGCGCGCACTTCGGCGAGGACGTCCGCGTGCTCCGCCGCGGTCTCCGGGCGTGCCGGCCGGAACAGTTCGGGCGCAAGCGCGAGCCGCACGGCCCCCTCGATCAGTGCGGCAACGCCCTCGTTGCGAACCGCCACAAGCGGCACGACCGGCAAGCCGAGGGCGGCCTCCAGCACGTGGGGTTCCACGCGGATGCCCTGCGCCTCAGCGACGTCGATCATGTTCAGACCGAGCACGACCGGAATGGGCAGCGTCAATAACTCGGCCAGCAAGTACAGATTTCGCTCAAGTGCCGATGCGTCGGCCAGCATCACGACCACATCAGGGCGTTCTTGAAGGATGAAATCCCGGGCGATTCGTTCCTCCTCCGAGTTGCCGCCCAGTCCGTAGGTGCCCGGCAGGTCGACAATGCACAGGCGCGCACCGGCTAACGATACGACGCCTTCCTTCCGTTCCACGGTCTTCCCGGGCCAATTGCCGACGCGCTGATGCAAGCCGGTCAGCAAGTTGAAGACCGTGGACTTGCCGACATTCGGCTGGCCGGCCAACGCCACCACGATCGTCTTACCGAAGCCTTGGCGGTGCCCTGCGGCAGGGGATCCGTTATCGCTACCCATCGGCTGGCTCATCCCCCGACTCCTCGACCAGGATCTTGAGCGCTTCATCGCGTCCAAGCGCGATACGTGTGTCCAATGCCCGCACCAGCAACGGCCCATGACGCGTGTTCTGCAAAACCTCAACGCGCACGCCAACCCCGAGACCTATTGCGGCAAGGCGGCCCGCGAACTCCTTCCCCCCCGTGATCTGCCGGACAATCGCGCGCCTGCCCGGCTGGAGTCGCTCGATCGGGAAATAGGTGCGGTCTACCACGCGAGGAAACTCCTCTGATCTGCTTGCTAAACGTCATGCAAGGCAGTCGCTTCGAGGTAGTGTACAAGTTTGGAAACCGCTTCAATCAGGATGGCAAGGCGGAGAATTCCGGATACGGTCAAGCCATTGCTGGAGGCCGGTTGTCGCCACTCCCGCCAGGACTTGTGATCGAGGAAGCCTGAATTTCAACACTGCACCACAAGGCGTGCCCAAGGGTCCTCGTCGTCCCCGACCTAGCCTCCCCGGGGTGATCCACATCACGCTCTTCTCAATCTCACATTGACCGGATAGATGAGAATGGTTATCGTTTGTGCATGGACTTGCAACCGAACGGCAAGGAAATACGGCCAAATCATGTTGTCGGCGCGGCAACACCCAGCCGCAGGCGAGAATCTGCAGCCAGGCCCTTCTGGGGCTCCACGGAGAGCTGATCATAGAACATGGCGGTCGTGAGTACCGGTTGCGCCTGACACGGAACGGCAAATCGATATTGACCGCGTAACCGCCCGGGCGGCGCAGACGCCCCTGGGTCGAGTTGCGCGCGCGCAAGCCAGCTAGCATCCCGCCAGCCAGCCAGCGCTTTCCAGGATGGGAGAGCTGGCTGATGCAGATTTCGAAATTCCCTGCGGCATCTCCGCCGCCGCATTTCCTGTCGCGCCCTGCGCGTTTGCTCCGACCGAAAGGCGGGTGCCCGAAGCGGGCGCCACCGCTTCGCGCGAGGAAGCACAAGTCCAAACCCCGTTTGTCCGCCGCGCTTCTTGCCAATTTCTAAGGGAGTAGACCATGCGATTTGCACCCAGCCTCGGTTTGACTGCTGTTTTCCTTGCCGCTTTTTTCGCCGCATCTTCCGCGCTCGCCGTCGAATACCCCATCGGCGCCCCGCTGCAGCGTTACGGAATGGAGATCACCGCTGTCTATCTCCAGCCCATCACCATGGAGCCGGAGGGGATCATGAAATCCCCCACTGAGTCCGACATTCACCTCGAAGCGGATATTCGAGCCCTGGCAAACAATCCAAACGGATACGCCGAGGGCGCTTGGATTCCCTATCTCAAGGTGCAGTTCGAGTTGAAGAAGGAAGGGTCGGCTGACACCATCAGCGGAGAGCTGATGCCCATGGTAGCCAACGACGGGGCACACTACGGTGACAACATCAAGCTCAAGGGGCCGGGCAAGTACAGGCTGAAATACCGGATCCACCCGCCAACGGCGCAACCGCAAAACCATTTCGGCCGACACACCGACCGCCTCACCGGGGTGCGGCCTTGGTTCAAGCCGTTCGAGGTCGAGTACGAATTCACCTACGTAGGGATCGGTAAGAAGGGAGGCTACTGATGCGCCTCGTCTGCCTTCTTGTATCCGCGGCAACCCTGGCGATCGGCTTTGCGGGTCTGCCGGCTCGCGCGACAACGCAGGACGAGGCTTTGCTGAAGCAGGAACTGCGGCGCCTTGCCGATC
>ORJL011925803.1_pt1 | contig 10317 bp, 9 predicted proteins | sample 1779941 | NCBI WGS metagenome assembly ORJL01 (sample SAMEA104232317, study PRJEB22302) | groundwater metagenome | biome: forest; feature: aquifer; material: groundwater | place: USA | collected 2011-08-07 | depth 5.8 m | reverse complement strand
ACTTGTTTTTAAAGCAAAAAAATCTGGTTCACTTATGCTAGGTGGTGGAATATCGAAACACCACACTCTTTGGTGGAATCAATATAGAGATGGTCTTGATTATGCTGTATACATTACTACAGCCCAAGAATTTGACGGAAGCCTAAGTGGAGCTTTAGTCAAAGAAGCAATTTCATGGGGTAAGGTTACTCAAAATGCAAAACAAACTACAATACACGCAGAAATAACCACCATCTTGCCATTTATTTATTCTGCACTTCTTGCTAGAATAAAATAGCTAAACGTGTTAGTAGATTCTAACAACTAACACATTTCATTTTCCTCTCTCAAGTAAAAAATTAATTTCTTTACTGTCTTACTATTGAAAATACTATACCATAATAATCAGAAAATGATACTTCAGTGATTCTGAAATTGTATTTTTTCTTTAGTTGTTCTAGAAATTCAAATTTTACTATATGTTCATTAGTTTTAATTTTGACTTTATCACCATCTGTTAATCTCTCCCAATCAGGTCTGTGTTCATTTATAAAATTAAAAATATCGTTATAGTATACAAAATTATTATTCTCAGTATCCACGGTTAATTTCTCATATTATTTTGAATTTTAAACGTTTGTTCTCACAGCTTTTTAATTTCCTAGTAATAATGATGCATCTGTCGTTGTTCTAGTCCTTCTTGTTCAAAATGGTCATGTGCTTTTCCGCCATCATGATGTGCATGAACAACTCCATCAATATGACAATGAGTATTGTCAATTTCATCTTTCATAAATATGTCATCTACTTTCAATATCATATTTGTTACTTCAACTCCGGTTTTAATGATCTGTTGTTTTACCACTAGTGTCTCAATAACCTCATTTGAAAATATTTCTGAAACTTTTCTTTTTTCAGAATCTATACCATACCATTTGAGTATGCCTTTGGGGCAATTTGCATATTTTGATCTCAATTGAGTCAGTGTATCTATTGGATCCATACCTACATTTCTTGCCAGAGTTATTGGGATCTCTTCTATTGCGTCTGCAAATTTCTCAATTACAATTTGTTCCCGCCCTACAACTGTTGTACTTTGCTCCCTGATTTTATTTGCAATAATTGCCTCAGTAGAACCTCCACCACGAACAATAAATGAATTCTCGATAAAGTTTCGTAGAACATAAATTACATTCAGTGCATCCCTATGAAATTCATCAAGATAACGTTTGGAATTACATCTAAGTAAAATAGTTACAGACTTGGGGTTCCTGCATCCTTCTATAAACACCATTTTGTCACCTCCAACATTTTTTTCATATACTTTCTTTGCAAATCCTAATTCCTCTTTGAAAATATCTTCTAAATTTTTACATATTTTAGCACCTGTAGATTTTTCAATCCAGAAAAGATCATTCATTTTGACTCTTCGCATTGAAATTATTCCTGCTTTTGCTAGATATTCCTGTGCGATGGAATTAATTCCTTTTCTGGATATTACTACATTAGCTCCAGAATTAACAATTTTTTTTATCTTTGCATGTATGTCTATCGTTTCTTGATTCAAAAAAAGTGTCATTTGTTCAGGCGAATTTATTTCAATTTGATCATCTGTTTTTGTACGCATTATTTCTAGAGGCTCATTTAATAGGAGAATTTTCGCATTTTCAATACTTCTTGGCATAGCAGAATTATCAATTGTTTTATCAATTATTGCTCCCCACACTAATTGAATACTATTTGCATTTCCTGCTTTTTCTTCAATTTTTATATCGTCTATATCTATCTCTTTTTTTTGGAAATTAGTAACGCTACAAACTGCATCTACAATTAGATTTGTAATTAATATGTCATCAGATACTAAACTAGTAACTGCTTTTCCTGCTAAACATGACGTAGCAAGACTATGCATAATTTTTTTGTCAGTAAATCTTTCTTCCTTTTTAATTTCATCAAGTATATCTAATGCAAATTCTAAACTTTTCTCATAACCTTTGATAATTGTTGTGGGTGATATTTTCATTTTCAATAATTCTTGTGATTTCTTTAGTAACATTCCAATTAAAATAGCTGCAGAAATAGTTCCATCACCTACATGAGTATCAACAGTATTAACTCCCTCGATGATAGCTTTTGCAACTGGATGGTTAACATCAATCTTTCTCAAAAATGCACCACCGTGTTTTGTGATAGTATCTTCTCCAAGAATATCAATGAAAACTTTTTCCATTCCACGAGGACCAAAAGATGTCTTAATTGCGTCTGTAACCATTCCACCTACAATTAAATTTAATTTTCTAGATTCTTCTATTCCAACTCGTGCTATATCATGATTAAGCAGGCCAGGGTACTTCACCCAATTAGGACATTTCTCAAAATATTAAAGCGTATCTCCAAAAAATTTAATTGTTAAAAATTCAAAAATACATTAATGTCTATGTTACATTCATATTCAAAAATATTTTTTCAAAAAAATCAAATTCCAAAAAATCTTAATTTCAGTATCATACTTGAGATGGACTATCCGTTATGACAGTGTAAAAAGATGCCAAATGTATTTTTCATAGATATACTGTTTTTTTAGTAATTGTTTCGATTTTTTCTTAGCAAATTGTATTATCCATATTATTTTTGTTTATAAAACGTATAATACGTAATTTTCTAGTAATTATTGTATTTTTTCCTTGTAAAGATATAATTCTTGTATTATTTTTAATTTAAAAACGTATAATCCCTAATTCTTTTAATACTTATATAATTTTAATTTAACGTAAATCATGGCAGAGATAACAGGTTATGGGATAGCCATAATTGTTTTTCTTGCTCTGTCATTAGTGATTGGAACTGTAACATACAAGCTTGTAAAAAAAAGTGGTAAAAGATTAATCGTTGCAGGAAAAAGTTTGCCTTTGTTTATGGTTGGAACCATGCTAGTGGCACAATCAGTTGATGGTAATTCATCACTTGGAGCTGTTGCACTAATTTACCAATTTGGTTTCTGGGCAGGTGCTGTCATACCAATTGGACTAGGTATTTGCCTTCTTCTTACTGGTTTGGTCTATGGAAAAAGACTCAACAAAATATCTATGTTTACTTTACCTGATTACTATTTCAGAAGATATGGAAATGCTTCAGAAGGAATTTCTGGTATCTTGATGATAGTTAGTTTCACTATACTAGTTGCAGGGAATTTTGCCGCAAGTGGTTTTATCTTACAGACTGTTTTAGGAATACCTTTCTTATTGGCAATTATTATTGCAGCATTAGTAGTCTTAACGTATACCATCGCGGGAGGATTATTTGCTTCTGCATATACTGATATTTTCCAAATATATCTTGCAATTGGTTCATTTTGGGCAGCTTTCCTTTTCTTTGCGGGAGGATTTTCTGGAGTTTCATTTGACACAATACTAGCTAGTGCTCCGCCTGAATTTCTTGATCTTTCTGGACTATTTGATACTGCAAATGGTGCTTTGATTAATTGGGCTGGAATACTAGCATTAGGATTAGGTGATATAGTTGCGTTGGACTTTATGGAAAGAGTATTTGCAGCAAAAAATCCAAATACAGCACGTCGAGGAGCTTTCATGGGAGCAGGACTCACATTCTTTACTGTGATACCAATTGGCATGTTAGGAATTATAGCATTTCACTTTGTACCAGGACTTGCAGATCCATATACTGCACTACCCGAGTTAGCTCTCAATCATATGCCATTTGCAATAGGAGCAGCATTGTTAATGGGAGTTCTTGGAGCTTCAATGTCTACTGCAAACGGCGGCATGCTTGCTGTATCTGCAGTAATTTCCAGAAATTTACTTCAAAGAATTATCCGACAAAGATGGTTAGGCAAAGGCACTTGGAGTGATTCTAAATTACTTGGAATAACTCGAATATCTGTTATTCCAGTTATGATAGCTGCACTTGCACTTGGTTACGCTATGCCTCAACCTGGAATATACTTGATTCTTGCATTTGATGTTGTATTTGCTGGAGCTCTTGCTCCATTGACATTAGGATTATTCTGGAAAAAAGCCAACATGCCAGCAGCTATAGTATCACTTATTGTTGGTACATTACTTAGAATAGTGTTGTACTTTGTTATGCCAGTTGAGTTGGCAGGTTTAGATACAATGATACCTCCAGTCATCTCTTTTACACTCTTTATCATAGTAGCTCTTGCAACTCAGAAGAAATGGCCAGGTAAAGAAAGACATGATGTTAATGATTATGTTCCTCCAGAAGAAGATGTAATATCAGGTGAAGACTTGAAACATTTCCATGCTGGTCAACAGGGAACTAGTAGCCAAGCTACTTAATTCAAATTGAATTATTAAAAATTACCACAAATTTCTATTTAGTTAATTCGTTATTGAAATATTGATGTCTTAACTTGTTAAGAAATGATGTTTTTTTACTCTTTTCTATTCTACTTAGTATTTTGTTTTTATAATGTAAAGATCTAATGTTATTTGGATCAATTTCCAGTGCTCTATTATAGTATTTTAAGGCCTCATCAAATCTATCGCATTCAAAAAGCAAATAAGCTTTGTAACTTAATACATACTCATATTCTGGCTCAATTTCAATAGCCTTATCGCAATGAATCAATGCAGCTTCATACTTTTTTTGATGAGCCAAAACCCAAACCATTGTAGATAGTGCCTTGACATGTCTGGGGTTAATTTTCAAGGCCTTACTGCAATGTGAAATGGCCTCTTCATATTTTTTTAAAAAATGTAGGGTTACTCCTTTACTATATAATGCACGAATATTGTCAGGTTCAATTTCCAATACTTTGTCAAAACATGCTATTGCTTCCTGATATTTTCCTATTCTATTGTATAAGAAACCTTTGTGAAGGTGAGATTCAACATTGCTTGGATCAATTTGCAAAGCTTTGTCAAAAAAAAGTATAACCCCCTTTGGTGGTACTCCAAGTAAATCAAGTACAAAACCCTTCGCGATTAATGCATCAACATTATTTGGATTGCTTTCCAAAGCCTTGGTATAGAAAGAAAGTGCTTCATCATATTTGCCGCGCTTTTTAAGTTCGTTACCCTCAGCATACAAATTTAATGAATCATTATATTCTATGTCTATAGATTTATCAATGCATGATATAGCTTCTTCATTTCTTCCAAGCTTACCTAATGCAAGTCCTTTATTGTATAGTGCACTAGAATTGTTTGATTCCATCTCTAGAACTTTATCAAAACTTGCGATAGCTTCTTCATTTCTTCCAAGTTCTTTAAGAGCTAATCCTTTGTGTAACCATGCAACAATACTATTTGCATCTGTTTCTAGAACTTTATCGAAGCATGATATTGCCTCTTTAAAATTATTTTTTTTGGAAAAAGAAATTCCCCTACCAATAAATTCGTTTGAATTTTTTAAAAATCTAACATTCATGAATACTAGTTATGTTTAGGCTTATTGAAGATTTATTTCTTATCTATTGGTAACTAAACTAAAAATTTTATTACATTTAAGAATTTTTTTAACTTATCAATATACACGGTAATTTATTGGAAGTTTTATTAATTTGGTAATATTATGCTTTTCAATGGTAAGTAAGCAAAACATGATTGCAGTAATATTGATTATATTGGGTATTGGCCTGACTCAGTTTAAAACTTCACAACCCTTTACTGTGGGCCTTGGAGTGGGAGTAATTGTAATTGCATCATTGTGGATAGTTATTCTTATAATACGAGACTTGAAGAAGAAATAATTTTCATAAATTTTAACTATTGGATAATAATTGTCATCATGTCCCAAAACTTTGTACCTATAATTCATCTTAAAACCCCACAATACATCAAAAACATATGTAGTTATGTTATGATTTTATTTCTCTGAGTGTGATTATACAATCTTAGAGAATTTGATTCTTTTTACACGAGAATCATCATAGGGTTCAATTCGAATTAAATTGTTTTGGTTCTTTTTTAGAATAATAAAAATTTAAACAAAAATAATTTCATTTATCTATTTGAAAATTATATAAGCTTCTATTCCAAGTTTATCATATGCCTGGCAAAGGTTACTCTACCATCGGATTAAAGCCTGATCTTCTAGCAAGATTACATAACATCACTAATACATATTATCCAGGGATGTTTCTTCCTAGCACACTAATAATTATGATGAATGAAGTTAAACGTGGATATTATAATGTAAACTTTCATAATATTAAATTAGATTCATCTGGACGTTACAATTCTATTACTATTAGATTAGATGTAGATGATTGGCTAAAAGAAAATTATAAAGAGTTGAAGGAAAAATATGAACAAAAATATCATGTCAAATGTTTTACTACATTTACAAGTTATTTTCTGGCAAATTTGTTTGAATCAAAACTTGATGCTCAAAATCACGTAATTCGGTTAAAAGAATCTGATTTTGAATGGCTTCAAGAAGAGTATATGAAATTTAAAGTTGATAGTAAACTGAAATATCCAATACCAACATTTGAAAAATTTGCTGACGTATGTCTTAACGAATTATTTAACAAAATCAAAGCAGCACAGGAACTTCTAACACTAACAAATGTTTCTAGTAATTTAGATTTTAAAAATATTAAAAAAATTTAAAGTGGTGTCTTTGTATCTAATAATCTTGCATTGGTGACTTGACCATCTTTTTCCTGTATTTCAAGATCCACAGTGTATTTTAGATCATCTTTCATGAAATTAACTTGAACATCCCATGCCTCTCTTGGTCCTTTTTCAGGAATTTGAAACGTTTCATTGACTCTAAAATCACTCAAGTTTCCATACAGGGCAGAAATTACTCTTTTAGATTCTCTTTCGATATCTTCTTTTGAACTGACCTTTGTCATACATTTGTAGTGTACTTACAGGTATAAAAATTTTGTAAAATTATTTCTAACATAAATCCATTTTAGTTTTAATATTGAAGTTTTGTAATTGATTTTTTTTAAGATAAATAAAATGGAATTAGGAAAAAGTAAATTACACATACTTGTTTATGATTTATCTGTATGTTTCAATGTCAATTTTATTAAATTAGTAAATAAATACGTAGTTTACTTAGAATGTTTAATTATTCAACTGTAATGATAAAGTGGATACAAAATGGGAATGGAATTTTACGGCGATGATTTCAATGGAGCTGATGTTGCACCATTTGTTGGCATCAACACATTCTTACATTTACCTTGGATAAGATCACATCAAGAATTAATCAATGCAAAACCAGACGTTGCTATTATAGGTGAACCTTTTGATTTTGGCACCACGATTCGTCCTGGTGCACGTTATGGTCCACGTGCAATTCGTGCAGCGTCTACTATTCCATCACCACCATATGAGCGATTTAATATTGAGACGGGGGCAGATCCATTTGGAACTTTTAGAACTGTTGATTATGGTGACGTACAAGTTTCACCCGGCGATGTAATAGAATCACACAAAAGAATGACAAAAAAAGTCAAGGAGGTTCTTGATGCAGAAGGAATCCCTGTAATGTTAGGTGGAGATCACTCAATTACATTCGCAAATGTTCGTGCATTTGCTAAAAAATATAAAAATATTGGTATGATTCACTTTGACACTCATGCCGATTGTGCACCGCAAGGCCTTACAGGTTACAAGTATGATCATGGAGCACATATTAGAAGAATAATGGAAATGGGTTGTCTGAGAGGAAAAAATTACACTTTGGTAGGACCAAGAGGATATTGGCCAGGACGTGATTTGTACAAATGGATGGCAGACCAAGATTTCCAATGGTTTACAATGCTAGATGTTGAAGAATTGGGAATTGACATGATTGCTAAGGAGATAGCAGATAGAGCTAATGATGGAACAGATGCAGTTTATCTTAGTTGGGATATAGACTCTTTTGATCCTTCTTATGCACCAGGTACAGGTGAACCAGAACCAAATGGTCTTACCTCAAGAGAAGGAATGAGAATGGTAAGATTATTATCAAAATCATTTGATCCTAATAGATTTGCAATGGATCTTGTGGAGGTAGCTCCTGCTTATGATGTAAGTGATAACAGTTCATACAATGGAGGTATCACCTCTGGACTTGGACAAAGACTCATTATAGAACTATTAGCTGGTTTGTCACTTACAAAGCGAGGCTTACAAAATGGTGATCCTGTACGACCACACAATTACCGTGGAACTGGAAATACATATCACTTTAGTGATGGCCCACGTGCACAAATTCCAAAGCGAGATTGATCTACATCAAGATAACAGTAAAAGGAGAACCTGATACCTCTCCTTTTACAAAAGTTTACCAATATTCTAGTAAATCAGATGAGGAAATTTTCATAAACTCGGCAATTATGACAAAAGATAGACTAGACAAGAATCTTAAAATCAATATCAATGAAGCTATTCTTGTGTATTCTTCGTTTATTGTTTCTGAACTTCGTAATGATATCCCAATTGAACAAATTCAAAAAAATGCATCACAACTCTTAGGTCCAGAACAGGTAATGATCGGAGTTCCTGAAACTTTGAGAACAATGTCTTTTGAGGTTATGCTTGATGATGAATACATGAAATTTATTGTTTTGAATACACCAATCCCAATTTCGGATTATATTCTAAAATCTACTTGAATTAAAGGTAAAAAACTATGATAGAAGAACTAATCAAACAACTCCCAACAGCAACTCCTCTCTTTGTACTTGTTGCTGGATTTGTGATCGGTCTTTTTCATGCATTTGAGCCTGATCATGTTGTTGCTGTAGCGACACAAAATTCAAAATCAACCCAAAAAAGTTCTTTATCATTTTTTCAGCAGATTCGCTCAGGTGCTATCAAAAGCTCAATTCTAGGCGCATTATGGGGAGCTGGACATACTTCCTCACTAGTTCTTGTAAGTTTGTTAATTTTTGTATTCTCGATGAATATTCCAAATGAGATGTTTAGTAATTTTGAATTTGGAGTAGGTGTGATGCTTGTGATTCTTGGAGTCTTTACATATCTTAATCGAAGATTAGTTGGAGAAAAACACATTCATACTCATACTCATGACGATCTAGTTCATACACATCCTCACACACATGATAAAGTACACAGTCACGGACACAAGTCGTACATTATTGGTTGTATTCATGGACTAGCAGGAAGTGGAAGTCTAGTGGTTTTGGCACTTTCAACATTGCATGATTTGCAAACTATTTTATCATTTATTCTGGTTTTTGGAATAGGATCAATTGTTGGAATGATGTTGGTAAGCAGTGCTATAGGATTACCGTTTTCACTTTCAGTTTATTCTGATCGAATCAACAAGATTTTGCGTTATTTAGTTGGCTCAATTAGTATCATAATAGGCATTGACATTTTATACAATATTGTAACTAGTGGGACTTTTTTTGGATTGAACATTACCAGCATCTGATCTTGCAATGATCCAAAACTTACAATTAAAAAATCTGGTCTTTTCCTCAAGTTTTTCGTATTTCATGAAAATCTGAATGGAGTATTGTTTTTCTGACTATTTTTGTTATGTCGTAAACTAGTCGAATAACATCTCTTGTTGTATTTCCAAGAATTCGTAGCAATATTCCATTTTCTTTTGTCATAGTAGACCAACCAAATTCAATTTCTGAAGAATTTTTAATCTCATTTTCCAAAGTTTGAATTATTTTTTCAATGTCATTTCTTTTTGCTAGAATATACACAGTTGCCGTAATCTGTTTTTGTTCTAATACTCCAAAATCTTGCAAATTCATTTTTTTAGGCTCGATTTTAGTATAATCTGTAAATCTTAACTCGTCTTTGTGATTTTTTCCTATTGACCTGAGATAACATATCTCATAATCAAAAATTTCTCCCATACCAATTCTTCCGGGGCTTATTATTTCAGAGTAAATCATTGTAGCATTATCATGCACTTTAAAGTTGATCTCTTGATAGAATCTGGAATTTTTGTAGGGGATTATCTGGTCTGGAATAAATTCTAGATACGCACCATCATCAAGTGATACATTTACCACTTGAATTGCGTTACTGACATTCATACCGTAAACTCTTGTAGCTCCTTGTGTTGTTATATGGGCCAATGCATTTTTTTCCAAAATTATATCAATCATGTATTTGTCTCCTTGTAAAATTCCGCCGGAACTAGATACAATATACACATGAGTCATCTTGGGTTGAAACTGATCATAGTACATCTCCTTTTGAACACTAAGTGGGAACGCCGATTCTTTTTCCTTTATTATTGTTCTTCCGGAGATAGATTCTATATCCAAAACTATTTTCAACTTGCCAGTTTTTCCAGACTTGCCTACTCCAAGTTGTTTTATTTCTTCATTGTGCTGAAGTATTTCCGTTGATGCTT
>ORJL010147461.1_pt1 | contig 10317 bp, 7 predicted proteins | sample 1779941 | NCBI WGS metagenome assembly ORJL01 (sample SAMEA104232317, study PRJEB22302) | groundwater metagenome | biome: forest; feature: aquifer; material: groundwater | place: USA | collected 2011-08-07 | depth 5.8 m | reverse complement strand
GCTACGTGACGACGGCCGACGGCGAGCCGCTCGTCTTCTCGATCCTCGCCAACAATTTCGAGACACCGGCCGACGTCATCACCAGGACGGCGGACGCGATCGTCGTGCGACTGGCGACGTTCAAGCGCTAGCCGTCTCGCAGCCGACGCGAATTGACCATTCTGAATATGAGATTCACCTTCTGCCGGCCTTGACCGAGCTTCGAGTCCACGACAATAGCGAAGAGGCCGATTCGTACGCAGGTGTGGCTCCGGAACCAACTCCGATCCTCCACCAGGCTCGCGGAACTATCGTGAGCTCGTTCAACCTGCGTCTGACGCCCAACTGGGCGAAGCCAATCCTGGCGGCGGCGATCAAGCAACCAACCCTTTCTCGCGATAGACGCCGTCCGGTTCATCAATTCGCCGCAGCCAGTCGACCGCCACTTCGCGACTAGTGCGGCCGCGCTGGCGTTATTGCAGCGGTTCTCGATCCAAGGAGTGCATCTGGCGCAGGCCCAGCAGTGTGCGCGCCCGCAGCATCGCGCCGCACGTCGGCTGGGCGAGAACGATGTCTGGCTGGTTGCCACGGCTCAGTCGATCAACGCGCACATCGTGGGAGCCGAGCGAATCGCGTTCGAGCGTCGGGCTGCTGGATACCTGCGCTTTCAGTGAGCGCCTGCGCCCCGACCCGAGCACGCCCTACTTCGGCGCCGCCTTGCGCCGCACTTCCTCGAACCAGTTGAAGACGACCTCGAGCTCGGTGACCGCTGCCCTCGGGTTGAGGCGAACCATGACGAACCGCCCATCCGGCATGACGTCGAACAACTGATCCGTCGTCTCGAAGAGGCGCGCGGGCGTGCCGGGCCGAAACTCCGGCGACGTCGTGACGGCAACCGCCATCACGTCACGGCCGGAACGACTCTGGTAGAGCAGCTCGCCGCCTTTCGGATTCCAAAACGGCAGCGCGCCGCCTCCCGTCGAAACCTGCCATCGCCGTCCGCCGGAAGGAAACGCCTGGACGTACACCTCGTACTGGCCCGATTGATTTGACATGTATGCGATCCATCGGCCGTCTGGCGAGAAGGCCGGCCCGGTGTCTTCGAAGGGCGTCTTGACCAAGGGCCGGGGTTTGCGGTCATCGCCCCGGACCACCCAAATGTCGGCCCGGTTGATCGGATCGATGTCGGCGAAGGCCAGCGTCTTGCCATCCGGCGTCCACGAGAAGGCGCGCTGAGGGTGATCGCTCGTCGTCAGGCGCTCCGCATCGCCGGCACCGTCCGCGGACTGCCAGTAAAGGTTGGGCAAGCCGCCGCCGCAATTGGAATTGAACGTAAGGCGAGCGCCGTCTGGCGTCCAGATGGGATTCTCGTTGTCCCATTCGTACGTCATGCGCGTCCAGGCGCCCCCGCGCGTCAGGTCGGCGACCTCGAGCTGCGACGTTGCGCCGACCATGAACAACGCGATCCGCGTGCCGTCCGGCGAGACGCGGCCACTGCTATACGAGCCAGGATCGCCGATCGGCGTGGTCACGCCGTGACGATCGGCCATCACAAGAGACCGGGTCGCACCGACATTGGTCCCCGGGACGTACAAGAGCGAGCCGTCGCGGGACACGCCGAAGTTCGCGAAGCCGTACGCGGGATCGGCGGAAACGTTGCCTTGAATGGTCACCGGCGATCCGCTCATCTCCAGCCGGCGCGCATCAAACGGCGCCGCCACGAGGGTTCCCGCGCGCGCGTAGAGGAGATGGCCCGTAGGGAGATATCGCGGATACGTTCCGTTCTGTACCAGCGTCCGGCGCTCGTGAGTGCCGAGCACCAGGACCTCGATGTGCGCATCGTCGAACGACGTGATGCGCGATGTGCCGACGACAAAGAGAACGGCTTTGCCACCGGGAAGGACGCACGGCCAGCGGTGCGTCTTCTCCCCCTTCGCGAAGTCTGGAGTCGTCAACACCTCGGGCTTGCCGCCCGACGCGGGCACGCGCCACAGCCCGGAACTGAAATGGGGCGTGAAGTAGATCCAGCCGTCGTCGCCCCAGTCGGCGCCGCGCAGGTTCGTCACGCCGTCGAAGACCGTGGCCGGCGCGCCGCCGCCGAGCGCAACCGTCTTGATCGAGCGCCCCGAGAGAAATCCGAGCGACTGGCTGTCTGGCGAGAAGAACGGATTGAGCCCACCCTCCGTTCCCGGGATCGCGCGCGGTTCCAGCTCGTCCATCGCGCGCACGTACAACTGCGAGGGGCCGCCCACGTTTCGGCTGTAGACGAGCGTCCGGCCGTCCGGGGACAGCGCGATGGCAGGGTACGACGTGAGCGTGAGCGTCTGCACCGATGCCAGGGGAACGACCGCACGCGTGGTGGCCGCCGGTTTCGCGGAGCTCCCGCGAGTAAGAAGCCAGGCGGCAGTGCCGCTGACGATCGAGACAACCACGACGGCCGCCGCCCAGAGCACTCGTTCGCGGCGCCGATTGCCGACGTCCAGTCGAGTCGATCCCGCCTCCGATCTCGCCGCCCATCTCAGCTCGTGTGCCAGATCAGCCGCCGATTGCCAGCGCTGATCGGGATCTTTCGCCAGGCAGCGGGTGACGATGTGGTCGAGGGCGGCGGGATCGGCCGGCTGGACGCTTCGAAGCGGCAGCGGTTCGTCCTTCAGGATCGCACTGAGGAGGCTTGCCTGGGTTGTACCCTGAAAGGCCTTGCGGCCGGTCAGCATCTCGTAGAGCACGCAGCCGAAGGCGAACACGTCGGTGCGCGCGTCGGCCTCCTGGCCCTCGATCTGCTCGGGGGCCATGTATTGGAACGTCCCAAGGATCGTTCCCTGCGCTGTCAGGTGCGCCGGCGTCGTCGGCAACATCGAGAGCCCGGCGACCGCGATCGCGGGCCCACTCGCTCTTGCCAACCCGAAGTCGAGCAGTTTCGCGCCAGCCTTCGTCAGCATCACGTTGCCTGGTTTTAGATCGCGATGCACGATACCGCCTCGATGTGCCGCATCGAGGGCGTCCGCGATCTGCATGGCGATCTTCAGCGCGTCGTCGAGCGGGAGCGCGCCCTTCTTCAGCCGGTCCGCAAGCGTCTCGCCGTCGAGCAGCTCCATGACGAGGAAGCCGTCGCCGACGTCGAACAGCGTGCAGATATGCGGGTGCGAGAGTTGCGAGATCGTTTTCGCTTCGCGAGCAAAGCGCTCGCGAAACTGCGGGTCGGCGGCGAGAATCTCGGGAAGGATCTTGATCGCGACCGTGCGCTCGAGGCGCGTGTCGCGCGCCTTGTAGACCTCGCCCATCCCGCCCGCGCCAATGGCGGACAGGATCTCGTAGGGACCGAGGCGCGTGCCGGGCGTGAGGGCCAAGGGTGACGTGAGTATACGCTCTGGAGCGGACGGTGGACGAGGTCAGTTCCTGTTTAACGCCGTAGCGTTTACAGACGCGGGCATCGGCCGATCGCGGCAGGCAGGCCTGAAGGCCTGCACTACGACAGTGACACCGCCGAGTCTCGCCTTCATGTCTTCGTGTTTTCGTGGCCGGTCTTGCTCTGCGGGCTCTGCGTTGATTGTCGTGTCAGGTCCGGCTGAAGCCGGACACTACTGAAGGACTACTGAAGGACGCGTTGGCCACGCGAGCCGTCCACGGACCGACGGACGTGATCGGCCGATGACCGCGGCAGGCAGGCCTGAAGGCCTGCGCTACAACAGTGGCACCGCCGAGTCTCGCCTTCGCGTCTTCGTGTCTTCGTGGCCGGTCTTGCTCTGCGAGCTCTGCGGGCTCTACGTTGATTGTCGTGTCAGGTCCGGCTGAAGCCGTCAACCACTGATGATCGCGGCGCGCGCCGCGTCGAGGATGGCGTCGGGCGACGCCTGCAGTCCCCCGCCTTGCGCGAGCTCGGCCTTGCCGCCGCCACGGCCGCCGAATTTCGACATCAGCGCCGCCAGCAGGTGCTGAGCTGAGATGGTTGCATCCGCCGATCGCGCGACAACCGCCAGCGCTGGTGTCGTGGAGGACACGAGCACCACGACGTAGCCTGGTTTCGCGGCGATCGCGGTCGCGAGCGCCTTCAAACCGTTCGCGTCGGCATCGATCGCGCGAGCCACGAGGCGGTACGTACCGGTAGTGTCCGGCTTCAGCCGGACGTTTCCATCGGTGGTGTCCGGCTTCAGCCGGACCTCTTCCGCAGACGCCGCGAGCTCCTCGGCGCGGTAGCGCGCGAGATCGCCCTGCAGCGCCGCCATCGATCGCTTCTGCTCCTTCGCATCGGCCTGGAGGCGCTCGATGGCCGCAGGCAGCTCGTCAGGCAGCACCGACAGCTGCCGGACGCTGGCCGCGACCGTGTCGCGCAGCGATCGCCACCGGCCGAGCGCGCGGCCGCCGCAGAGGAACTCGATGCGCTGGCCACCCTTGAATCGCTCCCACGACGCCACACTGATGATCCCGATGCCGCCGGTTCGCGCCACGTGCGTGCCGCCGCAGGCCGACAGGTCGAAGCCCTCGACATCGATCAGCCGCAGCGTCCCGCCGCGTACGGACTCCTTGCGCAGCGGCAGCCGCGCGGCTTCTTCGGCCGTGACATACCGCATCGCCACCGGCCGATCCTCCCAGACGATGCGATTGGCCTCGGTTTCGGCGGCCGCGATGTCGGAGGGTGCGACCTCGCGGGCGAGATCGATCGTCGACACCGCCGCGCCGAGATGAAAGCTCATGGTCCTGATGCCGAACAATCGATCGAACGCCGCCGACAGCACGTGCTGGCCGGTGTGCTGCTGCATGTGATCGAAGCGGCGGGCCCAATCTATCCTGCCTTCGATGGCCTGACCCGGTTCGAGGTTCAAGGTTCCGGGTTCAAGGTTCGTTCTCGGTTCGGGGTTCAGCGTTCCGGGTTCGACAACGTGAGAGATCGAGCCGTCCTCTTCGTCGACGACGTCGACGACGCGCAGCGTGCCGAGGAGGCCGGTGTCGAACGGCTGTCCGCCGGACGTCGGATAGAACGCCGTGCGATCGAGTGTGACGACGAGCCGATCGTCGCGGCGCTCGACGCTCTGAACCTCGGCGTCAAACGTTTGAAGATAGGGATCGCGGTAATACAGGCGGTCGGTCATCGGACTGTGCGGTACGGGCAGAGGATGAAGAGGGCGGCCTCGCGGCCGGATCGGCAACGGGCAGTTCGAAGAAGAACGTCGCCCCGCCCCAGTCGTTGGGACGGTAGCCGATCGCGCCGCCGTACGATTCGATGATGCCGTAGCTGACGGACAGGCCGAGGCCGGTCCCCTTGCCGACCGGCTTGGTCGTGAAGAACGGCTGGAACAGCTTCGGCTCGTCCTCGGGGCCCACGCCCGGGCCGTCGTCATGCACCTCGAGCCGGACCTTCTTGCCGGCATCGTACACGCGGATCAGGATGCGGCCGTTCGTGCGGCCCGACGATTCGATCGACTGCTGGGCGTTGATGACGAAGTTCAGCGTCACCTGCTCGATCTCGGTGAAATTCGCGTACACCTTCCGCGTCGCCGGCGTATCGATGACGAGCGCGATCGCGGCGCTGTCGAGATCGCGCCGGCGCAGCTGGACGACCTCCTCGACGACGTCGCACAAGTCGACGAGCGTGGGGGGGCCCGGCTGCTGGCTGCTGAACCGGGAGAGGTTGCGGATGATCTCTCGCGCGCGGCCGCTCTGCGTCTTGATGAACGCGATTTCCTCGAGCGCGTCGGCGGAGAGCCTCGCCTGACGCTCGAGCAGCTCCGCGGTACCGAGAATCGCCTGCAGTGGATTGTTCAGCTCATGCGCCACGCCCGAGACGAGCACGCCGACCGCCGCCAGCCGCTCCTGGCGAACGACCTGCCGCTGCAGCGACTGCACCGTCTCGCGCATCTTGCGTTCCTGCTCGATCTGATGGTCGAGCGCGCTGTGTGTTTCGCGGAGGCTCGCGGCCATCGTGATGAAGGCGTCGTGAAGCTGCGCGAGCTCCAGGTTCGGCACGGGGATTGGGGCCGGCGGCGACAGATCGCCGTCCGCGATTCTCTGGACCGCCAGGCGCACACGGTTCACGCCGCCGCTCAGCAACCCGGACAGCCCCAGCGACAATAAAAGGACCGCGACGATCGCCGTCGTGGCGACCGCCAGGTTGCGCCGGAACAGTGGCGCCGCGCGCGCCAGCGCCACGCTGGTGGGAATGCCGACGCTCAGCAGCCAGGGACCGCGATCGACGGCCGCGTTGCCGTAGAAGCGATCCACGCCGTCGAGCCCCGTGCGGACCTGCGTGCGCGGGACATCGCGTGGCTGGGCCGGCTGGACGCCGGTCGGCTGACCGATGAACCGTTCCGCGTCGCGGCTCCGCGCGAGCACGCGGCCGCTGGCGTCCGCCAGGGTGATCACCGAGCCCTCAGGCAGAGGGACGTCGTTGAACAACATCTGCAGGCTGGTCAGGTTGAGACCAAGCGCGAGGACGCCGACCAACGTGCCGCCCGCGTCGCGCACGGGATAGGCCAGCACCACCGTCGGCTTGCCCGAGAGCTTCCCTGTCATGAGGTCGCTGACCACCGGCTTGCCGGAGCTCACGACCTCGTTGACGTAGGCCATCGCGTCCGCGGACACCTCGTCCAGAGCGCCCGCCGCCACGCCGGTGCCTTTGATTCTGCCGCCTCTGTCGCTCAGGAGGATGTTCAGGATGAGCGGCTGATCGCGCAGCACGGCGGCGAAGAGCGGATCGCCCTGTGCGCGGTCGAGCGTCATCACCGCGGGGTGCCGGACCAGCGCGGACGCCATCGAGTCCAGCCCGGTCAGGTACTGGTTGAGATAGGCGGCCGCGGTCGCGGCGATCGACCCGGCCTGCTCGAGGACCTCGGATTCGTGTTCGAGGCGCGTGCGGTTCGCCGACCAGGCGGCGGCGATCGCAAACGGCACGAGCAGGGCGCACGTGGCCGCCACGACCTGGCGCCGAATCGGCTGGTCTTTGAGGATGCGCAAGAGATCGGGCGATCTTAGCGCAGGAGCAGGGGATCGGCGACGCCGGCCTCGCGGAATCCGCGGGCGCGCAGGACACAGCTGTCGCAGCGGAGGCAGGGCCGGCCGTCAGGCTCCGGATCGTAGCAGCTGCAGGTCAGCCCGTAGTCCAGCCCGAGCTCGACGCCGCGCCGGATGATCTCCGCCTTGCTGAGCGTGATGAGCGGCGTGTGCACGCGGAACCGCGCACCTTCGACGCCCGCGCGCGTCGCGAGGTTCGCGAGCTGTTCGAACGCGCCGATGAATTCCGGCCGGCAATCCGGATAGCCGGAGTAGTCGAGCGCATTGACGCCAATCACGATGTCGTTGGCGCCGAGCACCTCGGCCCAGCCGAGGGCGAGCGACAGGAAGATCGTGTTGCGCGCCGGCACGTAGGTGGACGGTATGTCGGCGCCCTTCGGGTCGCGGTCGCGCGGCACGGGCACGTCCGAGGTGAGCGACGATCCGCCGATGGGCCTGAGATCGGCCTCCAACTCGAGATGGCGCTCCACGCCGAGCGCGTGCGCGATCGCGCGAGCCGACTGGACTTCGCGCGCGTGGCGCTGGCCGTAGCGTATGGTGAGGGCATGCAGCGAGAACCGCTGTGCCTTCGCGATCGCCGCGGCGGTGTAGGAATCCAGCCCGCCACTCAAGAGTACTACGGCTCGCATTTGGTGACCAGCTACACTCCTCTCGTCGTTGGAGACCAGATGTACTTGTGCAGCTGCAGCTGCAGACGCGCGGGCGAGCGGTCGGCGAGCATCCACTCCGACAAGGCTCGGGGCTCGAGCACGCCGTGGACGGGCGAGATGAGCACGGCCGCCGTGCGGGACGCGAGATCGTGGCGGGCGATCACGTCCTTCGCGAACTCGTAATCGGCGCGGTCTCTGACGACGAACTTCACCTGGTCGTGCGGCGCGAGCCGGTCGAGATTGCTCCAATCGTTCCTGTCGGCTTCCCCGCTGCCGGGACATTTCACGTCCACGATCTTTACCACGGCGGCGGGCACGCGCCCGATCGGACGATGTCCGCCCGTCTCGAGCATCACGGTGCGGCCCTCCGCCAGCAGCCGGTCCATGAGCGGATACACGTCGTCCTGCAGGAGCGGCTCGCCGCCCGTGATCTCGACGAGCGGACAGAGGTGGCCCGCGACAGCGGCGACCACCTCGTCCACCGACATCGTGTGTCCCTCGTGGAACGCGTAGGCCGTGTCGCACCACGAACAGCGCAGGTCGCAGGCGGTGAGGCGCACGAACACGCACGGCCGCCCGGCGTAGGTCGATTCGCCCTGAATCGAGTGGAAGATCTCGTTGACCGTCAGCATCGGCAATTTCTATTATCCTATGTCTATGGCGAGACCCACCTTCTACACGAAACCGACGTGAACGACCTGCAAGAACGCCAGAAGTTTTCTGGACACGGCGGGCGTCGACGTACACGAGCTCGACATCAACAAGGAACCGCCGTCGCGCGAGTTCCTCGAGAAGCACATCGACGCGGAACGGTTCCTCGATTTCGTCAGCACGCGCAGCCCGGTGTTCAAGGACCGCCCGCTGCCCGCGTCGAAAAAGGAAGCGATCGCGCTGATGAGGGAGAACCCGAACCTGATTCGGCGTCCCATCCTGATCAAAGGCTCCAGGGTCATCTTCGGGTTCGACAAGGAGCGTTACGCGAAGCTCTAACCTCCGGATCGGCACGTCGGGCTGGAATTACCCGTCGGGCAAGGGAACGTGGAACGGCGTGTTCTATCCGCCGTCGCGGCGTCGGCCCAAGACCTTCGACGAGCTCGCGTTCTACGCGGAGCACTTCGACACGGTCGAGGTGAACTCGACGTTCTACGGACAGCCGCGGGCGGAGGTCTGCCGCGGCTGGGCCGATCGCACGCCCGCCGGCTTCGAGTTTTCGGTCAAGCTGTATCAGAAGTTCACCCACCCGCGAATGTTCGAGCAGCGGCTCGCCGGCACGCTGCCCGAGGAGGTTCGGGCGCCTCTGTTGCAGGTGCTCGCCCGGCCCAACGCGGCGGATCTCGACGAGTTCCGCCGGGGCATCGAGCCGCTGGCGGCGCGCGGAAAGCTCGGCGCGCTGCTCGCGCAGTTTCCGCCCAGCTTCAAGGACGCGCCCGCATCCCGTGACTATCTCGCCGATCTGCTGCGCGACCTCAGCGATTACCCGGTGGCCGTCGAGCTGCGTCACCGCAGCTGGAGCGATCGCATCGGCGAGACGCTCTCGCTGCTGAATACGTTTGGCGCCGCGTGGGTGCAGATCGACGAGCCGAAATTCCGCTTCTCCATCCGTCAGAACCACCTGCCGAACGTGAGTGGCTTCTACTACATGCGCCTCCACGGCCGGAATGTGGACGCGTGGTGGCGGCACGAGAAGTCGGAAGACCGCTACGACTATCTGTACTCGGCGGATGAACTGAAGGAGCTCTCCGAAACGGCGGGCGCGGCGAAACGGCTGGTGAAGAAACTGTATCTCTACACGAACAATCACTTCTCCGCGAAGTCGGTGGCCAACGCGGCGATGATCAAGCAGCAGCTCGGCGAGACGCTCGACGGCGAGTATTCAGCGGAGTTCCTGCAGCGCTATCCCGAGCTCGCCGGCGTCGTGAAGGCCGCCGCCCCGTCCCTCCTGCAGGCCGTCACTCCTTCACGTACATCTTCGTGATCAGGTCTCCGCGCTCGAGCCGCGCGGGCACCTCGTCGCCGGCGACGAGGTGGCCGAAAACCACGTAGCTGCGATTCAGCTCCGGCCGATCGGCGAGCGTCACGTACATCTGGCTGTCGGCGAGCGCCGGATTGCCCGGGTGCGCCATCGCCACGGCGCCTCTCGTGTGCGTCCGCTTCCGGCTGAGCTCGCTGGCGCCGATCGGCGTACCGCTCGCGGCGCCGGATCCCCGACCCCACTCGGATTCCTGCGCGACGTCGCGCGATCGCGGATCGCCCCACTGCACGACGAAGCCGGGTATCGCGCGGTGGATCCGCTGGCCGTCGTAGAACCCGCGTTTCACCAGGTCGACCACGTGGGCAACGGTCTTGGGCGCCTCGCTCGGGTAGGTCTCGAGCTCGAACGTCCCCTTGGCCGTTTCCACGACGATCACAGGCGCGACACCCTGCGCCCACAACGGACCGGCACAGACAACAAGCCAACCGCAGAGCGCGCAGAACACGCAGATGGCTTTGGGTTTCATCGCTTCGACGGTCGCGTGACGCCGACCTGCGGACAGTGTACGCGGATCACGCACGCGCCGCAGCGCGGGTAGATCGGCCGGCACACGTTCTGACCCCAGGTGACGAGATACAGGTTGATGTACGGCCACCAGCGATCGTCGGTGGCCTGGTAGAGCGCCCGCTCGGTTTCATCGGGCGTACGCGT
>ORJL011704288.1_pt1 | contig 10318 bp, 11 predicted proteins | sample 1779941 | NCBI WGS metagenome assembly ORJL01 (sample SAMEA104232317, study PRJEB22302) | groundwater metagenome | biome: forest; feature: aquifer; material: groundwater | place: USA | collected 2011-08-07 | depth 5.8 m | reverse complement strand
GCCGGCATCGGGACCACTTGGTGCATTTGGAGCACAATGTCATCGGGCGCTACGCCTGCACCAACGAGGCCGTACGCTTCTCCAAAACTCCGCCAAGGATGAGCCGGGCAGGCCCCTGCCTGGGCCAGGACAACGAGCGCATCTACAAAGACCTCCTGGGTCTGACCGACGACGAGATCTCCGACCTGATGGCGGAGGGAGTGATCACCACCGAGGCGGACCTCCCGGGGTAGGGGACACGATGGAATGGCTGCTGTTCACCTACTGGCTGCCAACGGAGCCTTCTCGCAAGAGGGTGTTTGTGTGGCGTCGGTTGAAAAAGGCGGGCGCCTTGTCCATCGAGGGCACGGGATGGCTGTTGCCCAAGACAGAGCCTTCGTCGGCCAGGATCGCCGAGATAGCCCGGACGGTGGAGGAGATGGGCGGAACGACGAACCTGTTCGTCGCGTCCGACGTCACGGAGGAGCAGGCCCAGCGCACCGTGGCCCGGTTCCGGGAAGAACGAGAGCGCGAGTATGGCGAGGTAGCCAAGGAGTGCCAGAAAGCGCTACGTCACATCGAAAGAGAGTTGGAGCAGCAGGAGTTCAGTTTCGAAGAGGTGGAGGAGCTAGAAGGCGACCTGGAGAAGATAAGGCGCTGGCTCTCCGAAGTGAAGGAACGGGACTTCTGGGACTGCCCCGCCAGGCATGGAGTGGAGAGGCTGATAGGCGAGGTGGAAGCCAGGTTGGCAGCCTTCACCCAGGAGACCTACGACCGTTTGCACCAGTAGGCCCAAGAACAGCGATTAGGGGGACAGATACGCCAGGATTGTAGTCGGTGATGGAGTATCTTGGCAGGACATGAGAGAGCGATCCCCATCAGGCGAGCGATGCTGTACACCTGGGGGCTGCCCGCTCCGTCCAAGCCTGCCCCACGGAGGGGGAGAGGGGGTTCTGTCCCTTCCCCTACTGCGCCCTCAGGGCTCGCCACATCTCCCTGACCCCAGGCCTCTTGCCGTACATCAGCAAGTACGCGCGGAACAGGCGCACGACCAACCACATCGCCCCGGCGCAGCTCGCCAGCAGGATGGCCAGGCTAGCCGCTATCTCCCAGGCCGCGATGCTGGATGCGCCCAGGCGCTCCATGGCAGTGATGGGCGAGGTCAGGGGGACAAAGGTGAGCAGGCGCGCCCAGAAACCGTCAGGGTGGCTCGCTATGTAGGGAAAGGCGTAGTAGGGTATGGCGGCTGGTATGACGAAGATGGCGGACATCTGTTGGCCTTCTCTGGCTGTCGTGGTCACCGAACCTAGCCCGGCCATGAGTATCGCGAACAACAGGAAACCCAGGATGAAGTAGGGTATGCCCAGCAGGACCGTAGCGCCAGGCAAAGGGATGCCAGCCAGCGGCGCTATGGTCTCCGAAGCCAAGACGAGCAGCCCACGCCCCGCCAGCACCCATACCGCCATCTGCAACAGTCCGGCGACGCCAAGCCCCAGTATCTTCCCCATCATCAGTTGCGCCGGCGTCACTGAAGACAGCAAGACCTCTATGACCCGGTTTTCTTTCTCCTCCCCGATGCCGTTGAGGAGAAAGCCGGAGGACGTGAAGATGCTCAGGAGCAACAGGATGCCCATCACGAAGAAGAAGATGGTATTGACCGCCTTTGTCCCGGGGACAGCATCTCCCGCCTTGTCAAGCTGGATACGTTGCACCAGGGCTGGGGCGCGCACCCTGTCGGCTAGCCACGCAGGCGCTCCAGCGCTGTTCAGGATATTGGCCACCAGCAAGTCCTCCAGTGGCCGGTTCGCGTCCCGCGACATGCTCAGTCCGGACTCGGTAGTGTACTCCATCACCAGGCCCGTGGCCGAGTAATCCCTCGGTATCACATACAGTGACTTGACCTCGCCGGCAATCAGGGCTTTGCGGCCCTCCGCCAGGTCCGGGAATGGCTGGAAAGCCACCTTACCCTGCTGATGGAAGCCGGTCACCACCTGGGCCTGGTCCACGTAGCCCATGGCTACGGGTTGTCCTTGGCCCAAGCCCCGCGACTGGAAGACGGAGTAGCCGAGAATGCCCAGAAGGGCCAAGAGCGGAAAGGCCAGGGTCATGACGCGATAGATGGGGCGCCTCAGGGTGGTCCGAAACTCGTGCCAGGCAATGGCGGCCGCTCTGTTCACGAAGCCCTCCGCGCGACTCGTACGAACACGTCCTCCATCGTAGGCAAGGCTATCTCGAAGCGGTCAATGGGGACGCCCAGGTCCAACAGTGTTCTGAGGACGTCCTGGGGCTGTACTCCGGGGTCAAGGACAAGGTGCCGGTGCGTGCCCGCGTCCTGCACAGAACGGACCCCCGGCACGTCGCCCGGAAGGTGCGCGCAGACCACGTTCACCGCATGGTCGCTGAACTTCATCCTGATGTCCCTCAAGCTGCCGGACAGCACGACGTGCCCCCCGTCGATCATTACCACCTGGTCACACAGCTCCTCCACCTGCCCCATCTGGTGCGTGCTCAGCACGAAGGCGGCGCCACGCCGGCGCTCCTCCGCTGCAAGCTCCTTCATGAGCCGGACATTCAGCGGATCAAGAGCAGCAAACGGCTCATCGAGGATCACCAGATCGGGCTGGTGGAGGATGGTGGCCGCGAACTGCAGCAACTGGCTCATGCCGCGGCTCAGCTCCGCCACCTTCTTGCCCTTGTGCACCAGGAGGCCCACTCGCTCCAGGAGAGCAGCAGCGCGACGCGATGCTTCGGGCGGAGGGACCCCTTTGAGAGAAGCCAGATACACCAGGGTATCCCACACCGAAAGGCTGCGGTACAGGCCGCGGTCTTCCGGGAGATACCCGATGCGGGATTTCGCTGCGTCGCTGGACGGCAAGCCGAACAGCCGCACCGACCCGCTGTCGGGACGCACGATGTCCAGCATCATGCGGATGGTCGTGGTCTTGCCAGCGCCGTTCGAGCCGACCAGACCCAGCACCTCGCCAGCCTGTACTGAGAAGGACACATCCTTGACGACCTGGCGACCGCCGAAGCTCTTGGATACCGCGGCCACCTCCACGCGGCTGTGCATCTCACCCATTGCGGCGCGCGTTGCCTGTTCCCTATCCTGCCAGGTGGCCCTATCTGGCCTCGTCCAGTATCGCCCTTATCCCGGCCATGTCCTGCGGCGTGAGCTTCCAGTCGGCCGCCCTGGCGTTCTCCACGACCTGCTCGGGTGACGTCGCCCCGGCGATAACCGAGCCGACCAGTGGGTTGGCCAAGAGCCAGGCGATGGCCAGCTCGCCCAGCGTGTGGCCCCGCTCCCTGGCGAAGGGCTCCAGCCTGGAGGCCAGAGCCAGGTTGCGCTCGGAGTAGAACGCATTCCGCCAGCGCGGATTGGTGGCGAACCGCGAGTCGGCAGGCAGGGTCTCTCCCGCTCTGTACTTGCCGGTGAGCAACCCACTGGCCAGAGGAGAGTACGGTATGAGGCCTATGCCGTACTGCTGGCAAAAGGCGGCCATCTCTCGTTCGAACGACCGGTTAACCAGGCTGTACTGGTTCTGTGTCACTACGAAGCTCGCCAGATTCATAAGGCGGGAGGTCCACACCGCCTCGCATACCTGCCACGGGGTGAAGTTGGAGCAGCCGATGTAGCGCACCTTTCCCTGATGCACCAGGTCGTCCAGGGCGCGCAGCGTCTCCTCAATGGGCGTGTTCGGGTCGGGGACGTGTATGTAGTAGAGGTCAATGTAGTCCGTACCCAGCCGGCGCAGGCTGCCTTCCGCCTGCTCCATGATGTGCTGTCGCGAGGCGCCCCTGTCGAGCGGCCCCGGTCCGAATGGCTGGCCGACCTTTGTGGCGATGGTCGCTTCCTTGCGCCGGCCCCGCAAAGCCATGCCGATGAACTCCTCGGAGACCCCGGTGCTGTACTGGTCGGCGGTGTCCAAGAAGGTGACCCCGGAATCCAGGGCCTGGCGGACGACCAGGGCCGTCTGCTCGACATCGCAACGGCCGCCGAAGTTGTTGGTGCCCAGTCCCACGGCGGAGACTTGAAGGCCTGATTTGCCCAGGCGGCGATAGTCCATCAGCATCCTCCTCTGTTAGCAGCCAAGCCAACTTTAGGTTGAAAGAGGAGGGAAGTCAAGGGGCGGGAGGGGAGACCGAAATCGCAGATTGAGACAGACCTGCTTCTGCAGAAAAGCGGTCCCTATACCCCAGGATTAATCCTGGGGTATAGGGACCGCCTGCCCAGTCGCTATTCCTGGCCGGGATGCTTCGCCCCTACTCCCATGCCCTCGGTACGCCCGAGCTATTCGGCGGAAAGACCGGACCCGTGGTCATTAGGACCCCCGCCTCCACACTCTGCCGCCAATGAATCCGCCGATGAGGCCGAGGACCCCGGCGACGAGCGCAGCGATCACGGAGAGGAGGACGATAGCCGCCAATCTGGACGCAGAGGAACCGCCTCCTGTGATGTCGCCTGAGGAGAAGACGGCGGTATTCACCAGGACGGCGACAAAGGCCAGGACGAACGCCCAGAACAGTCCTGCCCCGGCCCGGCCTACTATGAAGCCCACGATGGGAAAAGCGGCGATGGACAGCAGGAGCTGCGGCCCTTCGGCATCCGCCAGACCCCTGATCAACATGCCGACCGCCAGAAGAACAACACCGACGATAATGCCCGACCGAGTTCGCCTGGTCATGGAGACTCCTTCAGCCAACCTTGCGATTCCTGGTCGCCCGGAGACGACACCCCGTCACCGCGCCATCTATGTCACCAACATAGTAACACGTCTGCGCTCCCAGCGCGGACCTCTCCCCCAGCCCCCATAGGCGTCAAGATAGGCGCTGAAGTAGAATCGTGGGCTGGGGGTGGCCCGTAGGGGCGCTCCGATCGGATCGGAGCGCCCCTACCAAACGCAGGACACGTCTTCCATCCTCTGTCAACGCCTACGCGCCCAGCCCCTCTCCGACAGGGAGAGGGGAACCATCCCGTTTCCCGTCTGGTGTAGGGGCGACCCGGCGGGTCGCCCCTACGGGAGACGAACTACCGCCTCTGAAGCCTGAAGTTGACCACAACCGTCGCGCCAGCGCTAACGGTTACGGTGCTGCCCCGAGTCCGGTAACCTGTCGCTGAAGCCGTGACCCGGTAGCTACTGGCGGGCACATTCGCCAGCGTGTAGTAGCCATTGGCATCTGTCACGGTAGAGCGGGTGCCGTCGGTCACTCTTGCCCCCGCAATGGGCTGCCCCGTGGAACTGTTGGTCACCCTGCCCGTAATGGTACCGGTGGTGGCAGCGGCATTCAGCGAGAAGTTGGCAACAGAGGTGGCCCCCGCAACGACAGTGACGCTCTGCGAGGCAGCCGTGTAGCCCGCCCTGGATGCGGTCACGGTGTACGTGCCCGCCGGAACGGCGCTCAGGCTGTAGTTGCCGCTAGCGTCCGTTGTCGCTGACCGGGTGCCGTCGCTCACCGTCGCTCCGGACAGACCAGCGGCGGTGGCGGCGTCCCGGACCGTGCCCGAGATGGAGCCGGGGGCCACCAGGGTCGTGAAGCTCTGGGTAACAGACGCGCTGGAGTTGCCGGCGGCATCCTTCGACAGCACTCGATAGTAGTAAAACGTGGAGTTGGTCAAGCCGGTCAGACTCATGTTGTGGCCCGTCACCAGGCTGGCATTGGCCGCGGTCACGCCCAGGGATGACGTGGTCCCGTATTCCACCGTCGAGTCGGCGGGCTCATCGGTGTTCCAAGAGATGGCGGCGCTGGCGCTGGAAGGCGCGGCCAGCACGTTGGAGATGGCCGGCGCCTTGTTGTCCACCGGGACGCCGCTGGCCTGCGCCGAGCGGGCCGACTCGTTCCCCGAGGCATCAACAGCCGTTATCACATAAAAGTAGGTGACGCCGTTGGTGAGGCCGGTGCTGGCGTAGGCGTTGGTAGCTACCAGGCCGGAGTTGACCTTCTGGTACGGCCCGCCCGAGGTCGTTCCCCGATACACGTTGTAGCCCGCCAGGTCAGGCGCGGTGTTGGCGTTCCAGCCCAGGTTGAGGCTGCCCCCGTTGCTCACGGGAACAGCCACGGCCAGCCCTGCCGGCGCTGCCGGGGGGACGGCATCGGCGGGGACTGTCCCCGCGCTGACATCCAGGAAGTAGGGCCCGGAGCCAGAGGAGGAACGGACTTCGAGACGATACACGCCTATCGCCGAAGGCCGGTAGGTCATGGTCTCCTGTCGGGTCGCGCCGGCGGCGGACCCAACCTGGGTCCCGGCCGGGCTATAGAGGTACGCGTTGAAGTTGACGGCGCTCCAGGTCGGCATGATGAGGGTCGCCGCGATGGGGTAAGCCGCGTCTGTCACGTTGATGTTATAGGAGACGGAGGCGCCCGCCCCCGACAGGCTCCCCGAGTAGTAGCTGTGCCCGGGCACCACCGGTCCGACGCCCGAAGCCGCCCCGGCGGCAGCCTTGACCGCCGCATAGGCGTCGAGCCTCCCCGCTCCGTAGTCCGGGTCCGGTCCGCTGGGACCCCAGTCCTGGGTGGTGGCCATCAAGGTCGCCTTGACGGCCGCGGGCGAGAGCGTAGGGTTTGCGTTCAGCATCAAGGCCGCCACTCCGGCCGCGAAGGGCGTGGCCATGCTGGTCCCGCTCTTGTTGGTGTAACCCGTCCCTGTCCCGTTCATCGCCGCCATGATGGTGTGGCCCGGGGCGACGATATCCGGTTTGATCCGGCCGTCCGCCGTCGGTCCCCGGCTCGAGAAGTACGAGAGGAACGTGCCTCCCTGGCCGGGGTCGGCTAGCGAGCCGACGGTGATGGCGTTGGCCGAGGCGGCGGGGCTGCCGATGGAGTATGCCTGAGGGCCGTTGTTGCCGGCAGCGACCACCGCCACCAGGCCGGCTGATACCGCCGCGTTCATCATCTGGGACAGGGCATCGGTGCCGTCGCTGCTGCCCCCGGACCCCAGGCTCAGGTTGATGACCTCGATGCCGCAGGCGGCCTTGTTATCTATGGCCCACTGCACGCCGGCCATCACCACCGAGGTCGGCCCGCTGCCGGTATCGTCCAGCACTTTGATACCCGCCAGGGCTGCGCCCGGGGCGACCCCCGCATAAGCCGGGTTGGCCTGCCCTTCACCCGCGGCGATGCTGGCCACGTGGGTCCCGTGGCCGCGGTCGTCGTAGGGCGTCGTCCTGGCGTTCACGAAGTCCCGCCAGCACACGACTTTGCCGCCGTCGAGGTCCACGTGTCCGGCGTCGATGCCGGTATCTACAATAGCGACCACGACATCATTCCTGCTGTAGGTCGGCAGGCCATCCGCATTGCCGGTGAAACCGAAGTCGGCTCGCGCCTTGGTCACACCGAACCAGGCCTCGGCGGTGTCCAGGTCCGCCTGGAGGGAGGCGTCGTATTCGAGTTGAAGCACCTCGCCGAGGAGGGCGGCGGCACGGACCTGCCGCGTCTTCAGGTTAAGGGCCACGCCGTTGATGCTGGGATAGGTGTACTGGACGTCGAAGTCACCGAGCTTCTCTTCCAGGGCATTGAAATCAACATCAGAGATGGGCTGGGCGAACTGCAGCACCACGGGGATGGTGTCGTCGTCCAGGGCCGTGGCCAGGCGGTCATCCAGGTCATCCAGGACCTTGTTGTGATCGGAATCTCGAAGATCCTTCCCGCGCTTCTCGTTGCTGTCGCCCACGGCAGAAGATGGCTTCGAGGGATGCGGGTCGTCGGCCCACACATAGCTGCTGGAGATGACCAGGAAAACCAACACGAATGCGAAAACCCGGAATAGGGATGATCTTTGGGTGTTCACCGCTGTTCCTCCTCAACCTCACGCGCCCCGCCCAAGCAGTGCTATTGCTTCTACCGTACCGTCTTTTGCAACTATTGTCAAGAAGAATACGGCGTGAGAGCGTGTACCAATGAGCAAGTCACGATTGACAAGAGAGGCAATGGGTAGTATGGTAGTAGTATGAAAGTGAAGACATCTATCACATTATCGGAAGACCTTCTAAGGGCCATTGACGAGCAGGCTAGCCCACAGGGCAACCGTTCCGACTTCATCGAGAGGGCATTGCGGGCATACTTGGGCCAGATCCTACGGGAACAGCAGGACGCCCGTGACCTGGAGGTCATCAATCGGCAAGCTGACCGCCTCAATGAGGAGGCTGCGGACGTCCTCACGTACCAAGTGGTCCCATGAAACGCGGCGAGCTCTACCGCGTCTTCAGTCCCTCACCTGCAGACCCAAGGCGGTCGAGGGTTTTCGTCATCGTCAGCCGTCAGGTGCTCATAGATTCGCGTTTCTCAACAGTCATGTGCGCTCCGGTGTACTCGGCGCATGACGGCCTGTCCACCCAGGTGCTGGTCGGGGTGGACGAAGGTCTGAAGCATGACAGCAGCATTCATTGCGATGAGCTGGTCAGCTTGCCCAAGCCGGCTCTGACCAACTACGTAGGGATGCTTTCTGTACAGAAGAGCAGGCTCCTCGACAAGGCGCTGCTGGTCGCGCTGGACATCCGCGACGCGGGGTAATTGCGTACGCCCTACGGCAGGCACCGCTTACCTCCACTCGTGTCCGCACTCGTCGCATCGCCACTTCCTTTTCAGAAAGGGGATGGAAAGGGCTGGGAGCAGCCAGGACAACAGGTTCGCGTCTCCGAAATCGCTAGAGCCGCAGGCGGGACACGCCTCCCCCGGGACCCCCCCATGCCATAACACTTGCCCACGAGGAAGCCGGAGGACTCGCAAGGCGCGTTGAGCGTCGGCTTCCCTCACAATCAGCTTTACGCCCGCGTCCGGTTCGAACGGGGGGGCGCCCTTAACGCCCAACCGCTCGCCCGCCACTAAGGCCGGGATCCCCAGGGACTCCAGTTGGCCCCGGCAGATATGGGCGTATGTAGGATTCAGGAAGGTGGCGATGGTTACCAGTCTCTCGGGTTTTTCTCCGGACACGTGGATTCTCCAGGCGGCCTTTCGGCTGACCAGCAGGTCGTGAGCCGACCCCGTTTGCTCAACCATACGCTTCTATCTGGGTGCACCAAGCACGAAGAATTTGGGCAGCGATCCGAGACCTGAGACCGCTGTATATTATCTGATCAGACTGCGAGAAATGGACAACTCTCGGTACAGAGACAGAGCATCATCGCCGATGTCCCTCATCTCGTCAGCGAAGTGCCTACCAACGGTGGCGCCAGCCTCCTAGAACTTGATGTTGCCCGCCAGGTCCCAACCGCCCCTGACCGACAGGTCCTGGGTCCCATCCTCTTTCTGAGGCGTGTAGGTCCATTCGATCTTGGAGAAGTTCAGGCTGACCTCTTCCATGGGAAACACGTCCGCTCCCCGAGCTGATCCTCCGGGCTTCACCGACGACACCAGGACGTCTTCCATCTTGATCCGCGAAATATGCAGCCTGGCGCCCTCGGGGCGCTGGAACTCGATGGTCACGCTGGGAATACGTTGCCCGCTGGCGCACATCAACATCAGAACGGGAGACGACTTGTCCAAGCGTTTGGCTATGGTGAAGTTGCTGAAGGTTGCCTTCTCCGCTACGGTCCCGGCTCTGGGAGCCGAAATCGCGCTCGAAGGTTGCGAGACCCCGAAGCTAAACGAAAGGACCTCGATCCACTCCTTATGTTTTGCCTCAGTGCTCTCGCCTGCGGTCCCCTCTATCTTGAGAAATGCATCAAATGCCATGCCTCGCCTCCTTTCAGGGTAGCCTGCCAGACGTTTCTCAGGTGTTCAAGTAAAAGACGAACTCCGCGGTGCCATCTCCGCCCAACTCCTGGACCTCCTGTCGGGCCACATACGTGCCTCTGGTCCCCGCGTAGCGGCCTGTCCCGCCCACGACGGTGTACAGGCTTTCGCGAGCAGAAGCCATGGCAGCGCCCATGCCCAATATGGTGCCGTCCGCCAAGCTGAAGGTGTGGACTTCTACGCTGGCAGCCGCGAAGGGCGTCGGCCCGAATGGAGACTTGACCGGAAGGCAACTCGAGTAGAACTCCCCCACCTTCTCATCCTGCTCTCCGGCAACAAGTTCGCCATATACGGCCAAGGTCTCGCCTCGGGGCAACGGGTCCCCGGCAGCATGACGGGGGGAGTAGATGTGCCAGTGGCGGCCAGACAGCTTCATGATGGGCTTGACAGGGACCGTTGGGGCCGTGGCCAGGACGCCATCTCCAGCGTTCAGCTTCAATGCCAGACTCGCGCCTACCCCACCCAAGAGCACGCTAGCCCATTTCAGGAAGTTTCTCCTGCTGGGCTTAGTAACGTTATTCATCCCTCACCTCCCTTCTCCTTGACCGTCATGACAGCGGTCTCGCCGGTATCAAGAACCCCAGGCCAAGCATCGTGCGCACCACGGCCAGGG
>ORJL011669173.1_pt1 | contig 10318 bp, 8 predicted proteins | sample 1779941 | NCBI WGS metagenome assembly ORJL01 (sample SAMEA104232317, study PRJEB22302) | groundwater metagenome | biome: forest; feature: aquifer; material: groundwater | place: USA | collected 2011-08-07 | depth 5.8 m | reverse complement strand
GCCATTAGAAAAGCGGCAACCTCGGTTTTTTCGCAAAACTTTCCCATGAGCTGAACCGCGAAGACCTTTTCCTCGGGAAGGGCTTTCGGAAAGTATTCGAAAATCCCGGATTTATTTTTTTGAAACGATGCGGCATCGAGTTCGGACAGGAATTTTGCTCTTCTTTCCGCGGGAACGGTGTTGAAGTCGACTTCAGCCGCTCGTTCGGAAGCCGCCGGAACCGACCCAAAAATTCCTGCAAGGATTCCCTTCAACTCGGGATCGGTTTCTTTTGGATTATGTTCGGAAAGAATTTTGCGGGCGTCCGGTATTCCCGCGTTGGTAAGCTCCTGAAGCTTTGCGATAGCAGCTTTCCGATGCTGTACAAGGTTGGATGACAGGGCCGTTATGCATCTTTCGATTAATAGCGCAACCTTTCGGCTCCTGTACCGGACCTTCAGATCCGCCATGATTTCTTCCGGAGCTTTTTCGATCAATCCGGCCTGAGAAAGTGATTTCATCACCCCGGCGAGGATATCGCTTATGACCTTGCGTCTTTCCTCCCGGCAGGCTTCCATGATGTCCACGATTCCCATCAGAACGTCGGGATTCGGATTCGCCCTGAAAAGCAAACCGGCTCGTTGAATCAGGGACAGGTCTCCTTCAATACTCAAAAACCGCAACATCAGCGGTTCGATCTCGGTAAAAGGAAAAAAAAAGGCGTGAAATAATGCCGCCTGTCGCTCGTTTATATCCTCTGAAAAAAGCATTGCTTCAACATGTCGGAGCGCCTCATCAGGGGCCCATTTGTGAAGAAGCCGGACGGCCCGCGAACGAATTCCATGCACCGGGCTTGCGAGAAGGGGAACTATCAAGGGTTTCAATCCTTCCGGATTGATTTTTTCCAATGCCTCGACCGCAGAAAAAAGGATTCGGGGGTCGGGATGGCGGCACAATTGCTCGATCTGGGGGCCATCCTCATACGATCCGTAGCGCTTGAAAAACTGCAGGACGAATGGCAAAAGATCGTTCGAAAATTCCTGCCAGCGAGCCTCCCGCAAAGCCATTGCCGCAAGAGGGGCATCCCCCCTTTTTACCGACTCGAGGATCAGGGCGATTCCCAGATCGTCACGTTCTTCCGCCTTGAGGAGTTTTTCGAACTCATCGATTTTGGAAACCCCTTTTGGGAGTGGCCCTGCTCCGGTTTTCCCCGACTCGACCTTGGCGAGGATCTTCTGCATGTGGAACTTGGTCCCGGGATCCGCTTCGGCATTGATGGATGATTTGAAAGAGTTCAGTTGGTCCGGGGTCCATTCCATCCCTTCGATTCGGGAAAGAACGGAAAACCGGATAGACGGGTCGGATGAACGAAGATCAGCAAATAAAACCTGTACAGGATCCAAGAATGAACTCCCGAGCTTCAGTTATTCGCAATCAGGGTTTCTTAACGATGGAGTATTCCTTTTCCAACAGCGTGTATGTCGGTTTAAATTCAAGGGCAAGCCTAAGCATTTCCCGGCCGTTAACCTTGTCATTCTTATCTAATGACAGAAGGCCCAAATTCCGAAGAACGTAACGCTGGACCGGATGCTTTCTATTCCTGTAAAATATCTCGCGAAAGGTGTTCTCGGCTTGTTTCTTATCACCTTTTGCCCAATAACAGAGAGCCTTCAGGTTGCCGGCTGCCAATCCCAATTCAACGCCAAAAGGGTCCCGGGAATCCTTTGCGGCTTCCTCGAATTTCACGATATTGCTTGAACAGGAATCCAGATCGCGCTTGATGAAAGCCTCGGTCGCCAGCACATATAAGGCGGCAAGATAGTCTTGTTTTTTCCTGCCCAGATCAATCGCGGAATTTTTTATCATGGCTGCCGCCTTTTCGTCTGAAGCTATGACCTTTAGCATCTTTTCATACATTTCCACATCGGTCTGAGCCTGAAATGGGCTCAGAACGGAATCCCGGTATAGTACCGGGCCTCTGACCATTCCGGAAGGTGTCAATCGATCGTCGTAGAAAATCCACATATCGGAACCAAGCGGGAAAAAGCCCTCTTCCGCGAAAAGCGAAAACGCGATGTCGGCATATCCCCCGCTTCTTTCCGGTAGTTTCCTGACAACTTCCAGCATGGCTTCCGCCTCTTCGGGGGATGGCGCCCTTATCGCCGCGCCGATACCGTTTTTTGGAACCTTCCCGATGAATGACACCCCGATAGATCCGTTCGGAAGCGGGCCGCCGGCTTGAAGCTGGAAAAAGAAACCTCTGCTTGTTCCCGATGCGAGACGATCGAGTTCGGCGGTTGGAGATGCAGGCGTCCAACCCTTAGGAACCTTCAATTCGATTCTGATATTGTGGATATCCCCCACGAGGGCCGACAAGGTGGCAATCACGCCGATTTTCTCATTCACTCTCGGAGAGCCGTCGAAAACAGCGGATAACCTGAACCACTCGGGCAAATTTACGGTCGCGGCCTGAAGGGATGCCGTGGAAAAAATCCCGGGAATCGAAAAAAGAATGACAAAAATTAATAGACGTTTCATGGTATCACCTCAATTATTTGGGCAACTCATTTTCCCGGAACCCCGCCATTAAGGCTCTCGCCTCTTCCGGAAGTATTTCCAAGGCTTCCCTCGCAACTTCGAGGAGCTTCTTCTCAGATGGTTCTACCACACCATCACGCAATACTGCAAATATCAATTGCTTGTACAACTCTTTTGGCGAAAATTCTTTTCCCGTGTCCAGGAAAGAGTTCGAACGGCACAATCGATCGACCTGTCGAAATATGCGTTGGGAAGTCTCCTCATCGATTTTCAGGGCATTTTTCACGCGGGAAACAAGCCGCGATTCTTCAGGTTTGATCTGTCCATCGCAAAGGACGTGTCGAAGAAGTATTTCAAAGAATTCCTCAGGGGTCAACTTCGCTTGTTTTTGGGGCCAGGAGGATTGCTTTTTTCCAACATGCGGAAGGATTTCCGGCCAGTTTTGGTTGATTTCCGCCCGAATACTCTCGAATTTGGTTTTCAGGAATTCGGGAATCATTCCATCCATGAGGCTGATTCGCCTTCCCGTCCATTGGAGAATATAATTCCCCATTTGCGTTCCCATTTGAACCCGGCTCAGGATATTTTTAAATCCACTCATTGTTTCGAGGATTGCTCCATTAAAACGCAAATTATCGAGATCAGCCATCAACTTTAGGATGGCATCATTGGTAAATACACCTCCCTCATGCCGAAGTCTTTCCCCGTATTCGAAGCTTTCAGTTCCCTTTTTACGGATTATTGAGGAAAGGTAATCCTGGACCATCGGAACATCGAAATAAAGTAAAAGGAGCAATTGATTCAGGGAAAAAAGCAGGCGGGACTCAAGCCCCTCGGTTTCAAGAAGGAACTTGCTGAATTGGAGAATTCCGTTCAGAAACAGGGGATTCCGCTCGAGGGATTTTTCGAACATCGTACGGGCAAGTCCCGGACGATTTGTCTTCAGATATAGAATTCCAAGATTGCAGTAGGAATCCGGGAGGTTCGGTGAAATCTCGATTTCCCGCAAATACGACTGCTCCGCTTCCGCGAGGAATCCGGACAGCCGGAGGCAAAGCCCCTTCAGAAACGAGACGCGGGGAAGGTCCGGGGTCGCCAAAAGAGCTTTATCATAGGCTTCAATGGCTTCCTTTAGATTGCCGGTAGTTTGAAACCGGGTTCCCTCAAAGAACCATCCGGTTTTATCAATTGTTTCGCTTTTGTACAAACACTTATCCAGCTTTTCCTCTTCTGGCAATCCGGCCGGGTATAATACATACGATCTTGCCTTCCAGAGCCTGGGAAAGACCCCTTCCGGGGAAGAAAATTCAAATAGTGTTCTGGCGTTGCGGAAGGAGAGGATCACTCCGGTTTCAATTTTTCCGTCATTCCCCCGGCGCGGCAAAAGGGAAACCTGGTCCGTGAGGCATTCTGACCAGGGAACGGTAAAACCGACCAGATTAACGCAAGGGGTATCCCCCAAAACCTGAACCGCGATTTTCCGACCTTGTACGAAATTTACAGACATTTTTTTTTAACCACAAAGAACACAGAGATCACAAAGAAGAAACAACGACCATTTATTCCTTTTCTTATTTTCTCCATTTTATGTTTTTCTTTGTGCCCTTTGTGCGCTTTGTGGTGAATTATTTTTCGTGAATTTGCGGTATGTGTCGATTTTTCCGGTTTCCGCCTCAGGGAGCTGGAGGGAACGCAAGCCCTGCCAGATCGAAACCCGAGATCAAGTTGATTCCCCATTTCGTCGATCGTTCAAAACCTACCTCGCAATTTTCCGCCGGAGGCGACCGACGAACTCCGGACGAATCAAGGTAACTGTAAACCAGACTGCCCCTGACAACCGCCGCCGTTTCCCCCGGGGTGATCCCCCTGTTTTGAAGTTCTATGGTGATCGAACTCGCACTGGCGATAAAGGCCGAAAGATACCCCTGGAAGTTATTGTATCCCAAAGGACCTGTCAGACCGGATCGGCGGTATTGAAGGTTTGAATCGACCTGTCCCATCGCCCCGGTTAAATTTCTTTCGGCAACAGCTTTCAGGAAAACATCCATTGCAACTCCGACCTCGATTTCAACCGGGTCTACACCCGTACCGTTTCCGCCGCCCCCTCCCCCGCCCCCGCAACCGGTTATTAAAAGGCAAATCAGAACGGCAAAACAGAATTTTCCCGTGAAACGGTCCGGCGGGCTGAAATCAGGCCAAAAGCAGCGAACGCTTGTTTCACGCGGAGGTGGGGCTGAACCCCCTGCTGCGCGATGGCGCACTCCAGGGGAACCCCTTGGCGGGAGAATAACCGCGATAAACTTCTTGATGCGAGAGAGCCTCAGGCTTGCCCGGAACATCCCATCAGACGCATCTTCCGCTTGACCACTTCGCGAATGGCATCCCGGGCCGGTCCAAGATATTTTCTCGGGTCGAACTCTCCCGGGTTTTCCGCGAACACTTTTCTGATCTGACCCGTTAGCGCCAGACGGAGGTCGGTATCGACATTGATTTTGCAGACCCCACCTTTAGCTGCTTTGCTGATCATTTCTTCGGGGACACCTTTGGAATCGGAAAGTTTCCCGCCGTATTTGTTACAGATTTCGACAAGATCCGGAGGAACGGAGCTGGCTCCGTGAAGAACCAACGGGAACCCGGGAAGTGCTTTTTCAATTTCGGCCAATCTGACGAAATCCAGTTTGGCTTCGCCCTTGAATTTGTAGGCTCCGTGGCTGGTTCCGATTGCCACGGCCAGAGAATCGCATCCGGTGCGGGCAACAAATTCCTTGGCTTGTTTCGGATCGGTATAGGTGGCATCCTTGGCATCGACGGATACCGCATCTTCCACCCCGGCGAGTTTCCCGAGTTCCGCTTCGACTACGACGCCTTTTTTATGGGCATACTCGACCACTTCCTTCGTAAACTTGATGTTATCCTCAAAGGAGTGTTTCGAACCGTCTATCATAACCGATGTGAATCCGCCGTCAACGCATTTCTTACAGATTTCGAAATCGTCTCCGTGATCCAGGTGAAGAACTATCGGAATATCGATGCCGGAGGCTTTTGACATCTCGAGGGAAGCCTGTATCAGGTGAATCAGATACTCATGGCGGGCATATTTTCTGGCACCCGCGGAAACCTGGATGATCAGGGGAGACTTTTCGGCAATCGCTGCTTCAAAAATTCCCTGAATGATTTCCATGTTGTTAACGTTAAAGGCACCAATCGCATAACCGCCTTTATAGGCTTTCTGAAACAGTTCTTTAGAGGTAATCAGTGGCATTTTGTTCCCTCCCGTTTTTTAGGTTAAAAATAGTTCAGCGCATCCGATTGATGCGCTGAAAGTCTAACAAACGGCTGGATAAATGTCAAAGAAGGGGGAGGGCGCCACAGAGAGGATCTGAGCCTACTTTTCCTTACCCTCATTGGAAATCAGTACCCTTTGAAATTCGGCGGGGGTAAGAATTACTTCAGGGTTTAAATTGCTGATCCAAAATTTTTTCCCGTCGGGAGTTGTATTCCAAGTCCCGTTGCTTAAATCAATTTTTCGTTCCGATTCCGAATTAATGACTTTGTTTTTTCTGATATTCGTTAATCGAATTGATGCTTGGAGAAAGCCATCAAGCGCTTCCCGCAAATCCTCGCGATATTCGTGATTTACCTTGAAAGAAAGTCTTTCGACTATTCGGGTTAGGAGTTCCTTTTCCAGTTTATCCGATTGGCCGACAAGTTTTTTCAACGCTTCAGGAGACTCAAAAATCTTGGAAGTAAAATCGGCTTCTCGGGCCTTTAGAAGGGTCTCGGTGGCTGAATCGGAATTTTGCACTTTTCGAAACTCTTGATTGAGTTCCAAAAAATCTTCGACCAAATCGGAACACAATGCCGGCAAAATCATCACTATTACCAGAAAAAAAGAAAAAAAGAACTTTCGTACCATTCTGCTCACTCCATACTACGAATCAAATTCATCAATCCCTTCGGCTTGAAGATTTTTTCCAAAACAAAGGGACGTTTAATGAAAACGGCAGGGTTTTTTAAGCAAATTTCGGGCCAACCAATCCAACGTAAAACATCGAAAATTATTTTTGGCCTGAAAAAAAATTGCAAGACCCTCTATTGTTTTCCAACAGGAATGTTTTGGGGATAAATAAAAGAAAATTTACTAGGATTTTTTAAGACGTAATTTCTCGAATAAATTTCTTTTTTCAAAAAGTGCTAGAATATTGACATATGAATGCCGGTTCTCATGCAAATATACCCAAAGTGATCGTCCGCCTGCATAATTACAACCAGGTGAGCTTCGGAGCAATTCTTGGCGCGTGCCCGAAAGAGCTTCTGGATTCCGTTAAAGTTGTCCTTTGGAAAAGCACCGCTCCATTTCCAGTTGAGACTTTTTCAGGAAAAGTCCTGCTCCTTTATTCTTATATGATGCCGCACGAGGAATCCGTTAAAGATGAGTTGCAGACGGTTTTCAGTGCCATTGATGGGACACGGGTCCCCAAAACACTTGCCGGGGGCTACCCCAGGGAAGGGGTCCCCCCGAAACACTCCCCTTGGGGCTACCCCAAGGAAGGGGTTTCCCTTGTAACCCTTGCGGGCGGAAGCCAGGTTTCCTCGGAACCGGAGAAAGCTCTTGAACTTGGGTTCTCTTCTGTCATCGCGGGAGACGCGGAAAAAGCATTTCCCGAGTTTCTCAAGAAATGGCTGGCGGGAGAATCTCTTCCAAAGATTACCAGGGTCAGACCCGGCTTGATCGACCTGGATAAATTTCCCGGATTTCATCCGGTTATCGGCTATCTTCCCCCGATCGAAATTACGAGAGGGTGCCGATTCGGATGCGCATACTGCGCCGTTCCAAGTTTGCAGAAAGGAACTCTCCGCCACCGTTCCGTGGAGGCAATTGCCTCCATTGTAGAATCGTACTGGAAAATCAAGCCGGATCGAAAAAGGATAAAATTTCTTTCCCCCAACGCTTTTGCATACGGTTCCCTGGATGGCAAATCCCCGAATCTGGCCGCCATCAAAAATTTGCTTCAGACATTGAAGGACATGGGGGTACCCGGAATAAAGTTTGGCGCCTTCCCCGCCGAAGTTCGTCCCGATTTCGTTACGCGCGAACTTCTCGAATTGATTACCCCGTATATTTTCAACCGCACTATAGTCATGGGAATCCAATCGATAAGCGATGAGTTTCTGAGGAAAATGGCCCGAGGTCACACATTCGAGGACGCGGTTAGAGCAATAAAACTTCTGCGGGAGTTCGGTTATACCCCGCATGTTGACTTCATAATCGGGTTGCCGGGAGAGAATGAGAAAAATCAAGAGGACCTGTTGACATTTATGGAAAATCTGGTGCATGAATATTCAATCAGGATCCACATGCACACATTCATGCCCCTGCCCGGCACTCCCTGGAAACATTTGGTGGCCTCGAATATTTCATCAAAGATCAAGAAAAGACTCCGCAAATTGTCCCAAAACGGACACCTGGACGGATGGTGGGAAAATCAAATTGCATACAGCAGGAAAAGGAAATGACGGGACCTGAAAAACCTACACATCAGTGTGGAATGGAACCTCAAAATTCCTCACCTCAGATTGTCGGACAGCCCTGGTTTGAAAGGCATTTCGATAAGATTGAGAAAATCGCGATCTGGTTATCCTTTGTTTTCGTACTTTATTGCCTGCGCTCCTTTCTTTCGCTTATCTTCATTACTTTCATTCTCACATATACGATCAACTCACTTCTGGAGCACCTCACCCCGAAGATCAAACTGAAAAGGACGAGCATTGTAATCTTGCTGTACTCTTTCCTGGCAATTTTGATTATCAGCATGGGAATGATGGTTTTTCCAAAGGTTTATCATGAGAGCCAGTTAATGTCCAAGGAGATTCCTGAAGCCAAGGAAAAACTATTGCTGGCCTTCCGAAACATAACCGAAGATCCTGATTTTGCCAGATTCGTCGATGGTAGCGGATTGGAGGATACTGTAAAGGAGAAAATCACCAGCCTGATTCCATCAATCACGACCTTCCTGCAAAAACTTCTTCAAACATCATTCAATCTCCTCCTTTCGCTCGTTTTCAGTTTCCTGATCATCTGGGATCTGGAAAAACTCAAGGAAGACCTGCACTCAATAAAGAATACCAGGCTCAAAAAAGTTTATGAAACGCTTAAACCCATGATGAAAAAATTCGGAAATATTGTAGGAAGAGCCTTTGAAGCTCAGATTATGATAGCTTTCGTGAACACCCTTCTTACTCTCACTGGCCTGACGATTCTCGGGTTCAGCAGCATACTTTTTCTGAGTGTTTTCGTTTTCGTTTGCAGCTTCGTCCCGGTCATCGGGATGCTCCTTTCCAGTATACCAATTTGTCTGCTTGCGTACAAGATGCAAGGCTTCCTTCTTGTTTTCTACAGTATCCTGATGGTCGCTGTCATTCATTTTATTGAGGCTTACATCCTTAACCCCAGAATAGTCGGGGCTCACTTTGAACTCTCCCCCTTCATTTCGGTATGCATCCTGATCGTATCCGAAAGTTGGTTCGGCGTTTGGGGTTTGCTTCTTGGAGTTCCCTGCGCCGTCTTTTTTTACCAAACTTTCATCGTTCCTCCCGAACTAAGTTCGGACACGAATCAAGACATTCCTCATGACAAAAAACTTGTTCCTGGAGCTTGACTTGATAACTTTTTAATGGTACATTATTTTCGAATTGGGGAGTCGTCTAATGGTAGGACGACAGACTCTGGATCTGTCTATTGGGGTTCGAGTCCCTGCTCCCCAGTTGTTCGTTTTTGGCCCCATGGTGTAACCGGCTAACACGCAGCCCTCTCAAGGCTGAGAGCGGGGGTTCGAGTCCCCCTGGGGCTATCGACTAAGAGAATCACCTTCGTTCAAGTGTCTTTTGATTAGCCTAACGAAAATCCCGGTTTACTCTCCCAGGGATTTTCGGTCGCTTGACTCCTCGGGTTTTATCGGACCGACAAGATTCTCCGTTCGTCGCATGGCGACGAACATGCAGATCAAGCCGAGAACGCCCCCGGGCAGGTAGAGGTCCAGTCCCCATCCCTGAATCTTGTTGGCCGTCAACCCGAAGAAAATGAAGAACGCGATGAAGCCGGCCAGTTGTCTGATGGTTTCCCGTTCCTGGCCGGTAAGGCTGGGCCCCCCGCGCCGCAGGAACTCGATGGCGATCCCAAGGATGGCCAGAACCAGGATTCCCGCAATGATCTCTTTCGTCGAGAGGTGGTCGGTGAGAAACTCCATTCCTTTGGCGAATAGGATTGTTCCTCCGAAAAGAAGGAGGAAAAGGAGGATGAATCCGAAAATTCCCCCCAGAATCTGTCGATCCATCGTCATTCCCCTTTTTTCGGTTTGGGGCTTTCAGTCAAGGGAGAGATCCCATTCATTTATTTTTGAAGGTTGTACCGGCCCAGTCTCTGATCCAGAAAAATAATCCGTGACCCGGATCGAACCTGCCGGAGCTCTTCTGGTCTTCAGTTCCGTGGAAATTACAGGAAGTGATAATGCCTTCCGAAGTCTGCTTCAATTGGTATTCACCCTCCATCGGGCAAACCGGCGATGATTTTAAGTATTTTTCTTGAACCAGGCGCCCCAAATCGAGTTTTTTCATTTCATCGGTTTGAGTTTTCGCATCCAGGTCAAACAATGAAACAGCGCTTTGAATCTCCCTTTGGTTGCTGAAACATTGCATTTGCCTTGCCCGGATTGCCGCCGAACCGTAACCAATTACGAAAAAATCGTACAAAACAAAATAAACAACCAAAATCAATCCCAATCCTATAACCGCAACCCAGAAT
>ORJL010257734.1_pt1 | contig 10318 bp, 14 predicted proteins | sample 1779941 | NCBI WGS metagenome assembly ORJL01 (sample SAMEA104232317, study PRJEB22302) | groundwater metagenome | biome: forest; feature: aquifer; material: groundwater | place: USA | collected 2011-08-07 | depth 5.8 m | reverse complement strand
GGAAAATCGACGCTGGTCAACGACATCTTGTACAAGTCGCACGCGAAGACGTTGTACAAAGCCGGCGACAATCCGGGCACGCACGAGCGGATCGACGGGATTGACCTGATCGCCAGGGTGATTGAAATCGACCAGTCGCCAATCGGCCGTACGCCACGTTCGAACCCGGCCACCTACACTCGGCTTTTCACCTTCATCCGCGATCTGTTCGCGATGATGCCCGACGCGTAGGCGCGCGGCTTCAAACCCGGACGCTTCTCGGTCAACGTCAAGGGCGGGCGCTGCGAAGCCTGTCAGGGCGACGGCGTGATCGCGATCGAGATGCACTTCCTGCCCGACGTGTACGTGACCTGCGAGCAGTGCAAGGGCCGCCGCTACAACCGGGAGACGCTCGACATCAAATACCGCGGCAAGTCGATCGCCGACGTGCTCGAGCTCACCGTGGACCAGGCCATGCCGCTGCTCGAGAACTTCCCCGCGATCGCGAACAAGCTCCGCACGCTGCAGAGCGTCGGGCTCGGCTACGTCGAGCTCGGGCAGTCGGCGACAACGTTGTCGGGCGGCGAAGCGCAGCGGGTGAAGCTCGCGAAGGAGCTGTCCAAGCGCGGCACCGGCCGCACGCTCTACATCCTCGACGAGCCGACCACCGGCCTGCATTTCGAGGACACGCAGAAGCTGCTCGACGTGCTGACGAAGCTCGTCGACCAGGGCAACACCATCGTGGTCATCGAGCACAACCTCGACGTGATCAAGTCGGCCGACTACCTGATCGATCTGGGACCTGAAGGCGGGGCGGGCGGCGGGCGCATCGTCGCGGCGGGCACGCCCGAAGACGTGGCAGAACGCGATCAGTCGGCGACCGGACGCGTCCTCGCGGCCCTCTTGTCGCGGGAGCGCAGGCGGTCGACCCGGTCCATGGCCGGGTGATCGCTTGTGGTAACATTGCCACAGCTTCGGCAAGAATGGCTGTGGTGTCCGTACCACAAACGTGAACCGCCGGCCTCTTGATCCATCGTCCATGCATCGTGTAAATTGTTGACACCAAGCGTCTTAGTAGAAGCACATCAGCTTGGCCTCCACGGGCACCGTCTTTGCTCAGCTTGCCCGTGCACGTCCCCCGTCGCCTGAGAGGCCAATGGACGCACAGCGCTCACTTCGTCGCCAGATTTCTTGTAACGGAATCGGCCTTCACTCCGGCAACAAGGTCAATCTCACCCTCAAGCCCGCACCGGCTGATTTCGGCATCCGGTTTCGTCGCACCGATCTGGGCGATCACGAAGTGCCGGCGACCGTGCACAACCTCGCGGGGATTCAACTCGCGACCGGGCTGGTGCGGAACGAGGTGTCGGTCGAGACGGTCGAGCATCTGCTCGCCGCGCTCGTCAGCGTGGGCGTCGACAACGTCATCGTCGAACTGAACTCGCCTGAAGTGCCGATCATGGACGGCAGCGCCGCGCCGTTCCTCTATATCATTCACGAAGCGGGCGTGAAACGGCTGCAGGCGCCCCGGAAGTACCTCAAGATCGTCCGCCCGATCGCGATCTCACGCGGCGACAAGCGGATTGCGCTCTATCCGTCGGATCACTTCAAGGTCACCTACAGCATCAGCTACGACCATCCGCTGCTGCGCCATCAGTCGCGCACGCTGCGCATCACCGAAGACTCGTTCGCCGAGGAAGTGGCGCCCGCGCGCACGTTCACGTTCCTCAAGGACGTGGAAATGCTGCGGCAGAACGGCCTGGCGCTCGGCGGATCGCTCGAGAACGCGATCGTGCTCGGCGAGACCGGCGTCCTCAACGCGCTCCGGTTCGAGGACGAGTTCGTCCGCCACAAGATCCTCGACGCGGTCGGCGATCTGGCGCTCGTGGGCTATCCGGTCATCGGTCATCTCGTGGCGCACCGCGCGGGTCATGCGCTGCACACCGAGTTCGCGGCGAAGATCCTCGAAGAGACGCACGCCTGGCGCCTGGTCGAGTCGCCGCTCGATGGAGCCACGGCGCCGTTGCCCGCGGGCGTGAGGCACGCGGCGCCTCGGCTCGCCCGCTGACGTCGGACAGCTCACCCGCCCCGGCTGCGGACACGAAGTCCTGACTCCCGACTACCTCACCCACAAGCTGCGGGTCGTCGTCGGCGACCCGCAGCGTTCGAACCAGTCGATCCCCTCACTCACCAGATCGAACTTCAACCCGTAGCGCCCGGGCTCGCCCGGCGTCGGGATCTCGATCGCGATATCGGTCTGGTCGCCCGGCCCGAGCGGCTGCGGCAGCCATGCCCGCGCGAAATCGCGGTTGATGAGGGTGCCGTCCGCCGCGCAGAGCTGCGCGCCGAGGCGCACGAGACGGCGCCCGTAGGTGGCGTGCGCGGGAAACGGCCGGGTCGAGAGGTTCCGCACGCGGGTCCGGACCTCGAGCGGATGCCCCGCGCGCGCGATCAACGGGACGCCCGGCACGAGCGTGCGGACGTCAATGCGCGCCCGCGGCGTCGCTCCTGGAATCGCGTTGCCCAGGTTGTTGTCGTCCCAGATCTCGTGGCGAATGGACTCGAAGACCGGCGACCCCGGGACGATCCGGCGCGAGTAGGCGTTCTCCGGATGGTCGGTCAGCTCCCAGCAGAGCCGATCGACGCCGATCTGGGCCGCCAGCCGGCGCGCCTCGTCCATCTCGGCCCCGCTGTCGTTCCAGACGAACAGGATATAGCGCCAGTTGAGGAAGGGCAGATCGCGCCCGCTCGTCCGCTTCTCGTCGGCCATCGCGCGCAGGTTCGCGATCGCGACATCGAACCGCCCGCGCTGCCGGTACTTCACGTACGACTCCGGTGTCGCTCCGTCGATCGAGAAGGTCACCTCGTCGATGCCGGAGTGCACGAGCCGGCGCGCCTGGGCCAGAGACAGCGCGAGGCCATTGGTGCTGGTGTAGAGATAGATGTGCGGAAAGTTCGACTTGATGTACTCGCACATCTCGACCGCGCGCTTGTGCAGGAAGGCCTCGCCGTAGTTGAAGAAGTCGATGCGCACGAGCGACGCGCCCACTTCGTCGACGACGCGGCGGAACAGGTCGAAGGCGAGCATCCCGGCCTGACGCGTGCGCGTGATGCCGGTTTCCGGCGCGCAGCACGCCTCCGTGCACGAGATGTTGCAGGCGGCCGTGCACTCGACGTACATCCGCGACGGTTGCGCGCCCGCATCGAGCGGCCGGATGGGAGGCGCCTCGTCTTTCTTCAGGGGAAGCTTGAGCGGGCAGTCGCCGCAGAATCTGGAGCCGCCGCGGTTCAGATCCTCGCGTAGCCGCGAGACGACCGGCCCGGTCCAGATGTCGCTCACGGTCTCGGTCCTCGCGTCGCCGAGCACGCGCTTGCCGTACGGATCCGCGCAGCCGCAGACGATGCGGCCGTCGCAGAGCATCACGAGCGTGCTCCAGGGCCACGTGCATTGAAAACGGGTTGCGAGGAAGTTGAGCGACATCGGTGGGCAGCAGCCTGGCCGTGTTCGCGCGGTCCCGGCCGTCGCTACTTCTTGGTCAGCTTCTTCATGTAGGCCTCGAGCTTGTCGTTCTCGTATTTCACCGTGTTGAGAAACAGGCTTTCGGCCAGGTACGCCCGGCGCTCGCTGTCGTCCATCTGCCCGATGAGGTGGTGGATCTCCTTCACCATGTCCTCGAACGATCGCTCGAGCTCCCGCTTCGCGGTCACTTCCTGATACAGCGCTTCCATGATCGCGAGCAGATCGCCCTCGAGCGTGATGGGTACGCCGCTGCTGGTCTTGATGGTGCGCATCGCTAAGCCCCGAAGCTCTTGACGGCGCTCGGCTCGTCGGCGTGTATTTCGATGAAATTCTGGGCGCCCGTCATCGTCAGCATCGTCTCGACGCGCTTCTGGACGCCGGAGAGCTTCAGATGACCGCCCGCGTTGTGCACCTGGCGATACAGGTCCATCAGGCAGCCGATGGTGGCGCTGTCGACGTAGGTGACCGGCGTGAGATCGATCAGGATCTCGTGCCGGCCGGCCGCCATGAGGCCGCTGACCGCGGACGAGAAATCGGAGAGGATCGGATACATCAGCCGCGTCTCGCCGACGCGGACAATGGAGACGTTGCCGACGTGTTCGGTTTTGACATTCATCAGGTGGCTCCCGTGTGCTTGAGTATCGCGCCGCGCGGACCGAAATCCTCGCCGCGCAGCTTGCGGATCTGGCGCGCCAGCTCGGTCCGGCCGCGGTTGATCCGCGACTTGACCGTACCTTCCGGCAGCCGCAGCTTGTCGGCAATCTCCTGGTACGACAGTTCCTGGATGTCGCGCATCAGCACGGCCATGCGGAGCGTGGCCGGCAGCTCCGCCATCGCCTGCTTCAGCAGCTGAACGCGGTCCTGCTGCTCGAGCGCGGCCACCGGCCCCGGATCGTGCGAGAGCGGCGACAGCAGGTTCGCGTCCACGTCGCGGTCGATCGTCTCGCGTTCCTTGCGGACGCTGCGGTAGTGGTCGATGCACAGGTTGCGGCTGATGCTGATCAGCCACGTCTGAAAGTTCGCCCGACGGTCGAACGTATCGAGCGATTTGAAGATCTTGAGAAAGATGTCCTGCGTCAGGTCCTCGGCCTCGTCGTGCTTCCCGACGAACTTGTACGCGACGTTGAACACCTTCCGCCAGTACTGCCGGACGATCTGCTCCCACGCGAGCTGATCGTCTTTCAAGCACCGCTGGATCAGCGCCTCGACGGCGTCTCCGGGCGACCCGGGCGTCGGTGAAGTGATCGGTGTGTCCGACGGCATGAAGATTGTTGAGTAGAATAGCGTATCACGTTGCCTCCACCCACCCTCCCCGCCGGCTTCACCAGGCAGGCCGCCGGGACATCCACCGACCTTTGCTGCGACGGCGTGCCGCTGACCTCCATTGCCGCCGCCGTGGGGACGCCCGTCTACGTCTACAGCGCCCCGGTGCTGCGCGAGCGGTACCGGGCGATCGATGCCGCGTTCGGCGACTATCCGCACGCGGTGCACTACGCGCTGAAGGCGAATTCGACGCTGGCGATCGTGCGCCTGCTGCGGGGACTCGGCAGCGCCGTGGACGCGAATTCGGTCTGGGAAATCGAGGTCGCGCGCGCGGCCGGCTTCGAGCCCTCGCAGATCGTCTTCACGGGCGTCGGCAAGTCGCCGGCGGAGCTCGAGTGCGCCGTCGCGCTCGGCGTGAAGGCCGTCAACGTCGAGTCGGCGGGGGAGCTGGCGCGGATCGAAGCGATTGCCGCGCGCCTCGGCCGCACCGTGCGCGTTGCCGTGCGCGTGAACCCGGACATCGACGCGAAAAGCCATCCGCACATCTCGACCGGCCTCAAGATCAACAAGTTCGGTGTGCCGCTCGACGATGCGCGCGAGCTGCTGCAGACGCTCACGCGACGGCCGTGGCTGGCGCTCGTGGCGATTCACGTGCACGTCGGCTCGCAAATCACCACGCTCGAGCCGCTGCGGCGCGCGGCGGCCCTCGCCGCGGACGTCAGCCTCGAGCTGCGGGCGCAGGGCGTGCCGCTCGAGTACGTGGACCTGGGCGGCGGGCTCGGCGTGTCGTACGACGGGAGCGAGGTGCCCTCGGCCGCCGAGTACGTCGGCGCGCTGGTCGGCGAAACCCGCCGGACCTCGCTGCCGATCGTGGTGGAGCCGGGCCGCGCGATTGCGGCGCCCTCCGGCGCGCTGGTCGCGCGCGTCATCGACGTGAAGCCGCGCACCGCGTCGAGCGCTTTCGTCATCATCGACGCCGGCATGACCGAGCTGATGCGCCCGGCGCTCTACGGCGCCTTCCACCGGATCGAGCCGGTCACCGCGCCGCCGACGGGCGATCATCACTACGAGATCGTCGGGCCCGTCTGCGAAAGCAGCGACGTCGTCGGACGCGATCGCATGCTGCCGCGGCTCGACGTCGGCGATCTGGTCGCCATTCGCGATGTCGGGGCGTACGGATCGGTGATGGCGTCGAACTACAATCGTCGTCCGCTGCCGCCAGAAGTGCTGGTGGACGAGGGAGCCTGGCGCGTCATCCGGCGCCGGCAGACCGTGGACGACCAGTTATCGCTGGAGTCGTGATGGCGGGCGTGTTGATCGCGTTCGAAGGGCTGGATCAGAGCGGAAAGCAGACGCAGGCCGAGCTGCTGCGCGCGCGCATGAAGGAAGACGGCCGGAAGGCGCGGCTGGTCTCGTTTCCCGACTACGGCACGTCGATCGGCGAGGAGATCGCGCGCGCGCTGCAGGGCGAGCGCGACTATCAGCCCGACGTCATGCAGCTGCTCTACATCGCCAACCGCTACGAGCGGAAGGGCGACCTGCAGCGCTGGCTCGATGGCGGGCTGATTCTGGTGTGCGACCGGTACACGGCCTCGAGCGTCGCGTACGGCGAAGCGCAGGGTCTCGACCCCGCGTGGCTCATTGAGATGCAGAAGTTCCTCCCGCCGGCCTCGCTGACCGTCCTGCTCGACATCGCGCCCCAGACCGCGGTGCAGCGCAAGGCGACGGACCGCGACCGCTACGAGCGCGATCTCGCCATGCAGCGGCGCGTGCGCGAGAGCTATCGGCGTCAGGCCGCCACGAACGACTGGATCGTGCTCGACGGCGAACGGTCAAAGGACGTGATCGCGGCCGACATTCTCGCGGCCGCTCGCCGCGTCCTTTGAGTCGTTGGTCGTCGGTCGTCAATCGCTGGTCGTTGGTCGGCCTGCGACGCGAGCCGCGGTCAGCGCGCGGACCTCGATCACGCCAGCCTCCCGTAAGACTTTCGCGCACGCTTCGAGCGTCGCCCCCGTCGTGCTCACGTCATCGACCAGCACCACGATCGCGCCAGAGAGCGCCCGCGCCGCGCGGGTGACCGCGAAGGCGTTCCGCATGTTGCGGTGACGCCGGGCGGCGGGCAGGCTGGTTTGCGTGGGCGTGGGACGCAGCCGCCGGAGCGCGGCGACCACTGGAATGCCCAGATGGCGGGCGAGGTCGGCGGCCTGGTTGAAGCCGCGCTGCCGGCGCCGCGAGGGATGCAGGGGAACGGGAATCGCGCAGGCCGCGCCCTCCAAGATGTCCGCGCCGCTGACGCGCATCAGATCACCAAGCGGCCGTGCGAGCGATCGACGACCTTCATACTTGAGCGCATGCACGATGGAGCGGAGCGCGCCGTCGTAGGCGCCGATGGCCCGTGCTCGATCGACGAAGCGTTCCGCGCGACGGCAGCGCGGGCACCGCGCGACCGGAATGCTGATCGCGCGCCAGGTCGGCAGGGGATCGCCGCAGCGGTCGCAGAGCGGCGGCGTGAGCGGTGGGATCGAACGCCAGCAGGACGCGCAGACCGGCCCAGCGGTGGGGTGGTCGAGCAGGGTGTCGCACGCCGCGCAGGCCGGCGCCAGGACGACGCTCAGGAGAGCGTCGAGGGCCGCTAGTAGGCGGCGGCCACCTCGATGCGGTCGGCATTCCCCCACAGGCGCTCGAGATCGTAGAAGACCCGCGTGTCGGGTGCGAACACGTGCACGATGAAATCGAAGTAGTCGAGCAGAATCCACTCGGAGCGGTCGTATCCCTCCACATGCGCCGGCTTGACGCCTTCGGCCGCCAGCCGCTCCATCACCCCGTCGGCGATCGCGCGCACCTGACGCGGGTTGGTGCCCGACGAGATCACGAAGAAGTCGGTGAAGCCGGCCGCTTTCCGCAGGTCGAGGGCCACGAGGTTCACCGCCTGCTTGTCTTCCGCCGCTCTGATCGCGTGTTCGACTTGCGCGGGAAGCCGCCTGGATTTCTTCTCACTCTTCGCCATGCAACCTGCCTGCCGCGCGTGTCCGCGGCGCGTCCGACGCCCGTCGTCCGGGGATCGTCGAACTGTAAAGTCCATGTTGTTCAATGTGTTGCTGCACGCTGGCTGGGACCATGCCGGCGATGGACTCGCCTGCCGCGCGGGAGCGGCGGATGGTCGTCGATGACACATCCGCGGTCGGGGCATCGATCAAAATAATCAACGGTTCGATCTGCGAGAGCTCGTCGAGCGGCGACCGTATCATCCGTGAGGCGAGCAGCGGCAGCCGGCGAGGCAAGTCGTGCACCGACGCGCCCGGACGCGAGACGACGACGAAGTGGGCGGCGTCGAGAATCTTCGGGTAGTCGCGCCATGTGCCGATGTCGGCGAACGCGTCGGCGCCGATGACGAAGAAGAGCTCCGACGGCGAGTACCCACGCTCGCGAAAGCGATCGAGCGTGCTCGACGTGAACGACGGCGCGCCGGACCGCAGCTCGAGGTCCGCGGCGCGCCAGCCGGGGCGCTCCGCCACCGCGAACGCCACCATCGCGAACCGGTGGTACGCGGATGCGAACGGCTGCGGCCGGTGCGGCGGGATGTTCGACGGGATGACGAACATCCGCGCCAGCCTGAGCTCTCGAGCGGCCGCGTCCGCGACGTCCAGATGACCGCAGTGGATCGGATCGAAGGGGCCGCCGAGGATGCCGATGCGCCGTGCGCTCATGCGGCGGGCCGACGTGAGGCCGCGAGATGCTGCCACCTCGCTTCGAGCAGCGGGGGGATACCTTCCCCCGTTGCGGCGGAAATGCGGTGGAACGGCAGCCCGAGCGCGCCGGCTCGTTCGGCCAGCACGGTCACCCGCTCCTCGTCGTCGACGGCGTCGATCTTGTTGGCGGCGACGATCTGCGGCTTTGCGGCGAGCGTGGGTTGAAACAGCTCCAGCTCGCGGCGCACGGTGTCGAGGTCCGCGACCGGATCGCGGCCGCTCGCGCCCGAGACGTCGACCATGTGCACGAGCACCTTCGTGCGCTCGAGGTGCCGCAGGAACTGGTGGCCGAGTCCGAGGCCGCGGTGCGCGCCCTCGATCAGGCCCGGCACGTCGGCGACGACGAAGCTGCGATCGTCGCTCAGGCGGACCACGCCGAGATTCGGCGTCAGCGTCGTGAACGGGTAGTCGGCGATCTTGGGACGCGCGGCCGAGATGCGCGCGATGAGCGTCGACTTGCCGGCGTTGGGGTAGCCGACGAGACCGACGTCGGCGATCAGCTTCAGCTCGAGACGGAGATCCTTGACTTCCCCGGGTTCTCCCGGCTGCACCTTCCGCGGCGCGCGGTTGGTGGATGTGGCAAATCGCGCGTTGCCCATGCCGCCGCGTCCGCCTTTGGCGATGAGGACGCGCTGGCCTTCCTTGGTGAGATCGGCGACGAGCTGATAGGGATGTTCCGGATCGGCGGCCTTCTCGTAGACGAGCGTGCCGACCGGCACGGGCAGCTCGAGATCGGCGCCGCCGTGCCCGGTACGGTTGGACCCTTGCCCGTGGTCGCCACGCTCGGCCGAGAACTCCGGATGAAACCGGAAATTGACGAGGGTGTTGATGTGCGGGCTGACGACGATGTAGACGGAGCCGCCGTGACCGCCGTCGCCGCCGCTCGGTCCGCCGCGCGGGACGAACTTCTCGCGGCGGAACGCGAGGCAGCCGCGCCCGCCATGACCGGCTTCGACGTGGATGTCTACTTCGTCAACAAACATGAAGTTGGTGATTCAGCGCCTTGGTGATTTGGTGAATGGGACTCACCAAGTCTCCAACACACCAATTCACCAATTACTCTAATGGCTGGATGCTGATGACCCGGCCCCGCGCTCCGTGGTCCTCGAACCTTACGCGTCCGGCGGTTTTCGCGAAGATCGTGTCGTCCTTGCCGAGCCCGGCGTTCAGCCCCGGGCGGAAGCGGCGGCCGCGCTGCCGCACGATGATCGTGCCGCCACCGACCACGTTGCCGTCGTGCGCTTTCACGCCCAGGCGCTGCGAATTCGAATCGCGGCCGTTGCGTGAGCTGCCCTGTCCCTTTTTGTGAGCCATCGTTGAACCCTGACGGGATTCGTGATTTGGGGCTCGGGATTCGCGCTTCGAACCCCCGAATCCCGAATCCCGAATCCCAAACCCCGAATCCCGAATCCCAAGTCCCTACAACAGGATCTCTTTGATGAGCACGCGCGTGTGGAACGCACGATGACCCTTGGTCCGGCGCATGCCCTTGCGGCGCTTCTTCTTGAAGACGCGGATTTTCGGCCCGCGCGCTTCGCCGTCGACCACGGCGAGGACGCGGGCGTTGGCCACGAAGGGGGCGCCGGCCAGAATTTCGCCGCCGTCCTTTTCGACGATCAACACCTGGTCGAGCGTGAGCTCGGCGCCCGGCTCGCCGGCCGTGCCGGCCAGCGTCGCGAAGCTGCCCGGCGTCACCTTGATTTGATGACCGCCGGCCTGAATGACTGCGTACATAATCGGCACCTGTGCAAAGGGGTTAGTGTACAACCGAAGTGGCTCAGGTGTAAAGGGTTAGCTGACCGCTGGT
>ORJL011918111.1_pt1 | contig 10320 bp, 10 predicted proteins | sample 1779941 | NCBI WGS metagenome assembly ORJL01 (sample SAMEA104232317, study PRJEB22302) | groundwater metagenome | biome: forest; feature: aquifer; material: groundwater | place: USA | collected 2011-08-07 | depth 5.8 m | reverse complement strand
TGCGAATGTGTTCGAGGTGAATCATTTCGGCGAAGCGATGTGATTCTTCTTGCGGCGGCATATCGGTCATGGACACATTGCCCGCGCCGTCGGTTAATAGAATCATCAACGGCATCACATCGGGATGCAGCCGCTTCTCCTGCATCAATGTTTTATACGAGAGCAACAATCCCGCCGAGAGCGGAGTTTTGCCGCCAACCGGAATATCCACCAACGCCTTCTTCGCCAACATCACCGAGTTCGTCGGTTGCAGCACTATCGTCGCTTGATTCTTTTGAAAGACGATCAGCCCCACGCGATCACGCCGTTGATAGGCGTCGGTCAGCAGTGACATGATCGCGCCCTTGGTTGCGCTCATGCGCTCGGCAACTGCCATACTCCACGAAGCATCCACCACAAATAAAATGAGATTCGCCGCTTTACGCACGCGCACCTTGCGTTGAAAATCTTCAGAGCGAATCGCAAAGGCAACGTCGTTTTCAATTTTTTGTTCTTCACGTTGAGGTTGAAACGGCGCGGCGGCGCGCAGGGTAGCGTCAAAGGCAAGATCGTTGGTCTTGCCCATCGCCGGGCGAGCTTGAATGTAACGCCCGCGTTTGCGATCAGTTTTGGTGCGGCTGCGTTTGCCGCCGTGATGCCGCGTGAGCTTGTCGAGCGGAGTGTTGAGTCGGCGCGGCGTGAACTCGGCGGTGGCTTTAATTTTTTGTCCGCCCTCCCACCAGTGCGCCTCTTGTGGGTCTACCGATTGCTGTTGTGGAACAGGTTCGGCTTGTCCGGTTTCGGGCGCGTGTTCGGGCGGCTGGTCAGCCGCTACGCCTTGTTTTTTTTTACTTGCGCGGTTTCATCCGAAGGTTTGGGTGTGCCATCGGTCGCGCCCATGTCTTGTTTAATTTGTGACACGCGCTCTTCGAGTTCGTAGACGTTCACTTCAGTTTTGTGCAGAGGTCCATGTTTGACACGATGAGGCAGGGCGAGCTCGGCCGCTTCAATGATGTCTTGCTCGGTGATGTGGAGTCGTCCGCCAAAGGCCGCATTCGCTCGCGCCGCGCGCAGAATAACGAGATCGGCGCGATGCCCGTCCACGCCGAGTGAGGTCGTTAGCGCCGCGATGATCTGCAAATCTTTCTGATCGTATTTCACATTCTCGACAATGTTGCGCGCCTCTTCGATCTCTTTCGTCATTTCACTCTCGCGCGCTTCCCACACTTTACGAAACGCTTCGGGATCACTTTCGTAATCGAGATTGCGCTCCATGATCGCCACGCGATCCGGCGCGTTGATCAGACCGTGAATGTCCACCGCCAAGGCAAACCGATCCAACAACTGCGGACGCAGATCACCTTCTTCGGGATTCATCGTGCCGACTAAAATGAATCGCGACGGATGCGTGAACGAAATGCCTTCGCGTTCCACCACGTTGATGCCCATCGCCGCCGAATCGAGCAAGATGTCCACGACGTGATCGTCCAACAGATTCACTTCGTCCACATAAAGCAAACCGCGATTGGCTGCCGCCAACACACCCGCATCGAATCGCCGTTCACCTTTTTGAATCGCTTTCTCAATATCCAACGTGCCGACGACTCGATCTTCGGTGGCGCTCACCGGAAGATTCACGAACGATGTGCGGCGCACGGTGAAGGGAAGCTTGTTTCCGTTTTTGCCCGCGCGCTCGTGACACTCGGTGCACCACGTAGAAGGACGATCAGGATCACAACCGAAGCGGCAGCCTTCGACGATTTTCACGTCGGGTAGTAACGCCGCCAACGCGCGCGCCGCCGTTGACTTTGCCGTGCCGCGTTCACCGCGAATCAACACGCCGCCGATGCGCGGGTTAACAGCGTTTAAGATCAATGCGCGTTTCATGCGCTCCTGCCCAACAATGGCAGTGAATGGAAAAATGGGTGGCATTTAAATTTTCTCCGTAGGGACGCGGGGATTATACCGCAATGGATAAATTATGAAGGATGAAGGAAGAAAAGGAAAAGGGGGGAAATGTTTAATCAGGGTTGCATTTGTGTCTGGATTAGTTTTATACTGGTGTCACAATGAAAAGAAATTTTGAAATAAAGGTGGCAGTAGTTATGAGGAGGTTCTTATGAAATGTCCTTATTGCGCCGAAGAGATTAAAGATGAAGCAGTGATCTGCCGTTATTGTCACCGTGAGTTGACAGGCGTGCGATTGAGCGCGCTCGAAGAGAAGGTCAAAAAGCGATTGGATGAATTTGAATCCGGTATGTTGATAGTCAATAAACGTATTGAGTTTATAGAGTCGTCTCTAAATTCCCCGCTCGCAACATCCGCGCCGCCACGCGTTGCAACCCATTCCTCTCGTTATGTTTCCCTCGTCGCGCTTCTTACGGGTAGCCTCGCGCCTCTTCTGAGCCTATACGTTTATCTGGTTACCAATTTTCTCCTTTTGTTATTGTTGCCATTTCCAATATGGATTGGGGTGGGCGCTTTATTGGGTTTTTCGGAACGCAATCGAGGCGTAAGAAATTATTTGCGCTTAGGGCTGGGGGTTGGGCTCATAAGTTTCTTCGGCATCATCGCCATTGTTTTGCAAGTGGTATATGGTTGGTCGCTTAGCCAAATTGCTGAAGGATTCTTGGTCACTATTGTGGTTAATCCGTATGCTCTCTGGAGCAGTTGGGGTTGGACGCCTCTCTTGTTATTTGTGACTCCGTTTTTCTTAGTAGTGCTTGGCGGCTTTGTGGGCGAATGGTTAGAGAGTCTACAACCTAAAGGCAGGAGAATGAATTATCCGCGCGAACTCGCCGAGCAAATTGCCCGGCTCTCGCCGCAGCGCTCCTCTGAAATGGATTTAGAAAAATTATCGAAAGTGTTGGCGTCGCTTGCGCCATTGATCGCGGCGGTGGGTGGCATCGTCGTGCCGATCATGATTGCGATTTTATCGCGCCGATGATAATAAAAGCGACTCAGATGAGTCGCTTTTGTTATTTACTCCTCTCCAAACAACGCCTTGCTCCCTTTTTTCCTTTTTTCCTTTAGTTCCTCTCCCTCGGCGTAACCCACCGCCGCATACAACTTCTCATCATACTCACGAGTCTTGATCACGACGGGCATTGGCACAGCGTGACCGAGAATCAACGCCTGTTGTTGCGTATCGAGCCGCGCCAACACTTCGCGCAGTTGTCCGGCGCCGCTCACGCCGCTAAAGACCGCTTTGATATCGGCTTCGTTGTCGAGCAAGCACGTCACGCGCGTGCCGATCTGACTCATCACTTCATCGTCAATACCGCTCGGGCGTTGATCAACGATGAGCAACGTCACGTTGTATTTGCGCAACTCGCGGGCGATGTTGCCGAAGATGGTGTGATTGGCGATTTCGGGATCGAGGAACTTGTGCGCCTCTTCAATGGTGATGACGAGCGGCAAGGGTTCATCGCCGCCTTTGCCTGCGGCTTTATTTTTTTCTTCAACGTATTTCTTGTGAATGCGTCGCGTGAGGAAGTTTGCCACAAGAATATAGGCGGCGAGTGTGTTACCAAACGTGCCAAACTCCAAGATGATGTTCATGCCGCGACTCAAGGCGTTGAAAATATAATCAACGGTTTCATCAGTGGCGTGCGGCACAAGGAAACTGAAGCGGCGGAACAACTCGAACTTGCGTTGGATCGCGCCAAGCGTGCCGGATTGAATCCGATCTTCTTCGATGAGTTGCTTAAGTTCATCCGACTCGTTTTCGTCGAGCAATCGGGCGATCCAATCGCGTCCAAGGCGGCGGCGCAGGAAATATAAAGCCCCAACTTGAACTTCGCTCAAGCCGAGGACTCCCGACAGCATATCAACATCTTCAGGTTCGATCTGATTCAATCCGATCTGAAAAACCTTGTCCACTTTGCTATCACGGTGACGGGATGTGTCGGGGTCAAGCGTCACGCATTGCACACGGTCGGGGAACAGTTGCCGCAACCCTTTGAAGCGTTTTTTATGCTCATCGATTACCTCATATCCATAATCGTTGTGCATATCAAATATGAGACATGAAGCGACTTTAGATTTGACGATACCCGCCAGAATTGTGCGCGTGATGAAACTTTTGCCCGTGCCACTTTTGCCAAACACGCCCGATGATCTTTCAACAAATCTGTTCAAGTTAAGATTGACTTTGACAGATTCGTTCATGTCCAGTGGTGTGCCAATGTGCCAACTAAAATCACCTGTCTTCGGATCGATCCCTTCCTCACCAAACACTTTGTTCACATCCTCTTCGGTTGCCATGAACGCTTTAGAGAAATGTGCGGGAATCGTTTTGACGGGCTTCGGTTTGTCTTCGTTCGCTTCAAGTAACAACATCGGCGCGACTTGCAAGCGACCAAACGCCAACTCACTACCGTAGACGTGCGTCGCAAAATCATCATCGGGATCGGGCGGCGACTTGATGAGGTCGGGGTTGTTGCTGTCGAGGGCAATGTCGGTGACGATGGAGAAAAATTTTCTGCCCGTCGCGCCTTCGATGACGACGTAACGCCCGACAGCCATATCTTCGATGATGCCGCCGGGCAACGCGCCAACGTCTAACTTAACGTCAACGCCATGCGAGAGCGACCCGCCGACGACGATGCCCAGGCGGTGGCGCTCGAAAGATTTTTTGGGTCCAAAGTGTTCGTCGAGTGCGGAAGGTTTTGTCATATTCTCTTGCAACGAATTACGCGAATTGTCGCGAATTATTTTTTTGATTCGCGTTTCTTCGTGAAATTCGCGGCTACGTTTTTTGCCTAATGAACAGGAAGTTCGATCATGGATTTCTTGCAACGAATTACGCGAATTGTCGCGAATTGTTTTTATATATTCGCGTTTCTTCGTGAAATTCGCGGCTACGCTTTTTTCTGTCTGACGATACGTTCTTGTTGTAGTGAACTTGTTCCAAAGTTGATCAAGAGAGCCAATTCAAAACCTGTTGCCGTCAAATAGTGAATCGCTTTTGCTTCGAATGCTTTTACCATTTGTGAAACCGCTTTTAGCTCCACGATGATCTTTCCATCAATAACAAAGTCAGCATAATACTCTCCAATAAGTTGATCCTTGTAATAAACAGGGAGGGGCTTTTGTTCTTCAAAGGGTATCCCTCGTAAAGTCATCTCGTATGCCATCGCTTTTTCGTAAACAGCTTCCAGAAAGCCCGGTCCTAATATTTTGTGAACTTCTATTGCCGCGCCAATCACCTTATATGAAAGCTCCTTGAAAAGTATTTCTGCCATTTGTTTCCTCCATAAAATTTCGCGTTCATTCGCGAAATTCGCGGCTAGATTTTCAGCCTCTTCAACAACTTCTCCAACCGCGCCAAATCACGACTCAACAACTTTGCCAATTCGCGCCCGGCGTTTCGCAAAAAGCGTTCGCGGTCTTCGGCGGGTTGGCAATCGGCGGCGAGACGAAGCGAGACGGCAATGAGTTCATCGGCAGGCACATCCGGCGCAAAAAGAATCAAGCGCAGGTAATCGAGCCGCTCGGTGAAGTGTTTTATCTCGGTGGCGTCACACGGGCTGATTCGATCCAACGTGATCGGCGGTTGAGGCGGCAGATCTTGAATGAAGCCGTCCCCGTTGCGATAGCCAATCGCCAGCACACTCACTTCAATCGGCACTTGGCGATTTTGGCGTTGGTCCTGAACAAAAATTTCAAACTCGTCATCGTCCACGTTAGTGGCGGCGATCATTTGTTTGACGAACATATCATCTTCGATCTCGATGTTATAGATCAACCCAATGACTTCGGTGCGATTTTTTTGCGCGGGCGCTTTTACAAAATCGCCAAAGCGCGGCACTTCGGGCTCCGGCACGCGGCAGCCAAACACAAAGCCTGTGGTCGCGCTTCGCAATAAACGTCCAATTGTTTCGTTCATCGTCCGTATCTCCTCTTTGAACTACCCGTCCATTGTTTTCCTTGCGACTTCTGTGAAATGCCCGGTTTAATTTTGTGGCGTAAGAGTGATGTGGCAACCATGTTGTCTACTTCGTGGTGTTCTTTCGCTGTCACCACCGCCATCTCGTGCGCGCGCATTAATACGTAAGGGAAGCCGTCACTCATCTTGCACTGTGTCACGATGCCGGCATGAACCCTATCAAGTTTCGTTTTGTCTTGGGCGATCCATTCCGGAACTTCGACGCGCAAAATGGAATCTTTTCCGTCTCGACCGGCATTCAGGAAGAAGAAATAAATTTTGTGTTGAGCAGGCTCGTATCGTTCCAGATTCGCGGGCGAGGCTAACACAAACAACGCGCTTCGTTCACCCGGCTTCAAAAAATCGAACAACGCGCCATCGGTGATATGTCTAAATTGTTTGCCCACGCCGCGCAACGATTCTTGCGTAATTTCCTCATCACTCAATTTAGCAAGATTGAGCAGCCGCACCACGTTTGCCGAACGCGGACGCTCGACCACGCCCGCCACCATCGAGTCTGATTCTTTGATCGAATCAAGATGGGCAAGATACTCGCCGATGACCTCATTGCTGAATTGTGGATTCTGTTCGCGCAAGGTGATGTAGAGCAACAAGCCGTTATCAAGCAACGCTAACGACGGTGCCGCCGCCGACTCCACCTTCGACAATCGCGCCAATTCACCCAACTCGCGCACATCGCGCATGGCGTTGATCATTTCCGTTGTCATTAAACTCCCCTCTTCCTCGTAATACAAATCTTCATCTTTGAAAAAAACTTCGGGGCGAGTGTTGATGCTGGGCGCATCGGGAATGCCATAACGAAAAACGATGCTGCCCACATTGATCAGATAGTAAGTCGCAACACCGTGACGATCAGGATAAATTTGTGAACCGTCGGCGGCAATGACATTAAAACGTTGCGGGCGAGAGGGCAACGGAAAGGCGGCGTCCATTTTTTCATCCGTGGGTATCGCGCCCGCCCAACGAAAATGCCGTGCGACTCGATCGGCGCGTTTGATTAATTGCTCTGCCTCATTCGTGACGCTGGTGAGAGTCGCGCGCGCAACGGGCAAACGCTCATTGATGTCGCTGATTCGTTTCGCAACCGCATCGCCTAATTCGTCTACGTTGCGAGTGAGCTTGCTAAGGTCTAACGCCATGCGAATCATTTTAGCACATACGTTCAAGCGGCGAAAGTGATAAACTCTTTATGCGTAATGCGTATTTCGTATTCCGTTCAGATACGCACTACGCACTACGCAATACGAAATACGATCATGAACATTCCACTCAAACAATTTGAAAAGATGGTTCACGACATCGCCGCGCAAGTCGTCGAATCACTTCCGCCTGATCTGCGCGCGGATGCCGTCAACGTGATCCTCAACGTCGCCGATAAACCGAGTCCCGATCAACTTGATGAGGGTGAGGAGGGTGATGATCTGTTGGGGTTGTATGAAGGCGTGCCGCTTGTCGAGCGGCATCCCGATGATGTGATCCTTGAACCCGATCACATCACGTTATTCAGAATTGCCTTGATGGAGATGTGCGAGGATGAAAAAGAATTGCGCGAAGAGATTCGGGCGACGATCATCCACGAGATCGGGCATTATTTTGGGTTTGATGAGGATGACTTGGAGAAGAGGGGGTGGGGTTAAAAACAAAACCCTTCGGGTCTCTAAGACCCGAAGGGTTTGTTGCGACTCTGTCATTTGGTCAGCCTTCACAATGAATCGCAATCTTTTCTCTCACTTCTTAGGGGATGCTAACCTTGAAAAATGAGTTATTATGCACACCACATGAACGCCCCTTATTTGTTTAGCTACTTCTACTTTTATGCGACAGCACCCACTGACGCTGTTTCCGCTTGAGTAGATGTAGCACGATTGAACCATACAAAAAGCGCGGAGCCAGCGGCTCCGCGCTTTTTTTGTTTTAGACCTCCGAGTTCTTTAAGAACTCGGAGGTCTGAGGAGAAACTATGCCAGTTCGAGGAATACGCGGCGCGATCACCACGAAAGAGAACACACGCGAATCGATTCACGACTCCACGCGCGAACTTTTGCTCGCCATTGTTGCCGCCAACCAAGTGGACGCCGCCGATGTCGCCTCGGCTTGGTTCACCACTTCACCCGATCTCAACGCCGACTACCCCGCCGCCGCCGCGCGCGCCTTAGGTTGGACAGACGCAGCGTTGATGTGCAGCCACGAAATGAACGTGCCACACGGACTCAAAAAATGTATTCGCATTTTGATTCCCTGGAACACAGATCGTCCGTCGTCGGCGATCCAACATATCTATCTCGGTGACGCCGCCAGCCTGCGCCCAGACCGTGTCACCCCTAAATGATTAAAGAGTAAAGATTAAAGATTGGTGCCTCAATCTTTAATCGTCAATCCTTAATCTTCCTAAAAATGATCATCGTCATGAAACCCAACTTTAGCGAGAAACAACTCAACGCCATCATCAAGCGCGTTGAGACATTAGGTTATCAAGCCCGACTCATTCGCGGAGAAGAAACCACCATCATCGGAGTTGTTGGTGATGACCGCCCGATAGATCGCACGCAATTTGAATTGCTCGATGGAGTCGAAAAAACTATGCCTGTTTTAAAACCATTCAAACTCGCCTCGCGCGATATGCACCCTGCCGATACGCTCGTCCCGCTCAACGGATGCAAAGTGGGCGCAGAAAAAATTGTTATCATCGCCGGACCGTGCTCTGTTGAAAGTCGCGCGCAGATTTTAGAGACGGCACACGCCGTAAAAGAGGCCGGGGCAACCGCCTTGCGTGGCGGCGCGTTCAAGCCGCGCACCTCACCCTATTCATTTCAAGGCATGGCAGAGGAAGGACTCGAACTTCTGGCAGAAGCGCGCGAACAAACCGGTCTGCCCATCGTCACCGAAGCCATGTCGCCCGAACAAGTTCCGCTCGTTTGCAAATACGCCGACGTGATCCAGATCGGCGCGCGCAACATGCAGAACTACGCTTTGCTTAATTCGGCGGGCGACGCCAAGAAAACTGTTTTGCTCAAGCGCGGCATGATGTCCACCATTGAAGAACTGCTCATGTCTGCCGAATATATTTTGGCGAAAGGCAACTCGCAAGTGATGTTGTGGGAGCGCGGCATCCGCACCTTTGAAAAATACACGCGTAACACCACCGACATCAACGCTGTGCCGGTCCTCAAACAACTGACACATCTGCCCGTCATCCTCGACCCGAGTCACGCCACAGGCAAATGGGAATACGTCAACGCCATCGCCCGCGCCGGCATCGCCGCCGGAGCCGATGGACTCATCATCGAAGTTCACCCTCATCCCGAAGATGCCATGTCCGATGGCGCGCAGAGTCTCAAGCCGGAAAAGTTCGCGCAGTTGGTGAAAGAAGTTCGGCGCGTGGCAGAAGCGATAGGACGGAGCTAATGCAAAATGACAAATAACAAATGCAAAATGTATTTGTCATTTGCCATTCAACATTTGTCATTCACTTGAACGAACCCGACTTTAAAAACTTAACCATCTCGATCATCGGACTCGGACTCATGGGGGGATCGTTGGCATTCGCTCTGCGCGATCACGTCAAAGAGATCATCGGATGTGATACCGACTCTGCCGCGATAACCTTTGCCCTTAATCACCGCATCATCTCCCGCGCCGCCGATTTTGATTCCGCGCTCGATTGTGATCTCATCATCCTCGCCACACCACCCCGCGTGATTATTGAACAACTTGATCGTCTCGCTGCTTCCGCATTCCGCAATCCACATTCCGCAATCATCCTCGATCTCGGCTCCACCAAACGCGCCATCGTTGATGTAATGCAAAAACTCCCCGCGCACCTTGACCCCATCGGTGGGCATCCCATGTGCGGCAAAGAAATTGGTGGCATCGCCAACGCCGACGAGAATCTTTTTCGAGATAAAACATTTATCCTCACTCCACTAGAACGCACCTCATCGCGCGCCATCAACATCGCTCACCAACTTATCACCATCATTGGCGCGAGACCCTTGATACTCGCTCCCGATCATCACGACTCACTTGCGGCGATGGTAAGTCATTTGCCGTATCTCACCTCAGTTGCACTCATGCACTCCGCGATGACAATGAACGATGACGAGGTGTGGCGTATTGCCGCTTCGGGTTTTCGAGACACAACCCGTTTAGCGGCAAGCGATTTGACAATGATGAGAGACATCATGCAAACGAATCGCGTCGCGGTGTTAGACTCACTTCGTCGCTTTCGCAACGAGATCGATTCGCTCACTGCCTTAATTGAATCATCCGACTTTGACTCACTTCACGCCATCCTCTCCTCCGCCCAATTTAAACGCTCCCAACTTTTTAAATCTCCAATCTCTAATCTCTAACCCCTCATGCTCATCTCCCCCATCCCTCACCCTCTCCGC
>ORJL011671309.1_pt1 | contig 10324 bp, 10 predicted proteins | sample 1779941 | NCBI WGS metagenome assembly ORJL01 (sample SAMEA104232317, study PRJEB22302) | groundwater metagenome | biome: forest; feature: aquifer; material: groundwater | place: USA | collected 2011-08-07 | depth 5.8 m | reverse complement strand
CGCGCGCGGGGGGGGAGCCGGAGACGGGGGGGGACCGCCCGAGCCACAGCGCAGCGCGGCGCAGCGTCACGGCCGCCGCCGCGACCGCCAGCGCATCGAGGCCACCCGGCACGAAGCGCCCCGCGAAAGGGATCGACACGATCGCCGCGCACGCGAGCGCGATCACGAGCACCCCGAGGACCCCGAGGCCTCCGGGCCAGAGCGCGACACCCCATCGACCCGCGCCCGCCGTGCTCGACGGCCCGTGCAGCACGTCGTCGAGCCAGCCCGTCCAGCGCGCCGTCGGCGCCACGAACGCGAGCAATGCGAGCAAAGCGAGCAACGCGAGCGCGTCGACGAGCAGGTCGAGCACGGGCGGCACCGGTTCGAGCCCACGGAGCGAGACGTCGACGTCGACCGGCGCCACTTCACCCGTGCGCTCGGCCATGAGCCTCGCGCGCGTCACGCCCGGGACAGTCACGACGTCCGACGCTGTGTCCACTCGTGCGCCGTCGATCGAGACGATGACGTCGCCCACGGCGAGCCCTGCGGCGTCGGCGCGCCCGCCCTCCGTCAGGCGCGCAACTGCGAGCCCGCCCGTCACGGGCCGCTCGTCGCTCGGCTCGATGCCGAGAAACGCGAGCGTGTGCCGCGCGCGTTCGAGCCGCCGTGCCTCCGCGCGCAGCCGCCGCCGAGCCTGAGGCTCGACGTCGAGCCTCAGGTGCGCGAGGCGCCCGATCACCCTTCCCTGCCCGTCGGCCGTCGCGAACGCGACGGTCACCGCGCCTTCGTACGTGCCGCCACCGCCGAGCGCTTCGACGAGCGCCGCGTCCGCGTCGAGCTCGACGCGATCCTCGGCGAGCGCGCGCGCCCCGATTTCCGTCGCGACGGTGACCGGCGCCGCACCGGGCTTGCGCACGATGCCGTCGAAGCGCACCGACGCCTCGCGCCCGACCGGGAAGCCGCGCCCCGAAACGCTGACCCGATCGCCCATCTCGATCCGATGCGGCCGCACGTCGTCCACCTCGAGCAGGTCCGCGTCGCCCGCGAGCGCGCACCCCGCGAGCAGCACGCTGCACCCGAGCCCGACGGCTAGCCCGAAGACACCCTTCCGCGCGGCGTTGGCCCGCCCGCGGATCTCCGATTCTGCGTTCACCATCCGGCCCGCGCGTCCGCGCGTCGCCCGTCGAATGTCCCGCCGCCCGACGAGGCGGTCAAAATTGCTGCCTGGCGCCGCCCGTCAGGCGCGCGCGGTCGTCGAGCGGTACGGGCCGGGCCCGATCGCGCGCGTGCGCTCGGTCTCGATCGCGACGCGCAGGTGCTCGGCCGGCTCCTCGCTCTCGAAGCGTACGAGCAACCGCCGCGCCGGGCCCGTCACGACGTCGACCACGACCTCCTGCACGTCGGCGAAGTACACGGCGCCCTCGCGGCAGAAGACGGCGCGCACGTCGGGCCAGGCGATCGACCAGCGTGCCTCGCTTCCCGTGACCGCGAGACCGTGAGGCAACGCCGCGAGCTTCACCGGCAGCCCATCCGGGCGCGCGAACGTCCACATCGCCGCCGCGAGCGACGCGAGGGCGACCGCGAGCGCGAGCGCACCCCGGGCCCCGAGCGCACCGCTGAGCGCATCCCAGACGCCTTCGAAGAACGTCCCGTGCAACGCGCCGTCGGCCAAGAACGTCACCGGATCGTTCGCCCGGCCGAGGAACGGGCGAGCGATCCACGAGAGCTCGCCGCCCACGAAAAACTCGATCGCCAGCCACGCGAGGAGCACGCGAACCGCAAGCTCGCGCTCGCGGCACAGCTCGCGCAGCAGGCGCAAGAGACGCAGGTTGCCGAGCACGCCGGCGAGCGCGATCACGCCGACGTTCCAGAGCAAGAGCGCCTGCGCCGGAACGCTCGCGGCGATCGCGCGCGGATCCTCTGGGCTCAGCCCGAGCACGCCCGCGTCGGGAGGAGCGATTGCGAGCGCGAGCCCGGCCGACACCGGCGCGAGGGCACCGAGGACACCAGCGGTCGTCGCGAGACCGACGAGGATGCACACCGCGCTCTGCCGCGGCCGGAGCGGCGCATGCAGGAGCAGCGCGAGCATCGACGCGAGGGCCACCGTGGCGATCGCGAGCGCGAAGAGCACGGCTGGGAGCTTGATCGCCGACGCGAACGCCTGCGCGGCGCCGCGCCAGCAGCCGAACGCGGCACCGTACGCGCCTGCTCCAACCGCGATCGTGAGCAACGCGCTGACCGTGACCGCGTCGAGCCGCTCGCCGCGCGCGATGCGCCGGACGAGCTCGGCGTCCATGCGGCACATCGCGAACGGAGAGATCACGAGAGCCAGTGCACCAGGAAGAACGCGCGCGGCGCGAGCGCGAGCCCTGCGAACGGGCCGACGAGCGGGCGCAGGGTCGTGCTCATCTGCACGACCACCAGCACGAAGAGCACGGACCAGAGCGCGAGCACCGGCACGCGCCGCCCCGTGCTCGCGACGATCGCGCGCCGGGTGAGGCGCAGGCCGAAGAACGCGCTCACCAGGAAGAACACGAGGTGGAGCGCGCCGACGACCGGGGCCGAGTCGGTGGCTTGCGAGAAGAGCCACGCGATCGGAACGAAGCCGACGAGCAGCACGCTCGTGAGCGCGAGGCCGACCAGCAGCGCCCCAGACGTGTCGCGGATCGAGACGCGCCCGCCGGAGAGCGCGGAAAAGATGTGCAGGCTCGGCAAGCAGATGAGCGCGCAGAGCGCCATTCCCAGCGCGAGCTTGAGCGGCACCACGAGGAGCTGCGCCCCGCCCCCGAACGCGGCGAGGCAGAGCCCGGTCGCGGCCATGCTGATCGCCACGATGAGCGCGAGCTTCGCCGCGGTGCGGGGCCGGTGCCGGTGCTCGTGCATGACGTTGGCGGGATGGGTGAGCACGCCCTCGACGAGCGCCAGCGGCCCGCCCCTCGGCAGGGGCGCGTCGTCGCCGGCGAGATACGCGATAGGCGCCGCCACGAAGCGCGAGTCTGCCGCGCGCATCCCCTGAGGCGTGGGTGCGATCGGATCCTGTGGGTCCACGGTGTCCTCCGTCCATCGTGGCGTACGCGACCTGCGTGACGCACGCCCACGACTTCCGGCGAGCGGTCGGAGCGGCTCAGCGAACGGCGCAGATCGAACGCCGATCGGTCGGGCCTCGGCCAGGCGCTGGTCGCGGTGACGGGACTGCCGGACGACTTCGGAGTGGAGCCGAGGGGGATCGAACCCCTGACCTCCGCAATGCCATTGCGGCGCTCTCCCAGCTGAGCTACGGCCCCTTGGTCTTCGCCTCGGTCGACACCTTGCCGAGCTCGACGAGCGCGTCGTAGGTGGCGCGAAGCGCCGTCGGAATCGGAAGCGTCCCGCGTCCGAGCAGCACGAACGTCTCTTCGCCGAGCTTTCCGAGCAAGTCCCGCCGACGCGCGTCGCCACCTCGAGCTCTGCTGCGCGTCGTACGGATTCTGCTCATCGGCCCGGCTCGAGAGACCGCGCGTCTAGCACCCGTCCCGAGGGGTGTCAACGGACACACCCCCGTTCCGGCGCTTCGCTACTGGCAGATGCCCGGCGGCGTCGACACGAGGATCATGCCCGGGTCCATGATCGGAATGCTCACGCACATGAGCGCGCCCGAGCACATGCCGGTGAACACCGGGGGGCCCGCGTCGCTGCCCGCATCGATCGGAACGCCTGCGTCCATCGGCGCCGGAACGCCTGCGTCCACGTCGCCTGCGTCCACGTCGCCCGCGTCCACGTCGCCCGCGTCCACGCCTGCGTCGAAGCCGGCGTCGGGCCCGGGGCCCGCGTCCGGCGGTGGACCGGCATCCGGCCCGACCGTGGGGCCCCGAGCGCAGAACGGCCGGCAGCGTCGATCCATGCTGACGCCGCCGTCCTCGATCGCGCCGAAGCACTGCGTGCCCGGCTGGCAGGTGTCGATGAACATGCAGGGCTCGCCCGGCGCACCCGTGCCGCCGTCTTCCGGCTGGAAGGTGAAGCACGTGCCGAGCAGGTTGTTCGTCGTGTCGGCGATCAGGTAGCAGCCCTCGCCCGAGCGGCAGCCGGTCTGGAAGACAGGGTCGCAGTCCGACGCGCGGCGGCAGACGCCGAACGGCGGATCCGAGTTGAGCGTCAGGCAGAAGTTGCGGTCGGGGCACGTGATGCCGTCCGCGCCGCAGAGCGGCTGACAGCGGTTGAAGCGACCGGTCGCGTCTCCGAAGCAGAACAGGCCCTGCTGGCAGTCGTCGGTGAGGTCGGTGTCGGTGCCGGTGGCGTCCGAGCCGTCGTTCGCGTCGATGCCGAACCGCGGGCAGAGCACACCGTCGCCGCGAGGACGCGCGGGGGAGTTGACGCACTCGAACGCGATCGTCGCCGTGTCGGTACCAGCGCCGTGCAGCACGACGCTGCACTTCTGGCCGTCGGGGCAGCTGCCGGGCGTGTACGGGTCGCACGCGGCCGGCACGAAGCCGCTGTCGCGGCTGCCAGCGTCACGCGGGCCCGCGTCCATGCCGGGGCCGGCGTCGCCGCCAGGGCCGGCGTCGGCGGGGCCGGTGCCAGTATCCGCAGGGGCACCGTCGTCGTCGCCGCAGCCGGTCGCGCTCACCGCCAGCGCCAAGCAAGCACCCAAGAACACGAAGGACTTCCGCATCGTCTCCACCCTCCCAGGGCGATGGGTGCGCGACAAAGGAGCGCCACCCGAAGCAACAGGTTGCACCCTAGCCTCGGACCCAGAGGCCCGTCAATCGGGCTTGACACGAACCGTCGCTGCGCGTATTTGGTGACCCATGAACTTGAAAGTCGTTTTCAACAAGCCCGAGAACCTCGCTCTGCTCGTGACCGGTCTCTCCCTCTTGATCTCGGTCCCCGCGGCTGCGGATCCGGACAGCCCGCCGGGCGGCGGGGCCTCGCCGACGGAGGTCGTGCCGCCGCCCGCGCCCCCCGACCCGAGCGCCCCGGCACCCACGCCGCCGGACCCGGCCGCTGCGCCCCCCGGCAACACGGCCGCCCCGCCCCCGGTCGGGCCGACGGTGGATATGCCGCCCGACGCGACCACGGCCGAGCCCGCGCCCACCGCGCCCGCCATCGACGACCGCGATCTCGTGCGGGGGCTGCGCGAGCGGCGCTTCGAAGAGGCCAGCGCCGGCGCGACCGTGCTCGGCGGCTATGGCGAGCTCCACTACAACCTCGAGCTGCCCGAGAACGGCGAGTCCGAGGCCGAGCTCGATCTGCACCGCTTCGTGCTCTTTCTCGCGCACAAGTTCGACGAGCACTTCCGCCTCTACGCGGAGATCGAGATCGAGCACGCGTTCGCGTCCGCCGAGATGCCGGGCGAGGTCGAGATGGAGCAAGCGTTCGTCGACTGGCAGCCGTGGGGCGAGGCGCTCGGGCTGCGCGCCGGCGTCGTGCTCGTGCCGATGGGGATCATCAACCAGTGGCACGAGCCGCCCGTGTTCCACGGCGTCGAGCGGCCGCGCGTCGATCGCGTGATCATTCCGACGACGTGGCGGGAAGGCGGCGTCGGGATCTTCGGCGAGCCCGTCGAAGGACTTCGCTACGAGCTCTACCTCGTCGGCGGGCTGAACCCGCTGCGCTTCAACGCACGGAACGGCATCCGCGAAGGGCGCCAGTCCGTCGCTGAGGGCGTCGCGAACGGGCCGGCGGTCACCGGGCGCATCGAGTGGGAGCCGGCTCTCGGCCTGTTGCTCGGCGGCTCGGCGTACTTCGGCGCTGCAGGCCCGAACGCAGGCGAGCTGAATCGCCTCGTCGGCCGTGACCTGGTCACGGGTGCGCCGATCCTCGAGCGGCTCGACATCGGCGTGCCGGTGCTCGGGCTCTCGGCCGATGTGCGGCTCCGCATGCACGGTCTCGAGGCGCGCGCGGCGTTCGCGACGTTCTCGGTCGGCAACACCGCCGCGCTGCGCCAGGCGGTCGACGACGCGGGCGACAGCCTCGGCATCGACGTCGGATCACGCTCGATCGGCGCCTACGCCGAGGTCGCGTACGACGTGCTGCGGCTCGTCACGCAGACCGACATGCAGCTCCTGCCGTTCGTCCGGTTCGAGTACTACGACACGATGGCGTCGATCACGGGGCGCAGCCGCGCGCCGGCCGACGACGCGTTCCGAGGCACGGACCTCGCGTTCGGGCTCAGCTACCGACCCATCACGCAGGTCGTGATCAAGGGCGACTTCATCTATCGCAACCCGGGCGGGGCGGGCTCGGCCGAGCGGCTCGTGGACTTCGGGGTCGGCTGGATGTTCTGACCCCCCCCTCGTGCGGGAGGTCACGGTCCCGCGGCCAAACTGCTTGAATTGGGGACGAAACAGGCGTAACGATAATGAAAACGATGTTCAAGAGCAACCGAGTCGCCGCCGTCGTGACGGTCGCCGCCCTCGCGGTCGGCGCGGGCGCGGCGAGCCCGGCGAGCGCTCAGGTCTCCCAGCAGAGCGTGCGGAGCCTCTTGTCCGCGCGGTTCCACGGCTCCGAGCGCGTGACGTTCGTGCGCGTGGCGCCGTCGACCACCGAGCGCGCGTCGCTGGAGCGACGGTTCGGCACGCGCCTGCCGAAGAGCGCGTACACGGTGTTCGTCGCGACCACGGGCACGCGCGTCGACGGCTACGCGGTGTTCGACCAGGAGCGCGGCCAGCACGAGCTCATCGACTTCGCGGTCTTCTTCGACGGGCACGGCACGGTCACCGGCGTCGACGTGCTCGCGTATCGCGAGCCCTACGGCGACGCGATTCGCGGCGAGCGGTTCCGGCGGCAGTTCGTCGGGCGTAGCGGCGTGAGCGGCTTCCGGTCCGGGCACGACATCGACGTCGTGAGCGGCGCGACGATCTCCACGCGCTCGATGTGCGCGGGCGTACAGCGCGCGGCGCTCCTCGTCGACCAAGTGCTCTCGACCGGCCGCGAAGCCCACGCATCGCGATGAAGGACTTCGGGAGAGCGGGGGGGCGGCTCCGCGCCCTGCCGGTGGCGGCGCGCGTCGTCTACTCCGTGTTCCTCGCGTTCACGCTCGTGGCGATGGGGCTGACGGCGTGGCTCGCCGACGACATGGTGGGCCTCGATCTCGCAAAGCTCGACGGCTACTACACGGGGCGCACGACGGTGCCCCCGGCCGAGATGCCGACGGCGGCGGGCGGCCCCGCGCTCGAGCTGCCGGACGAGCCGGTGGTGACCGCGGCCGAGCCGATGCCGCGGCGCAAGCTGCTCGAGGTGACGCACTTCCACCTGTTCTCCATGCCGGTCTACCTGCTGATCCTCTCGCACCTGTTCATGCTGTCGACGCTCGGCAACGCGCAGAAGCTCGGCTGGATCGCGGCCGCGAGCGTCGCGACGGCAGCGCACGTGGCGGCGCCGTGGGTCGCGACGACCGGCTCGAGCGCGTCGACGCTCGCGTACGCGGGCTCGGGCACGCTGCTCGGCGTGTCGTTCTTCGTGATGTCGGTCGTGCCGCTCTGGGAGATGTGGCGGCCCGCGCCTGCGAAGGGGCCGACGGCGCCGGCGCCGACGGCGTGAGATCAGAGCTCGTGCGGCATGCGGTCGCGCGGGCTGCGGAAGTAGTGCATCGGCGAGTAGTGGAAGAGATTGGACGCGCGATCGGTGTACAGGCACGCGTATTTCTCGATCTGATCGCCGAAGCTCGAGACCTCGGGGCCGCTCTTGAAGAGCGAGCCCCAGAACGGGTGGAAGTCGGCGTCCACGCGATCCTCGAGCTGGATGTACTCCGCGTCGAGCGCGCGCAGGCGCCCGCGCACGCGATCGATCGCGCGCTTCTCGCGAACGCGAGCGGCCTCGACGTCGGTCACGGGCATGTCGAGCCGCAGGCCTCGGTCGTGGGCGCCGTCGAGCTGTCGCGAAAGATCCTTGAAGCGCGTCTGCCGGACACGCAGCTCGTTCTCGAGCTTGTCGCGCGCGTCGTCGATCGCGTCCATGCGGTCGAAGTCGTTCGCCGTCTTCTCGATCGCGCCGAGCTCGCCGTCCATCTCCTGGATGATCATCACGGTGCGCCACGCGCTCTCTTTCTTCGCGCGCAGCACGTCGCCGTAGATGTGGTCGCCGACGTAGAGGATGCGGTCGCTGGCGCACTCCACCATGCGCTCGAAGTCGTCGATGTTGCCGCCCTGGTAGACCCTGCCGCGCTCGAACGCGCTCGCGGGACGCGTGGTGCCGTCCTCGAGCACTTCGAACAGCGGGTTCTGCTCCATGAAGAACGACGGCTTGCGCGAGCCCGTGATGATGATGTCGAAGTAGTTCTTCCACGAGGGGTACTCCGGCAGCGCATCGCCGACGAGGTACGTCATCATCGTGTCGGTGTATGCGGCGCGCGAGTTCGTCAAGAGGAAGAGCTTCTTGCCGGAGCTGCGGAGCTTGTGGAACGTGTGGCCGAGCAAGGGATCGCGCACCATGTAGCGCGGCAGATCCCCGAGCACACGGTCGAGGATGCTGCCGTCCTGGTGCGCGACGTCGATGCACGTGCGCACGTCGCCGAAGAGCGTGTCGTAGTCGAGCGACGCACCCTCGCGCTCGAGCTCGTCGACGACGGCGGCGAAGACGCTCACCTCGCTGAGCGCGTAGAGCGTGTCGACCCAGTGGTAGCGCGTGCCGCCGATGCGTACGCGCTTCGAGTGGTAGAGCGCGCGCCGCTCCTCGCGCGTCAGCGGGCGCATGCCGTGGTACGCCTTCTTGACGTACCGGTAGCGATCCATCTTGAGGATGTTGCCGAGCTTCTTGTCGATGAGAAGACCGCGGATCGGGAAGTCCGTGCGGTACGGCATCTTCAGCAGCGTCTCGGGGTAACCGCGCTCGACGAGCTTCTTGACGGTCGCCTCGATGCTCAGGCGATCCATCTCGACCTGGTTGTAGATCGCGAGCGTGTAGTCCATGTCGAACCCGACCATCTCGATTTGGTCGAGCCGAAGCGAGCGGTTGCAGTACACGCGCCGCACGCGCGGGAGCGTCGTCGACGCGTCGACCGGAATCGCGAGCTCGGGCATCGGGAGCGGCATCTGCATGCGCGCCGACGAATCTACACGAAACGGGCGCAAGTCTCCCGGCGCGCCCTCGTGCGGTAGGGGCGCGGCCCCGGGAGACCGGGAGCGCGTGCCGTCGGTCAGGCCTGCGCCTGCGGGCGCGGGCCGCGGGGCGGCTTCACGGCAGTGAGGCGCGGATCGCCGGGGGCGAACACGTGCACGCGCTGCCGGTCCTTGCCGAACCGCTCGAACTTCACGAGCCCGTCGATCTTCGCCCAGAGCGTGAAGTCACGGCCCTGACCGACGTTGACGCCGGGGTGAATCTTGGATCCGACCTGCCGGACGATGATGTTGCCCGCCGTCGCCTCGGAGCCGCCGGACATCTTCGTGCCGCGAAACTTCGGCTTCGAGTCGCGCCCGTTGCGCGAAGAGCCCTGTCCTTTTTTGTGTGCCATGGCTGCGCTCCCGAAATCCGTGTCAGGCCGAGATGCCCGTGACCTTCAGCTCCGTGTAGGGCTGACGGTGGCCGTTCTTGCGGCGGTAGTTCTTGCGGCGACGGAACTTGAAGACGATGATCTTCTTCGCGCGGTCCTGCGCCACGATCTCGGCGACGACCTTGGCGCCCGCCACGAATGGCTTGCCGATCGCCACCTTGTCGCCCCCGAGCATGAGCACTTCGCCGAACTCGACCGTGGCGCCGACGTCGCCCGCGAGCTTCTCGACGCGGAGCTTGTCGCCCTCGCTCACGCGATACTGTTTGCCGCCCGTGGTGATGACTGCGTACATGACCGTCCTCGAAAAGGGCGTGCAGTTTACGAAAGCAAAGGCGACCCGCAAGGGGAAACTCGGGAAACGGGCGGACGGCCCAGCCGGGCAGGGACGCGCGCGTGGGAGCGGGCGAAATCCTTAGTGATTCCAATGCTTCTGTGCTAAGGACTCGGCATGAAGCCGCGCAGGAAGCCAGTCGAGGCCGAGGTCGTCCGCAGGCCGAAGGCAGAGCGAAAGCGCCTGCCGCCGCACCTCGAGGCCTTCGCCAACAGCGACGAGACGAAGCTCAGGCGACCGCCGTCGGAGGCGCGGCGCGACGCGTTCCCTCCGAAGTTCGGGCGCCTGGTGCCGGGGGTCATCAATCCCGACTCACGCGTCGTCTACGATGCGCGCGTCGCGGCGCTGCGCTCCGCGCTCTCGAGCGGCAACGACGAGCTCGCCGACAAGCTGCTCGCGCAGACGGTGATGCTCGCGCTCTGGCGCGCGAAGAACGTGATGGGGCTCGACGCCTTCGCGGAGGACGTGCTCGGGCTCCGGGCGGCCGACGCGCGCGAGCGCGCGAAGCGCGGCGGTGAGCGCATCGGCGTCGCGGCGCTCGCGGT
>ORJL010579117.1_pt1 | contig 10325 bp, 8 predicted proteins | sample 1779941 | NCBI WGS metagenome assembly ORJL01 (sample SAMEA104232317, study PRJEB22302) | groundwater metagenome | biome: forest; feature: aquifer; material: groundwater | place: USA | collected 2011-08-07 | depth 5.8 m | reverse complement strand
GGCAGGCGGCCGGCGTCGGCGAGGCGACGCGCGCGGCGGGTCGAGGCGATGAGCAGGCGGTAGTTCTCCTCGGCGTTGCGCACGGCGTCGGCCTGCTCGAGCACGGCGAGGTAGGCGCGGACGATGTCGACGGTGAAGGTCTGCTTGAAGCGCTCGAAGCTCCAGACGGCGTAGATCGTGTCGCGCTCGGCCTGGCGCAGGGGCTCGGTGACCACCAGGCGGCCGGCTCCGCGCAGGAGCGGGAGGGTCGCGGAGAGGTCGGCGAACTGGCCGAAGCTCTCGCCCGGGACCGGGGTGAGGAGGCGAAAGAGGTTGAGGGCGAGCGCGGCGGTGACCTCGAGGCCGTTGGGAAACTTCTTGGCGAAGGAGATTTCGCTCGAGGGCTCCAGGGAGGCTTCGTCGGTGCCCGAGGAGAGGTCGGCGATCGCTTGGGTCTGCAGTTCGGAACTCCAGATGCCGCGGAACTCGTTCTGCGAGAGGTCGAGGTTGAGCGCGGCGAGGTAGACTTTTTCTTTTTCGGTCTGGAAGGTGCGGCTGTTGGCCGCGGCCACCTGGACCGCCTCGACGAGGGTGAGGCGGACCGGGGTCTGGCGCGACCGATCCATCCAGGGCGGGGCGGGGGCGGCGTCGGGGGGCGCGGCCTCGGTGAAGTAGGCGGGATCGGGGAAGGCCTCGATCGGCGGTACGTCTCGGAGAGCGGTCGAGGCGGAGCCGGAGACCGGAAGGGCCTGGTCGAGGAGGAGGCGGCGCCGCAGGGTATCGGCGGCGGAGCGGATCTCGAGCGGCTCGGGGCGGCCGGGGGCGGGCTGCTGGGCGGCGCGGACGTTGGACTCGGCGGCGCGGTCGGCCTTGTGGCGATGGTCTTCGGCGGAGAGGCAGCCTCCGGCGGCCACGGCGAGCGCCAGGGCGGCCCATGCGGGAGGGCGGGGAAGCTGCGACATTCGAGTCACCGGCGTAGGAGCGACCGGGAAGCCTTTATGGTAGCAGAGCAGCAGCCGGCGCGCCACTTCCGGGCGACGGATCGACGGATCGTTGCCCAACCGAGGCATCGCGCCGCCTGTCGGCGTAGGGAGTACGGTACCAGCCTTCTCTACGTTGGAACCTGCACCCCATGGAGACCCGGCAAGCCGGGCGCTCAGTCCCTCCGCTCCGGCGCCGCCGGCCCTTTCCACACGCTCCCGCCGAACGTGGCGAGATAGATCGTCCCGGGATCGCGGGGATCGAACTCGACCCGCTGCACGTTCTTGAACGGCAGGTCGGCGAACGGTTCCCAGTGCTCGCCCAGGTCCCGGGAAAGCCAGAGGCCCTCCTCGGGGGCGCCTTCGCACAGGGTCAGGTAGACCCAGCCCGGGTGATGCGGGCTGAGATAGGCGCCCCAGTGCTCCGGTCCCTTCTGTACCACCCGCTTCCAGCTCGCCCCGCCGTCGACCGTGCGGAAGAGCCCGCCGGGCCGGTCGCCGCCGGTGTTCGCCGCGCTCAGCCAGATCTTCCGGCTGTCGACCGGATCCAGCGTGAAGTCCTTCAGCCACCAGGTCGGGGGCGGGTCGGTGATCTTCTGCCAATGCTCGCCGCCGTCACGCGAGCGATAGAGCCCGACCCCGTCCTCGACCCACTGACCGTCTGCGCGCAGCGCCGTCACCACGCAGAAGAGCGTGCCGTCCCGGTGCGCCTGCACGCGCCAGGCGCGGCGGTTGCGCTCGTGACCCAGGCCTTCCGACTTCCGCGTCCAGCTCTTCCCGTCGTCCGTGCTGCGGAACACCCCGTGGCCGAACATCGTGCACCAGAGCGTGCGCGCGCCCGCCTTGCCCTTCGGATCGAGGCAGATCGAGGTGCAGGGCGCGGCCGGCAGTCCCTCGTTCGCGGCCTTCCAGTGCTCGCCGAAGTCGGTGCTCACGCACACGCCGCCGGGACCGTCGCTCCGGTGATTGCCCCAGATGATGTTGCCGTTGGGGATGTCGTGGACGTCCGAGAACGCGCCCCAGATCCGCCCCGGCACGTCCGGGTCGAAGGCGAGCTCGTAGCAGGTGTTCTTCCAAGGCGCCTTTTCGTCCTTGCCCCACCAGCGCCAGGTTTTCCCCTCGTCGAGCGACCGCGCGAATCCGATGTCGGTGTAGCAGATGTAGCGCCGCTTCGGTTCCGCCGGATCCACGTAGTGGTGGTGGACGGTGGTGACCACGAGCCCGGTGCACTCGAAGTGCTCCTGGTTGCGGCTCTCGCGCGCGTGGCCGTTGTACCAGGTCTTCCCGCCGTTCACGGTCAGGATGCAATTGCCGTCGTCGACCATCACGAGCACGTCCGGGTCGGAGGGGCAGACCGCCGCGCCATTGGGCCTTCCTTGATAGTACTGCCCGTCCATCACGGTGGTATAGTCGCGCTCGACGTTGTACTTGGAGCCGAACCGCGGGTCGGGATAGAAGGTGGGGCGCCAGGACTTGCCGCCGTCGTCGCTGCGGTACGCCGCGGTGTGGTGGGGCGGCAGCACGCCGGTATTGGCGTTGAGCGCCCACACCGTGAGCGGCCGCGCGGGCGTGGTCAGGACGAAGTGGTACTGCGCCACGTCCCCCATCGCCCAGGAGTCGGCGGCCTCGACGTCCTGGTTGATCCCCTCCCCCATCGCCGACTGCCAGCTCTCGCCCGCGTCGCGGGACGCGAAGACGCCGCCCGCGTACTTGCCGCCGTCGTTGCGCGCGGGCAGGGCGCAGTAGAGCATGCCTTTCCCCTTGCCGTCGAAGCCGCCGGAGAAGTGGCGCAGGTCCCGGCCCGGCAGCCCGCTGGTCTTCTCGATCCAAGTGGATCCGCCATCGTCGCTGCGCCACATCCCCTCGTGGGTGGCGGCGAAGGCCATCCGGCGGTTTGCTTTGCCCGGGGTGCCGAAGGCGAAGCCGACCGCCTCTCCGCGCGGACCCTCGCAGAGGTCCCAGGTCCGCCCGCCGTCCGCCGAACGCCGGACCTCTTCGCCCGAGCCCGCGAGCAGGAAGTCCGGCCGCTGCGGGTCGACCGCGATCTCGCCGCGCAGATTCGCGAGATCCCCCAGATCCGAGAACGTCCGGCCGCCGTCGCGGCTGACCCGCAGCTTTCCGTCCCAGCCGTGCGCGGCCCAGACGACGTTCGGGTCCTTCGGGTGCCAGCACGGCCGGCAGCGGGTGTTGCCGCCGAGCTGGGCGTGGTGGATCATTTCCCAGGTGCGCCCGCCGTCGAGCGAGCGGTAGGCGCCGCTCATGTCGCAGTTGACCAGGATCCGCTTCGGGTCGGCGCCGCTGATCGCGGGCGCGAACATCGCCCCGCCGCCGGAAAGGCCGACGGGCACCCAGTCCGCCTTGCGGTCCTTGGCGGCCGGACCGGACCCGGCGGGAAGGGCCGACCCCAGGAGCAGCGCTGCGGCGAGTACCGCGCGGAAACGGGCGGATGGGATGGGCATGGCGAGGCCGACGCCTCCTCGGAGGGGACCCGCGTGCTCCCGACGCGACTGAATCTCCCGCTATCATGACAGCGCCCGGCCGCAGGGCAAGGTTTCGCAGACTCATCCGCCTTACCCGACGGCGGCGGACCCGGGCGACATTTCGACGAGGTTCATTGCACCGGGAACGCTCGTTGCCTATGCTGGATCGGGAATCCGCTGCGGGGAACGGCCCTGACCGTGGGGCGGTGCGGGCGGCGGAACGGATGCGGAGCGGCAAGGAGACGGCAATGGCTTCGGGCCTGCTCGGCTTGACTCTGGCCGAGGCGCTGCGCAGCGATTTCTTCTGCATCTTCCGCCTGCGCGAAGTCCGCCGGACGCCGCGCCGGTCGGGCGGACACGAGGTCGAACTCCGCCCCGAAGGACCCGAATTCCGATCCCTGGTCCGGCTCGTCGTCCACCTCGCCGGCGACGAGCGGATCGAGGAGATATCCCTCGAGGTGGCGCGTTCCTTCCTCGAAGACCGGATGCGCTGCGTCCTCGCCCACGACATGATCAGGAGTCTGGTTCTCGCCGCCGCCCCGGCCGTCGACCGCAAGACCTCGACCGAGCTCGCCCACGAGATCCTCGCGCGCCAGACCGAGTTCAGCGGTCCGCCGATACTGGGCGAGGCGGGGGCGCGGCCGCCGACGCCCCCGGGCTCGCCTTCCCCGGCCTGGGAAACCCTGCGGGGACGGCTGCCGGATTGCGAGCTGCCCCTGCGCGGCGTACGGATCCGACTCGCGAACGTGGCGCGTCCGGAATTCTCGCACCTGCAGGTCCACCTACGGCCGCCGGTCGAAGCCGCGCCGGCGCCTGCGCCCGCGCCCGCGACTTTGCTGGAACCGGTGAAGGAACTGCCCACGCCGAAGCTGGTCGAGACGCTCGAGGACGCGGATCGGATGCGCGCGTACGATGCCGCCTGGGCCCTGTGGCCGCGGGTCGACCCCGACCTGGACGCCCATGCCTGGATCGGCGAAGCCGGAAGCGGCGAGTCGGGACGGCGCGCCCAGGCCGCGCTCGGGCTGGGCCGCGCGGCGAAGTCCGCGCCCGAGGCGATCCCGATCCTGACCGCGCTCACCGAAGACCCGGCCCGCGGGGTGCGGATCTGCGCCGCGCTGGCGCTCGGCATGCTCGAGAAGCGGACCAACCCCGAGACCGTGGCGGCGCTCGGACGCTGCCTGGGCGATCCCGATCCGGGCGTGCGCATCATCGCGGCCAACGCGCTCCGCCTGCTCGGTCCGCGCGCCACCGCGGCCGTGCCTTCCCTCATGCGGGCCCTGTCCGACGAGAAGGCGCGCTACATGTCCGCCCGCGCGCTCAGCGAAATGGGCGCCGCCGCGCGCGGATCGGTGGAGCCCCTGGAGGTGCTCGCGGGGCGCAAGGCGGGAGCAGCTTCGGATGCCGCCGCCGAAGCCGTCCGCGCCATCCGCGCCGCGGCACGCAAGGAAGCCGAGCAGGGTCCCTGACGCCGCTGCGCATCGCGCCCGGGCACGATCCCGGTGTTGCTTGCATCGGCCCACATTTCCCCGGATCATGATGAGGTTCCGGGTCCCGAGTGAAGGAGGATGGCGCATGGCAGGCATGAAGCACGGCACCTGGTGCCACATCGAGATCCCCGCGATCGATATGGATCGCGCGAGCCGGTTCTACGGTTCGGTGTTCGGCTGGAAGTTCACCCACATCCCCGAGATGAACTACACCCTGTACAGCGCCGGCGACGGCGAGATCGGCGGAGGTCTGATGGCCCCGCATCCGGGCGTGCCGCCGATGATGACCAACTACATCAACGTGGACAGCATCGAGGAGTCGGTCGCAAAGATCGAGGCCGCAGGCGGCAAGGTGCTTCAGCCGAAGTTCGAGGTTCCGCACACGGGCTGGATCTCGATCGTGCAGGACACCGAGGGGAATACGTTCGGGCTGTGGAAGAGCATGCGGCCGCCGGTGGCCGCGCCGGAACCGCCCGCGAAGAAGCTTGCTGCGGCGTCCACGAAGAAGCCGGCGAAAAAGAAACCCGCGGCGAAGAAAGCGCCGGTGAAGCAGACGCCGGCGAAGAAGATCGGGGCCAAGAAGAAGAAGGGGCGCTGAGCCGGCGCTGAGCCGGCGTTCGTCGCGCGCCGCCGCCGTCCGATGCGTTGCCCGGGCTGGGGCCCGGACGGACGGCGCGCGTGGCCCATCCGGATGTGCACCGCCTGGACATTCGGCACGCCTGCGACGAACTCGCGCTGGTCCATGTCAGGTCGCCCGCACCCCGTCCCGCCCGTCTGGAGAATGCCGATGGCGCGCAACGCTTGCCGAACGTGCCAGCACACTTGGAACTCGCGCGGTAGCGACAAGCCCACGGAGTGCCCAAGTTGCGGGGGCACCCTGGTGTACGTCGTGCCATTTTCGTTCGGGCCGTTCATTCGATTGGCCCTCCTGGGAGCCGTAGTCTTCACCGTAGTGCATTTCTGGGACAAGATCGGCCCCATCATTTCGGACCTGAGTTCGCCAAAGTCTCCCCCGGCGGAAGCCGTCCCGCCCGAGGATCGCCCTGAACCCCAACCCGCCGCCGTGGACGACCAGGTGCCCCCGGTCGACGCCACGCTGAAGGTGGAAGGCGATGGCTTGCCGGCGCAGAAGGTGGAACCGGCGGCACCAGAGGCCGACCCCGTCGCGGAGGCCGAGCGTCAGCGACAGCTGGAAGAGGCGCGCAAGGCGGCCGAAGCAGAGGCGAAGCGGCAAGCCCGTGAAAAGGAAGCCAGGCGCGTGCTTGAAATGGGGAAGAACTTCGAGTCCAACCGGAACAACCTGCGGGCGGTCGAGAAGTACCGCGAGGTCATGGAGCGTTTCAAGGACACGGCCGCCGCGAAGGAGGCCGAGGGACTCGAGCGGGCCATCGTCGAGCGGGAATCCGGATCGTGAGTGGGAGGGTGGGGCCCCGTGGGAAGCCTACAGCGCTCCCAAGGCCGCGCCCGTGAGCTCGGTCGCGCCCGACCAAGCCGCGTGCAACCCGCGCAGGAGGTCGGCATCGTCGGGGTTCCGGCGCCGGACGCTCCGCACGACCTCCGGGAGCAGCTCGAGAATCGCGCCGTCGTGGTCCGCGAGACCGGAAAGCGCCTCCATCTGAATGGCAAACTCGCCGTAAGCAAGGCAGGCACGCGCGCGACGCATCGCGGAGTCGCGCCGGCCCGCGACCGATCCGTCGGCGGCATCGGCCTCCGCAAACCGCGCACGGCTGCGCGTCAGGTCAACGCAGGCCATCGATGAGCCGATGCTCCGCAGGAATGCCGCGCCCTCGTGCGCGGGGCATTCGCGGGCCAGTGCAAGCGCGCTCGCCTCGGCGGTCCCGGCGAGGTCGGGGCAGGATCTGTGGGCGGCGGCGGCGGCTTCGGCCAGGCGAAGGCAGCGTCCACCGGGATCCGACACGGCTTCGGCGGCACCGATCGCTTCGGCGGACAGCACCCGGTCGTCCTCCAGCGACGCGAGGACCGTGAGCGCCTCCGCCCGCCAGGTCGCTCCGGATAGTCCGCGCGCGAGCTCGCGGCTGCGCTCCGGATGGTCCCGAGCCGCCACTGCGGCGATCCGCGCGAGCGCGCGCTCCAGAGAATCGCCCGAGAGTCCCGCCTTCGCCGCCAGCACCGCGGCGTCACAATCGACCCGCGCCGCCACCACCAGCGCCACCGCCCGCTCCCGCGGACGTCGGATCGCCCGCGCAACCTCCAACCCGCGCTCCGGCGCCGCCTTGGCCATCCGCCGCACCAGAGCCAGATCCGCGCGTCGTGCTCGTGGACCGCGGATGCGCCCTCCGCGCCGCGCCACTCGGCCTCGGCCCCGCCTTCCACCCAGGTGCGCAGGCGGCACTCGGCGAGGGCTCCGAGCGCTCCCAAGAGGCGGTTCACTTGCGGGAAGATCTCCTCGAAGAGGCGGACGTACTCGCCGTAGTCCTCGCGCAACGCCCCGTGGCCGATCTCCAGGTTGCGGAAGGAGACCATGCGCTGGCCGAGGAAGATCTCGAGTTCGCGATCGTCGGCGCCGGCGAAGGCCTCGCGCATCTCCGGCACGAGCAGGTCGCTGGGCGCGTCCTGGTATCGGCCCAGCGTGTCGTTGAGCAAACGCCACCAGTCGCCGAACGCGATCGGCCCGCCGAGGAGCCGGCCGGCCAGCCGCTCGAGGTCCTCGCGCTTCGCCCGCTTCGGGTCCTGCCGGAACTGTGACACCGCCGCGGCGGCGCACAGCTTGATCGTGACCTCGAGCACGTCTTTGAGCAGGAAGACGACGCCCACCCAGTCCCCGCGTGCGTGCCGGTCCTGCAGCCGCGCGTAGGTGCGCGCGATCGGGAACGGGAAGCCCGACAGCACCGTGGGGAGAAAGACGGGGTCGGCCATGGGTATCGCCTCGGCGGAGGACGTCAGGCCGCGAGATAGAGCCCGAAGAGGCCGACACAGGCCAGGTCGAACCCGGCGATCGCGAGCAGACGGGCGGACGCTCCCCGCGCGTGCAGGGCCACGAGCAGGACGAAGCCGAGCTTTTCCGCGAGCGTCATGGCGATCACGGCGCGGTGGCGGTCCGGATCGCCCGCCGCCCAGACCAGGCCGAACCCGAAGACCGAGATGAGCACCCCGGCGTGCCGCGCGACCAGGGTCCGTTCGGGCGGCAGGCCCAGAAACCGCAGCACCGCTTCGGGAAAGAGCGCGAGGACCCCCGCGCCGGCGGTGGGGACCCCGGTCGCCCAGAGCAGCACGGACATATTGGCCTGGATCCAGCTCACGTCGTCTGGCGTCTCCTCGGTCGGAACGGCTGGGATGGTAGCGGCGGGCGGGAGGCGACGTCAACCTAACGGGATTGGCCCACTGGCCCAGATCGGCCCGGGCTGCCCGCGGAATCCCGAAACCTCGAGTCATGCCGATCGTCGAAGCCAACCGCTGCTCCCGCGAGGGCAAGGGCGGGAGAAGCGGTGACCGCCCGACTCGAGGGCCGTCACTTCGACGCACCGGCATCGGCGCCCTGCTGGTACCGCACTTTCATCTCCTCCCACGCGACGAAACGCGGGATCCCGAAGGCCCGTCCAAGCCGCGCGACCATTTCGAGTGCGGTCTCGAATTCCTCCACCACCACTTCGTCCGCGCCGCCGGCCTTCAGTGCCGCTTCGGTCGCCTGGTAGCGCGAGCGGACGACGATGAAGAGCTTTGGATTGTCCGCGCGCGCCAGGCGCACCGCGCGGCGAGCGGCGTCCATGTCGGGGGCGGCCACGACGAGCGCGCGCGCGCGTTCGATCCCCGCGTGCTCGAGAACCCGAGGGTTGGAGAAGTCGCCGAAGAAGATCGGCTCGCCGCGCGCGGAGTGTTCCTCCACCGTGCGCGGATTGAGCTCGAGGACGGCGTAGGGCAGGCCCTGGGCCTTGGCGAACCCCGCGACCTCCCGCCCCAGCAGGCCAAACCCGCAGATCACCAAATGGTCGCGCAGCGCCGCCGAATGTCCCGCCAGCCGCGGTTCCGGGTCGCCGGAGAGCGCGCGTCCGAACCCCGGCACGCGCGCGAGCAGGTCGACGATGCGGCGCACGCCGCCGATGATCGGCGGAGCCACCGCCATGCTGAGGAACGACGCCGCGAGCATCAGTTGGTAGTGGTCTTCGACCAGATGCCCCCGTGCCCGACCGAGCGCGATCAGCACGAACGAGAACTCGCCCACCTGGGCGAGCACCAGCCCGGTGGCCGCCGCGACCCGCCCGGACACCCCCACCGCGCGCAGCGCGAGCGCGGCGAGGATCGCCTTCCCGGCGACGATGCCCGCCACCACCAGCACCACGATCCCGAGGTTGCCGAACAGCCAGCGCGGGTCGATCAGCATCCCGATCGACACGAAGAACGTGGCCTGGAACACGCCTTTCAAGGGCGAAGTCTCGGCCAGGATCTGATGGGCATAACGGCTGCCCGAGAGCAGGAGACCCGCGAGGAACGCACCGAGGGCCAGGGAAAGGCCCGCGGCCGCGCTCCCCACCGCCGCGGCGATCACCACCGCGAGCACCGCGATCACGAAGATCTCCGGGCTGCGCGAGCGCGCAACCTGGTACAGCAACCTGTCGACCAGGGGGGACCCGAGCCAGAGCACGCCGAGAAGGAGCGCGGCCTTCCCCAACGCAACGCCGACCGCCAGGAACATGGCCCCCGCCGACCCGCCTGCGCCGAGCGCCGGAAGCACCACCATCATCGGCACCGTCGCCAGGTCCTGGAAGATGGCGACGCCCGTGGCCGCCCCGGTGTGGGGCGCGTCCAAGTCGCCCCGGTCGGCAAGGGTCTTCAGGACGATCGCGGTCGAACTGAGCGAAACGGCGCACCCGACGTAGATCCCCTCGACCAGGTCGCCGCCCACCGCCCAGACGGCGAACGTCCCCACGGCGACCGTCGCCAGCACCTGCAACGCCCCGCCCCCCAGCGCGATCCGCCGCATACGCGCGAGCTTCCCCAGGGAAAGCTCGATGCCGACCTCGAACAGCAACAGACCGACCCCGACCTCCGCGAGGAGCGAGATCGACTCGTGCGGGATCAGGCCGAGTCCGCCCGGTCCGAGCACGAGCCCGCCGATCAGGTAGCCGACGATCGTCGACTGGCCCAACCGCCGCAGCAGGAGGGCGAACGGAATCGAAGCCACCAGGACCAGGAGGAGATGCTCGAGCACATGGCCGTGTTCCATGCGATTCGCCTTTCTGCACCGTGGGAGGCGCGTGACCCGCCCGGCAACGTCCATCCCGGAATGGGGCGCCCCCGGGCCCTCAGTACCGCACCCCGGAGAATTGTGCCCAGTCTGCTCGGCGATTCTGGCCCCCAGCTTCGTTGCTCCCCTCTTCTATCGCGCCGCCTCCGGACCGCCCGACTGGGCGGTCCTCGCGGCTTGATTCTCCGCGATGCCT
>ORJL011336709.1_pt1 | contig 10326 bp, 10 predicted proteins | sample 1779941 | NCBI WGS metagenome assembly ORJL01 (sample SAMEA104232317, study PRJEB22302) | groundwater metagenome | biome: forest; feature: aquifer; material: groundwater | place: USA | collected 2011-08-07 | depth 5.8 m | reverse complement strand
ACAATATACCGGGCGTACCGGGCATAGGCCCAAAAACCGCGGGTTTATTGATACAGGAGTTCGCAAGCCTGGAAAATTTGTTATCAAATATTGATAAAGTTAAAAGAGAGCCGGTTAAAGAGCTTCTAAAGAATAATTCCGAGTCAGCACGTTTGTCTCATCAATTGGCGTCTTTGGATTGTAATGTGCCTATTAAAGTTAATCTTGAAGATATGAGGTTAACAGAACCTGATAGAGATAAATTGTATTCATTGTATAAAGAATTAGAATTTAAAACACTGCTTAAGGAGATTGCTCCTTCCGGAGGCCAGACTGAATCGTCAAATTACGTTTTAATAGATACTGAAGAAAAATTTAAAGCACTTTTGGAAAAATTAGATAGGGTTAAGGAATTCGCCTTGGATTTTGAAACAACAAGCACTGACCCCATGCTTGCAGACCCTGTAGGAATATCTTTTTCTTATAAGGAGTCAGAAGCGCATTATATCCCGTTAAAAGATATAAAAAACGCGCTTGCCAGATTAAAGCCAATACTGGAAAATGATAAAATAGGAAAGATCGGGCAGAATATAAAGTATGAAATTATTATTCTGGAAAATCAGGGAATACAGCTTAAGGGCATAATTTTTGATACAATGGTTGCCTCGTATTTATTAAATCCGACCAAGCTTAACCATAATCTGGAAGATATCGCCTTTGAATACCTTGATTATAAGATGAGCCCCACCATAGAGGAGCTGCTTGGCAAGGGAAAAGATAAATTGACCATGGACCAGGTAGCGCTGGATAAAATTTGCGTGTATTGCTGCCAGGACAGCGATATAACATTAAGGTTAAAAAATATACTGGAAAGACAGCTGAATGAAAAGAACCTGTATAGTTTATTTTGTGATATAGAATTGCCGCTTATAGAGGTTTTGGCGTCAATTGAATACGCTGGCATCTCAATAGACAGCGCGTATCTTAATAAAATGTCTTCAAGGGTTGACAAAGATTTATCGCGGCTCACGCAGCAGATTTATGAAATTTCCGGCGAGGAGTTTAATATAAACTCGCCCAAACAGCTTAGCCAGATCCTGTTTGAAAAACTTAAATTGCCGGTAGTAAAGAAAACAAAAACAGGCGCATCCACCAATGAGGAAGTGTTGCAGAAATTGGCAACAAAACATGCCCTGCCTGCAGCAATTTTAGAATACAGGCAGTTATTCAAGTTAAAATCCACTTATATAGATACATTGCCGCTGTTGGTAAACCCAAAGACCAACAGGATACATACTTCATTTAACCAGACAGTCACAGCAACAGGCAGGCTCAGTTCCAGCGACCCGAATGTGCAGAATATACCTGTTAAAACAGAATTGGGAAAACAGATAAGAAGGGCATTTGTTGCCTCATCAAAAGAAAATAAGATTTTATCAGCGGATTATTCACAGGTTGAGTTGAGGATCCTGGCTCATATTTCAGGCGATGAAAATATGATACAGACATTTAAGAATAACCTTGATATACATACCCATACAGCGTCGTTAATCTATGGCGTAAAGGAAAGCGATGTAACCAGCCAGATGCGTTCCGCTGCAAAAACCGTAAATTTCGGCATTATATACGGCATGAGCCCGTACGGATTATCCAGTTCGCTGGGAATAAGCGCTGAAGAAGCAAAGACATTTATTGATGAGTATTTCTTAAGGTATCCGAAGGTTAATATTTATATGCAGGATATAACAGAGGCTGCCAGAAAAAACGGTTTTGTTACAACGCTTATGAATAGAAGGCGCTGGATACCGGAAATAAACAGCTCGAATATTAATATGAGGCAGTTTGCCGAACGCACTGCCATTAATACGCCTATTCAGGGTTCAGCAGCAGACCTTATTAAGATAGCCATGATAAATATAGACAGGGAATTTAAGGTGAAAAATATGAAAACCAAAATGGTGCTTCAGGTTCATGATGAACTTGTTTTTGAGGTGGTAAGGCATGAACTGAAGGCAGCGTCGGGTTTGATTAAAAATACGATGGAGCACGCAATAAATTTAAAGGTTCCCATACTGGCTTCTCTAAAGATGGGAGATAACTGGCTGGATATGGAGCCCATGGAAAAATCGGAGGTAAAATGAAAGTTTTGTTTTGCGCAAGCGAGGTTGTGCCTTTCGCTAAGACAGGCGGATTGGCGGATGTAGCAGGTTCTTTGCCGCCGTATTTAAAAAAGTTGCAAATTGATTTGAGGATTGCCATGCCGAAATACAGCTGCATAAAAGTAAAAGGCCAAAAGTCGCGGCTGGGCAGGAATATCCCGGTATATTTTATTAAAAATGACCAGTATTTTAACAGACCGTATTTATACGGCACAGAGAAAGGCGATTACCCGGATAATCTGGACAGGTTTTCTTTTTTCTGCAGGTCAGTTTTGGAATTGCTGAAAAAAGAGAATTTTAAGCCGGATATAATACACTGCCACGACTGGCAGACAGCTTTAATACCTGTTTATCTTAAGACGATATATAAAGACGACCCGTTTTATAACAGCATAAAAACTGTTTTTACTATTCATAACATGGCATATCAGGGCGTTTTCCCTAAAGAGGAATACCCGAAAATAGGCATTGGTTGGGAATATTTTAATATTGAAGGCCTTGAATTTTATGATAAGGTCAACCTTATGAAGGGCGCGTTACTATTTTCCGATTTTATTACTACTGTAAGCCCTACATATTCAAAAGAAATCCAAACCCCTGAATTTGGGTGCAAATTGGAAGGCGTTTTGTCGAAGAGAAAAGATTCTTTGGCCGGGATATTAAACGGCATTGATTATGATGAATGGAATCCCAAGACCGATAAGGAATTATTCAGGAAATATTCTGTCGCACTGGCAGCGGATAAGGTTTATAACAAGGTCGGACTGCAGAAGGAATGCGGTCTGCCGGTAAAACCAGATGTTCCGTTATTGGGCGTGGTTGGAAGACTTGCGCATCAGAAAGGTTTTGATATATTGGCTGAAAAGATAGACCAGATCGTTTCAATGGATTTGCAGTTTGTACTGCTTGGCACAGGCGACGAGGTTTATCACAGGATAATGCAGGATATTGCAAAGAAGCACCCGAAGAATACATCTATAAATATAAAATTTGATAATGTGCTGGCGAAAAAGATTTACGCAGGCAGTGATATGTTCCTTATGCCTTCAAGATATGAACCCTGCGGTTTGGGCCAGTTGATAAGCTTAAGGTACGGCACAATACCCATAGTCAGGTCAACAGGCGGACTGGCTGATACAATCACCGAATTTAACCCCCAGACAAAAGACGGCAATGGTTTTATCTTCGAGGAATATTCCGCTGAAGAGCTTTTCAGTACCATAAAAAGGGCGCTTGATATATATAAGGACAGAAAGCTATGGCTTAGCCTGGTAAAAAGCGCAATGGGGCATGATTTTTCATGGGGCAATTCCGCAAAAGAATACGTAAAGCTTTACAAAAAACTAATCAGCTAAAATGAAAATCTTCGGGCTCACAGGCCAATTTGGTTCAGGTAAAACAACAATAGCAAGGATGTTTTCTAAATTGGGCGCAGAGGTTATTGATGCTGATAAAATCGGGCACAAGGCCCTTTTGGATAAGCATGTAAGAAAGGATTTAACTGATTTTTTTGGAAAGGATATAACAGGCAAAGGCAATTTAATAGACAGAAAAAAACTGGCGGCCAGGGCATTTTTAAACAAAAAAAATCACAAAGGCCTTTGTGATATCGTCCATCCATGGCTTAGCCGCGCTATAAAAAATAAAATAAAAGCCATCAGGATTAAAAAACCAAACGCAGTGGTTATCATTGACGCAGCGGTTTTGATAGAGATAGGGCTTTTAAATACCGTCGATAAATTGATAGCAGTAAAAACAAACCATGCGCAGCAGAAAAAACGCGCAAAGGCAAAATGGGGATTATCGGATTCGGAGATAGCCAAACGTATTAAATTACAAATCCCTTTGAATCGCCTTGTTAAAAAGGCAGATTTTATCATAGATAATAACGGAGATTTAAAAACGTCAAAACAGCAGGTAAAAATTTTATGCAGGCAGTATGGGAACTGAAAGGCTAGAAATAGCAAAACTTAAAGAAATGAAAATTCCGGAACTAAATAAACTTGCCAAAACCCTGAATTTAAACGGCGTCAGCGGCATGAAAAAAACAGATTTAATATTTAAGATCCTGCAGGCGCAGGCTGAGAAAGAAGGGTATTTATTTGGCGTAGGCGTGCTTGAAATTCTTGAAGACGGTTTTGGTTTTTTAAGGTCGCCAAACTATAATTATCTGCCGTGCCCGGATGATATTTATATCTCTCCGAGCCAGATAAGGAAATTTGACCTTCGCACAGGCGACACAGTCAGCGGCCAGATAAGGCCTCCAAAGGAAGGCGAGAGGGATTTTGCGCTTTTAAAGGTTGAAGCAGTGAATTTTGAAAACCCTGAAGAGGCAAAAGAGAAAATTTTATTTGATAATTTAACACCTCTTTATCCGCATCAGCGTTATATACTTGAAACAAACCCTGAAGAATTGTCTCCAAGAATTATGGATCTTCTGACTCCTATAGGAAAAGGCCAAAGAGGTCTGATAGTTGCTCCTCCGTATAGCGGAAAAACTGTTTTGCTTCAAAAAACAGCCAATGCCATACTTGCCAACAGCCCTGATGTTTACATGATAATACTTCTTATTGATGAGCGCCCGGAGGAAGTGACTGACATGCAGCGTTCTGTCAAGGCAGAGGTTATCAGTTCAACATTTGATGAGCCGGCAGAAAGGCATATACAGGTTGCAGAGATTGTTTTGGAAAAGGCAAAACGCCTTGTTGAATATAAAAAAGATGTTGTAATTCTGCTTGATAGTATAACGCGTCTTGCAAGGGCATATAACGCAGTTGCACCGCACAGCGGAAAAGTTCTTTCAGGCGGCCTTGATTCAAGCGCTTTGCATAAGCCCAAGAGATTTTTCGGCGCAGCCAGAAACATTGAAGAAGGCGGCAGTTTAACAATCATAGCAACTGCTTTGGTAGATACAGGAAGCCGTATGGATGACGTTATTTTCGAGGAATTCAAAGGCACAGGCAATATGGAGATCCAGCTTGACAGAAACCTGTTCCAGAGAAGGATTTATCCCGCCATAGATATCAAGCGTTCAAATACCAGAAAAGAGGAGCTCCTGCTTCATCCGGATGAACTTCCGCGCGTCTGGGCATTACGTAAGGTTTTAAATGAATTAAACAGCGTCGAGGCAATGGAGTTATTAACGGAAAAGTTATCCAAGACAAAATCAAACGCTGAATTTCTGTTATCAATTAACGCAAAATAAAAAAGGAGAATGTTAAAATGAAAAAAGGTATACATCCGGAATACAAAGAAACAACCATAAGCTGCGCATGCGGAGAGGTTATACATACGCGTTCAACCAAGCAGAATATAAAGGCAGATATCTGTTCGAAATGCCACCCGTTTTTTACCGGCAAACAGAAATTTGTTGATATAGCAGGCAGGGTTGAAAAATATGAAAAGAAATACGGTAAGAATAAATAATAATGTTAAATAAATTAGGGGCACTAAAAAAACGCTACGACGAATTACATGAATTGCTGGCTAACCCGGAAGTATCTTCTGACAGGATCTTGTCCCAGAAATACGCAAAGGAACTTTCCGGCTTAAATAATATTGTAAAAAAATATCAGCAATATCAAAAGGTTTGCGAACATATAAGCCAGACAGAAACGATTTTAAAAGAACCGGGCCAACCCCATGATCTTTTATCTTTGGCAGAGGAAGAGCTTTCAGAATTAAAAAAACAGGAAGGCCTGCTTAAAAAAGAACTTGAGGATATGCTGCTTGAAGATGACCCTGATGCCAATAAAGATATAATAATGGAAATAAGGGCAGGCACAGGCGGCAGGGAGGCAGGTTTATTCGCCGCAGAGTTGTACAGGATGTATTGCAGGTATGCAGCTAGTAAAGGCTGGGCAACAGAAGTTTTAAGCACCAGCATAAATGAGGCAGGCGGCTTTAAGGAAATTGTGTTTTCTATTGAAGGCAACTTTGTGTATAAAATGCTAAAATATGAAAGCGGGGTTCACAGGGTTCAGCGTGTTCCTGTGACAGAGGCATCAGGCCGCATTCATACATCAGCTGTTTCAGTTGCTGTTCTGCCTGAAGCAGAAGAGGTTGAAATTAATATTGACCCGAAAGATTTAAGAATAGATGTTTTCAGGGCAACAGGCCCTGGCGGCCAGGGTGTTAATACAACAGATTCAGCAGTCCGTATAACTCATATACCAACTAATACTGTTGTTAGCTGCCAGGATGAACGTTCGCAGATTAAGAATAGAGCCAAGGCCATGAAAGTATTAAGAGCCCGCATTCTGGACAAATTAAGAATAGAACAGGTAAGCAGTATAGCAAAACAGCGCCGCATGCAGATAGGTACAGGCGACAGAAGTGAAAAGATAAGGACTTATAATTTTCCTGATAGAAGGGTTACTGACCACAGAATTGGCTTGACACTGCACAACCTGCCTGAAGTTTTGGAAGGCGATCTGGATGAAATAGTAGATGCTTTATTAAAAGAAGAAAGAGAAGCTTTATTAAAGGAAAAAAATGTTGACAGTTCTAAGGGCTGATACAATACAGGATATTTTAAATAAGGCAAAAGAGGATATGAGGCTTGCGGGTATAATTTCCTATAATCGCGAAGCAGGGATATTATTTTGCCATGTTGCTGGGATAGGCCTTTCAGAGCTTTATATGCCTGATTTTGATATAAGCCAGCAGCACAAAACACAATTTGAAAAACTGGTAAACGAACGAATAAGAGGCATTCCTCTGCAATACGTTACAGGCCAAACAGAATTTTTTGGTTTGTTGTTTTATGTTGAACAGGGTGTTTTTATACCGCGGCCTGAAACAGAGATATTAGTACAAGCAGTATTAGATAAGTTACCCAAAACCGCACCATGCAATATCCTTGATTTATGCACCGGAAGCGGCAATATAGCAATTAGCTTGGCAAAATTTGCAAAATATGCTAAAATAACCGCCATTGATAAAAACCAGAATTGCCTGAATATAGCTGAAAGAAACGCTTTGTTTAATAAAGCCAACAATATTAAATTTATAAAGAGCAATTTATTTGAAAATTTAGATTCTGATGAGAAATTTGATATAATCGTATCCAATCCGCCCTATATAAAAAAATCAGATTTGGAAATATTGCCGCCTGAGGTCAAGCATGAGCCAGCTTTAGCGCTTGATGGCGGCCAAGACGGCCTGGATTTCTATAGAAGAATTTTACAGGAGTCGCCCAAGTTTTTAAAACAAGGCGGCTTTTTAGCGCTGGAATTGGGCGATGACCAGGTATTTGTTGTAAAAAATATGTTTTCAGGCCCAACAGAAATTATTAAAGATTTAAACGGGATTGAGAGAGTATTGATATGGACAAAATCATAATAGAAGGCGGCCAGCGGTTAAAAGGCGACATTACCTTAAGCGGCGCTAAAAATGCGGTACTGCCGATACTTGCAGCAACGCTGCTTACCGACGAAAAATGTGTTATAAAAAATGTACCGCCGTTAAACGACTGTTTTACAATGGTTAAAATTTTAAAGGAACTTGGCGCAAGGGTCCATCATTGCGAGACAGACAGATATATTGTAGTAGAGCCAAAGGGCAATATTAACCATGTTGCGCCGTATAAATTAGTAAGTAAAATGAGGGCATCATTTTGTGTATTAGGCCCGCTTTTGGGAAAATTAAAACGCGCGCAGGTTTCTCTTCCAGGCGGATGTGTTATAGGTCCAAGGCCTGTTGATCTGCATATAAAAGGGATAAAGGCATTAGGCGCGGAAGTAAAGATAGATCATGGTTATGTATTTGCAAACGCAAAAAATTTATCAGGAGGCCGTGTTTATCTGGGAGGCGCTTTTGGTTCATCTGTTTTAGCAACAGCCAATGTGATGATGGCAGCAACCCTTGCAAAAGGAAAGACCCTAATAGAAAATGCAGCATCTGAACCGGAAGTTATTGATTTGGCGGAATTTTTGATAAAGATGGGCGCAAAAATAAAAGGCCACAAAACCCATACAATTGAAATAGAAGGCGTAAAAAAGTTATCAGGCGCAGAACACACTGTTATCCCTGACAGGATAGAGGCCGGCACATATATGGTAGCAGCAGCCATTACCAGGGGCGATGTGACTATTAAAAATGTTATATCCGAGCATCTTGGGGCACTTATAGATAAATTGCAGGAAGCAGGCGTGCATGTCACAAGAGCGGCAAATTCCATTAGAGTAAAAGGCACAGCAAGCTTAAAACCGGTTGATGTCACAACGCTGCCTTATCCTGGATTTCCTACAGATATGCAGGCGCAGATGATGACTCTGATGAGTATTACCGAAGGAATAAGTGTTATTACGGAAAAGATATATCCTGACAGATTCATGCATATAAGCGAATTGAACAGGATGGGCGCGCAGATAATGCTTGAGGGCGCAAGCGGCATTGTTAAAGGCGTAAAACAATTAAGCGGGGCACCGGTTATGGCATCAGATTTAAGGGCTTCTGCTGCTTTGGTTTTGGCAGGGCTTGTTGCAAAGGGTAAGACAGAGGTTTTTAGGGTTTATCACGTTGATAGAGGTTATGAGCGCATGGAAGAAAAACTTTCCAGTTTAGGCGCTAAAATTTGGCGAGAAAAAGAGTAGAATAACAGGAGGAAAATTTCAATGGCAACAGTAATCAGATTAAAACGATTAGGTATGTTAAAAAAGGCATTTTATAGGATAATAGTTGCAGACAGAAGGACAGCCCGCGATGGAAAACCAAAAGAAGAGATAGGCTACTATGACCCGGGTACAAATCCTGCAAAAGTAGAAATAAAAAAAGAACGCGCGCAATACTGGTTAAGCGTCGGCGCGCAGCCTTCTACAACCGTAAAATCCATTTTTAAAAAGCAGGGAATTGTAAAACCCGAGAATACAAAGAGCAAAGCGTAAAGTAAATTATTATTCATGCAAATAGATATCTTAACGTTATTTCCAGGAATGTTCAAAGGCGTTTTTGATGAATCGATATTAAAACGCGCCCAAACCACAAAAAAAATAAAGGTTAATATTTATAATATACGCGACTGGTCAAAGGACAAGCATAGAAAAGCCGATGACAAGCCGTATGGCGGCGGGCCTGGCATGGTTATGTCAGCACAGCCGATTTTTGACGCAGTAAAGAAAATAAAAAACATGCCCCGAGCGAAGTCGAGGGGTAGAAAAGCAAAAGTCATTTTGCTATGCCCGCAGGGTAAAAAATTAGATCAAAAATTAGCGGCAAAATTATCAAAGCATAAACACCTGATTTTAATATGCGGGCATTATGAAGGTATTGACGAAAGAGTTAGAGAGGGTTTAGTTGACGAAGAGGTTTCAATAGGCGATTATGTTTTAACAGGCGGTGAAATACCTGCAATGGTTTTAGTAGATACCATAGCCAGGTTAATACCGGGTGTTCTTGGGCATAAGGATTCAAACAAACAGGAGTCATTTTCTGCTGATTTACTGGAATACCCCCAATATACAAGGCCTGCTGTTTATAAGGGTTTAAAGGTTCCGCAGATACTTTTATCAGGCAATCATAGCCGGATAGAGATGTGGCGTAAAGACCAGGCAAAGAAAATAACTTGCAAAAAACGGCCTGATTTGATAAAATAGCGCATAAATATAAAGACTGGAGTGTGACAAAAACATGGTAAACAAGATTGAATTGGTTGAAAAATCATTTTTAAAAACAGGCCTGCCTAAGTTTGATGTAGGCGATACTGTCAAGGTTTATGTAAAAATAAAAGAGGAAGATAAGACCCGCGTGCAGGCCTTTGAGGGCATTGTAATAAGCGAGCGCGGTAAAGGCCTGAATAAGACTTTTACAGTAAGAAGGATTTCTTACGGGGAAGGTACTGAAAGGACATTTCCTATTAATTCGCCTTCTATTGATAAGATAGAAGTGGTTAAAAAAGGCAAGGTAAAAAGGGCGAAGATTTATTACCTGAGAAACAGGATAGGCAAACAGACCAAGGTTGAGGAAGAGTTAAAAGAGGAAAATGCCCCTGAAAATACTCCTAAAGAATAATAAAACACCTCTATAGTTTCAAATTTCCCCGCTTTCAAAAGTCAAGCGGGGATTTTTTTTAAAAAAAGGCCTTTGCTTTATGGCAAATCTGCATTATGAAAAAACAGCATGGAACAGTAATTTTAATGTTGTTGCCGGCGTGGATGAGGCAGGCCGCGGTCCTTTGGCAGGTCCGGTT
>ORJL010531207.1_pt1 | contig 10326 bp, 8 predicted proteins | sample 1779941 | NCBI WGS metagenome assembly ORJL01 (sample SAMEA104232317, study PRJEB22302) | groundwater metagenome | biome: forest; feature: aquifer; material: groundwater | place: USA | collected 2011-08-07 | depth 5.8 m | reverse complement strand
TGTAATGGCACGGGCAATGTCGGCAGGATCGGTGGCATTAAAGAGGAGTCCGGCAGATCCTACCACCTCAGGAAGGGAAGAATTGTTAGCTACTGCCACGGGGGCACCACAGGCCATGGCCTCGATGGCTGGGACGCCAAAACCCTCGTAGAGTGAAGGCAAAACATAAACATCGGCGTAGGTGTAGAGGGTTTTGCGGATCTCATCACTCACATAGCCAGTGAGTATAATATCTTTGACTTCGAGGGAATTTTTGATAACAGAAAGAGTCTCGTCGGCTAACCAACCGATAGAACCAGCAATCACCAATTTACCTTTGTATCCTAATTGTTTCAGGAGATGAAAGGCTTGAACAAGTTTAATAGCATTTTTCCTAGGTTGGATAGTCCCGAGAAAGAGAATATAATGACCAATGGTCAATGAATAATGGTCAATGAGAGAACGATCTGGTTTGGTAGAGACGTTGAAGATATCAGAGTCGTACCCGTTGTGAACGACGGATATCTTAGTTTCAGGGACGTCATAAATGGTCATGAGGTCATGCTTCGTCGCCTCAGATACGGCGATAACGTGTGAAGCTTGTTTGACTGCTGAGCGAGTCCAGTTCTTGAGCTTGTATAAGTCGCTTGGGAGGAAAAGGTCGGGGAAATATTCGTAGGCTAGGTCGTGGATAGTGACGATGATCTTGCCAAGGGGATACCACGGCGCGTAGTGAGCGGGAGACCAGAAAACATCATTTTGGGGATGAGTGAGGAGATAAATTGGTAGAGCGAAACTAATCCAGGCCTTTGAGGGACCAACGTGGTGATAATGCCATCCCGCACGTTCTCTTGGCATGTCATTCTGAAGTGGATCTCGATGATACAAGTGAAAATCAATCTCATTTTTTTTGTACCATTGTATTAATACATGATAACAATATTGGCCGGTGCCGACACGATTTTTGACATTGGCTTCATTGATATCTATTCCAACTTTCAACTTACGATTTACAATTTTCAATGACTTTGTCATAAACCTCCAGTACTTGTTTGGCACATTGTTCCCAGGTGAATTTCTTGGCTTGTTTAATGCCAGATCTGATGAGGTCGTCGCGATTTTTGAGAGCAAGTTTGATACCAGCGCGGATGGAGTCAACGCTCGCGGGATCGACTAATACTGCGGCCTTGCCTGCGACTTCGGGGAGGGAGGAAATATCTGAGGTGACGACGGGGGTACCACAGGCCATGGCTTCGAGAGCTGGGAAGCCAAAACCCTCGTAGAGAGAAGGGAAAGCAAAAACAGAGGCTCCGCTATAGAGGGCAGGCAAATCACTATCTGGAACAAAACCAATGGTTTGGGTTTTGTCGCCCCACCCATGGCGACCAGCGACGACTAGGGGGAGGTCGAGAGTACTTACTGCCTCTACCAATCTGGCAACGTTTTTGCGTGGCTCTTGCGTACCAAGCGAGAAAATATATTGATTAGGTAAATTGTACTTATTTTTCACGCGATCTATTTCTTTTTTCGGTTGAGGCTTATAAATATCGTCAATACCTGGGTAAATTACTTCAATACGATCGCCTTTTAGGCCATATATTTTCATAAGATCCTTTTTAGTACTCATTGAATCGGCAATGATTTGCGATTGAGTCTTGACTATCTTGGCTAGGCGACGAGCTTGAGTTTTGAGGATAAAGGGGTCAACGGTGTGTGGATATTTTTTGAATACCAAGTCGTGGATGGTCGTAACTGAGGGGTACTTGGAGCTTGGCTCTACCCAGTCGGAAGCATGGATCAAATCTACCTTGCCTACTAGCCACTCAACCCTGATGGGAAATAAATTGAGGGTGAGACCGGCAATTTTGGGAGGAAGAGGTAAGAGTCTCCAGGAGGCATTATTCCATGGTTTTGTGCGAGAGAGGTTTTTGAAAAAGGCGCGTTGACGAAAAACTCCGGCGTATAAAAGAAATTTGTGACTAGAGCCAGAGAGTAGGAGAGCCTTGGTAAGGCCAAAGACATAACGGGCTACACCGGTACCCGTATAACACATTTGGGAGACATCGATTGCAATTTTCAATTTACAAACTCCAATTTACAATTATTGCCATTTTTCATATATATCGAGCTGTATCCCTGAATAGGACTTTTGACTAGTGATAGTATAACCAGATTTGGCAAAATTTGCCTGTCCTAGCTTACCTGGATCAAAGGCTTCTTCGACGTATCTGACATAAAATACTTTATTTGTGGCGAGTGGATCTTGTGAACTTTGGAGAGTAAGGCTGAGACCATAATAGATAAAGGGTGCGTTCTGCTTGAGGCTAGGCAGGGTCACCGTCCCCGACTGCGTGTTTAGATAGTTTGTGAGACTACGCCAATCTTCTTTGTGGAAACGAGGGTTTACCCAAAAGATCATTAAAAATACAGTATTGCAAACAATAACAACTCTTGATAATTTTGCAGAGCCAAGCGCAAGGAGCAATAAATAAGCTGGAACAATAAAGAGCACTCTCGTATAGCTATAGATTGGCACAAACAGCGAAACGGCACTGGCTAGGACAACAGGGACAACCAGCCAAATAAACAATATTTTTGAACGAACGTGGCGAAGCATGTAAAAATGAAGGATGGCTAGTAAACTGACAATACCCCCGTAGAGATAATTACTGTCAAAACTAATTCTTCCGATATTTAATTTAACCCAAGTGAGGGCTAGGGCTTTGAGTGAGACGCCACCTACAACTTTACCCCACCCGGGGATCGCGACTGCATCACCTAGGCCTATTTGGAGAGAGTGATAGAGAGAAGGTAACCATAAGACGAGAGTTGAGGCAGAGAGTGTTTGGATGAATAATAGATCGTATCGTTTTTTCCAAATCACATAGATTGCCTGAGTAATTAAGACAAACCAGGAAAGATACGATGTCCAGAGGAATAGGATAGTGTATAGAATGTAATATATGGTCGATGATCGATGATTTATGGTCGATGATTTGAGTAATTTAATAAAATAATAGAAGCTGGCGGTGACGAAGAAAGTGGTCATGGCATAGGTACGACCTTCTTGCGAATAATAGATGAGGAGCGGATTGGTGGCGACGAGGAGACCGGCAATAACTCCGATTTTCTTACCGCCTAGGTACTCGCCAATTTTGAGAACAAAATAGACTGTCATTAGTCCTGAGATAAGGGAAGGGAGGCGGAGCGAAATTTCGGAAAATCCCAGTAGTGAAGTCCAGGAACGAAGAATGAAATGATAAAGCGGTGGTTGGAAATCAGAAAGTGAGTAGGAGAGTAGAGGCCCAAAGTGACCTTGGAGGGCTAGGGCTTCGATACTTTCGTCGAGCCAGAGCGATTGATTAAAGAAAATAAGCCGTAAGATAAGTGCGAGAGTTATGACAATCCACATGACTTAAAGTATACTATGGATATGAAGTATCCTCGTAAATGGCATCTTCTTGCAATATTGATCATTCTGTTGGTCGGTTGGTGGGGAGTGGCCGGACTTTGGAAAGTACCAGGACTCCCGACCAGTCATGATTCGATCGCGCACATGGCGAGGATGTACGCGTATCAGGAAGGGTTAAAAGATGGAATTTTCCCGGTCCTATGGGCAAGGCGCATGTTTTGGGGAATAGGCTCGCCCGTACTGATGCTCAACTACCAAATTCCGTATTATTTTTCCATGATTTGGCATGCACTAGGACTAAATTTGGATGATAGCTTCAAGGCAGTCTTGTCTTTTAGTCAAATTGTTTCTGGATTTTTGATGTATTTCGCATTAAAAAGTCGTTTCAAAACCTTGCCATCTTTGGTAGGAGCAATCCTTTATATGGTTGCTCCATACCGATTATTGAATATTTATGTACGAGGTGCGATGGGAGAGGTATTTTCGACCATGTTCCCTCCTCTCATTCTGGCTGGGATATGGCGTAAGTCAGTGCCACTCCAAACACTTGGTTGGGCAGGGATGTTTTTGTCGCATCCGGTAGGGAGCGCGCTTTATAGTGGGGTGTTTTTGGGATATGTCCTAGTTTGTGAGAAATTTAAGAACGTATGGCAAGGGTTAAAAAAATTCTTTATCCCATACGTGTTGGCTTTTCTGATCGCCGCTTTCAATTTGCTGCCGACGCTGGCCTTGACTAAATATACTTACTATAAAACTTCTGATTCAAATACATTGAATCAATTCCCGACATTAAATCAACTTATATACGATAATTGGGGATATGGGTTTTCAACGGATAATGATCAAGATGAAATGTCTTTCCAGATCGGAGTGATCCAGTGGTTGCTGCTTGGGATGGGAATGGTGGCCGCGCTATCAAGTAAAAAATCACTTCCCAGAGCGAAAGAATTGCGCTACCTAGTATTGGTATTTATCGGCGCGGTTTTACTTATGCTCAAGGAGACGGCCACGCCGATATACGTATACCTGGGAATGGAAAAAATCATTGATTTCCCATGGAGAATCCTCATGATATTTGCCTTTTTGACAGCACTGATGGGTGCCAAATTGGTCGATATGACGAAAAACTGGAAAATAAAGATATTTTTTGTAATATTTTTGATTATTGGAGCGATATATACCAATCGTAATCATATCCGTATCAACTTGGTTTGGCCGTGGCCTAGTGATAGTTTTGCGCACGGAACGGGTGATGCATTTGGAGAATATGCGGCCCGTTGGCGAACCACACGAGATGGATCCCAGTTTTATGAACTAAGCGAATTTATCCAAGGAGAAGGCAAAATCACGACCCTCAAAGATAGTTCTAATGAAACGAAGATAATGGTCGAGAGTACATTGCCTGGAATAGTCAGATTTAATAGTATGTATTTTCCCGGTTGGCAGGCGAGGATCAACGGAGCGGTCATCCCGATAGACGATCAACAAGATGTAAACAGTCCAAGTAGTCCCTGTTATGTCACGGTGAGACAGGCGAAACAAATTGATGACTCTGGGCTAGTGGCCTGTCATATCCCAGCAGGAATTACGAAGTTAGATTTGCAATACGAAGCTCTCCCTGTGCAGAGAGTAGGCAATCTGATAACATTAGCGGGAATAGGAATTTACTTATGGATTTTGTTTCGGTCATTCTTCCCACATATAACGAAAAAGACGCAGTAGTCCCTCACGCAAAACATATCTCAAAGGTACTTAGTGACGCTGGATATCGACATGAAGTAATTATAGTCGATGATAATTCTCCTGATGGTACGGCGGAAGCAGTGCGAAGGATAGATAATAAAAATATCAAAGTAATTGTACGGATCAAAGATCGTGGTTTGGGTTTGTCGATAGGACGAGGGGTTGAGGAGGCCAAAGGAAATATTATTATCGGGATGGACGCCGATGGGAACCATGATCCGGATGATATGCCCAACATGCTCAAACATCTGACTGGAGAGACCAAGCTGGTCGTGGCCTCAAGATTTAGGGGTAGTGGTGGCATGAAGGGCTGGCGGATGCTACCCACTTTTCTTTTTAACGCTATGTTCCGCTTGTTTGGACTGCCTATTTGGGATAACACTAGTGGATACTATGGTGTACGGAAAACTGATTTAGAGCAATTGGGACTTACGCGGATATATTATGGTTACGGTGATTACCACCTGCGTCTAGTTTTCTATGCTAAAGCGGCCGGTTGGAAAATAGAAGAAGTGCCCACAACGTACCAAGCCAGACTTGGGGGTATAAGTAAGTCGAAACTATTGAATATGGCACTTTCTTATACTAAAGAGGCGTGGAGATTGAGCTTGGAGAAATGATTGAAATATGATCTCTTGGCATAGTAGAGAGTAAAAATAAAGAGAGCTAGACGGACAGCGACTCTGACCCAGGCACTCCCCACCAGTCCATATAACGGGATAAAATATAGATCTCCCAGGATCAAGAGAACAGTTTGAAGGATTCCGCTGAGCGCGTAATACTGGGGACTATCAAAGACATAAAAGAGAGCGATATAGGGAACTGTGGCGGAGGAGATAGCAATTGAAACTAGTAAAATCTGCAGGGGAATGGTCGCCCCTATATATGAAGATCCAATTGAATAATGAATGGCAAAGCCAGCTAGCGGGATGAAAATAAGTATTCCTAAAAATACCGCCAATGATAGCTTCCACGCTTTGCGCAAATATTCTCTGAGGTGATCAATACGATCATAACGAGCGACACGAACATTGAGAACCGAGCCTATTGACCACCCCACAAGGTTTGCGAATGTTGCCAGTCTTACAACTCCTGACCATAGGCCAACGTCATAACTGGACATGAGCGACTGAACCATGAGGATATCGAGATTATCGGCAACTGTAATAGCGAGGGCAGCCACAGCCGTCCATTTGGCGACTGAGAGAATTTGCTTGAGCTGTATCCGCCAGCGGGGCGGCAAACTGAACGAGGACAGAGGCTTTTTGACAAAACCTAGAAGTGCACCGACACCTGGCAAGATACCATAAATCAAGAGACCAAGAAAACTGTTCAGCATCCCCTGCCAAATGAGCAGGAGGGAAAAGATAAGCTTGCCCAATCCCTGTGCGATCGTGATCCTAGCCACTAAATCGAAGCGATGGGTAGCCTGAAAAACAAGAGTGGCGTATTCAAAAATAATGGTCCCGCTAGAGAGCAAGACTGCACTGCGGATGAGACCAATGTTGTTGATATGTAAGAGATCGAGCGTGATCCAGGGAGCCAAGTTCCACATCAAAATAAAAATTATCAAGTAGCTTATAGTTTTGAGCCAAAGGGTGGTTTGGATCAACCCGTCTCGGCGACTTGGATGATCATAAGCGCGCGCGATAGTGCGTTCGGCAGCCATATTCGTCCCAAAATCAGCGATACGCACCACAATTTGCATAAATGCGAAGGCTACCGAAAATATGCCGAACTCGGCCGGCCCCATAAACCTCGAGTAGATAATGAGGGCAATGGCAGAGGCAAGCATACCGATGAAGTTGCCCGCACTGACGGTCAAGATAGAGGCTAAGCTCGACATATGCTTTTGATCTCTTTACAAACTGTTTTAATTTGATCGTCGGTGATAGCAAGACCTGAGGGGAGGTAACAACCATCACGTGCGATTTTCTCGGTGACGGGAAAGGAGTCCTGCAAGGCCTGGCCTTGCAGGAGAGGTTGGTCGCAGGGAGCATAGAAAAAGTCACGCGTATCGACGCCTTTCTCTAATAGTTTGACGCGGAGTTGATCTTTACTCATCCCAAATTTTTGCTCATCAATCAAAATGGCATACATCCAGTAGACGTGAGTGGCCCAGTCACGCACGATGGGGAGGGTTAACCCAGGGATATTGCTGAGACCTGCGACATACAGCTCTGCCATGTGAATTTTTTGTTTGAGAGAGTCGCCGATGGCACGAAGTGAACCAATGCCTAGAGCGGCCTGCATACTGGTTGCTCGATAGTTGTAACCGAGATGATCATGGATAAAGCGTTTTTTGGGCGAGTGGCAGAGATCACGGTAGCGACGAGATGAATCGGCGAGGTCGTCACGATTGGTGGTAACCATCCCCCCCTCCCCCGTGGTAACAATTTTGTTGGCGTAGAAACTAAAGGCATTGATGTCGCCAATTGCACCTACCAACTTGCCTTTGTAAGTAGCCCCGTGTGCCTCGGCGGCGTCTTCGATCACGATGAGATGGTGTTTTTTGGCAATAGCCAGGATGGGACCAAGTTCAGCTGGGTGGCCATAAATATGGACTGGCATAATTGCGCGAGTACAGGGAGTAATGGCTGTTTCGATCAAGCTGGGGTCGATGGTGTAGATGCCCGGATCGACGTCGACAAAGACAGGTTTAGCGCCAGTATACATCACGGCCATCCAAGAGGAGGCCATGGTGAAAGCGGGGACAATGACCTCATCCCCCTCCCCAATCCCCGATGCAAGGAGGGCGATGTGGAGCGCGGCGGTGCCGGTATTGACGAGGATTGCGTGCTTGACGCCAAGATAGCTGGCAAACTCAGTTTCAAACTGTTCGACGTAGGGTCCGGCAGAGGAGATCCAGCCCTCCTCTAGAGCTTTAGTGACCAAGGCTTTTGACGCAGAGGTAATAAAGGGAGCATTGACAGGAATCACTGCGGATCGTCTTTATAGAATTTCATTAATTTGTCGCCGGGGAAGGGGCCTTGCTTGACTTCGATCAGGTAGCTAGGCTCCAAGACATCAAAGCCGTGCCCGCCAGAGACCTGTAGCAAAATGTCTCCGGCCTCTAAAATGACTTCTTTGATCACGTTCCAGCCGTAGTCATAAATAGTAGCTTTGATTTTGCCTTTTTCGACGTAGAGGAATTCTTGGGTGGTGTCGACTTTGTAGTGGATATGGGGGTTGTGAACGTGGTCGCGGATGTGGCGCCCTGGCGGGTGACCAATCATGCCGAGCTGGAGAGTATAGTCATCGGGAGTCATAAAATTGACCCCCTCGGGTCGATAGGAATGGCGGAAAACTAGAGCAAAGATCTGCCCATTTTTCTCGATGACTTCTTTTCCTTCTTCCATGGGTTTCATTTTACACTAGTCGTCCGCTATGACAGTAAATTCGTAACCAATCTAATCATGATTTCTTTGTCGCTCGGGTGACTCTGAGAAATGAGCAAGGCTAGGGCTACTATAGTGTTGTCGTTGATTGTACGTTCTCCTGATTCGCGGAAAAGTAACCCGTTTTGAGATAGATAGTGGATAAATAGCAGAGAGCCACTGCGCTTGTTGCCGTCGATTAACGGATGATCTTTGATAACAAAGTATAGCAGGTGAGTAGCTTTTTCTTCGACTGTCCGATATAGTTCTTTATTGTCATATGTTTGGTTGATCGCCCCAATAATCCTCTCTAGCCCATGATCATCTCGTTCCATCCCTACGAATTTGGCCGCGACCTTGTTAGATATTAATTCGTTTGTAAGTTGAGTTATTAACTCGACAGCTTCCTCATATGTGAGGAGATATTTAGGTTTAGTTTTGGCTTTAAGGTCAATCTGACCTTCGTCGTATTTGTGGAACAAAATCCAGGAGTGCGCGTAGTCGGTAATAACCTTGAGAATTCCACTGGCTTCGCCGCCAGTCAAAACTTTAGAATTGAGTGTTTGTCTGATTAAATTAACGGCACGCTCTAGTTCATCGATTCCTGTGTCGATTAGCCTGTGCTTGTTAATCGAATATCCTTTGATGATGTAATCACGAAGCACCTTGCTGGCCCAGATACGGAATTGAGTAGCTCTCTTGGAATTTACCCTATACCCTACAGAAATAATATAATCTAAGCCATACAACTTAATTGGTCTATCTGAATTAGTAAAGTGCATTTTTTGCACATTGCTTTTCTCATCAACCTCGCCTGATTTAGCAATATTTGAAATATGCTTTGTTATAACAGTGCGTTCAGTATCAAATAACTCACTCATCTGAGATTGAGTAAGCCAAACACTATCCTTCTCAATTGGCACCTCAATCTTTTTGCCTTTCGCAATTTCGTAAATAACTAGTGACTTGGACTGGGCAGTCATATATACCTCCTCTATACACTCTTAATAATATAAGTATTACCGAATACTACCCGAATGTCAATGCGGAAGATGGTTCTAAAGCTTGCGATATCTTGTGGTTGCGCCTTGGCCGATGCGCCTGATAAGCTTGAGATTGACTAATTTGGTAGTTGCCTGATTTATAGTTGGCCGGGGAACATTTATCTCTCTGAGATATTCCCATACCTTGGCCTGAGTGGGAGAAAGCATGGTAGCAACGATTCTAACTCAGTTATCTTGAGCCAGATATACTGCGGGATGTTTTTAAACCTTTGATTGAACTTATTATTCATATGTATAAGATTATATAAGATTATATAAGATTGTAGACTTACACACCAGTCAAACGATGGGAAAACCGTGAAAAGGTATCTTTTTTAGTATATTTTCACTGTTTTTATTGACAAAACCGTTAAAATCTCTATAATTATCTGCAGATGAGCAAAATATCGAACAAAATTAGTTTACTTAGACAAAGGTATTTTGAGGCGTCAGTGGGTAAAGATGCATTACTTCAACTCATCAGCGAGACGGAAGTGGCAGAACAGGTATACAACTCTAACGCCATCGAAAATAGCACTATTACTCTCGAAGAGACTGAGAAAATTCTTTTACAAATTGATCTTGATAGATTTATCACCGAACGAGAAATTTTTGAAACTAAAAACTTGGCTCGGGTCGTGACATATATTGATAAACGATCCAAAGAACAAGAACTTAGTTTGGAAGTAATGCTGACTCTTCATAAAATGTTAATCTCCAATATTCGTGATGATGTTGCTGGGAGATTTCGTAGCAATAATGAGCATGTTCG
>ORJL010232664.1_pt1 | contig 10326 bp, 12 predicted proteins | sample 1779941 | NCBI WGS metagenome assembly ORJL01 (sample SAMEA104232317, study PRJEB22302) | groundwater metagenome | biome: forest; feature: aquifer; material: groundwater | place: USA | collected 2011-08-07 | depth 5.8 m | reverse complement strand
TCTGCCCCAGGAGCTGTCGCCGTAAAGATTCGCATGACTCCAGTATAGTGTCACCAATCATTATGGACGAGCGCAGCTGGAAGGCGAAATGGGGAAACGGGGGAGGGAGGGGCAGCCTGTGCCAAATGTGGGATTGTTTGCTATTGCAGAAAGTGGTATACTGTGCTCAAGATAGGGACAGTAGAAGTGGGGAAAACCCACTTTTTTGTTGTCCTTGGATGTGAAGGGAGGACTTCAGGGTGAAAAGCGATTTCCTCCTGGCCATTACGCAGCTCTCTGCTGAGAAGAACCTGCCTCGGGCGGTGGTCTTCAAGGCAGTAGAGCAGGCGTTGGCGATGGCATTCAAGAAAGAAGCCTTCGCCGCAGACCAGAACGTGTCGGTGAAGATTGCTCCCGCCACCGGGGACTTCAAAGTGTATGTCCAGAAAAAGGTGGTGGACGAGGTCGCCGACCCATCGCGTGAGATATCCTTGTCCGATGCCCTGGCCATGGAGCCGAAGGCTGCTGTCGGCGCCTTGGTGGACGTCGAGGCCACTCCCAAGAGCGCCGGGCGCATCGCCGCCCAAACCGCAAAGCAGGTCGTCTTGCAGCGGCTGCGTGAGGCGGAGCGAGAGGTTGTCTACGAGGAGTATGTGGACAAGGCCGGGGAGATCCTCAGCGGGGTAGTCCAGAGGGTTGAGCCGCGACAGATAACCATCAACCTGGGCAAGGGAGAAGCGGTCCTGCCGATGTCAGAGCAGGTGCGGACGGAACGCTACCGCCTTGGCCAGCGAGTCAAGGTCTACGTCGTAGAGGTGGCCAAGGGCGTCAAGGGGCCGCAGGTCATCGTCTCCCGTTCTCACCGCGAGCTGCTCCGCAAACTTCTGGAACTGGAAGTCCCCGAAGTCCAAAGGGGAGTTGTGGAGATCAAGGACATAGCCCGGGAGCCCGGCTCCCGAAGCAAGGTGTCCGTGGTGGCCAAGCAGGAGAAAGTGGACGCTGTAGGCTCCTGCGTGGGGCTCCGGGGCATTCGGATCCAGAATGTGGTCAACGAGTTGGGCGGGGAGAAGGTGGACGTTGTCCAGTGGCACTCCGACCCGCGGGTCTACATAGCCAATGCGCTCAGTCCCGCTCCTGTGATCAGTGTGGACATTGACCCTGAGCAAAAGGTGGCCCAGGTGGTCGTGCCCGACCGACAGCTTTCCCTGGCCATCGGCAAGGAGGGGCAGAACGCCCGCCTGGCCGCCAAGCTCACCGGTTGGAAAGTGGACCTCAAGGGATCCTCCGTGGCCGAGGCAGAACGGGTGGTTCAACCCGTAGCGGTAGCCGCCGGTGCGACGGTCCCCGCGATCGCTCAAGCCACGCCTTCCGCAGTCGAAGCGCCGGTCCAGGTGGAAGCTCTTGTGCAAGTGCCTGTGGCCGCGGCCGCTGCGGCGACGGTGGCCCCGGCGCCTGTAATGGAGCCGCCGTCTCCTGCAGTAGAGGCCCCGGTGGAAGTGGCCACGCCTGTCGAGGAAGAGTTGGTCTTTATTCCTCAGGCCCCGGAGACTCCTCAGGCCCCCGGGGAGAGACCGCGCATCCGCTTTGCCGAGGAGTTGCTGGGCGCTCCAACCAGGGACTTGGAAGCCAAGGGCAAGGGCGTGAAAGCGACCAAGGCCGCCAAGGCGGGACCCAAGGAGGCCGAGCGACGGCGCGAATTGGCTGCGCCTGTCAGGAAGAAGCGGCCGCGGCTTGGCGACCTGCTGAACGAAGAGGACCTGGATTCCGATATCGAAGTGGAGCACAAGGCAACACCATAGGGAGAGCATGGCGAAGGGTGACCACGTTCCTCAACGGACCTGCATCGCCTGCCGCCGCCCGCAAGCCAAGGCTGACCTGATGCGTTTGGTACGGGCGCCCACGGGAGAGGTAGCGGTGGCCTGGACGGGCAAGCTGGCAGGTCGAGGCGCATACCTCTGTCCGTCGTGGAGCTGCTGGGAAGAGGCTTTCAAGAAAGGGCGAGTTGAGCATGCCCTACACACTAGCCTGTCGCCGGAGACCCGGCAACAGTTGTTGCGGCGGGGCAAAGAGTTGCTTGGGTTAGCCGCTGCGGAGGAGGCGCATCATGCCTAGGACTTTTTCTCGTCGGCCCGGGGCGAGGCCGGCGGCCAGGCGGGTGGCACCATCGCAAGCACCGGCGCCCTCTGTTGCGCCCGCGCCAGCTTCCGTCGCTGTGGTGGGAAAGGTGGCACTGCCAGGTGTTCTAACAGTGGCCGATCTCGCTGAGCGCATCGGTCGAAGCCCCATCGAGGTCATCAAGGGACTGATGAAGGAAGGGGTGATGGCCACTGTCAACCAGGTGGTGGAGTTCGAAGTGGCAGCGAAAGTGGCTGCCACGTTCGGTATGGAGGCCGAGCCCGAGGTCCGGGTGTCGCCTGCCGCGCCTTCAGCGTCGTCCGTGCGCAGGACAGGCTCCCATGTCAGGCCACCTGTGGTTACCATCATGGGGCACGTGGACCACGGAAAGACCAGTCTCCTAGACGCCATTCGCCGCTCCAATGTGGTGGCCACCGAGGCCGGCGCCATCACCCAGCACATCGGGGCCTACCAGGTGGACTTCAAAGGGCAGAAGATCACCTTCCTGGATACCCCGGGACACGAGGCCTTCACTGCCATGCGGGCCAGGGGCGCCCGCCTCACCGACATCGCCATCCTGGTTGTAGCTGCTGACGACGGCGTCATGCCTCAGACGGTGGAGGCGCTGGACCATGGTCGCGCTGCCGGTGTGCCCATTGTTGTGGCCCTGAATAAGGTGGATAAGCCCGAGGCCAACCCGGACCGGGTGAAGACGCAACTTGGGGAACACGGCCTGCTCTTGGAGGAATGGGGAGGCGATGTCATCTGCGTCCCGGTATCGGCCAAGCAGCGCATAGGGCTGGACGACTTGCTGGAGAATATCCTGGCTGTTGCCGAGTTGGCCGAGCTCAAGGCCAATCCCAATCAGGTGGCGCGGGGTGCCGTGGTAGAAGCCAAGCTCGACCCCACTCGGGGGCCTGTCGCTACCCTACTGGTGCAGGATGGTGGCCTCAAGATCGGCGATATGCTCGTGGCCGGTGATGCCTGGGGCAAGGTCAAGGCTATGTTCGACGACAAGGGCCAGAGGTTGAAGCGGGCTGGCCCGTCTACTCCCGTCGAGGTCCTGGGCCTGAACCCGGTCCCGCAGGCCGGAGACACCTTCGAAGTCGTGCCCGACGAGCGGGCCGCCAGGCAACTCATGGACAGCAGGCGTGAGGCGGCCGCGGCTACTCCCGGCCATCGCGTGTCTTTGCGGGACATATACGCCCGGGCTTCTCATGGCGAGCTCCATGAGTTGAACATCATACTGAAGACCGATGTACAGGGCTCTATCGAGCCCATCCGGGCATCCCTGGAGCGCCTGGCCACGGATAAGCTACAGGTCCGGCTCATCCACGCAGCTACGGGAAGCATCACCGAGAGTGACATCCTTCTGGCGGTCGCCTCCAAGGGCATCATCTTTGGTTTCAATAGCCGGCCGGAGCCGGGCGCACGGCGCCTGGCCGAAGCCGAGGGCGTTGACATCCGTACCTATGACATCATCCATGGCCTGGTAGATGACGTGAACAAAGCCCTGCAGGGTTTGCTGGAGCCGGTATCCGTTGAGGTGACCCTGGGCCATGCCGAGGTCAGGGCCGTCTTTCCCTTCGGCCGTTTGGGCAAGGTGGCCGGCGTTTCCGTCGCCGACGGGAGACTCCAGCGCGGAGCCAAGGTCCGGGTACTTCGGCAGGGGCGGCCTGTATGGGAGGGCCCCGTCGGCAGCCTCAAGAGGGTCAAGGAAGACGTGCGCGAGGTGACCGCCGGCTTCGAGTGCGGAGTGGGCCTGGACGGCTTCAACGACTTCGCGGTGGGCGACGTCCTGGAAGCCTTTACGGTGGAGAAGCGGTGACCTCGCCCCAGGGGGTGAGCACGATATGGAACGTCGACGACTTCGCCTCAGCCACCTGTTGCGGTCTGAGCTCAGCCTTCTCCTCCAACGCAAGGTAAAGGACCCACGGCTGGCGGGCCTGATCTCCGTGACCGACGTTGAGCTGACACCCGACCTTCGCGAGGCCAAGGTGTTTATCAGCGTGCTGGGCAGCGAGGAGGAGGGGGAGAAGGTGATGCAGGGCCTCCAGGGTGCCCGAGGGTTCTTCCACCGCGAGCTGGGCAGCCGGCTGGACCTTCGCCACGTGCCATCTCTCACGTTCTACGCCGACCATTCGTTGGAGCGCGGCGCCCACCTACTTCAGCTTATGGACCAACTGGCCACGCCGCCCGACGAGTCCACGGAACAGGGTGAACATCCACGGCATCCTGAATCTGGATAAGCCGGAAGGGCCTACCTCCTTCCAGATAGTGGCCCGGGTCCGCCGCGCCACTGGCGTTCAACGGGTGGGGCACGGTGGCACGCTAGACCCTCTGGCTAGTGGAGTACTGCCGGTCTTCCTGGGTCAGGCCACCCGTTTGGTCGAGTTCCTGGGCCGGTCCCCCAAGGTCTACCGGGCCCGGGTGAGGTTTGGGACGGCCACAGACACCTACGATGCCGCCGGGACGACGACCTTCGTCGGCGATCCCTCGGGCGTATCGCCAGAGCAAGTGCAAGCTGCTCTGGTTGTCTTCCGCGGACCGATCCTGCAGCGGCCGCCCCCGTACAGCGCCCTCAAGGTTGGCGGGCGCCGTCTCTACTCCCTGGCCAGGGCGGGAGAGCCAATGGAGGTGCCCGCGCGACCAGTGGAGGTCTTCCGGTTGGAGATGTTGGGCTGGGAACCTCCTGTTGCCATCCTGGAGGTCGAATGCGGCAAAGGCACTTACATTCGCAGCTTGGCCCATGACCTTGGGCAACAACTGCTGTGCGGAGCTCACCTGGAAGCCCTGGAGCGCACCCGGGTCGGGCCTTTCACCCTGGAAGAAGCCACGTCACTGTCAGAGATGGAGCATGCTTTCCAAGCCGGGGCGTGGGCCGGGCTAGTGCACCCAATGGACAGGGTGGTGGACTGGATGAGGCCGGTGTGGGTGACGCCGGACGCGGCTCAACAACTGGGCTGCGGTCAGGACGTGTCGTTGCCTCCCGGCGATGAGGCGCAACGGGATGGAGAATGGCGCCGGGCTTATTTGGAATCTGGTGAATTGGCGGCTTTGCTCCAATTTCGGGCAGATACGGGGCTGTGGCACCCAGTGAAGGTGTTTATCCCTTCCAATTAGCTTCTATCTGCTTTGCAAGCTTCAAATCGCCCTGGGGAATCTGTTGACATCCAGGCTCACAATAGAAGTAGCTTGAATGTGAAGGGGGGTGAGTACAGATGGCGCAGGCTTATTGCTTCAAGTGCCGGGCCAAGAGGGAGATCAAGAACGCCAAGGCGGTGACCCTCAAGAACGGCAAGGCCGCTACCCAGGGCGTTTGCCCGGTCTGTGGCACGAAGGTGTTCCGCATCGGCAAGGCTTAGTTCTGGTCCTAGTCCTTTCCGGCAAGGTCTCGGCCAGCGCTGGAGAAGTGCAATGGTGAGCCTACCGCTGCAGCTTCTCCAGTAGCTGGCGAGGATGGATATGGAGGACGGACCCCAGTTGGTCGTCATCGAGGCCGGCTCCACGGGCAATGGCCTGGGCCAGCGGCCATGATAGCAAGTCTCCGCCTCCATGGCTATCGGAGTTGAGGAGAAGTTTGGCACCGGCCTGAGATGCCCGCCTGGCCACGAGGCCGTTAGTCAGGCTGTGGCCGCGGCGTGCGCTTATCTCCAGAAAGATGTCCTGGCGCGCGGCCAGTTCAGCCTCTTCCGATGTGAGGAGGCCGGGGTGAGCCAGAATGTCCACGTCGGGGCTTTGCAAGGCCGCCATGTTGGTGCCGGGCTCCACCGGCTCGACCACCGACTCCCCGTGGACCACTACAATGCGGGCGCCCAGGTCCTTGGCCTGTCGGGCCAAGTGTGCGATGGCCTTCGCCGGCGCGTGCGTCAACTCGATGCCCGGGATGGCTACGATGTCCCAGTATTGTTCCGCCAGGACACAGTCTTTGGCGGTTTCTGTTATTATTCGCGCCATTTCGCCCAGACCACAGTGGTCGGTGATGGCGATGGCGCGGTAGCCCTTGGTGGCGGCCCTCCTGATCAGCTCGATAGGCGACAGGTCCCCGTCGCTGAGGGAGCTATGGCAGTGGAAGTCGTAGATCTCATTCATGAGCGCAAACCTGCTTTGGGCGAGAGTTGATTACGCATCCGAGGTTGAAAACAGCCACGCGGTTGTATTAGCATAGCACAGGGGTGTGGGTGGGGCAAGAAGGGGAAAGTGGCGGACCGAAGAGGAGCGTGCTGTGGGTGACATAAGCGTTGCCACCATGAGCGTGGGAAACCGCGCCCTGCCCTTTCCCCAAGGCATGGACTACTGTCGCGATGCCGAGAACGATGACGTTGCTCCTCACAGGATGCCCGTCAACCTGGTCGGCTATCACCGCACGGCTATTCGAAGTCGCTCTTGCAAGCTGTCCGCGGACTGCGGACCTTCTGCCCGTCCCATTGCGTCGTCGTCCTACCTCATGAAGTCTCCTGCTCAACGGTTCACCAGCGTGCAGGCGCATGAGCAGACGGAAGCGTTCCCAGTCGGCGAAGAAGCCTGACGCCCGCTGGCGGGGTGGGATGATGAGGACGTATCTGTTCCTGAAGTTCCTCTGGCGGGTGCTAGGGCTGGCCCCGACGCGCGTCGGGTATCCCGCTGCCCACTTCGTCGGCGACATCGCCTTCCTCTTCAGCCGCCGCAGCAAGGGGGTCGTGCTGGACAACCTGCGCCGGGTGTTGGGGACCGATGACCAAAGGAAGCTGAGGCCGGTGGCCCGCGAGGTGTTCCGCAATCTGGCGCGGAGCTACTTCGACGTCATGCGGTTGCCGCATGTCTCCCCGGCGGAAGTGGAGCGAGGCCTGACGATTCACGGTTGGGACCTTTTTCAAGAAGCCTTCGCCTGGGGGAAAGGGGTAATACTCGCCACGGCGCACTTGGGCAACTTCGACCTCGCGGCGCAGCTCTGGGCCTTCCGGGGATACAAGGTGACAGTGTTGGTGGAGCCTTTGCTTCATGACCCGCGGGGGCGACTGATGACCCATTTGCGGGAGTGCCATGGGCTGTCTTTCGTGCCGTTGGGGACTCCGGCTCTGAAGCGCGTAGTACGGGAACTGCGCTCCGGAGGAGTGGTCATAGTGGCCTGCGACCGTGACATAGGAGGGAAGGGGGTGAGGGTGAAGTTCCTGGGGGAAGAGACTAACCTGCCTTCCGGAGCGGTGGAGTTGGCCCTCATCACGGGGGCCGCCATCATACCGGTTTTCAGCGTTCGCGACGGCGGGCGGCACTTCTCGCTGTTCTTTGAGCCTCCAGTGCCCATGTCCGGCGGGGAGCGGAATGGGCGCCAGACCGCGGAGAACCTCGAGAAGCTTCTTTCGGTCGTGGGCGAATACGTCCGCCGCTATCCCGAGCAGTGGGTCCTCACGGAGCCGGTCTGGTCCCGAAGCGGATGAGGGAGGGCGATGGGACGGGCTGACATACACATCCACTCCGGACTTGTGGGCGGCCCGGCCGGCCTCCAGCAACTCCTGCAATTCGTAGAGCAAGGGACCGACCTGGACGTCATCGCTCTCACCGGCTCTGACGACATCGCTCCCGGCCAGCAGGCGAGGGAAGCGGCGAAGAGCGGGTCCTTTCGCTTCGAGGTTGTGGTGGGCATGGAGGTGACCACCCAGGACGGCTACTTGCTGGCCCTTTTCATTGAGCGGCCCGTTGCGCCCGGTCTGACTATGGCCCGCGCCGCAGAACTGGTGCACTCCCAGGGCGGCCTGTGCATCGTGTCTCACCCCATGAGCTGGCTGGATGGGAGCATCGGACAGGGTAATCTGGACCGCCTCATGGCGAGGCGCAATGGCTCCACTCCCGACGGGTTGGAGTTGATAAGCGCCAAGCTCGTCAGCCGCGGCTATACTTTGCGGGCACGCCATCTCAATGAGAAGCGCTACAAGGTGGCAGAGGTAGGTTCCAGCGGCGCAACGAAACTGGAGGACATCGGACGAGCGTACACGGTGTTCCCGGGGCGCACCTCCGAAGACTTGAGGCGCGCCCTCCTGGAGAGGAGCTCACGGGCGGAGCGGGCGAGGAATCTGAGGCCAGGCATGGTCCTGGGCCCTGTTCGGCGGTTGGGCGACCGCTTGAGCAGGCTATGGAGAGGAGTACCACGATGAGGATCGCTCTGGTCTCCCCCTACGACTTCGCTTACCCGGGCGGGGTGAACAACCACGTCGCCCATCTCGCGGGGAACTTCACCCAGATGGGACACGATGTGACCATCCTGGCCCCATCATCCAAGAGGGCTGACCAGTTGGACGTCCCCGAATTGGAAGTGGTAGGGAAGCGACCGGTCCCTGTGCCCTCTGGAGGGTCCTCAGCCCGGGTCACCCTGTCTCCCTTGCTGTCGGGCCATGTCAAGAGGATCCTCAACGAGAAGCAGTTCGACGTAGTGCATCTCCACGAACCCCTCCTCCCTGCGCTGCCGCTGACGGTGTTGCGCCACTCCACGGCGACCAATATCGGCACCTTCCACGCCTATCACGAGTCCTCCATAGCCTACCACTACTCACGACGCATACTCATGCACTACTTCCGCAAGTTACATGGCAAGATCGCCGTCTCTCCACCTGCCATGGAGTTCAACCGGCGATACTTTCCCGGCTATTACAATATCATACCCAACGGCGTGGACCTGGAGCACTTCTCCCCGGCCCAACCTCCTCTGGCGGAGTACATGGACGGGAAGCTAAATATTCTGTTCGTGGGGCGGCTGGAGAAAAGGAAAGGCCTGCAGCACCTGCTGGGGGCTTTCCGAAGGGTCAAGGCGAAGCTGCCGGATACCAGGCTGATGGTGGTCGGGCCCAAGGGACGGTCCGGCTGGGAGTACGAGGGCCTGGTTGACTCGTACGACCTCAAGGACGTGGTCTTCTTGGGTGGTGTACCCTACAGCGTCCTGCCACGCTATTACACCACAGCGCACGTCTTTTGCGCGCCGAATACGGGCCAGGAAAGCCAGGGCCTTATCCTATTGGAAGCCCTGGCATCCGGCCGCCCGATCGTGGCCTCCAACATACCGGGGTTTGCCTACGTGATGGCGCACGGAGAGGAGGGCCTGATGACGCCGCCGGGGGACGAGGACGCCCTGGCTGAAGCCCTGGCTACTCTTCTGCAAGATGAGGGCCTGCGGCAGAGGATGGGCGCCAGGGGCTGGCTCCGCGCACAAGATTTCTGCTGGTCCAAAGTCTCTCGCCGCATCCTCGACTATTATTCGCGCCTGCTGCAGGAGCGGGCTGGGGCCGGGACGCGCCCGTGACTTGTCCGGAGAAGGCCGCTCACCCTTCGAGAGCCTCAGGGCGAGCGGTGCTCCTGTCCGCTCGTGGTGAGGCTCTCGAACCACGGCGGACAGGTGATTGCCACGCTGTGTGGCGACGCTGGCAAGTGACATGATAGACTCGCGCGCCGCCTCAGGCCGGGAGGCCTGACTTGCAGGCAGTGCAGAACGCGGGCCGTCGTCTGTCCCGGCCCATCGGGGCAGTCTTGGCCCGGGCCGGCGTCAGCCCGGACCTCCTCACCGCCCTGGGACTCGTGGGCAACGGCGTTGCCGGCGCCCTTCTGGGCTGGGGGTACCTCTTCTGGGGCGGCTGCGTGGTCCTGGTGGCGTCGGCCCTGGACATGCTGGATGGGGCGGTAGCCAGGGCCGGAGGCAGTGCCACCCGCCGCGGCGCCTTCCTGGACTCTGTGTTCGACCGCATGTCCGAGGTGGCAGCTTTCGCCGGCCTACTGGCCTATTCTCTAGTCCGAGGCAAGACTCAAGAGGTGGCGCTCATCTTCGCTGCGGCCGTCGGCTCCATCCTGGTGAGCTACATGAGGGCCAGGGCAGAGGGCCTGGGGATCCAGTGCAAGGATGGGGTGGCACCCCGAGAGGTGCGCGTGGTCATCCTGGCGGTGGGCTTACTGGCAGGGCAGCTGAAGGTTGCCTTGTGGGTGCTGGCCATTGTTTCCAATCTGACCGCTCTTCACCGTCTGGTGGTGGTGGCGCGCCGGGCCGGCGCCGTCAAGCCGTAGAGTTGGGCCTGACCAGCCGTACAACGCCCCGTTTGCCCAGCTCGACCAACTCTCCGGGACTCAGCATCTTCTCTGCCAGGGGGAGCACCATCTGCTCCTCCTTCTGGATGTGGCTGCGCAACAGCCAGACGATGTGGCGGGGGGTGGTCGCCCGCCCCCGGGGCGCTTGCGCCCCCCCCTCCGGAGGTTCCCCCCCCCCCCCGACACGGA
>ORJL011673994.1_pt1 | contig 10327 bp, 7 predicted proteins | sample 1779941 | NCBI WGS metagenome assembly ORJL01 (sample SAMEA104232317, study PRJEB22302) | groundwater metagenome | biome: forest; feature: aquifer; material: groundwater | place: USA | collected 2011-08-07 | depth 5.8 m | reverse complement strand
TGGTTCAGGCTATCCTAGAGGTCTTAAAGAAGGTGAAATTCATCCTCTTGCTGAGATTGTAGGCTTAGTAGATTTATACGATAGGCTTATTTCTGATCATAGTGGAATAAAGCGAGTAATGCCCCATATAGCTTGTGAAATTCTAATGGGTCATGCCGGTAGATCTTTTCCTTTGGAGCTTGTTCGAATGTTTCTTAAGAATATTGCTGCCTATCCAACTGGGGCGATGGTGAAACTAAATAACGGAGAAGTTGGCGTGGTTGTTGATCAGAATCTTAGTATGCCGTCACGACCGATTATTCGGGTTTTTGGAGAAGAGTTTGGTGAAAGTGAAAGTAAAGCTAAAGAATATAATATGGTTGATAAAAGAACACTATTTATTGATGAAGTACTGAACTAGTTTGAGGGTGTTGATATCTGGGGGTAAAATGGGTATGTCATACCAGAAAAGCGTTAATGCTATTCAACTTTCTAAAAGAGTATCCCAAAATCGAAGTTTCGCTTCGCGAATTTTCATTATACTTGAGAAGATGTTTCCAGATGCCCATTGTGAATTAGAATACAATTCTGCGCTGGATTTATTAGTGGCAACCATTCTTTCGGCACAATGTACAGATGATCGGGTGAATAAGGTCACTCGGTCTTTATTTAGTGATTTAATAACTCCGCTTGATTATCTACGCCTTAGCCAACCTGAATTAGAAGAACGTATTAAATCAGTGGGGCTTTATCATAATAAGGCTAAAAACATCCTTGCGCTCTGCCAGGTGTTAATCCAGGAGTACAACGGAAATGTTCCGGAGAATTTCACAAGTTTAATAAAACTTCCAGGTGTAGGACGTAAGACGGCCAATGTAGTTTTGAGTAATGCATTTGGTATTCCTGCAATAGCTGTTGATACTCATGTTTTTAGAGTTGCTAATCGATTAGGTTTAGTTATTGGTAAAACGCCGGATAGTGTAGAAAAACAACTTATGGAGATATTTCCTCCAGATCAATGGTCAAAACTTCACCATTATTTAATTTTCCTAGGGAGGCGAGTTTGTGTTGCTCGTAAACCCCATTGCTCAGAGTGCCAACTAAGCGCAGTATGTGCGCAATGCACTTTAATCAATTCATAATTAAGAACCGGAATTTACAATTAATTGTGCATTATGAATTATGAATTATGCATTAGACAAGCGGGGGATTTAGATGATTAGAATTGGGCATAACCCCAATACAAATATGTTACCCATGTTTTATTTTTTACCACAAACTAATACTTTCATAGAAAGAGTAACGGCTGAACCTACTGCGCACAATGCTATGCTGGCTGATGGAAGAATCGCAATGGCCCCGATAAGTGCTTTCTCTTATGGGGAGCATTGGCAGGATTATTTTCTTTTACCTGATCTTTCTGTGTCTGCAAAGGGGCGAGTCGGTTCAATTTTGCTATTTTCTAAAGTTCCGCTGGCTGATCTTCAGGATAAGATTGTGGCTTTAACTGATCTTTCCGCAACGTCCGTTAATCTGGCTAAAATTTTGTTTCACCAATACTATCAAGTATTTCCGAACTATTTAACCATGACCTCAGACTTGTCAGAGATGTTTGTAAAAGCTGATGCAGCGCTTTTAATTGGTGATCCAGCAATCCGTGCAGCTGCTGAGCAACCAGATTGTCTAATCTATGATCTAGGTGAAGAGTGGTTTAAGTGTACAGGATGTACTATGACCTATGCACTTTGGGCTTTCCCTAAAAGACTAAGCATTGAACGACCTCATGAAGTTAAGGCAGTTTACAATTTATTAGTTGAGTCAAAAGAGCAGGCCTTAAACCAAATCGAAGAAATTATTAAAACTTGTGTAGATATGGTTGGTGGGAGTACGTCTTATTGGCAGGACTATTTTGGACGTTTTCATTATGGGCTTAATCAAGAATATATCAAGGGGTTACAAAGGTATTTTAATTTATGTTGTGAACATGGATTTCTATCGAGTAATCCGATGATGAGTTTTTGGCCTTAGGAGAAGGTTTGCATGGGATATTGGGTTTATCTTGCTCGCTGTGGAGATTCCACAATTTATACAGGGGCGACAACTGACTTAATACGTAGAATTCAGGAACATAATGAAAAAACTAATAAAGGAACCAGGTATACAGCCTCACATAAACCAGTAGCGTTAGTACAGGCATGGGAAGTCTTAACATGGTCAGACGCTTTGCGTTTGGAAATAGCAATCAAGAAGTGTAACAGGGCTAAAAAAGAAAGACTCATACAAAATGCTCAAGAAATATATTTTTTAGTCAAATTAAGAAAGCTTAATTTTGAGATTAAATCTATAGCCCATTTGCCCGGCAATGGAGATAATTGTTAAAAATGATAAACCCCAGTTTTTCTGGAGTTATCTAGGCATATCAGAAAATATAAGTTTGTGGGTGCATAAGTTATCAGTGCAACTAAAGCTTGCGCCAAAGGCTTGGCGCAAGCTAAGTTTTTCTTTAAGATATTAATTAGTTTAGCCAATCTAAGAAAACCTAGAAGTTATATATTATATATACCTTCACCGATAAATTCTCGCAAAATAGAATTAAATGGTATCTTTGTTGTATCTAGGGGGTTAAAGAAAGAAAGCAAGCGGAGTAAAAGAGTCACACCTTCGTAATGGGGACTATTCTGGGGAATGGCATCTAATAAAGGTTCGGCATAAGGTCGGAGGGCATTTAGCTCGTATAATAGGCTGGAGTTAAACATAACATTAGCTTCTTCTTGATAGGGGAAAATGTTAGTATTTTCTCCACGGCGAACGCTACTCCATTGGGCTAGAGTACGTTCGGGATCAATTCCCCGAGTTCTGACATCACGAACTAGACGGCGTATTAAACGTACTTCAGTAGTTGGTACTCTATTATAAGAATCAATGTTAGATTGGAAAAGAGCGCTAATATAAATTTTGAAAAGTTGGTTTCGGTTTAACGAAGGAAGTAAACGGGGATTTAGACCATGAATTCCTTCGATGATCAAGATTTCATTAGGATTGAGGTACATAGGGCTTCCTTGCGGGCGTCGGTTTCCAGAAACAAAATCAAAAATCGGTGTTTCGATCATTCCACCTTTGATGAGAGTATTAAGATGGGCATCCAAGAGTGGCAAGTCTAATGCTTCTAAAGCTTCAAAGTCGTACTGCCCGTTAGCATCACGAGGTGTATTTTCCCGTGAAAGGAAATAGTTGTCTAAGGAGAGTGAAACAGGACGTAAACCATTAACCCGTAATTGTGTTGACAATCGTTGAGCAAAGGTCGTTTTTCCGGAAGAGGATGGTCCGGAAATAAGAATAACTCGTACATGCTTTCGTTGTTCTAAAATCCGATCCGCGATTAAAGATATCTTTTTTTCATGCAGAGCTTCGGCTAAGCTTATTAGTTCATTTGAACGGTTGGCGTGGATAACCGAATTGACATCTCCTACTTTAGCCAGATGAAGATTCTCTACCCAACGTTGGGATTCGGAAAAAGTAGCGGAAAGCTTTTCGGGTGGAATATAAAGAGAGCAAGAATCAGGCTGGTCATTTGCTGTGTAGAGTAAAATGAAACCCGGCGGATAATCAACAAGCCGACAATGTTGAACAGAGCCCGAACGATTAAGCACAGGGAAGAGGAATTTGATTTCTTCATCATTGAGGTGACAGTAAAAAAATCCGTCTTCTTTCGACTGACAGGAAATTGACACATCCGCTTTAACCCATTCATTAAGTCGTTCTTCAATTTTCCGAACCTCTCGCGAAGAAAGTAAGGAGTTTTCTAATTCGCAATATATACCATCTAAAATGGAGTGCATGATTTTTAGACGTTCGTTGGGGAATAATTCTTTAACGGATAAAATCAAACCCAGAATCAAGCTTTGGCGGTTTCGACGGTATGACGTTTCTGTCATAATAAGTTCACCTTGCTTTCATTAGCCTATAGGACAAAATATTCAACAAAAGGGAAACTGTTTCCTGCATAAGTAGTTAGACTTTGATACAAAATGACAAAGTAAAAATTTATACTTTCTGATATGCCAAAGGAAAATTGTTAATGGTTGCCGAATACTAGTTTAATTAAATTAGGGAGGGACAAAATTGTACGATAGTACACGGGGAAATCTACAAAATCAATCTGCAGCTCAAGCCATTGCTTGGGGGATGGTACCGGGTGGTGGTCTGTTTGTTCCCAATACTATTCCTAACATACCCTGGCAGCAAGTTGAAGGGCTTGGTTATTCTGAGTTGGCAGTAAAAATCATGTCTCCTTACCTTTCGGGGTTTACGGAGGAGGTTATTAAACGAGCAGGAGCTATCTATTCGCCGGAAGTATTTAATGGAGTTAATCCTGCACCCTTAGTCGACATGGGTGAATTTGGTGTTTTGGAATTGTGGCACGGTCCAACCGCTGCCTTTAAAGATATGGCTCTTCAGGTTTTGCCTTATCTGCTAGGAGCTAGTCTAAAAAACCTTGAAAATAACTCTGAAGTTTTAATACTGGTAGCAACTTCAGGAGATACTGGCAAAGCTGCCTTAGAAGGTTTCAAAAACGTAACGGGGATGAATATCATTGTTTTTTATCCTGATGGTGGGGTAAGTACCGTTCAAGAGCGCCAAATGACAACTACTGATGGAAATAATACTCATGTCGTTGCGGTGAAAGGAAACTTTGATGATTGTCAAACTGCTGTTAAAGAGATATTTGCCTCAGATTTACTTAAGGAACAATTAGCTAAACAACAAATGATTTTCTCCTCCGCTAATTCTATTAATTGGGGTAGGTTGTTACCTCAAATTGTTTATTATTATTGGACATACTTACAAGCCGTACAACAAGAGAAGATTAAACCTGGGGCTAATTTAAATATTGTAGTACCTACAGGAAACTTTGGCAACCTTCTGGCAGCTTATTATGCCCAAAAGATGGGTCTGCCAATAAATCGTTTGATTTGTGCTTCTAATAAAAATAATGTTTTGACGGATTTCTTTAAGAAGGGGGTCTATCAAAGTAACCGTCCATTTTATTTAACAATGGCTCCTTCAATGGATATTTTGATCTCAAGTAATTTTGAACGTTTTCTCTATGAAATGAGTGGTCGTGATTCTAATAAGATTAAGTCTTGGTATCAAGATCTTAATCAATCCGGAAGCTTTCAAGTTGATGAAAAAACTTTGGAACGAAGTCAAGCAAAGATCTACGCTGGTTGGGCGGATGAAGATCAAGTTTTAGATACTATATACAGGGGATATCACCAATTTGGTTATGTTTTTGATCCGCATACAGCAGTAGCAATGAAAGTTTACGAGGATTACGTTCAAGCCACTGGAGATAATACTTATAGTGTAATTGTGTCGACTGCTAGCCCTTTTAAATTTGCTGCCAGTGTATTACAAGCAATTTCTGAACAGGCAAATATCCCTGATGAATGGGAAGCTCTAGAAAGTTTAAGTCGGAAAACAGGTTGGGAGGTACCAAAAGGTTTAAAAAATCTTCGAACAAGATCTGAGAATAAAGTTTTAAAATGTCACCCTCAAGGAATCAAAGAAATAATTAGACAAGTTTTAATTTATAAGGCTATACCTGTAGATAATATAACTTTATGAATGGTGGAAACATAGCGGATTTTACTAGGGTTAGCTTGTAATAATAGTTAAAATCGGGTAGAATAATTTTGGAAGGTTGGGGAACCTTCCTGGGAGATTGGTGGACGAGGTGGCAGAAACAGGCAGTGGAACGTACGCTGCCTGTTTCACTTTTATCAAAGAATGTTTTTATTCATTTAGATTAGCCACTAATCCTCAATATTTTGCCATTAGAAAGAAATGACAGTTAATTGAGAGAATCGTTACTAAATATTAATATTTTTTGTGGTATTATTTAATATAGAATTCCAGAATTATTCCCAGAGAAAAAACTATTTTGCTCCATACGTATGGTGAGTTAGAAAACCTCGCCAGGCAAAGGAGGTTAATCATGGCAGAAAAATCTTCTGATCATGCAGTTCAAACTATAGAACGTGCACTTTGTATTTTGGAAACTCTCGGACAGTATCCGCAAGGAATAGGAGTAACTGAACTCGGACTAAATATTGGATTACATAAAAGTACAGTTCATAGATTGCTCGGTTCATTAATGATCTTTGGATATGTTGATCAGGATAAGGATACTGAACGTTATCGTCTTGGAATGAAAATTTTAGCGTTAGGGTTAGGTGTTTTGCAAAGTTTAGATTTCCGTAAAGAAGCATTGCCATTTATGAGAGAGCTTGTAGAAATCTCACGTGAAACTGTGCAACTAGCAGTTTTAGATTACAACCAAGTAGTGGTAGTGGAAAGAGACCATTCACCGGAAACAATCACAGTAAACCTAGGTCTAAGAGCAGATGTTCATTGTACTGCTGAGGGAAAAGTTCTATTGGCTAATTTACCTACTGATAAAATTGAGCTTATTCTTAAAAAAAGTCAGATGCGTCAATATACAATGAATACAATAACAGATATTTCAAATATTTTAGTCCACTTGGAAAAAGTCCGAAGTCAAGGTTATGCTATTAATGCAGAAGAGCTAGTTGAAGGATTACGATCTGTAGCTACTCCAGTTTTTGATCACACAGGTTCTGTTATAGCTGCTTTAAGTATCTCGGGTCCAACTTCACGTTTAACTCTTGAACGTATTGGTCGATTAGTTACTGTATTAAAAGAGGCGAGTGATTCAATTTCCACTCGTTTAGGTTACCATCCGAATAGTATCTAGACTTAATTACATAATTGCATATTAAATATGGGTGAAGGGAAGCTGTTCCAATGAGTTTTAAAGGACCAGAAGGGCACTCTCTTAATAATAACCTTACTAATTATGAACAGGCTTATGAGACCTTTAGCTGGGATAAAGTTGAACAAGATTTAGGTCTAACACTGAATAAAAAATGGAATATAGCCTCTGAAGCTATCGATCGGCATGCAAAGGGTCAGTTAAAAGATAAAAAAGCATTCATTTTTAGTAATTCTAAAGATGAATCTAGCCTTAGTTATTGGCAACTATATTTATTGACAAATAAATTTGCTAATGTTTTAAATAGCCTAGATTTGAAAAGTAAGGAACGTATTGTTATTTATATGCCATTTTTACCCGAATTTTATATATCAATTCTAGGTGCAATCAAAATGGGGGCTATAGTAGTACCTTTATCAACTTCTTTTATGTCTGATGCAATGACGGAAATTTTACAGGATTGTGAAGGGGCGTTATTAGTAACAACTGAGAGCCTTTTAAAAAGGATAAGTTATCTTAGCATCTCATCCCTGCGACGAATAATAGTAGTTAGAGAGGAAAAGTTATCTAAAGAGAAAGAATTTGATAATACAAATGAAATGCTATCTTATTTCGATCAGTTAATGGATCAGGTTGCAGACACTTTTAAAGTCTTAGAGATGAAAAAAGAAGATCCAATGATGTTACTTTATACATCAGGTTCTACAGGGAAAACTAAAGGAGTTATACATGTTCATGGTGGTATAACACATTACTATCAAACAGGCAAATGGGTCTTAGATTTACACGAAAAAGATATTTATTGGTGTACCTCAGTCCCAGGTTGGGTTACCGGAATTTCATACGGAATATGGGCACCTTTGCTTTTGGGTGTTACCAGTATAGTTTATAATGGTGAATTCAAGGCAGAGAAATGGTATGAAATTTTAGCAAAATATAAAGTAAATGTGTGGTATACAACTCCGACAGCCTTAAGACAATTAATGAATTACGGTCAATCCAATCCTTCTCAACGTTATGCTTTAGGAGCACTAAGACACATATTATCTGTTGGGGAACCACTTAATCCTGTGGTAATTCGTTGGAGTGACAAAGCCTTTGGTCAAAAGGTCTACGATACTTGGTGGATGACTGAAACTGGTGGCCAACTTATATGTAATTTCCGTTGTCTGGTTATCAAACCAGGCTCGATGGGACGAGCCATCCCCGGAATATATGCTGCAATAATCAGTGAATCTGGTCAAGAACTTCCTCCATTAGAAGTAGGTCAACTTGCCATTAAAGTTGGGTGGCCCGCTATGATGAGTGGTATATGGAAAGACCAAGATAAATTTAACGAATATTTTCGTATTCCTCCCTGGTATTTAACTGGGGATCTTGCTTATCGAGATAGTGATGGATATTTTTGGTTTCAGGGTCGGGTGGATGATGTTATAAAAAAAGCCGGTGAGCGTATTGGACCTTTTGAAGTAGAAAATAAGCTGATTGAGCATCATGCTGTACTTGAAGCAGGTGTTATCGGTAAACCTAATCCTCTTTGGGGTGAGGTTATTAAAGCCTTTATTGTCCTAAGACCAGGATACCAATTATCAGATGAATTAAAGACTGAGTTACAAGAATTTATAAGAGATCGCTTAGGACCTCATTTAGTTCCTAGTGAAATAGAAGCATGTTTAGCTTTGCCGCGTACTGGAAACAGGAAGGTACTGCGGAGAGTTCTTAAATCCATGGAATTAGGGTTACCGTATAACGACAGTTCTTCAACTGGAGATTTTTAATTTTGAGACTTTACGATTAGAAGCTTAAAATAAATATAGCCACCTCCTTTTGAATATAAAAAAGGAGATGGCTTTTTCGATGACTCAACCATTCAAACTCAAATATCGACATCTTGACACACGAGATAAACTCTTCGGTAGAAAATCTTAATATTCCTGCTATTCTGCCTTATAATAATATAAAACTTTGTTTTACTATATGAAACACAACTAAACATTGGTTCTATGACTTTTTCTTTCTTTAGGAACTGGAATTATATGAGTAAAAAATGGAGGGGTAACAGATGAAAGAAGAACAACTTGAAGCATTACTACAGGAGAATCGACATTTTAAACCAAGTGAGGAGTTTCGGATTAAAGCAAATATATCAACTCCAGATGTCTATAATAAGGCCACAGAAGATAGGATAGAATTTTGGGCAAAACAAGCCGAACGCTTGACGTGGTCTAAACCTTGGAATGAAGTTTTGGATTGGAAATCACCTTTTGCCCAATGGTTTGTGGGTGGTCAACTAAACGCAGCTTATAACTGTGTTGACCGACATATTACGAGTTGGCGACGTAATAAAGCTGCCATCATTTTTGAGGGTGAAAATGGGGATAGCCGGACCCTAACCTATTATGATCTTTATCGAGAAGTATCTCAGTTTGCCAATGTTTTAAAATCTATGGGGATAAAAAAAGGTGATCGGGTAACCATTTATCTACCGATGATTCCTGAGGCAGCCATTGCCATGTTGGCTTGTGCTCGAATTGGGGCTCCTCATAGTGTAATTTTTGGTGGTTTTAGTGCAGAATCTTTAAGAGACAGAATAAACGATGCCCAAGCCAAGGTCTTAATTACCTCTGATGGTAGTTTCCGTAGGGGAAATGTTTTTCCATTAAAAGCTAATGCCGATACGGCTTTAGAAGGAGTTGACTGTATAGAACAAGTTATCGTTGTTCAAAGGACAGGTAACGAAGTGAATATGCAGGAAGGCCGAGATATCTGGTACCATGAAGTCATGAAAAATGCCCAAATTCCTTGCCCTGTTGAACCTATGGACGCTGAAGATATGCTCTTTATCCTTTATACCAGTGGAACAACGGGTAAACCAAAAGGAGTAGTTCATACAACAGGTGGCTATATGGTCGGAGTTGCCACAACTCATGACTGGGTCTTTGATCTCAAGGAAGATGATGTGTATTGGTGTACTGCGGATGTAGGTTGGATTACCGGACATAGTTACATTGTTTATGGCCCTTTAGCCAATGGTGCTACTGTAGTCATGTACGAGGGTACGCCTGATTATCCGGCTAAAGACCGTTTCTGGCAGATCATTGAGAAATATGGAGTTTCGATACTTTATACCGCACCCACAGCTATCCGCACATTTATGAAATGGGGACCAAGTTACCCACAAGGAAGAGATCTATCAAGCTTACGATTATTAGGTTCCGTTGGTGAACCCATTAATCCTGAGGCTTGGATGTGGTATCACAAATATATCGGCGGCGAACGTTGTCCAATTGTGGATACATGGTGGCAAACGGAGACTGGAATGATTATGATGACTCCTTTACCGGGGATAACAGAAACCAAACCAGGTTCTTGTACGGTTCCTTTTCCGGGAGTTAAAGTAGAGATTATTGATAAAGACGCTAATCCTGTTCTGAAAGGGAGCGGGGGATTCTTAGTTGTTCGTGAACCGTGGCCAGCTATGCTGAGGACCGTTTATGGTGACCCCGATCGGTATGTTAGCACCTATTGGAGTAACTGGCAGGGAATCTATTT
>ORJL011764388.1_pt1 | contig 10328 bp, 9 predicted proteins | sample 1779941 | NCBI WGS metagenome assembly ORJL01 (sample SAMEA104232317, study PRJEB22302) | groundwater metagenome | biome: forest; feature: aquifer; material: groundwater | place: USA | collected 2011-08-07 | depth 5.8 m | reverse complement strand
GGCGTTTTCGAGCATGTTCGCCAGCACGCGGCCGATCTTGTCGGCGGCCATCCACACCGGGTCAACGTCGGCGGCCACCGTGCCGCTCAGCACCACGCCGCGCTCGTGGGCGCGCGCCGTGAAAGTTTCCAGCGTGTCGGAGACGAGGTCGGACAGGGAGGCGGCTTCGCACTTCAACACCAAATGACCGGTATCGATCTGCGCCAGCTCAAAAAGGTTGTCGATGAGCGCGCTCATGCGCGAGATTTCGTTTTGGCTCTGGCGCAAATAGCGGCTCACGGTTTCGGGGTCGGCCACCACGCCGTCGGCCAGCGCGTCGAGCATGGCGCGGAGTGAGGCCAGCGGTGTGCGCAGGTCGTGCGAGGCCCATGCCACGAGATCGCGCCGGGCGGCGTCGAGGGCGCGGGTTTCGGCGTCCACTTGCGCCAGCCGGGCGGTCATGACGTTGAAGCCCCACGCCAGTTGGGCCACCTCATCCTGCCCCGGGTCAGCCACTTGCACCGAAAAGTTGCCGTGCGCCACTTGCTCCACACCGCGCACGAGGTCGCGCAGGGTTTGGGTGATGGAGCCGGAGAGGAAGTAGCCGAACGATACGGAGATGCCCCCGGCAAACAGCAGCAACAGGCCGGCCAGCGCCAGGTCGTGAGCGTTGATGAACATGAGTCGCGCGGTGATCCACACGTTGAGCAGAGTGAGCGCGGCGGCAAGGGCATAGCCCAGGGTGAGCGTTTGGCTAAGCCTGGGCAGCTTGCGCCACCAGCCGAGCCGGTGCGAGAAATAGCCGAGCAGGGCCGATGCGCCGCCCGTGATGCCGAACAGAAGCGCCAGTTGCAACAGGTCGCCCAGCGGCGGGCGCATCATGGCAATAGCCAGCGCCATCGCCAGTGATACGGCGGCTACGATGCCGAGAAGAAACTTGCCGAGACGGGAGCGAATGGGAAGGATCAATGCTCAATTCACAATTCACAATGCGCAACTAACAACTGACCACTAACCACCGACCACTATCCACTGCCGATTGTGAACTTATACCCTACGCCCCACACGGTGAGTAAGTGCAATGGCTGCGAGGGGTCGCGCTCGATTTTCTCACGCAGGCGGCGGATGGTGACCGTGACCGTGGACGGGTCGCCGTAATATCCGTAACCCCAAACCTGATCCAGCAATTGGGCGCGGGTGAAAACCTGGTTGGGGTGGCGAGCAAACAGCCACAACAGGTCAAACTCTTTGGCCGTGAGAGCCACCTCTTTGCCGAGGGCCATGACCACCCGCGAGCCTGGGTCGAGTTGCAGATCGTCGAAGGCCAGCGTTTGTTGGGGCAGGGCGCTCGGCGGCGGGGCCCGGCGCAGCACGGCGCGGATGCGCGACATAAGTTCCTGCGGGCTGAACGGTTTGGCGAGGTAGTCGTCCGCGCCGGTGTCGAGGCCGTGAATGCGGTCGGCGGTGCTGCCTTTGGCGGTGAGCATGATGATGGGGACTTGGCTGCCGCGCTCGCGCAGTTGGCGCGTGAGGGCCAGGCCGTCCACGCCGGGCAACATCAAATCCAGCACAATGAGATCGGGCTTCTCGCGGGAAGCGATCTCCAATGCCGTGCGCCCAGTGGCGGCTTCCACCACCGTGTAACCGTCGCGTTCGAGATAGCGGCGGATGACCTCACGGATGGTGGATTCGTCGTCCACGACCAATATGGTTTTTGGGGTGTCCATCGCTGGAGAGGATAGACGAAACTTATTACGCCCGGCTTACAGGGCGGGGAGGCGTCAGCGTGCGGTTGTGGTCAGCCGCTCAAGCTCGGTGACCACGCGTTCCAATTCGTCCACCAGCCGCGCCGGGCTGGCCCCCGCCTCGCGGAAGGCAGTCACGATGGCTCGGTAATACCACAGCGTCCCTTCTTTGCCGCCGTGGAAGCGTCCCCACAGCGAGTCGCCCGTCTGCCGGTAGTCGAGCAAAATGGTGCGGGCATTGTGCAGCTTGTCTGCCGCCGACACGAGCTGCACGGAGGGGGAGGCCGTGCGGATGTGGGTGATGTAGGCTTCTTTGCGCGCACGCCACGGCGGTTTTGGGGTGGCGTCGGTGTCGGTGCAGCCATCTACAATAGCGGCCACGTTGTCGCCAAAGCGCCGGCGGATTTCGTCGCGCACTGCCGGCCCGCCCTGATCCTCCACGGCATCGTGCAGCAACGCGGCAATGGCCTCATCCTCCTCCGCGGCGTGTTCCAGCACCAGGCTCGTCACCCCCAACAGGTGCGAGATGTAGGGCACCGACGTTTCTTTGCGCAACTGGCTGGAGTGCAGTTGGGTGGCAAAACTCAGCGCTTCTTCGAACCGGTGCGTCAGCGGCATGGCGCTACCACCTCACCGCCATTTGGCCATCATGGCCTCGCGCTCGGCCACGGCGCGGATTTTTCCCAACCGGTCGGCCACTTCTTTGCGGTCGGAAGCCTGCAATTCGGCCTCGACCTCCTTCATGGCGGCGACGACTTGCGGCGTGATCTCCGCGGCGCGGTTCTTGGCCGCGGCGAGGGAGTCTTCCTCCGTGTCGAACGATAGCAGCTCATTGATGAGCTTGATCTCCGGCGGGGCCGCCTCGCGGATGACGGCCAGAATGGCGTCGCCGATTTGCTGCAGGCGCTCGGCCACGTCTTTGCGCCCGCCCTTCAGCGCGGCGTCGTAGTTCTGGCTCAGGATGGCCATGAAGGCATTGTCGATGGCCTGTATGTTTTCGGTAATAGCCTGCTTGAGGTCCGGCGCTTCCAGCAAACGGCGCAGCACCGAGGTCGCCTGTTGCCCCTGCGCCTGTGCCACTTGATCCACCTGGCCCACTGTGCCCAGAATCTCCTCGCGCAGTTTCTGCAGCCGCGCGCGCTCGGCGTCCGGGGCCTGGTTAATCAACCCGGTCAGCTTCATGAAGAAGTTGTAATCCACGAGCGGGCGCGCCAGCGTCACCAGCGCCACGGCCCGGTCGGTCGTGTCGGCTTTGATCACCATATCGAAAAACAGTTCGGGTGTGAGCTTGTCGCCCAGTGCGCTCAGTTCGTTGGCCACGGTTTCAAATAGCTCGGCTTGCTGGCCCGATTGCTCTCCCAGCGAGGAGTTCTCGACCACCTTGTTGCGAACGGCCAGCATCTTCTCGGCCCCGGCGCGGTCGCCCGCCTCGGCCGCAGCCTGAATGGCAGCGGTGAACAGATCGAAGAATGTGTAATCGAGTTCGGCGTCGTGCTGCTTCACCAGCGCCAAAAGGGCCTCTTCACTGGGCGCGCTGAGGAATTGTTCGATGAGTCCGACTTTGGCCCGTTGAGCTTCCAACATTTCTTTTGTGATGCCGTCGGCTTCCAGCACGCGGTCGATCATGCCCTGCAAAGTGAGGGCGGCGGCGGGGCGGAGCAGGTAGCCCTTCATCTGCTCCGGTGGCATGCCTTTCACAAGGGCTTTGGTCAGCGCGCCCAACATGCGCTCCTGCTCGGGCAGGGGCAGGCCCAATTCCATGGGCACAAAGGTCATCAGCAATTCCTTTGCCGGGTCGTGGTACACAATGGGCGCAGCAACGGCGAACTGAAAGTGGCAGCGCGGGCAGGTGAGCACGTTAGACCGCCCGCGCAGAAACCGGCCCTTGGCGGCGGGGTCGCGCCCCACGTCGAAGATTTGCTCAATCTGCGCGGGAAACGTCGTGTTGCATTGCGGACAATTGACCGGGGTATTGAACATGAGGCTCCTGATTATTCCCTTGGCAAGCTAAAACTAAACGCTGCGCCGCGCCCGGATTCCGAGTCGGCCCAAATGCGCCCGCCGTGGGCTTCGATAACTGATTTGGCGAGATACAAGCCCAGGCCTGCGCCCTGCGCCCGGCGCGTGGCGGAGGTGTCGGCCCGGTAAAAGCGGTCGAACACGCGGGTGAGTTCCTCCGCCGGCAACCCGGAGCCTTCGTCGCTCACCGTCACCACCACGCGCTCCGGCTCAACCCGGCCCGACAGGCGAATGGCGCCGCCGTTGGGCGAGTATTTGATGGCGTTGGAAAGCAGATTAGTCAGCACCTGCCGCAGGCGTTCTTCATCGCCGCGCACGAGCGGAAATGCAGGCGGGAATTCTACCACGAAGGTATGCTTGTCCGTCTGCGTGCGGAACTTCTCGGCCAACTGGGCAGCCAGCGCGTCGAGGGCCACGTCGGTTTTGGTGAGCGACAACGCGCCCGCCTGCAACCGCGAAGCGTCCAACAGGTTTTCGATGAGCGCCGTCAGCCGGTCGGCTTCTTCCTCGATGACCTTCAGGCTTTCGTGAACGGTGCGCGCGTCCCAGCGCGCGTCCTCGCGCAGCAGCGTGCCGGCGTAGCCTTTGATCAGCGACACGGGCGTTTTCAATTCATGGCTGATGACGGAGATGAAAGTGCTTTTGAGTTGCTCGGCCTCGCGGAAGCGGGTGATGTCGCGCACGTTGGCTACGATGTTCACCAGCCGGTTCTCGCGGTCGAAGATGGGAGCATAAGTGATGCCCACGGCCACCGGGCCGCCCGCGTCGGTCGCCCGCTCGAGGTCGCCCTCGACGTACAGTGAGGCCACGGAGGAAAACGGCCACCCCCCGGCTTCGGCTTCCGTGAGATCGAGGCCCGGCTCGCGCTTGGCCCAGTGGATCAGTTCGTCGTAGCGGCTGCCCACCGCGATGGCGGCCCCCACACCCGTGAGACGTACCAATGCCCGGTTCCACCGCTGCACCCGGTGGCCCGGATCCATAATGGCAATCCCATCCGCCGAGCCTTCCAGCACCGCATCCAACCGGCGGCGCTCTTGCACCGTTTGCTGGAACAGCCGCGCATTGTTCACGGCAATGGCGGCTTGATCGGTGAAGGCTTGCAGCAACTGCCGCTCGTTAGCGCCGAAGGGCTGGGAAAAAGTACGGAACACCAGCAACAGCCCCACCAGATCGTCGCCCGATTGCAGAGGTAGTCCCACCGTGCCCGAGAGATCGAACTGCCGCCGCACGGCCGAGAGGCGGCGCTCGATTTCGTCTATGACGAATCGCGCCGGGTCGCCGCGCCCGGGCACGTCGCGCAGCACGGCGTCGAATTGGCGGATGAATTCGTTGGTGACGCGGTAGTGGGTGCGAACGCTGAATACGCCGTTGTCGTCGCGTAGAGCGATGAGCGCCGCCTGCCCGCCAAGCAGATCGGTGGCGGCCTCGAGGATGCGGGCCAGCACCGTTTCGACATCGAGCGGCTGGTTGAGCGCGCGAATGATCTCTAGCAGATAATCGCGCTGGCGGACTTGAAAATCGGGAAGCATGACGACAGAAGAGAGAAGAGAGAAGCGAGATGAGTGACGGCTTCGCCTGATGCGTGCTGGCTGACCAGCGATGAACGGCCAGCCACCAACCACCAGCCACCAGCGCCGGTTACAGCAGTTTCTTCTCCGCCTCGGTCAGCGCGGACTCGAAAATCTCCAGTCCCTCGTCAATTTCGGCTTTGGCTACGTTTAGCGGCGGGGTAATGCGCACGGTGTTGCGCCCGCAGCCCAGCAACAGCAACCCGTGCTCGAAGGCCGAATGGACCATGGCGTTTCGAATGTCCGGGGCGCGCTCTTTGGTGGCTTTGTCTTTCACGAACTCCACGCCAATCATCAGCCCTATGCCCCGCACCTGGCCGATGGACGGGTGGCGGGCGGCGATTTCCTCCAGCGCGTCCAGCGTATAGGTTCCCATTTCGGCGGCGTTGGCCATGTAGCCGTTCTCCAGCAGCCGCATGGTTTCGAGCGCGGCGACGCACGAGAGCGGGTTGCCGCCGTAGGTGTTGCCGTGCGCGCCGGGCGGCCAATCCATGATGCTCTTGCGCGCAATCATCGCCCCTAGCGGCATGCCCGAAGCAATGCCCTTGGCCGAGCAGACCATGTCCGGCTCCACGCCCCAGTGCTGAATGGCCCACCATTTGCCGGTGCGGCCCATGCCGCTTTGCACCTCGTCCACAATTAACAGAATACCGTATTTGTCAGCCAATTTCCGCAAGCGGGGGAAGAACGATTGCGGCGGAATGACGTAGCCACCCTCGCCCTGAATCGGCTCCACCAAAAACGCCGCCACGTCGCCGGGCGGGCACTCGTAGGTGAAAATGACGTTTTCGATGTAGTCAATCACGGCGTCGCCGTAATCGCTCTTGGCCGGGTCGAAGGCCAGCCGTGGGCGATAGGTGTTGGGGAATGGCACATGGGTGACGCCGGCCATGGCCGGAAAGAAGCCCTGCCGCTGAACGGCCTTGGACGACGTGAACGCCAACGCGCCCATGGTGCGCCCGTGGAACCCGCCGTGGAAGCCGATGAACCGGGGGCGGCCCGTGTGATACCGCGCCAGCTTGATCGCAGCCTCCACCGCCTCCGCCCCGGAGTTGGTCATAAAGCACAGCGCGTCTTCTTTGAATGGCGCGATCTCATCCAGCTTTTCGCCCAACTTGATCCACGACTCGTGGTAGAAGTCTGACGAAATATGGATGAACCGCTCGGCCTGCTGTTGAATGGCCCGCACTACATCGGGGTGGCTGTGGCCGGTGGCGCACACGGCAATGCCTGCCGCAAAATCCAAATAGCGGTTGTCGTCCACGTCCCACACTTCCGTGCCTTTGCCGCGAGCCATCACAAAAGGGTAATCGCGCGGGTACGAAGGGGAGATCGTGGCTGCATCGCGCTGCAACAGCGCTTGAGCCTTGGGGCCGGGGACGTTCAGTTTGCGAATGGCCATAGCTTCCTTTGACATGATGACAAGGTGGCACGGTGATTTGAAGCCAGATATCACCTTGTCACCCGTTCACCCCGTCAGATTCGTTCACACCGGGTGCGTTTCCAGCGCCAGCGCCAGCGCGCCGAGCAAGCCCACGTCGTCACCGAGCTGCGCCGTAGTCGCCGGACAGTTGATGTAATAAATGTCGCTCATGGCCCGGTTGCGGATGGCTGCCCGTACCGGCTGGAGCAGCAGTTCGCCCACGTTGATGGCGACGCCGCCGCCCAGAATGATAATGGACGGATTGAAGATGTGCATGAAGTCGGCAACGGCCCGGCCGATGAACGTGCCTGCCTCGTTGAGCACTTCGATGGCAAAGGGGTCGCCCTCTTTGGCCGCCTGGCCCACGTGCTGCGCCGTCACGGCTTTGATGTGCCCGTCCACCAATTCCAAAATGCTGGAGGCCGCGCCGCCGCGCAACCGGGCGCGGGCTGTGCGGCCAATGGCCGGCCCGGAGGCCATCGCCTCGAGGTGACCCCGCTGACCGCAGCCGCACACGGGACCGTCCGGGGCCACCACCACGTGGCCCATTTCGGTGGCCAGCCCGTTCGCGCCCACCACCAGCCGCCCGCTGGAGATCACGCCGCCGCCAATTCCCGTGCTGATGGTGAGGTACACCAGATCGTTGTGGCCCCGGCCCGCGCCGAACTTCCATTCGGCCATGGCCGCTAGGTTGGCGTCGTTGCCGAGTTCCACCGGGACGTTGAAGCGCGATTGCATGATCTCGCGCAGCGGCAGGTTCACCCAGCCGGGCAAATTGGGCGCGTTGTACACCCCCCCGGTAAACGGATTGGACGGCCCCGGCGCGCCGATGGCAATGGCTTCCACCTCGTCGTGCGCGCCGTTGTTGGCGGGCAGCACTTCCTGCACCAGACGCACCACGCGGTCCAACACGGACTCGTTACTATCCTTGGCTAGAGTGGGGTGCTTGGTGCGGGCCAGCACCTCGCCGCCCGGCGTATAGCGCGCCGCCCGTATGTTCGTCCCGCCTAAATCAACCGCGACATAGCTCTTCATAGTCGTGAGGCGCGCCCTGACAAAAAAAGATACCGCATGTTGTCTGATATAATTCGTTGGCTGGCAACGCTAAGGCGCAATGTTGGCGGTCATCGTCAGCGCCCCGTCGCCCACGGTAATTGCGGTCACCGTCACGCCGCCCGGAGCATCATTCACCAGCGAGAGCAACTTGTCGTTAAGCGTGGAGATGAGTGTTTTGAGCATGCCGCCAGGCACGGGCACCGGCCCAAAGTCGGCAGTCAGCAGGCTCACGTCGATCTGGCCGTTGACCACTGCCGCCTTCATGACCACCAGTGCATTGGCCGTAAAGTTGCTCGTGACCACCGTGCTGTAAAACTTGATCTGCCCGTCGCGCAAGTAAACCTGGGGATGCGTAAACGTTGCCGTGGTGTCCGAAGCCAATTGCCCGGCGAGCCACGAGGTCAACTCGCTTTCGGTAATCGAAACGGTCACCTCGCCGGTGGCCGAACTGAGCGATTTGAACTTGTCCAGCAATGCCCCAACGGCCTCGGTGGACACTGCAATGGGGGCATATTCGGGTGTGGGGCCGCCGACGGTGACCGAACTGCATGCCAGCGCAGCAAACATGACCAGCGCCACAGGCGCCAGCAAATTGACAAAACCATACTTTTTCATTGAGATCGAGCCTTGTCTGACGATTATAACACGCCCCCTTTAACCCTCGCGGCTCTCGTAGAGAGCCTGCTGTTTGTAGCTGACGAACCCGTGCCCGTGGCTCAGCTTGCCACGGCCCTTAACGTCACGCCGCGCGAAGTTGAGAGCGCGCTGGTCGAGTTGGCCGAGGCCGGCAACACCTCCGGGCGCGGCCTGCGCTTGCAGCGCGCCAAAGACCGCGTGCAACTGACCACCGCGCCCGCCGCGGCCGATCACGTCGAGCGTTTTCTCGGCCTCGAGTCGATCCAACGCCTCAGCCACCCGGCGCTGGAGACGCTGGCCATCGTGGCCTACCAGCAGCCCGTCACCCGGCCGCACATCGAAGCCGTGCGCGGCGTGAACTGCGACGGCGTCATGAAATCGCTGCTCTCCAAAGGCCTCATCGAAGAATCCGGCCGCACCGAGGGGCCGGGCCGCCCCATCCTTTACTGCACCACCCCCGCCTTTTTGCAGCACTTCGGACTCTCGTCGCTCGCCGATCTGCCTCAATTGAATCTGGATGCGAAAGGGGAATCAGCCCTGCCGCTCGGCGGTGACGCCGAGGACTCCGCCCCAGCCGAGTCGCCAATTGACCCATCCGAGCCAGAGCCGCCCACCGCACCCACCCCCGAGGAATCTCATGCCCCCTGAACGATTGCAAAAGCTTTTGGCCGCCGCCGGCTTCGGCTCGCGTCGCGCCTGCGAAGACCTCATCGGCGCGGGCCGCGTGCGTGTGAACGGCGCCGTAGCTCACATTGGCGACAAAGCCGACCCCGTGAGTGATCGCGTCACCCTCGACGGGGTGGCGGTGGAACCGGAAGCGCCCGTCTATATCATGCTCAACAAGCCGAGGGGGGTGGTCTCATCGCTGCGCGCCCAGGGCGACCGCCCCACCGTGCGCGACCTCGTTTCGGCGCGGGGCCGCCTTTACCCCGTAGGTCGGCTGGACACCATGAGCGAAGGCCTAATCCTCCTCACCAACGACGGCGAACTGACCAACCGCATCACGCACCCGCGCTACGGGCACGAGAAGGAATACCGCGTGCTGGTGCTCAGCCCGGTGCGCGCCGAGGCTCTGCAAACCTGGCGGCGCGGCCTGGTCATCAAAGACGAGGACGGCAAGCCCGAGCGCACCGGCCCGGCGCAAGTGGAAATCGACACCAGCGAGCGCACCGGCGACGGCACCTGGCTGCGGGTGGTGATGCGCGAAGGCAAGAAGCATCAAATCCGCCGCATCGGTGAAGCGCTGGGCATGTACGTCGCCCGCATCGTGCGGGTACGCATAGGCACCGTGCTGTTGGGCACGCTCAAAACGGGCGAGTGGCGGCATCTCACACCCGCCGAGTTGCGCGGTTTGCTGGCAGCCACCGGGTCGCCGGTGGCGCGCACACCCCGGAAATAGTGGCCGGCTCTTTGATGATCCCTTCCGTCATTGCGCTCGATGGCCCGGCCTCCTCCGGAAAATCCACCGTAGGGGCACTGGTGGCGGGCCGTCTCAATTATTTGTTTTTCGACTCAGGTGTGATGTACCGCGCCGTCACCCTGGCGGCGCTGCTGCGGCGCATTCCGATTACGGACGAGGCGGCGGTGAGCGCTCTGGCCGAGTCGGTGCAGATTGATGTGCTGCCGCCGCTGTTCAATGATGGCCGCCAGTGTACTGTGCTGCTGGATAAAGAAGATGTGACGTGGGCCATTCGCGCCCCCGAGGTGGATGCGGCGGTGTCGCAAGTGTCGGCGTATGCGCGGGTGCGGCAGGTGCTCACCGGGCAGATGCGCGCCATTGCCCTGCGCGGGCGCATTCTCATGGCAGGGCGCGATATCGGCACTGTGGTGTTGCCGGATGCCGAACTCAAAATCTATCTCGACGCCTCCGCCGAGGAGCGCGCTCAGCGCCGCTATGGCGAG
>ORJL011693365.1_pt1 | contig 10329 bp, 7 predicted proteins | sample 1779941 | NCBI WGS metagenome assembly ORJL01 (sample SAMEA104232317, study PRJEB22302) | groundwater metagenome | biome: forest; feature: aquifer; material: groundwater | place: USA | collected 2011-08-07 | depth 5.8 m | reverse complement strand
TTTTCTGATGAATTTTTGCAATTTTTCGAAAAATTAATTACTGTAGCAGGTATAATATTATTATTGCCTCAGCAAGTTAAAGATGAGATTGAAAGAAATTGTATCGGAGATTGGTTTTCTGAGAATCAACAGGCACTAGGAAATAAATTAACTAAGTTAGATGATAAAGCAGCTCGATTAGAACTAGATTACGGAACGTATTCTAAGAAGGCAGTTCAAAAAATTAAGAAAGATATTCAACGAGAAAAAAAGACAATAACCCAGAAGATTGAAAAATATAAGAAGCAATTTTTATCCCCTAAGAGCACTTCTCGAATTAAATTGAATAAATTGATAAATCTTGCTGTACTTGTACCCGAATCTGAGCAGATTCTTAGTGCAGCCTTTTTTCGAAAGGAAAAAGGAAATCCACCGGAGGATGGTTCAAAACTTGGTGATAAAATTATATGGGAATCACTTTTATCCTATCTAAAAGAAAATCCATCTGGTAAACCCAAGTTGATTTTTGTCACTAAAGATAAAAAAGCGTGGAGAGCAGAAGCTTCTGAGAAATTGGAATTTAATTTTTGGTTACAAAAAGAATATAATAAAAAAACAAAAGGGAGAGTTATTTTAATAGAAAAGCTTTCAGAAATCCCAGGATTAACACCGGTGGAACAAGAAAAAATTAAAGATGAGGAAGAAAGAGAATCGAGACGAAATATTATATTTAAGTTAAAAACTTCTGTTCCGGAGCAACTTAAACTAGTAAATACTTTTGCGGGAGCCGAAAAGTTAATGCATGCAATAGAATCTAAGCTAGATTTGATTGACAAAGAAGGAATAGAGCAAATACTTAAGGCATGCGTAGAAAATGTAAAGCATAGTACTGGGCCATATAATCAGGCAATAGATGCTGGTTATGCTCCAAGATTTACAATGAAGCTATTACAGAAGGCAATTGATCTTAATCTTGATTTAAGCATTTGGAAAGATTTTTATATCCAACTCGATGAAAATAATCAAGAGAGATTCTATGATTTACGTAAACTTCTTCAGGATAAAGGCGTTGTGTTCGCTTTAGTAGAATTGAAGTATGTTCACGTTGACGATATTCCGTTTTAAATTTTCTATTTGTTTTAGCGATATTCCTATTTAAAATTGGATAGAAGAAATTCGGCATGGAGCCGAATTTTTGTTATTATACATATATATAAATTTTCTATGCGTATTATTGTACTTATTGTTACCGGAGTTACTCTTGCATATCTTATATATTTCTTTTTAACCGGAGGGAAAACCCTTTCACCGGCTACGTTTAGGCAAGAATTTAACGAAGCGTACAAAGAGTTTATTGGTTCGTTCCCAAACGAAGGTAAGTTAAAATTACCTTCTTTTATGGTTCCCAATGGCCCAAATGATGACGGTAGTGTTGGCGCAATGAACAAGCAATATTTGCAAGGGGATTCTTTTATAAAACTTGTTGTTGAGGTTGATCATGCTCAAGGTGCCGCACCCTCCTCAGCCGCAACCAATGAATTGCTTTCTGCTTTGCGTAAATATACTGAAAAACCCGATGGTGTGAACGTGGTAGGAGCAAATTCATTTGAGTCAACAAAAGACCGATATACTCTTTCTGATATCCGGGCTGTTGCCAAAGCGCATCGTTCGCAAAACTCCAGAGACGGCGTCGCAACGCTTCACGTGCTTTATCTCAACGGTTTGTTTGCTGACGACGAAACTGCTCTTGGGCTTGCTGTGAACGCTAGCACTATAGTTATTTTCCCGGATAACTTTAGTAGTTCAATAACCACATTAGTTTTCCCTTCGAATATTGAACAAGCGGTGTTGATACATGAACTAGGACATCTTTTTGGTCTCGTGAATGTTAATTATAAAAGTGTAATTGCGCATGAAGACCCCGCGCATAAGCATCATTCTAACAATGAGGAAAGCGTTATGTATTGGGCGGTAGAGGATACTAGCGTTGTTAATATTCTTCGTTCTGGTCCGTCTCATAAATTTGATTCCTCCGACGAAGCCGACATTGCAGGCATCAAATCCGGCGCCTACTAACAACATTCCAACATTCTTGAGAATGTAAGAATGTCGTTATGGAGAAAATACCCCGACAAGCGAGGTATTTTTCTTTGCAAAAAGCGTATAAAAAGGTATCTTGTAAGCTATGACAAAATCAGAAAGCATAGTCTCTTTTGACCAGGCATCTTTTGAATATAGCCCAACCCGCCACGTTTTAGATGAGGTGGATTTTTCTATTCGACAAGGAAGAAAAGTTACTCTCATGGGTCAAAACGGTGCGGGCAAAACTACTATATTTGCGCTTATTGGCGGCGCACTTAAGCCTGATATGGGTAAGGTTAATATTGGCCACGGTTTAACAATTGCCGCAGCGCGTCAAGTTATTTTACGTGAAGAGCTTGAGCTTTCGGTTAGAGATTTTTTCCAGAAATGCTTTGCACAAAAAGTATATGATATTGATCCCAAGATTGACGAAGTGCTTGAAGTGGTTAATTTACATGCGCCGCATGAAAAACTTATAAAAGATTTTTCCGGCGGCCAGCAGGCACGACTGTTGTTGGCGTCTGCGCTTATTCAAAACCCAGATTTGCTTTTGCTGGATGAGCCAACCAACAATCTGGATAAAGCAGGAATCTCGCATTTGAGACAATTTCTGGTTGATTATAAAAAAACCGTGATTGTTATTTCCCACGATGCTGACTTTTTGAATGCGTTCACTGATGGCGTGCTTTATCTTGATGTCCATACACGCAAAGTGGAACAGTATAGCGGCAACTATTTTGATGTTTCCGAACAAATCTTGGCTCGGATAGAGCGGGAAAACAGAAAGAATGCGCAGTTGGCCAAGAAAATAATTGAGAATAAAGAGAAGGCAAATTATTTTGCGGATAAGGGCGGGCGGATGCGTCTTCTTGCCAAGCGCATGCGGGAAAAAGCAGAGGAAATGGAAGAAGAAAAAGTAGATGTGCGTAAAGAAGATAAAGCTATTCGTCCGTTTGTTATTCCTAAACAAGAAGGTTTGCAGGGTGAAATTGTAACCATTACTTCTTTCACTGCAATAAATAAGAAGCATAAGATAGTTACACGCGAAGCAAATATTTTATTGAGAAAAGGGGATCATTTATTGCTTAAAGGCCCAAACGGTATCGGAAAAAGCACATTACTTGAAAACATTGTCAGGCGCAATTCAAAAGGGATAACCGTGGGCAAAGACGTTAAGATTGGATATTATCGTCAGGATTTTTCAACGCTTAATTTTGACGACACGGTTTACCAATCATTAATTTCAGCTACGCCGGATAAAGATGAGGAATATATGCGCAGTGTTGCCGCGGGCTTCCTTATCACTTCCGAAATTATCCGTACTAAAATAGGGAATTTATCTGAAGGCCAAAAAGGTTTGGTGGCTTTTGCTCATCTTATATTTGAGAGGCCCGGACTTTTGATATTAGATGAGCCCACCAACCATATGAATTTTCGTCATATTCCGATTATTGCCCAAGCTTTGGATAAATACGAAGGCGCAATGATACTTGTTTCACACGTTCCCGAATTCGTTGAAAAGATACGTATCGATAGAGTTATTGATTTGGAGCAATAAAAGCAGTTTTAATTAACTATTACTTAAAATTTGGTATACTAAAGCTATAAAAAATATGATTAAGATGAATCCCGTAGTACATTATGGACACAACCAAAGCGCCTGCGGCTCCGGGTAAATAAATTTATTAATGCAGTATAAATATGGCTCAAATAATCATAGAAGATAAAGAAACAAATGCGTACGGGTGGTCGTTTAAAGTAACCGTACACGATGATATTTCTGAAACCAAGCATAAAGTTAACGTGTCAAAGGAGTATTATAACAAGCTTACTCAAGGTAAAATACCGCCTGAAGAATTGGTAAAGAACTCTTTTCAGTTTTTGCTTGCGCACGAACCCAAAGAATCTATTCTTGGAGAATTCGGCCTTCCGATGATACAAAAATATTTCTACGCGTACGAAAACAGTATGAAGTTTGAAAGCAACGGGTAAAAAAATGATCTCGCGTAAAAATGTATATGATAAATATTTTGACACGCAATTCTGCGTGTGCTGTAGTATGATTAAATATGTTCTATGAAAAAAGGAGAAAAAATGCCAAAATTCGATCCGCAAGGCGATCCGCGTATTGATTTCTTTCAATGGGTTAATGGCCCATGGCTTGAAGAAAATCCTATGCCGGCGCATAAAAGCCAGTGGGGGAAATTTAATGTTTTGCATATACAAACACAGGAAAAAGTTCGTACGCTTATTGAAAATCTTCAAACCAAACCCGATTCTGAGCTAGATGTTGAAGCACGTCAGGTGCGCGATTTTTATGCGTCCGGTATGAATATGAAGTTGCGCAATGAAGAGGGATTTACCTCAATTGAGCCGTTGCTTAGACGCGTATCGCAAGTTAACTCTTTGTCGGAAGCTATAGAAGTTCTACCTGACCTGCATAAGATGGGTACCGATCCTTTTTGGTTTGCTGATTCTTCTGACGACATGAAAGATAATACAAAAATGGCGTTGTGGTTGTACGCCTCCGGTATCGGTCTTCCTGATCGTGATTACTATTTCGATGAGGATAAAGCCAAAATCCGAAAAGAGTACGTTGGGCATATTGAGCGCATGTTTAAGCTTATTGGTTGGACGAAGGTTAAAGCAAAATCTGCAGCCACTTCAATCATGAAATTAGAAACCGCACTTGCCTCAGCGATGCTTACTCGAGCAGAATTGCGCGATCCTAATCGTATTTATAATCCCATGCCGATTACGCAACTCGTTTCCATTACGCCTAGCGTTGATTGGTCTAAATATTTTGCGTCTATTGGCGCCGCCTCTTCCCAAATAGTTGTTGTTGAGCAGCCCGCTTTTTTTGAGCGTTTAAATACTTTGCTCGCAGAACTGACTCCTGAGCAGATTGGTCAGTATTATGCGTGGAATATTTTAGACAGAATGGCGCCTCGTTTGAGCGAGCCATTTATTGCCGAGAGCTTTGCGTTCAATGGCGCGATTCTTTCCGGAAAAAAAGAGAATGAGCCCCTTTGGGAACGAGTTCTTGGAACCGTAGGCGGATCTTTTGGCGAAGTGATCGGTCGTTTATACGCCGAGCATTATTTTAACGAAAGCGCTAAGCAAAAAATGCAGGACATGATAAATCAAATTGTTGATGTTTTTGAGCTTCGAATACGTAATCTTGATTGGTTGGGCGAAGAAACTAAAGTTAAAGCGTTGGCGAAACTTAAGAATATTACTTGGAAAATCGGGTATCCCGATAAATGGCGAGATTATTCTCGGGTCGGCATCCAGAGTGATAGTTTTGCAACTAATTTTATTCGTGGCAGACAATTTATTTTTCATCGAGAACTTGCGAAATTGGGTCAGCCCGTTGATAAGTCTGAATGGCAAATGTCGGCTAATACAGTGAACGCTTATGCGGATCCGGTAAGGCTTGATATGTGCTATCCTGCAGGAATTCTGCAAGCTCCATTTTTTGATACTGAAGCGGATGACGCTACAAATTACGGAGCTATTTTTGCTGTTATCGGACACGAACTTACCCATCCCAATGATGATGAGGGAAGCAAGTTTGATGAGAACGGAGAGCTTAATGATTGGTGGTCTGATGAAGACCGCGCAGGATTCGAGGTCTTGGTTTCCGGGGTACGCGAACAATATAGCGCAATAGAAATACTTCCCGGGGCCTTCATTAACGGACAGCTTACGCTCGGCGAGAATGCAGCAGATTTTGGTGGCATCTCGCTTGCTTATGAGGCAATGCGAAATGCTTACGCGGATCGAGATACCGAGATTATTGATGGATTAACACCCGAACAAAGGTTTTTCATCGGCTGGGCTCGTGTTTGGGGTTCAAGCACACGCGACGAAGAGTTGCGTAGGCGGTTGACTACAGATCCGCATTCTCCCGATAAACAGCGATGCAATATTCCGTTGTCGAACATGCCGGAATTCTACGAAGCTTTTAATGTTAAAGAGGGCGACGCAATGTGGCGTCCCGCAGAAGCCAGAGCAAAAGTCTGGTGATTCAAAACCCCGTACTGAATAGTGCGGGGATTTATTTTTATATCTAGAAAAAATATGCTTGACATAAAATAATTATTATGCTAAAATAAATTTAACTTGAGCGTACAAGTATAAAAATCGCAAAGTTCTTTAGAACAAGATACTAGAGGTGTAAGAAATGTCTCCGAGTAAACTACGTTGGCTTACGACCGCTTTTGTTTTTGCTGTGCTCATCTGCGCTGTTGTGGTAATCCCACAACCTTCGCAAGAGGTACCGAAGGAACAAGATCAGCACGAAGTTCGATCAACAGACTTTTTTGCTAAGGAAAATATTATTTTCCAAAGGAATAAAATCCTGGAAAGTGAGATGTTTTTTAAGGATGAAGCAATAAAAACAGTTGAAGACAGGCCGAGACGCGCTTTAACGCAAATTGCGGTTCCTTCTGTTTCACCTGCTCCAACTCCTGCTCCAAAGCCCACTGTTAAAGAGATGATCTGTGAAGCATTCGGACGATATTGCAAAAAAGCAATTCGTGTTGCAATGTGTGAGTCCGGTGCGCGCCCAAAGGCGTATAATCCGGATGATCCCTACGGCGGAAGCTACGGGATTTTCCAGATCAATGGAGTCCATCTTACTGACAGAGGCGTTGCGCACAATTACAAGCCAAAAGACCTGTTCAAGCCAGCGATTAACATTAAGATAGCTCTTAAGTTGTCCAATGGCGGGAAAAGCTGGGGTCCTTGGGCTTGCAGAGACGCATAACTTTTTGATCCTTTAAGTATCAAAATTAATTTACCCCCCGACAGTAGTCGGGGGGTTTTTCTAAATTACTATTGACGTTTGTGCTATGGCATGTCATGCTGTTCAAGTTGCGTACTGATGTATTGCAGCACCGCCTGTCAAAAGCATGCGGCAAGCAAGGAAGTTTGTTTTTAAAACGTGTGTCGAATTTTATAAAATACTTTACTTTGCAAATTTATTTAAGTTAAAATAGTTTAAACCATGAACGGTACAATCAAAAAAATTACTGACAAAGGTTTCGGCTTCATCACTGTAGAAGGCCAGGAAAAAGATGTCTTTTTCCACAGCAATTCTTTAGTCGGAGTTCAATTCAATGAACTTCGCGAGGGTGATGCTGTTACTTTCGAAGTGGAGAATTCCCCGAAAGGTCCGAACGCTGTAAACGTACAGCGCGCGTAATCTTATCAGTCCCAAAAACCTCCCTTGATCGGGAGGTTTTTTGTTTTATTTTAAACTGGCAAAAATATTGATTTTAAGTAATAATATTTAAATGAAAAAAATTCTTACGTTATGCATAGTTTTTGACGGCGAACAGGTGCTTTTGGGAATGAAAAAGCGGGGTTTTGGTGCGGGACGATGGAATGGTTTTGGCGGAAAACTTGGACAAGACGAAAGCGTTGAAAGCGCGGCTTTGCGCGAACTTCAGGAAGAGTGCGGCATATCAGCAAACGGGTTAGATAAGCGCGGCACAATAACATTTCATTCGCAGGAAGAGCCGGATGTGTTGCAGGAAGTGCATATTTTCAGTTCTGAAAAATTTGAAGGCGAACCTTTGGAAACAGAGGAGATGAAACCGCAATGGTTCCATAAAGACGAGATACCGTATGACTCAATGTGGCCTGACGACAAATATTGGATGCCCTTGCTTTTGGACGGCAAGAATTTTGAAGGAGTATTTAATTTTAAAGACAATAATATAATTCTTAATTATTCCCTGAATGAAATTTAGTTTTTATAATAACTTTTTATAAAAATCCCCGTGCAAGCACGGGAATTTTTGTTATTGTTCAGATAAATTTTTATTATGGTTTCAAAGCAATGGTCATAAAACCCTTGACCCCGGCTGCACTAAGAGTAACTGTTGTATTGCCATAAGCTCCGGCCGATGTTTTTTCTCCGGTGACAATACCGAGACCACCTCCGTTGCCGGAGTTAGCTGTGTTATCATCCCTTTCAGTAACATTCGTAAGATCGGCATTCGCCCACGAAGAAAAATTCGTAGTGCCGTTGACATCCGGCAGATCAGTAGCAATAGCCGCTACAATAAATGTATTGGAAACTGTGGTGGTATCACCTGTAATTGTGCCACTCGTGTCTGAAGTCGCCTCAATTCCGCCGCTTGTTACATCCCATGGGTTGCCGCTGGTTGTTACGCCTCTAATTGCAACCATACTGCCAATTTGATGATCACCGGAGTCGGACGTAGTTGGGGGCGTAGGCGAATCCTGTGACGCGCGGGCCCAGAAAGCTGTAAGACTTGTTCCTCCGGTACCTTGCGGAGAATCTGTAACTTGAGTCCAGGTCTCCGTACCGCCTGAAACCGTAATAACTTGGTTTCCGGTCTCAATGAATAAGATAAGGATATCGTTTTGCAAAACTCCTGCGGGCATACCAGGCGTGATGCCTGCCGCACCCTTTGCGACGGCTCCGATATTTACAAAGGTTGGAGTTGATACGCTAGGCGTAAACGGTGAACCTGTCGGTACAACACCGGTAGAATAATTTCCCCGTGTGTCTTTAGCAAATATTTTGTAGTGATATGCGGTGCCGTTTGTGAGGCCAGCATCCAGACAAGTTGCTGTCGGAGAATTAATCACGCAGGCAATAACGCTTGAGCCAACAGGATTATCCTCCGCGTATGTTGTTCCTTCTGTCGGTGTGTCGCCAACTGCAACAGAAGCACGGCGTAAAATAACCGTCTGAGTGAAATCAGAGTCGCCCGGATTGGTCCAGTTTAGGGTTACTTGAGTATTTCCTACTGTTCCGCTTGAGGCTGTAGCATTGGCAGGGGAGAGATTATCTACAGTAATTGTGGTTCCTGCAGTATCTGAACCGGCCTGAAGATTTGTATTTGTCCACGCAGAAATACGCGCTTGAACAGCGTAACTTGCACCTTGTGGTGCTGGCATAGCAGCATGAGTTTTTGGAGTTATCCTTATCCTAAATTGTGTTGTTGTGGTTGTTGCAGTAAGACCGCTTAAACTTATAGAAGGCGTATCACTTCCCGGATCATCAACAGAGCCATATACTGTTCCTCCGGAGTCATCTGTAATCTCCACTTTTGTTAAGCCGGCGGAATTCCCGCTTCCCAGATCAACAGTAGCTGCAGTAATAGAATCGGTTCCGGAGCTTGTTGTTAAGGTGAATGCATCAGACATTGTTGCCGAAGCACCGGGTGCAATGGTGGAATTTCCAGGATCTGTGCCAGTAGCAAGCGTCGTTGTTGCAAGTGGCGTAAACGGTGAACCCGTTGGCACAACTCCTGTAGAATAATTTCCTCGCGTATCTTTTGCAAATATTTTGTAGTGATATGGAGTGCCGTTAACAAGGCCCGTATCAACACAACTTATTGTAAGCGCAGGCGCACATGCAACAGTACTTGACCCCACAGTAGCATTATCAGCATACGTAGCGTCTTCGGCCGGGACATCAGTAACTGCGCTTGAAGCTCGACGAAATACAACTATTTGATTTAAATCAGCATCTCCTGGGTTAGTCCAGTTAAGTGTAACTTGCGTGTCGCCGGCTGAGCCAGATGCTGAAGTAACATTTCCCGGAGAAAGATTGTCTACAGTAATTGTCGCGCTTCCTGAATCTATTCCGGCTTGGGTATTTGTACTGGTGAATGCTGTAACTGTTCCTGTTGTCGCATAGCTTGCGCCAGGAACAGCCGGCATAGCCGCATGAGATTTTGGGGTAATCCTGACCTTATAGGTTGTTACTCCTGTTGAAACGGGAATACCTCCGTTGGATGTACAAGTTGTAAATGAAATTGTATTGCTAGCAGGATTTGTAACTGCTGTGCAACGGGCAAGGTTTGAGCTATCTGTAAGATCTACTTGAGCAATATTATTGAAAGCGCCGGCAGGACCAAGAGTGACGGTTAAGGCGGTAACTGTGTCTGTGCCTGCACTTGCCTGCAAAGTAAATGAATCAAGATCGGTAATTGTGCCGCCCGGCGCCAAAGTAACGTTTCCGGGATCAGTTCCGTTGGCAAGCGTAGTTGTAGCTGTAGCGCCAGCGGCAGTAGTGAATTCGGGAATAACACTATATGCATTTAAATTTATAGGCGTTCCTCCATTTATTTTTATTAAACGGAAACAGTAACCTGTTGAGTCGGGTGCTGAAAAATTAATAACTGTAAAATCCCACTCGCCGTCCTGGCCGATATTTATTTGCGAAGTGTTATCGGTATCGTTTGCTTCTTCGTATCTTTGAGTAATAACAGTATGTCCAAG
>ORJL011351126.1_pt1 | contig 10329 bp, 9 predicted proteins | sample 1779941 | NCBI WGS metagenome assembly ORJL01 (sample SAMEA104232317, study PRJEB22302) | groundwater metagenome | biome: forest; feature: aquifer; material: groundwater | place: USA | collected 2011-08-07 | depth 5.8 m | reverse complement strand
GGCGACGGCGAGCCGGGCGGGCCCGACGGTAACGCCGGCGGGCCCCGCCGCCGCCTCGTGAAAATCGTCGTATTCCATGGCATGGGCCATGGTACTGTTGGCGAAGGCGGCCATCCAACACGGAACCCTGCCGCCGAAGCCCAGTATAGTGCTTTCTTCATTGCCGCCCGCTTCCATGACCAGCGCCACGACCTTCCGGGGATCCGGTGTCAATTTGCTCGATGCCAGGGCGGCACCCAGCGTGTCCAGGATGTCGGTTTTGGCGGCCGCTACCGCATCCGCCGGAAGGTCTTCGAACCGGGTACCGGCGATGCTGCGGGCAATGGTGAAAGAAGCGTCCATCAGGGTAATTCAGGCACCCCTATCGCAGCCCTCTTCCGTCCGGGCCGAATAGCTCGGCGGCCAGCTTCTTGGCCGCCACGTTTTGCGCTCCCCTGAAGTCCTCGGTCTCCGCATTCAGGTACTTGACCGAGGGATCTCGCAAGGCATCGGGCGGAAGAAAGTCGGTGGGCGCGTCCAGCCTGGCCGACTGCATGCTTACGGCACGGCTGAGCAGCGTGGCGCCGTCTTTGCTCATCCACCAATTCAGGAACACCTTGGCCGCGTTGGGGTGGGGAGCCTTGTTGTACAGTGCCTGGTACATAGCCCCACCGGCGAGGAACACTCCTTCCTGCGGGACGACTTTCGAAATTGGAGTGCCCACCGTGATCATCTGGCCGATGGCGTCGACCCTGTTGGTCAGGTACACGGAGTATTTGCCCTGGGCCAGCCAGTTGGCGCCTTGCCCCTCGTCGTCTACTACGATAGGCTGGGTCTGGGCCAGCTTCTTCAAGTAATCGGGTCCCATGATTTGCATAAGTTGGGCGAAGGCGGTCGGGTAAATGAAGGCGTTGGACAGCATGAACTGCCCCTTCCACTTCGGGTCCAGCAGGTCGTTGTAGGACTTGATGGCGCCTGGTTTCACCAGGTTGGTGTTAATGTAGAGCTTGTACTCAGGGCCGAGGATAGGGTTGCCCACATACATTTTGGCGTTGTCTACCCAGGGTATCTCGTTGTTGTACCATAGCTTGGTATCTACCACTTCCGGCAGGACCAGAAGTGGTTTTACCGGATCGAGAACCTTGGCGGGCAACAGGTCATTGAACATCTGCGAAACGCCGCCGCCAGCCTGAATGTCGGCATTGAACAGCCCTGCCCGGCGCTCGGCGAGTAGCTTCACAGGAATCTCGTTGGCCTTCATCGAGGCCACCTCAATGTCCAGACCGTATTTGTCCTTGAATGCCCTGGTGACTTCTCTCAGTACATCGGCTGCTGCCGGGCTGTACAAGACCAGGGCGCCTTCCTTCTTGGCGGCGGCCACGGTGTTGTCCCATTCGGCCTGGGAGAAGGCTGACGTTGTCCCCGCCGGCTTGAGAGTGGCCGCGGGGGTTGTTGTCGCCGGTTTAGGAGTGGCGGCCGGAGTTGTTGTAGCTGGCTTAGGGGTGGTGGCCGGGGTGGTGGCCGGCTTGGGAGTCGCTGTCGCGGTTGGAGCCGCCGGAGCGGGTGTGGCCGCTGGAGCGCACGAGACGGAGAGGAACAGGGACGAGAATGCCAGTCCTATCAAAGTCATACTGCGGATCATCTTGCCGATCATCGATGTTAGCCTCCAATTTTAAGAATTATCGGTGTTTACCAAGAGTTAGCCGGATGTGCCCTCAGATTACTTGTCTATGAAGCGGGTCTCCTTTCAGTCAGATTGCATCCCGGTGAGTCCTTTCGAATACAAAGGTCATAGCGTCGAGTGCGAGGGGTCGAGCAGCGAGACGATCTCGCCGACGCCCTCAACCTTTTCAAGGTTCATTATCATTTCCGCGACTTCTTTAAGGCGTTCCCCGGACAACGATATTATAGAGTAAGAAGCGCAGTCCGCAAATTTCTGAATGAGGCGTTCGGTGGAGACCGGGTTATTGGGCCCGCCGGACGGCTCACTAACCAGTCTGGAATACCGCATGCCTTCCAGGGTCCTTATTTCTACAATCGCTGGAATAAACGTGGCGAATTCGGGGTATGGTTGTACCCTTACTCGCCCGCACATTTGCAGGACGCTGCGACCCTGGATTGCTTCGGGCAAGAAATCCCTCAAACCGACACGCCCCCTGAGAGCGGCGGTCGCCACGGTGAAAGGTATGTCGTGTTGTGCCTCCATGGCGTTCATGGCACGGGGACTGGCCTCCGGCGGCTTGACATAATGGTCCACGGCCCCGGGGCTCTTGAAAACGGTAATGCTTTCGATGTCGTCAGGTAGTATGGTGTGTTCACTGACCATATCGAGGGTGGCGTCGATGGCGGCGTGGGTACCGCGGGGCGACGGATAGGGCTTGAAACTGATATTGCTCACTTCAAAACGCTTGCCCAATTCAGAGGTCAGAGCTGCCGGGTCGTACTTGCCCTGGTGGTACACCCTGTAGAAACCGAATTCGCCCTCGAGGCTGTTGGTGGCTCCGGTGATACCTTTCCGGGCCAGCAGGGCGGACAGGACCCCATTCATGGAGGCAAAACCGGCCTGCATGCGCCGGATCAGAGCCCCATCGGTGGAGGCCTGGGTGTTGCCGGCGGCCTGGGAATAGGCGATGCCGAGAGCGTTCTGGATGCCATCTTCGTTCAGCCCCAGAATCTTCGAGGCAGCGGCTGCCGCGCCGAAGTATCCGCAGATGGCGGTGGGGTCCCAACCCTTCGATTTGGGCGCTGCCAGCGACAAGCGGCAAGCGAGATCGATGCCCAGGACCACCGCGGTGAGGAATCGCTTTCCGCTCACCTTCCCGACCCGTTCCGCTACCGCGAAGCAGGCAGGGACAACGGTAACGCCGGGGTGGACGTTAGCTGATTCATGAAAGTCGTCGTATCCCAGCGAATGGGCCAGAGTACCGTTGGCCAGGGCCGCCATCCAGGAGGGGGCCTTTCCCCCAAAACCGAGGATAGTGCTCTCCTCTCTGCCTGCCCCTTCCATGGCCAGGTCCACTAATTCGGGGCATCCTGGAGCCAGCGTGGTCGCTGCCAGGGCGACCCCCAGCGTGTCCAGAACTTCCATCCTGGCGACCTTCACCACGTCGGCGGGAATGCTATGAAATTGAAAGTTGGCTATGTGGCGAGCCAGTAAGTTAGCCGCGTCTGTCACTCTCGCCGGAATCCTTTCGCTTGGCAATGCTGGCATTGGGCGAAGATACACGATATCGACTGTCCCAACTTCGGACACCGATGAGACTATAAGTTGCCCGCAACGGCAAAACAATGATTTGGGTCAATCAGCCTCGCGACTTGGCCGACCGCAAAGCTGCCGCACGCCCGGGGCACCGTTTGCCCTGGTGTTAGGATGCCTCCGCCAGTTGTCTAAGCTTATCCTGGTCTATGACTATGACTTTGCCGCGAAGAGATTCCACTGTTCCGGTTCTGGTCAGCCGGCTTATGAAGCGGGCCGCGGTTTCGGTAGTTGTCCCAGCCATTTCGGCAATCTCACGGCGTGTCAGGGGAATGCTGGGACCAAGCCCCAGACACAGAGCCAGCAAGACGCGGGCCAGGCGACAATCAATCCGCTCTCCCGCCAGTTCAGCCAGCCGCGCCATGGCCGCCTGGTGCCGTTGCCCCGCGATGGTCAACATCTTGCCGAGAATCTTCGTGTTAAGCGCGGGATGCTGGTGGAGAAAAGAGATAAGGTCGCCGCTATTGATTGACAATACCGTGGTATCGACCACGGCCTGCGCTGACGACGGGTGCAGCTTGCCGACAAAGACCAGAGTGTTGGCGAGCATTTCTCCTTGCCCATAGATTCCCATTATGAGATCAATGCCTGAAGCAGAGTGTTTCACCAGCTTGACTATCCCGGAGACCAACAGATATGAAGACTTGACCGGTTCGCCTTCGAAGAAGAGGAACTGACCGGCTTTCAGGTCGCGCTCGGCAGCTACGCGGGAAAGTTCGACCAGGTGCTTTTCGTCCACATCAGCAAAGATTGGTGATTTTCTGAACAGGTCGGCCAGGTCTTTGTCGCGAGATGTCGACTGGTCAAGGCCGTGGTCTTGGGGAGGCGCCTGATTGCTTCTGGTTTCCAAAGCCAGCCGGGAAAGCGCGTTGGAGGCCAGGCGGTTGGGTCGGAGATGCCCGTTCTCCCACCGGCTGACCGTCACGAAATTGACCCCTACACGTTTGGCGAATTGGTCCTGCGTCAGTTGGAGCTTCGCGCGAAGCCCGCGGATCGTGTCGGCGATATTGTCGGTGTGATTGACCACTTTCTCATCTCCGGAGTTTAGCAAACTATAAGAAGGCTGGATCATTCTATATTCCGGCTTTTCTTTTGTCAAAATGGCAGTGGGGTGCGGACTCACCGAAGTGCCGCCGTGCTCATTTGGGTATAATGCACTATTGAGGATCTTGCCGTCCGTTGCTCGCCAGGCGGCAAACACTAGGAAACGAGGTAGTTTTACCAGCATGGTGAGGAAAGGGCTGGCGCCGGCTGTCCCATACGTGGCCGTCGGCGTAGGCCTGCTAGCTTTACATAACGCCTGGGCGGCTATCCTGGGCTACCACATCGGCATGGTAATCGTTGTCTGGTCCTCGGAGCAGGTTTCGGCGAGGGAGACGCTCAGGGCCAATGGGTGGCGAGTGCCGATTATCGCCGCGTTCGTGGGAGCCAGTTCCGGGATATCGCTGTATCTTCTTTGGCCGCTGCTGTCGGCGCCTTCGGATGCGGGTTCGGTTATCAGGGGTATGGGACTGACCGAGGAGACGTGGCCGTTGTTTTTGGGGTACCTGGTTATGGTGAACCCCTGGATCGAAGAATACTACTGGAGGGGTTACCTGGGGAGCGCTGACAATCGTCCGGTGGTGAACGACTTCCTGTGGGCGGGGTACCATTTGATCGTACTCTGGGGGAAAATTGGTGTAGTCTGGCTGGTAGTCGTGTTTTTGGCCGTGGCCGCCGGAGCATGGTTCTGGAGACAGGCCAACAGGTGGGGGGGAGGACTGCTACCATCCGCCGTCTCGCATTTCGCGGCTGAAATCACGATTGTCTTGGCCATTTACTGGGCGCTTGGCGGGTGACCATGAAGACTGCTTAGGGTAGCTTTTGCCACGGATCGTCCCTCCGGCGAAGGCATGGATCAAGGCGGGCAAGGCATGCCTTGCCCCTACGGGGTTGGTCGATGTTCGAAGCAACAGAATTGACAAGCATTCCTGTTTTTCCTATAGTAATGGTCTACGCTTGGTTGTGAAGCGCCCGAGGGATGCCAGCGATAACGGGAGCCCGTTTTTCTGGAATTATACCCGATGTTAGAAGGAGGTCTGTCATTGAATAGAAACGTCAACAGTGTCTTCGGAGCCATTTTGGGGATTGCCTTGCTTGCCGCCTGCGCGTCGAGCGCTACCCCTTCTCCCACGGCGGCGCCGCCCACTGCCGCGCCCGTGACTCCCACGGCCAGGGCGACAGCCGAGGCGACAAAGCCTTCCGCTCCAGCCAGCCCCGCTGCTCAGCCCTCGAAGGCCAGTGAAGTCCCATATTACCAGGGCAAAACCATAACTATGGTCGTGGCGTCCTCGGCGGGAGGGGGGACGGATACCGTCGGTCGAATCATGGCCGGGGTGCTGCCCAAGTACATCCCCGGCAATCCGAAGATCGTCGTCAGCAACGAAGGCGGCGGTGGCGGAACGGTTGCCAACAACAACTACTATAACAGGGCCAAGCCCGACGGATTCACCTTGCTTCAGACTGGTTCCAGCGCTATCTCCCAGCAGGCTGGAGGCAATGATATGGTCAAATATGATGTGACCAAGTACAGGGCACTGGGAAACGTTAACCGGAGCGGCAATATCATCATGATCCGGAAAGGCGAGATGCCCCGGTTGACCGATCGCAACGCCAAACCGCTGGTCGTCGGGACGCAGGGCGGAACTGAAACCTGGCAGGCTATTCCCCTGTGGGGGAAGGAATTGCTCGGCTGGAACCTCCGCTGGGTACCCGGGTATTCCGGTGAATCGGAGGTACAGCTCGCCGTTCTCAGGGGCGAGGTGGATATCATCGGGACTTCCAACACTTTTGCCATCAAGAGGATGATTGACGACGGCAACACCGAGTATCTGGCCGCCATGGGAAGCCTGAAGAACGGCCACTTTGTCAGACGCCCGGACTTCCCCGACATCCCGACTTTCGAAGAGATGCTGGGGCCGCAGAAAGCTTCAGGCATCGCCTGGCAGGGCTTCCAGACCTGGATTGCGCCGGGCATGGTGGACACTTTTCTCTCGGCTCCGCCCGGAACACCTGACAACATAATGGCTATCCTGCTGGATGCCTACACCAAGATGTCCACCGACCCTCAGTTTGACTCACTCATCAAGAAGTCAGTGAATCCGACCTATCAGGTGAGCATCGGGAAGGATACCCAGGGACTGGTTAATCAAGTTTTGCTGGCGCCTCCCGAGGTCCGGGCATACATGCAGGACTTGCAGCGAAAAGCGGGGCTTATCAAGTAGTGGTCTGGCTGGGCCGGTGCTCGTCCTCTTGAGGGAGCAGCGGTTTCCGGAAGGTCCACAGAACGAACCCGATGCCGGAGATGTAGATCAGTTCGGTCAACTCCTCCCAGAAGGTGAACCACAGCAGGTTCTCGCGGTAGACGCCGACCAATACCAGTCGCAAGAAGGAAAATCCGAGGGCTCCGATTCCCCCGGCGAGAAGAGCCTTTGATAGCCTAGCCGGGCCTGTTTTCCCACGGAGCAGGATGACCAGGGATGCCGCGAAGAGGATAATGGCGGCTGTGGGAACGTAGCGGATTTCGATGATCTGGTAGGCAACCGGGTGCGAATAGGTGTGGAGGACGCCGAGTATTTCGACCTGATAAGAGGCAGCGCGGGTAATTGCCAGTAGCGGAATGGCAGCCAGCACCATCAGGGCAGGGATCAGGAAATGGAGAAGCCTGTTGAGGCCGCAGACCGCCGGCCCGTACTTGACGCACCGGTGACAGAGGCTGAGGGCGGAGCATTTCTTCTCTGGGTCGCTGAAATTGAGCAACCTGGAATCCATGCCTTCCATCGCCGCCCAGGTGACAAAAGCCAGACTTGCCAACATTCCTCCCATGTGGAGTAGCTCCAGGAAGTAGTTCCCGTCGTCGAACCAGATGATGTTGGCGGCGCAAAAGGATTCGCCTGCCAGGAAAGATATGAGACCCCATCGGAGGGCGGCCAGGTCAGAAGATTTCACCTTGAGCAGGATGAAGATGAGGACCGCCGACAGTAACGTGTAGATAGGCTTGATCCACAGGATCGCAGCGAACAGTGCCAGTTGGTTTTGCCATGGTGATGAGGCGGGGATTGTCATCTTCTATGGCTACCTACTGAAAGCAATGGAAGCATAGCACGATGCGCCCATGGCAACGATGCCTATGCCAAGCCCCGCCAGTGTTCCGGCTGCCGACTCTCTCTCGCCAGTAACTGCGAAGACCACCGAGGCGGTGATCGCTGCCGGGATCGCCAACCCTGGAAGGAGAACGGCCACGATGAACGCCGTTTCAGTCCAGAGATGTGGGCCGATCAACAAGACGATGCTGAATATCAGGCAAGGGGCCACGGTGATGACCAGCGCCTTGCGAAAATCACTCCACGGTTTTTTCCCAGGGCTTGGAGCGGCGCCGTCCGGTGGAACGGCCTGGTTGGTGGTCTGCTCGGTGTTGTTCGGCTCGGTCATTGGGCTTCCTCCTCATTTGGGGAACTCGGCGTACCCAGGAATGCGCCGAATCGTGCCAGTTGGTCTTGCCACGGTGATAAGGCTGCCGTAGGCATACTCTGGCGCCTACCTGGTCAGGGCGAGCGACGACGAGAAGCACGACACCCCCATAGTGATGATGCCGATGCCAAGCCCGGCCAGGACGCCGGCGGCTGCCTGCTGTCGCCGGGCAACGGCGAGGATGACGGCGAGGATGACCGCCGCGGGGATGCCTAGTAGCGGGATTCCGACAAGCACGTTGAGTGGCAAGCTGGTCAGTGCCCGGCCGCCAATCATCCAGGCGATGCTGAACGCCACGAAAGGGATCGCCGTTATGACCATGGCCTTGCGGAAACTGCTGTGAGGCTTCTTGGGTGAAGCTTTCTCTGGCTCTGTCATTGGACTTCCTCCTTCTTTCGAAAACGCGGCAGCGAGTGGCAGGCCACGTTGCCGCCTTTCCACTGGACATAAAGTTGATAGCCGAAAAAGATAAACGCCCCGATGCACAGCCATTGCACCAGGGTCAGGCCCATGAAATCGCGGGGCGTTGGCTGATAACGCAGGAATTCCAGCGGGAACCGGATGATGGCGTAGCCAACGGCATACATCCGGAATAGCTCCCCGTCGTGAAACGAGGTAAGGCGTTTGCGGAAAAGAAAGGCGAAAAGGGCCAGGTCCAGGACCAGTTCATAGAGTTGCGCCGGGTGCCTGTAAGCTCCGCCCTGGTAGACCCCCCACGGCAGCGTGGTCGGCGAGCCGAAGGCGTCCCCGGCCAGGAAATTGCCCATGCGTCCGAGGGCCTGGCCCAGCGGCAGGAAGGGCGCCACCAGGTCGCCGGTACACCGGGTCACTCCCAGCGCCCGTTCCGACAGAACGATGGCGATGTAACCGCCGGCCAGTCCCCCGCTCAAGGCCGCCCCGTGGAACGGGATGGTCGGTAGCAGCCGCCAGAACTCTTCAGGCCCGAGAAAGACCAGCATGCTGAGTTTGGCGCCAACTATCCCGCCCAGCAACCCGATGGAACCCACCATCAGGGTGTTTTCATCCAGCCGGGACCTTCGTTTGGCCTCGCGGTATGACATCCATCCGGCGACAATAAAGCCCGCCAGCATGAAAAGAGTGTAGTAAGGAATAGTAACCTCACTATTCATTGATATTTATGACATTTCTCCTGCCGCCAGGGCCGCCCGGACCTTTTGCCGGTAGCCCAGGCTGTTGTAGGCGCAGAAGGGAATGATTCGCCCGTCGGGTATCAACTCTCCGATGCAGCACTTTTTGATGGCGTTCAGGTCCATGGTGTAGGCGTCGGCGAAGTCCTGGATGACGATCATGAACACATGCTTCTTCAGGTGGTTGAAAGCTGCCGGGAAGATACTGCCCCCGGCGCAGCAGAAGCGCTGGGCCATGGCTATCGTCCCTGGTACCGAAGACGCCGACCAGAGGCTTTCCAGTGCCTTGAGTATCTCCGGCTTCACGTCGGGCAGGGTGCGGTTGGTGACATAGTTGAGGCACTGGTCTACCCGGACGACCCGGGGAAGGGGCGTCACCTTGCCTCTTTCGACGTAGGCGTAGGTGGCCGCGCGGCACGTCGGGTGGCAGCAGGGCACAGGAATGAAGTCGCTTTCGACGAACATGCCGCCGGTCTGCGTGGCTATCCCATGCACCACATCGGCCATTGTCTCCCGGTACATCGGGTCGAAGTCGCCGAACCGGCCGGTGTGGGTGACAGGCTGGAAGACAATGCCCCGGACGGATGGGTGGCCGAGGCCGAATTTCACGATGTCGCCGATTTCATCGTGGTTGACGCCCTTTTCGATGGCTGGCACCAGCACCACGTCGAGGCCGGCCTGCCCCATGCGGTCGAGGGCTTTCATCTTGACCGGAAGGAGGTCTTTCCCCCGTATCTTTGTCTGGGTTTCCTTCGAAAACCCGTCGAACTGGAAATAGATGGTTGGTTTGATATCCGCCAGCCGGGAAAGAAAGCGGTCGTCGGCAGCTATGCGGGCGCCGTTGGTGTTCAGCATGAGGTTCTTGATGCCCTTTTCCCGGGCCATCCGCAGCATGGGGAGAATATCGGGATGGAGGGTGGGTTCGCCGCCGCTGAACTGGATGACCCCCGGCTCGGCCTCCAATTGAATGAAGCGGTCCAGCATGCGTTCCACCTGGGCCAGCGAAAGGGTGAAGGCCGGCTGGGCGTCAGCGAAGCAGACCGGGCAGTCCTGGTTGCAGGCGCTGGTTACTTCTATCAGTCCCAGACAGGTGTGCTGTTTATGCTCGGGGCAGAGGCCGCAGTCCCAGGGGTGGCCCCGGGAGACTTTGGTGCTGTAGCCGAGGGGCTGGATGCCCGGCTTGTTGAAAGGCAGCGAATCCACATACCACCTGGCGTCCGAACTCATCAGCGCCTCGAACCGTCCGTGCTGGGGGCAGGTCTTGCGCATGATGACCCGGCCGTCGCTGACTATGATATCGGCCTGGATTACCGAAAGGCACTTCGGGCAGACGCTGGTGGTGGTTTCGCAGTATTCCTCGATAGTGGCCGTTTTGACCTGTTGCGCCATGTCCCCTTCCCCTGCAAATACCTGGTGGCACAGGCGTCCCCGCCTGTG
>ORJL011739037.1_pt1 | contig 10331 bp, 9 predicted proteins | sample 1779941 | NCBI WGS metagenome assembly ORJL01 (sample SAMEA104232317, study PRJEB22302) | groundwater metagenome | biome: forest; feature: aquifer; material: groundwater | place: USA | collected 2011-08-07 | depth 5.8 m | reverse complement strand
GCGCGCGGCACGGCGTCTCCATGATGGGGCCGGATTATACCCACTGGCACGGCACATACGAGGTCGCCAAGCACTTCTATTCCAAATACATCCCCGAACTCCAGGAGTTGGTGGAACGGAACAAGGACTCCAAAGACGCCGCTAAGAAGACTGCCGCCGAGGCGCTCGCCAACCTGCTCGATGACACGCTCAATGACAGCAATCACCGGTGGTATCTCAACAAAATGGATCCGGCCGAGAAAGCGCAACGCGAGCAGGAACGTCAGGAATTCCAGAAACGCTACGCCAAGTGACCGCCTCGAAGAGCTGGAAGCGCCCGCTCGGGCGCATCCGGCTCGCCAGGTTGGATCGCGCTACAGGGCTAACCGCCTCAAACCATGAGCCACACCACTGACCCGGTCGCGCAACTGCGCGGGATGTCCACGTCCAAGTTGATCCAGTTGGGCGAGGAAAGCTTGCGAAACCACCTTGTGGCCCAGGCCGTCGTGGCGCATCAAAAGCACAGCGGCCTGTCCTTCGAGGGCCTCGACATCCTGCTGACCGACCCTGAGTGCCTGCGCCACCCCACGCGCTTGGTTTTCGAGTTCGGCGAGATGGCGATGCACCAGTTTGCGCAACCCGACCTCGACCATCGCAATCAGGAACAGGAGGGTCGGGTGCTTTACGTCCGCCCCATTCTTCGCCAGCACCCCAATCTCGTCGTGCTGGCGGTGGCTTACATGATTCCCGTTATCAATTATGGCGACGTCGTTTCCGACGAACACTGTCTGCTTTATGGGGCGACGTTGCTCGGGATGATGGCGGAGGAGTTCTACCAGAAGATCTGCCATCTGGCAGACGTGGTCGGAGCCGAAGTGCGTCTGGCGGGGAGTTCAGGAGCACGAGTGCAGCCCGACGACGTTGCCCTCCGTGTCTTTGAACATTGCGATGAAGCCAGGTTCGCCGATGGACATGCGGGCTTCTAGAATCGAGCCGCCAGCGGCGGTGATGCGTTGGATCACGCCGTCGAGGTCGCCTTCAACGTTGAGGTAAACAAGGGCCCCGCCTGCGCCGGGCGAACCGCCAGCCATCTGGACGATGCAACCACCCACGCCCTTGGTGTCGTCATAAGGGGACATGCCCATGCGGCCCTCACACTTCATTTCCTGGAGCTGGGCCTTGAGGATGGTCTCGTAAAACCGCTTTGCGCGATCGAAGTCAGTCACGTAAAGCTCGAACCAACTGATTACGTCTTTCTTTGTCATACCCCTTGAGCAGGCCATAGCCGACGCCGGCTTCGCTCACGATCGGCACCCCCGCCTCGCCAAGCGCAGCAACGTCGTGATACACGGTGCGCACGCTCGTTTCAAAGTGCTCGGCAATATCCTCCGCACGGCTCAAGCGCCGCCCCTGCAAGAAGAGAATGATGGCGACCAACCTATCGATGCGATTCATGTCGGTAAAGGCGTTGCGTGGAATGCGCAGGTGTCGGATATTTCCCACACGACAACTTGTGTCAAGGCTGATCGTGGTCGACTGACGATTCGCGGAGTCGAAAACGGTCGTCTGTATTTGGTGCAAAAACTGCCTGAAGGCTGGCTGGTAACTCCCGAACCGGAAGCAAAACCACCCAACGCTCTGCGGGCATGGTCCGGGTCGAAACAGGATTTATCCGCCCACCCTGGCGCCCTGGCTAAAGAGGGGTTCGAGTTTGAACGCAGTACAAGACCTGCCACCGCAACCGCCCGCCGGAAAACCGGTTATACGCGATAGACCTGCTCAAAAGCGGGAGGCAAAGCGCTCCGGCACGCAGAAATGGTGAGCGACTTCGATCGCCAACCTCGGGTTTTGCGCACCCGATACTCCGCCAGGTTGTGGAGTGCGTCCGCTGCCGTGGCGCTTTTCCCTCCGAACGCGAGATGAACACCCGAACCCTCCCGGCAGAACCACTGCCTTGCCACGCTCGATCCAAAGCGGCAGCAGCGATGCACCTAACACCGACTTTCATGCCCTATTCCTTCCGCGTTTCGGCATGCCCGATTTGCTTCGCACTCTGACTCGCAATCTGCAACCCAGTTTCTCGGGCAAACCGACTCATCGTCCTGCCATGGATCTTCTCCTCAGCGATGTACTTCTCGACTTACAGCGTAAGGTAGCGCTTACACTGTAATGGGCATTCCAGATTGCCTTCCAGCTTTCGACACTTGTAAACCACTGATGGAAAGGCTGATAGCAAAAGCACTACCCTTTGGCATGTTTCTCGCTTACAGTAGGCTCACGTATGAAAAAGACGGCCCTAAATGCCTTAAGTCTCTGTGTTTCAGGAACATACCTTTCTTCCTGCGTCTGGCTATCTTTGCGGCGGTCCTAATTGGCGGCTGCAGACCTTCGGAAAACCGACAATTACCCACCAGCACCGCCAAACCGGTGGTCGCCATGGTCTTTCCGGTCACCGTTGACGCCTTTGTCGAGTTTCGCACCGAAGCCGAGGCCGAGATTAGGGCCGGTGGCGCGGATTTCGCCTGGTTCAGCGCCGAGGGCGATCCCAGCCGCTTCCAAACCTCCGTCAAGGCTGCCCTCATGCGAAAGCCAACCATTCTGGTCAGCGTCGGTTCTCAGGTTACGCAAACCGCCCTGAATCCTCAGCTTGCCTCTTCGCTGCCGAAGGTGGTGGCATCCTGCATCAACGCTCCGGCAAAAGTCGAAGCTTTGACCAATATCGGTATCAATCCGCCTCGCAAGCTCCCTGTCGCCATTGTTTCCGATTCCCCCAAACGCGATATTTATGTGGACAGCGCCCAAATGATCAAGGACGTCGTGCCTTCCCTGCGGAAGGTGGGCATCCTCTTCAACAACGCCGAAATCAACTCCAAAACAACCGCTCTGTCCCTTGCGTCCGAGCTGAAGAAACTTGGCATCGAAGTGCTCGACGGCATCATTTTCGGCGAGGGCGATGTGGAGAAAGTCACCCGAAATCTCCTCTTGTCCGGAGCCGATCTCATCGTCATACCTCACGACAAATTTGCCATCAAAAAAGCCCCTATGGTCGTCAAGTTGGCCGGTGAAGTCCCGGGGCGTCGTCCTGTCCCGATTTTTTCTCTGGATGACGGCACCGTGCGCAAGGACGGCGCCGCGTTTGGCATGTCCGTCAGCTATGGCCGCTTGGGGAAAATCACCGGTCAGTTGTGCGGTCGCATCTTGAAAGGAGAAAACCCGGCGGATATGCCCGTCATTGCCGAAGACCATGCCACCGCCTGTTTTAGTGAAAAAGCCATGGAGATTTGCGGCCTGGCCATCCCCTCGCAGTACAAGCCCCAGGCGCAAATCTTCCAGGACTCTCAGCCCAAATGAGGAATGTCCTCATAATTGCCATCGAGGACCCATGGCCGGATAAACCTCAGGAGTTTTCTTTCCGCTATGGCTTCCCCCGCACCGGGCTGCACATCGCCAGTTGTATCGAACACTGGGGCCGTCGTCGTTTCCAAGCCCGCTTGGTCTTCTTGGACCACGAGCTAGGGCGGATGGAAGCCGCCACGGAAAGATTCGATGAGGCTTGTTTCCAAATCGTCAGTAACGCTCTGTCCCAGTGGCATCCCACCCTCGTTTGCATCGCCGCTCCCTATACTCGGCTGGCGTCCCTTGCTTGGCTGGTGGCCGCCCACTGCAAAAAGCTGAGCCATACGCCGGTGATTACTGGGGGGCCTCATTTTAGTTACATGGCTGCCAGGGTCTTCGCCAAACCGAACAACCCTTTCGATGCCATCGTCCTAGGTGAAGGCGAATCCAAGCTCAAGCATATTCTCCGCCATTTGCCTGACGTTGATATGGCCTTGAAATACCCCGGTATTCTTAGCCGCTTTTCAGCGGAACCGTCGGAAGTCGGGGATGAAATAGAACTTCACGATCCTCCTCCTTTGCGCTTCGATTTGCTTCCCCGCGAAGTGGTCTCCCATCAGGGCGCAGTGGTCATGGGCGGTCGTGGTTGTATTTACCGCTGTAACTTCTGCATCGAAGCCGCGTATTGGGGCAAAAGCCAGACTTTGTTTTCCCCCGCCTATGTCCGTCGGGAATTGGACACCCTCCACTCCGAATACCGCAACCCAGCCGTGGGGCTTGGTGACAGCCTCATCAACCTGCATTCCCACCGATATCCCGATTTTTTCGCCAAAGCCTTCGATGATGGCTCCCGTCTCTCAGAGCATTTCTTCATCCTCAGCCGCACCGATCTGCTCGGCCGAGCCGGTTGCGCCGCCTTCAAGAAACATGGCGGCAAGGCCATTTGGGTTGGCATCGAGTCCGGCAACCAGGAAATGCTCAATCGGATGGGCAAGCGTTTGAAACTATCGGATCTGCCGCACCAATTGAATGTCGCCAAGGAATGTGGGCTAAATGTCGGAGCCTTTTTCCTATTCGGCTATCCCGGCGAGACTTCCCGCTCCGCCAATGATACCCTCAACCTCATCCAGCGCCTCCACCGCGATGGATTCCTGGATTACTTGGACCCGTCCATTTTCGTCCCCTATCCCGGCCTCCCCATGTTTGCCGACCCAGAAAAGCACAAGATGATTCCAGTTTGCGAGTTGTGGAACGAGGAGGATTGGAGCGGCTGGGGCCGCTACAACGCCCCGCCGGTTTTCGACCTGGACACGCTACCCCGTCAGGAGATTTACGCCTTCTGGCGTCGGGCCTATGAACTCAAACTGCAGATAGATATCCGCGACCGCGCCAAGCCGCGGCGCTTGGAGGATTGCCGCCATGTCTGAAATCCTTCTCTCCGGTCTCAAGGATGGCCTCATCTGGTTCCCCTTGGTCTTGGGCTTGGGCCTCATTTATTCATTCTCCAAGGAGATGGATGTCAGTATAGATGGGAATGTTATCCTCAGCGCCATCGCCTCCGCTTTGGTTTGGCGCGCCAGCCATTCATATTTTGCGTCGATTGTCGCAGCCGTCGTCGTTGGCATGTTGTCTTCCAGCTTGGTATGCCTGTTGCACCATCTGTTCCAGGTGCCGGTCCTCTTGGGTGGCCTCGTTTTCTCCCTGGCGGTCCACACCATTTCCATCCTTCTGATCGGCGAGTCAATGGTTTTGCCCGGTACCCGTCTTTTTTCCAGCCTGCTCTACCCGCCGCTGTGGTTGCCCGTGCTGGTCATCCTTCTGGTTCTGGCTACCGAGTTCCTTTCCGTCACCCAGTTCGGCCTTATGATTCGCAAGTTGGGGGCGGGTGAGGGGCTAAACGCCCGCTTTTCGCCACTGAAGCTGCGTTGGTCCGCCTACGCGTTTTGTGATGCCCTTTATGTATTGGGCGCCGCCATCTACGCCCATAGCGAAGGCATGGCCCGCAGCGGCGGCAGTTTCGAGGTCCTGGTCGTGGCCCTCTGTTCGTTCCTTTGCGTGGATAAACTCGCCGCCTGGCTCCACCGCCTTTTGGCCTCCTGCCTGCGTCATGAGCAGAGTAACGGCGTCTGGTTCTATGCCGGCTGGCGGCGCTCTTTGCTCAACATACTGCGCCGTCCTTCCTTTGTTGCCCTTGTTGGCGCCATCCTTTTCGAAATGCTGGTGTTCGCTTCAATTGCCAAGGCCCCCAATCCCATGTATTGGAAGCTCCTGTTTGCGGGCCTGCTCCTGCTCGCCTTGGTCAGGATTCCCCGCCTTTCCTTTGCCCGATCCAACCATGTCCCCGGCTCAAATCCGCCGGATGTGCTCGAAGTTCGCGACCTCGATTTCAGCTACGAAATCGGCACCGAAAAACGCTCCGTTTTTGTTCGTACCTCCTGGCGTCTTTCGCATGGCCTTCACGTCCTGAAAGGCATGAATGGCACGGGCAAAACCACCATGCTCAAATTGCTGGCGGGGTTCCTTCGGGTTTTGGGCGGTGGCATCTGGTTTGGCCCTGAACGCCTTGATCATCGCCCACCGCACCAACGCCCGTTTTTTTACCTGCATCAGAATCCGCTTCACACTCTGGCCCCGGACCTGACTGCCCTCGAAAACCTTGCCGCCAGTTTCCGAAATGGTGCCAATCCCATCCGGTTCATCCGGCCAGCAGAGTTACTCAGTGCGCTCAATGAGCGGCTCAAAGCCCAAGGCGTGGCCTTGTTCAAGCCGTCTGAAGATCCGTTCTGGTTCAAGCCCGTCAAGAATATCTCCTTTGGCGAGGCCCATTGCGTGGCCCTCTACTGCGCCGTCTTGTCTGGTGTCCGGATCTTCCTGGCCGATGAGCCCACTACCGGGCTCGACCAGGACAACTTCGACCGTCTCACCGGACTACTGCGCGCGCTTGCCAGAGAACACATCGTCATTGTAACCTCCCATGATCGCCGCTTGAATGACTTGGCGGACCAGGTCTATTGGATTAAGGAGCATAAGATTGAACTCGATGACCAACATTAAGCCTGTTTTTACCGTGGCCCCTGATTGGTGGGACGGACGCCGCCCCGATTCCTTCTTTCCCGCTGTCTATCGCCGGGGCGACCGGTCCCGCGAGGGCTTCCTTTTGGACACCGAGTTGTCTCCAGAGGCCAGAACCGCCCGGGAATGTGACTTAATCCAGCGTTTTCTTTTCCCTTCACCTGGATCGGTTATCTTGGACTGCCCCTGCGGCTACGGCCGCCATTCCCACGAGCTGGCCCGCCGAGGGTTCCAGGTCACCGGCGTGGATCTCTGCCCCGCCTTTCTCGCCGAGGCGCAGTCAGTCGCTGTCAATCCCGGGCCACCTGGGACCTGCCGCATTTTGTCGGGTGATATGCGCACAATGCTGCTGCCTGACGCCCGATTCGATGTCTGCCTAAACCTCTTTTTGTCTTTTGGCTTTTTCGACGATGCCGGTAATCAGCAAACCCTTTCTGAGTTCGCCCGCGTTCTGAAGCCTGGAGGCCGGCTCCTCATCCATACGGACGTTAACCCTGCCCGCGCATACGCCGGCACATATTCCGACCGCTACCACCGGTCCCTGCTGGACGGCGGTGGTCTCGAAATCCAAGAGGTTTATGACGCATCCATCTGCCGCCTGGTGGGCACCTGGACCCTGGTGGGAAATCATGCGAGCAATGGCGCCCTGACTCGCGGTTACAGCATCCGCATCTACAGCCACGAGGAACTTTCCTCCATCCTGCAAACCGCCGGCTTGCACCCCCCCGGGTCATCCCCATCAACTCCTCGGGTTACGCCGCTGACGATGCGGATGCCCAGGAGGTAATCTACGTCGCAATGAAAGGCTGACATGGACCTGGATGCCCTAAGAACCTTTCAAAACCGTCTGACACAGGCGGCATTGAGCATGAAAGGTGACCAGTGGACACCCCACAAGTTGATGGATTCTCTTAAGGATCCTGCCCCAGAAACCTGCGGGGATCTCACGCCCCTTGGCACCTTGATCCAGGCCCTCCTGCCGCCAAGACTCAAGAAACACTTGAGTTTGATCAAATGGGTGGTGTTTCATCTCGACTACCCTGGCCTTCCTTTTTGCAGGAACGAATTCGCCACCCGCAACTGGATTGCGATTCACCAGCGCGACCGCGACATTATTGATGCTGTTCACGCCGAGACCATCGAGAAACCTCGCGAACAACTTCAGGAAATCTACGCGCCTTCGCTCATTGCTCGCCGACTACGCGATATTCCAGCCTTGGACGACTGGGTATTCAAGAAGCGCTGGTTGTTTCGCATGCACGTGCACACTGGTCGTTGTCCCTGCGATGTCCTGCCTTGTCGATCTACCCAGACAACTACGTCGCGACTCTGTATTCCCAAAAACACGATTTGTTTCACGCCAAAGGCTCTATCGAACGATCAGATTCCGTTGTCCGCATTTTCCTGCTCTGAAGATGGACCGGGACAATTCATCGCCAGCTTGCACACCCTCCTAAACGAGCCGGAAGAGGTCTCCGCCAGGCGATTCGCGAACTTCGCTAATCTGGTCCTCAAGGTGCCCGGGAATAATAAGCCCGGTCCCTGGGCCAATTACTACCTGCGCATCCCGAAGAAATTGCCCGGCGAGGATGATTCGTACTTGACCGAGGTGTATGTGGCCTTCTGCGGGGCCAAGCGGCAAGCAAAATCGGTCTTCGCGCTGCTGGATCCCCTGGATACCATTCTCTCCAGCGTTATCAGCCTAGTCAACAGCGAGGTGGCATTTCACATTGGGATAAAGCGGCAGAAGCTGATCCAACGCGAGCAGTTTCAGAGATACCGCCTTCATCATAACCACACAATTAATAACCTCAGCCCAGCTTTGGGTTACGCGCTTGACAATGCGATGCACTCGCTGAAGCACGGTCAATGCGCGGAAGCCCAAACGATCCTGTGCGACGCCCGGAAGATTAACGACGTTCTCTCCTTGGTATACAATTGTACCACCGGCATCTCCCACGATCGGCTGAAGAACGTGGCGGCGATGCTCTGCTGGCTTAAAGACAAGGTTAAGTCCAGCGATGCTGCTGTTGATTTGACTATTAAAGGCGACGTTAGCCATGACTTTCCGCCGGGAATGCTCTCCGATGCATTTCTGATTATATGGAATCTGTGGCAGAATGCAGTGTGCGCTCAGACTCGATACAACGACGAGCACAGCATACCCCCCGCTGAAGGCAAGGTTCTTGTCGATCTGGGTCGGTCCGGAGAGAAGTTGTAGCTCTCGATCAGGAATCGGCCAGCCATGGATGTAAAGTTCGCGAATTATCTTCGCGGGATCAGTTCTTATCCCGCAAAGTCTTCTGTGACCGCTGATGACCGAGGCCTTGAAATCGCCTACTCCCTGGCAACCGCCCACTGTTGGTCTATTGGGATAGACTTGGACGTCGATAGCACACATTTAACTATAGAACTACCAGTTACCCCTGGGAGGACAATATGAAAGTTCTAATCGTCGATGACGACGCTACTTTTCTGAAACCTTTTGCGACTGCAATTAGTAACCTTGGACACGAGGTAGTTCCTACGTCCAGCGCCCGTTCGGCGGATGGACTTTCGGACACCGAACTGGCCACGGTCGATTGTGCCATTCTGGACCTGAAGCTGGAGCAAGGTCACACTGGCCTTGAGCTGGGTTCTCGCCTTCTCTACAAGAATCCGTTCCTAGAGCTGATCATGTTGACGGCGTCATCGGCCCGGTATATGTGCACATCGGCAGGAAGTTGGGTCGCACGAGCCACACTACTATCTCTTACTTCTTTAGCCCGAAGAAGAATAAGCTACGCATCAAGGGAGAACTTAGGATCAGGATTGTGAGATGGCTTTTCCAGAACCATCCCGATGCCTGGCGGGGGCTGCGTACCATCAGCGACGCTGCGAAGCTTGTCTGCAAGTAGCCTTATGGAATCCTTGACAATCGCATTAGCCATGGTCGTGCTCTCTGGGGATGTCTTATTAGCGTTCGCCCGTCGGCTGCTTGTTAAGTCACGTGTGCCAGTTGAGGACGCTGAACTAGTGGCGGGCAGTTTGATCGCCGCCAGCCTGCGAGGGGTCGATTCGCATGGAATCCAGTTGCTGCCCTACTACCTAGAGCGTATTCAGGCGGGCGATTTCAACATTCATGCCTGCGGAAAGGTGGTTCGTGAGACTGGCGCGTGTTTGGTCTATGACGGATGCAACGGGCTGGGGCAGGTCGTCGCGGATATCTGCACGGCGCATGCTAATAGGCTTGCCAAGGCATTTGGCCTCGGCCTGGCTGTTGCTCGCCAATCAAATCACTTTGGCGCCTGTGCCTTTTGGGCTCAGCGAATGTCATCAGCGGGTAATGTGGGGATCGTGCTCAGCAATACACCGCCCTTGGCACCGCCCTGGCAGGGGAAGGAACTACGGCTGGGAACAAACCCAGTCTGCGTGTCCGTCCCTGGAGCAAGAAGGTGGTTGTTGGACATGGCGACAACGACAGTTGCAAAATGGAGAATCTTGCAGGCTGCTCGCGAGAATGTGCCAAACATTCCGGCTGGTTGGGCAATGAACAGGGAAGGAATCCCGACTACGGATACTGCGGAGGCTGCGAATGGCTTGCTGATGCCTCTTGGAGGTTACAAGGGATACGGATTGGCTATGATGGTCGAGATTCTGTGTGGAGTTCTCTCTGGGGGCTCCATCAGTCTCGAACTCGGGGGGTTCCCAGCTCACAAGAAGCCCGCAGCGATTAGTCATTTCTTCCTTGCGATAGACGTCACAAGGTTCATGTCGATGGACGAATTCAACGCTGTGCTTGAGAAGTTGGTACGATATATGAAAGACACTCCCGCAGCGGCCGGTTATGCGGAACTGTTGGTTGCCGGTGTCAGCGGTGGCGAAGAGTGGACGCAAAACCGGTGGTTTGAAAAGGGACCAGGGGTTTCGGCTGAAGGCGGCATGAAAAAGGCCGGTGGATTTCT
>ORJL010181995.1_pt1 | contig 10332 bp, 5 predicted proteins | sample 1779941 | NCBI WGS metagenome assembly ORJL01 (sample SAMEA104232317, study PRJEB22302) | groundwater metagenome | biome: forest; feature: aquifer; material: groundwater | place: USA | collected 2011-08-07 | depth 5.8 m | reverse complement strand
ATATCCACAGCCGATACTTCTACCTCTAGCTCTTCGGCGACTATCTGTGCGAGGGCGGTGATAAGGCCCTGTCCTTTTTCTACGCAGCCGACATACGCTTTAACCCTGCCATCTTCTAGAAGCTCTACGGCAGCCCTGGCGAAGCCCAGCTTCTTGCCATGCCAGTCGCCGCTGGCGCTTGCGCCCCTCTCTCCCCCGACGGTTTGCCACACACACCCTATTCCAACGCCTCGCTTCCACGGCGAGCTTGGATTCGCCGCTTTCTTCCACTTTAGCGCGTCGGCATAGGGCTGTCGGAGCGCTTCAAGTGTTGCCCTTGTCCCTACGCTCTCATCCAGAACTTCCCCTATGGGAACCGGCGTTCCTGATTCAACCGCATTGCGCAGTCGAAATTCCAGAGGGTCTATTCCCAACTTAGCTGCGAGAAGGTCCATCTGCGAGTCCCAGGCATGACCCAGCTCTGGGTTTTTACTGCCCCTTATTGGCACGCTCCGCGGCCCGTTGGTGCAAACGTCTTGAACGCTGATATGGGCGTTCGGGAAGTAATACGGACCCTGGGCGTACTTGCGCACGCTGGAGATAGTTCCCTTGCCAAGGCTGTTGTTGTCGGGGTCAAAAAGCCATGAACCCGCGTTGCCCAGAATCTCGATCTTCGTAGCCACCAGCTTGCCATTTTTCTTGGCGCCGGTCTTGTATTTCAAGTAGAAGGAGTATCCTTTGGACGAACCCATAAGAGACTCCTCGCGGGTGAACACCATTCTCACTGGCTTTCCGGTCTTGTAAGAGAGCAGGGCGATGACGCCAGCAAGAACGAAATCTCCTCTCATGCCGAAGTTGCCGCCCATAGTCGGACAGACTATCCGCACCTTCTCTTTCGGCAGTCCCAGCCAGTCGGCCACGCAATCTCTTCCCACAAATGGGTGATGAAGGGGCGTATGAACCACCACCTGCTCGTTGTCCTCCACGTACGCCAGCCCCGCTTCAGGCTCCAGAGCGGCATGTTCGGGCCTGCCATTGATGTACGTGTTCTCCACTATTACATCTGCCTCGGCGAACCCCTTTTCGACATCGCCAAACACAATCTCCACTATGGGTATTTTGTTGCTCTGAGGGGGATGGAGTTTAGGCGCATCATCCCGGGCCGCAGTAAAAGGATCGAAAACAGCCGGCAGCGGTTCATACTCTACCTTGATTAGCTTCACCGCTTCCACTGCGACTTCCGCTGAGACTGCCGCCACCACTGCCACAGCTTCGCCTATGAAACGTACCTTGTCCTTGGCCAGCAAATAGCCCTGTGGTCTGGCGTTGGGCATGGCGGGCTTGCCCTCAAGGTCCTTTGCCGTCATCACTGCCTCTACGCCTGGCAGGGCCTCTGCCTCGGAGGTGTCCACGGACAGGATGTTGGCATGATGGTACGGGCTTCGAAGAAGTCTAGCGTGGAGCATTCCCTCTTTTGTCAGGTCCGCGGCGTACTTTGCCTGCCCGGTGACCTTTTCCAACAGGTCTAGCCTGGGTATGTTCTGCCCGACTACATGAAAACCATTGGTCTTTGCAGGCTTTCGAGGTGCTCGCCGATGCCCCTGCATTATCTCTCCGGCATACAGAACAGAATCGATGATCTTGATGTAGCCCGTGCAGCGGCAGAGGTTGCGTGCCAGCCGCTTCCTGACGTCATCTCTGGAGGGGTTGACCTTGGTATTGAGCAGCGCCGACGCCTGCATAATCATTCCGGGTATGCACACACCGCACTGGCAAGCGTCCAGTTCCATAAAGGCTTCCTGAAGGGGGTGAAGGCGCTTCTCGCCAACCTGGCGAGACCACAGGGTCGCCAGGCCTTCTATTGTAACCAGCTCTTTGTTTTTGGCACGCGACACAGGAAGCAGGCATGACATTACGCCTTTTCCGCCCAGCAGCACAATGCAGCTGCCGCACTCTCCATCGTCGCAGCATCTCTTCGCTCCCGTGAGGCCGAGATCGTCCCGGAGCACGTCTAGCAGTTTCCGTGACGGGTCCACTGTAACTTTATGGCGCTTGTCGTTTACAGTCAGAAGGATTGTCTGCTTAGCTAGTGTCGTGCCCATGGCGCCTCCTTGTCATGCAAATGAAATTACATCACGCCAGTGATGTTGAAACGGGCCAACAGGTCTACAATTACCGCCGCCGCAGCTTGAGAGCCGAAAACGCCTTAGAAGGAGTTGTAGTTGTCTCCTTCGACCTTAACCCAAAGGCTGTGAGAGTCGCCGCCGGCCTGCGCCGCCTTTGCCTTGCGAGCGTCGTTCCACTTCTGCCAGGCTTCCTTGCTCTTCCACGCCGTTACAGTTGTTATTTTCGTGGGGTCATTCTCAGAAACCAGCTTGTACATTTGCACGGAGTCCGGCGATTTCTTGACGTCCTTGGCAAATTCATCGAGGAACTTCTTGGCTTCGGCCTCTTTCCCCTTCTGTGCAAAGTGCGCGTACACTCTTACGAACATAATTCCCTCCTACGGTGTCATTGTCCTTATTTTGACACGACTAAATTAAACCACTTTACTCCACAACGCAACAAACGTCTGAATTTCCACTTTCGCACTGGTTTGAACACCTGAGCCCTATCTCTTTGTCAATGCGGTGCTTTGGCCTTGTGATCATCTCTTAGATTGAGTACCGGAACCAGTACCTGCCTTCGATTCCGTTTCGGCGCGGACCTGCGGCAGCCAGTTCAGGAAACCGGGAAGGTACCAGTTGCGAGCACCTAGAAGCTTCATGGCAGACGGCACCAGTACCGACCGTACTATTGTGGCATCCAGAAAGACCGCCACGGCAAGCCCAAAGCCCATCTGCTGGAACATAGCAGTTTCGGCCAGGGCAAAGCCCATGAATACTGCGACCATGATGACCGCTGCCCCTGTAATCATCCCGGCGGTGGTTCGAAGCCCAAACGACACCGACTCGTCATTATTGCGGGTACGGTCGAATCGCTCTCTGATCCGGCTGAGCAGGATTACGTGGTAGTCCATCGAAAGGCCAAACAGGACAGCGAACAGGAATAGAGGGATCCACGAGTCGATGCTATCCACTTTTGTGAACCCGAATAGGCCTGCACCAAATCCTTTCTGGAAAACCTGGGTCATCAAACCGTAGGTGGCTCCCACCGACAGAAGATTCATGATGATTGCCTTGACTGGTACGACGAGAGACCTGAATACGACTGTGAGCAGGATAAAGCTAAGACTCAGCGTGAATATGACAACAACAGGCAGCCATGTGTCGCCAAGAGCGATGAAGTCAACATTGCCCGCTGCACCGCCGCCCACATACACTTTCGCAGGAATGTTCGCCGCTGGAATGAGTTTGCTGCGTATCTCCTTCACCTTCTCAAAGCTCTCTTCGTTCGTGGCGGCGTTGACAGCGACGTTCAGCAGGCCCAGGTTCCCCTCTTTGCTAACCTGTAGTTTCGCCGGAGAGAATATGGGGTCCTTTGCCAGCAGGTCCTGCAGGCGCTTCACGCCTGCCTGGACATCCGGAGCGTTCACGTTGTCTGCATCAACCACAATGTTAGTTGTCTCAACAAGACCAGATGAGAAGTCCTTGATGAGGATCTTGTACCCCTGTACCACCTTGTATTTGTCGGAAAAGGTCTCGGGACCCGCCGTTCCAGTCTTGAGCCCAAGCGCAGGAACAGCGAGCGCTATCAGGAGTCCGGCAGATAAAACGAGTCCGATGACTGGATGGGCCATAACCTGATGCGTTACGCGCGCCCAGAACCCGCTCTGCGAATCGCCGCCTGCGGCGCCGAGAACAGGAATGCGCGCGGCGTTCACCCTGTTTCCCATAATGCTCAGAATCGCAGGGAGCAGGGTCAAGGCGGCCATAACAGCCATGATTGCCGCCAGAATGGCGCCCAGCCCCAGACTGAAATAGATATTGGCCGGTATCATCAGCATCCCTATCAATGCCATCACAACCGTGATGCCAGAAAAGAGGACGGCTCTTGACGCGGTGGCGCCAGCCCTCCCTATCGCGTCTATCTTGCTGACCCCTTTGGCAAGTTCCTCACGGTAGCGGCTCACTATGAAAAGCGAATAGTCGACCCCGACCGCCAGGCCGATCATTGTGATCATGTTAATGATAAAGAAAGACACCGGGTGAACCTGGCCGATTATAGAAGTCGCCGCGATAGCCATGATTATCGTGACCACCGCAAGAAGAATCGGTATTGGCGCAGCTGCGAACGCACGGAACACAAGGATCAGAACCACAAGCGCGGCAAGAAGGCCAATACCTTCCCCCTTAAGCAAGTCCTTTTCGGCGACCTTATTCATCTGTGTACCGAAGCTTGCGTTGCCTACGAGAAAGACGTCGAATGCATCTGCCTGGTCTGCGTCATCCACGATCTTCTGAATGGGAGGAAGATTGCGGACCACGTCGTCGACCTCTCCGGCCAGCGTGACAATGCCCATCATAGTGTGGCGGTCTGCTGAAACCATTGAGGGGTCTTTGGTCATGTAGTAATTCACCGTACTCGCCACCACGGGAGATCCGTTGACAATCTTCTTCCCTGCTTCCGAGATCTCATTGAACAGAGCGTTGGCCTTGTTCTGGAACTCCTGGTCGTCCACCGTCAGAGACTGCGACTTCAGGATCACTATTTCGTCCAGGCCAGCTGACGGTCCTGTCAGCCGCCCCTCAATAAGGTTGGCCGCGATGACCGAGTCCGGCTGGCTGCGCATGAACCCACCTTCGTTGCTGATTGCGCTTCCACACATACTGCCCGCAATCAGCACGCCAACGATAATGATAGCCAGCCAGATACCAGCCACGCGCTTGGGACGCTCCGCACAATAACGGGCCAGCCTCTCGGTTGAAAAGACGCCTCTCATTCGGTTCCCCCTTTTGTAGTTTATTGATCGTCGGTCACCAGGTTCCAAGTGGGCAACTGACATCGGCTAAGAGATGCAACTGATGAGCATTGTCATGCTGCCCCTCGGCGGGCAAAAGATTTGCATATAATTACCATGCTTTCCCCCGAACAACCAGAGTATTTAGTCCTTAATACAGAGGCATGGAGAGGCGTAATAGAAAGAAAAAGGTGCATGGGCCTTTTCTATGAAGCTGATGTGGCTATGTGGCAAGAACAGACGGGAAGGCCCTCGGAACGCCGCGTATTGCTCGGGCGTGAGAAATCAGGGCATTCACAGTGGAACAGAGCTCACACCCGGATTCCCAAAATGTACTTCAGCAGATACACCGCAGAGGGAACCAGAATTGATGCCATCAGCCGAAAGAGCAGGCCTGCGTTGAGCCTGCCGAATGGGTGTCCCCAGATATACAATTGCCCCTCTGGCGGGTGGGTGGGGAAGCTAACACTCGCCTGTGGAGGACTTGTGGTGCAAGGCCATTTCGACTACACTGCCTGAGAGAACACTCATTTCTAAAGTTATGCGATGCGTCGGGTCCACATACGTCCACCGAAAGCGAGGTCAACAACATGTACACACAACTGACGACGAAGAGATATATTGCCCTTGGCAAACATGTAACTATGGAAGGCTACGCAAAAGGCAAGTCATTTGTGCCCCATGGCGATGTGACCATGGCTTACCCAAGCGGAAAACTCGAGCTCACGGGGAGCTTCGTCGTCGGGAAAGCCACAGGCAAGTGGCTCCGTTGGTACGAGAACGGCAATCTCCAGTCAGAGCACCACTATACCAGCGGCCTCTTGCATGGACCCCACAAGCAGTATTGGGAAGACGGAGTCTTGGCCAGGGAAGGCGCGTTTGTTCGTGGCGCTCTCGATGGCGATTTGAACATTAATGACCGAAAAGGTAATCCCAGGCGACATCATGTCTATAAGAAGAGGAAAATCGTATCTGCCAGGGTGAAGGTCAGGGATGTCTGGTTTGAAACGCCATGGGCAATCAATGCAACAAAGATATGCTATTTGAATCAACAGGAACAGCTCAAGTGCGTAACACCACACGAGTTATGGCAGCAGCTTAACACACTAATGAGCCCTGAGGATGTTGAGAGAATGATGCGTCTGTTGGACGATCTGTATGCGGCATTGGGGCTGGACCAGAAGTCCAGAGTTCTGACCGCGTGTGGAGGCACGGTTGTGGCGACCAAAGTGCAGGAGGCCGCCGAACTGGGAGTCTCGACAGGCCGTCGCGGCGAGAAGAAACGTCTGATGAGTCCTCAAGAGATCGATGAAATCGTCGGTGCGTGCAGGGCTTCGGTCACCGCTAGCTTGGAAAGCAGAGGCATCCACCCGAATGTGCCTGGCGATTTGGGAACACAAGCTGCGAAAAATCAAATAAGCGATCAGGTTGGCAACTGTCATGATAGCGATTCCATGATTGCTGACGATAGCTTTGGTGACACGGTGGACGCTGTCGTGGGTGTTATCGAGGACTTCTTCTATGAGAGCGACCGGGATAGAGATGAGGCGACTGATCCCCACCCAGGGACAGATTATGAGGATTCTTACAACAAGCAGAACCATATCACTACGGTTAGAGTAACTATCTCAGGGATTACGAGGCTGCGGTTTTACAAATCAGACGGGTCTCATGCGGGTCCAGAGAGGTATGAGACGTCAGAGGACCGCGGGGAGCCCAGCGGATGGGTATTCCCTCTGTGGCCTTCTCCGTCCATGCCTGTCGACGAAACTGGCAGGAGCAAATGTGAGCGCTTGGCTGACTGGTGGGAAACGACGGTGGAATTCTGTGAGAACGAGCAGTGGACGCCGTATAGGTGTCAGGAGATATTGCGGACATTTACTGGGTGTGCTGACCCGGCCCTGGTCATGCCGACTCCCGATGGCAGCGGAGTAGTGTGCCCACAAGACTCGGGCATGACGGATGCGGAGTTCAGGCGACTCGAGTGTAAGAGGAAGTCGATGATTATGGGAACGTCGATGACTATGGTGCCGACTGGTTTCGGTTCAGAGCTGTGCATTGACAAGGGCGAATTGAACATGCCGGAAATGGACATATGTTCAAACCCGGCTGCGATGTGTGCTCCTATCGAGACAATACCGAGCGAAGAGGGAATTGGCGGCTATCGGAGTGGTATGGTGCGGCCGCAAGGGCTGGCCCGGACGAGGGCCGCTGAGCCTTCACGTGGCAATGCGCCGAAGAGTCTGAACTCCTACACGAAGCTGAACGGGTTGAATGATGAGGGGTTTGATGCGAAGCTAAAGGGGACAAAGAACAAGGTGAACTTCGTCGTATTTGCCTCGAGAACTTGCGAGCCATGCCACAAGGTATTGGATGTATTCCAGGAGGCGGCGTCAAGCGGCGCAGATGCGCTGTTTCATTATGTAGATGTCAGTCAGAATCCTGAGCTATATCGGCGGTTCGGGATACGATTTACGCCAACAATCGTGGTGATGAAGAACGGTGCCGCGATCGGGCAGCGGCGCGTCGGCGCAGCCAGCCGGGCCGTGCTGTCCGAATACGTCAAACGGTCGATCGAGTTGGGCAAGAGCGATCAAAAGGTGACGAAGACTAATGCTTGAGAGGAACATGGCCTTACTGCCTTTCAGCGATCGAAAGACCTGCACATAGTTACCACGTTTTCCCCAGACCACTAGAGCATTTAGTCCTTAAATACGAAGGGGAGAGCGACGACGGCGATTCACATCTTGATTCCTAAGAAGAACTTCAACAGATACACAGCAGAGGGAACCAGAATTGATGCCATCAGCCGAGCAAGCAGGCCTGCGTTGAACGGCCACTCTGGGGTTTCTTGAACTCGTTTCTCATATGTCCCCCACGCCGCGACAGCCGAATAGTTTTTGACAGTACTATCGGCAGGATCCTTGTCTGCCTGTTCCCTCAATTCGCGAAAGGCCGAGGCAACGTTTCTCCGTGCCAAGTCCAGTTCACGCGTCTTGGCTGCGAGGATAGCTTTATGAATGCTCCTCAAAGAAATAAAGAACACCAACACGGCAGCGCAAACCAGGACTCCGTATACTACAAAACCCTGCCACGCCAGGATGTTGTCCAGAGGCTGGAATACCAGGCTTATGCTGATGCCGCCCACGAAAGCGAGTGAGTAGCCCAGACTCCACACAGCAATGGGCGCAAGCGCATCGGTGTTGAAGATGTCTATGTTCAAACGCTGTCGACTCACAATGTCAAAATGTCGACTCTCGGTCAATCCGGTGTATATGACCAGTCCCAGCAGTGCAAACTGCACAGCGCCGGTGGCCAGCCAATAGGCCTCTCCCCATGTAAACACAAACGTCCACGGCTTGGACAAAGCTGCCCAAAAGACAAACCCTGCCAGCGCGGCCAGCCATTCATTGCGTCGGTTGGTAAGAGAAAGACTGGCCTTGAGTCCGCCAATGTCGGGATAACTGACGGGCAGCAGCGGCAACAAGGCCTCAATAGCCTTGTCCCTCAGTCTATTCATGAACGGGTATATCGCCAGGATATATACAATAATGGCTGAATACAGTAAGTGGGCACGCCAGAATTCCCAATCCGTCAAAGAGGCAGACAACCCGTCCACGACGGCCGCCAGCATTATCATAGACAGCAGCAATACAGCCAGCGCCGCCGTTGCCCAACTCCAGGGCAGCCGCACTCGTCTCTTGAACTCCATGAGCAAAGGGTAACTGAGGGATTCTGCTCTCATGGCTTCCTTCCCTGCTAGGGGCTTCTCTTGCCGGCAGTCATGGTACCGCCTCTAGTCGATAGAGTTGCCTGGCTTTGTGCGTCTTCCATCCATAACGGAACAGAACTCAACCATGTGTCCAATTGCACGTTCCGCTTCGCAATCACCAGTGAACGCACGTAGGAATGTCAAGTTGCACAAATAAGGTCTCCAAGGATTTCACTGTACATCCTGTCGTTTCCCCAATACTGGGAGTGAGCTGTGCCCCACCGCCCCTCCAGTGGCAACTCTCTGTTGTCTTGATCCGGGATATCATAGAAGTCCAGCGGGCCGCTCACGGGATCTTTCCTCGCCCAGAAGTTCAACCATCGCATGCCGTCCAGATAGTGTTTTACATCGGACTGGACGGGCCTGGGTGGTATCCAGTTCGGATAAACAGACCTTCTTTTGAACCCGTGGTACTGCGCCAGAAGTTGTCTCTTGATATATTGGCTGCGGGGTGACCGCTCATCGAAGAAGAAAGCCACCTTGTCCAGCGGAGAACCAAAGGTCACGAGGCCACCGAGCTTGCTTGCAAGCGGCAACGGAATCTGGCCGGTGTTGAAGGAATTGTTCATTTTGTTAAGTGTGTCGTAGGCTATCACGCTTCCCAATGAGTGGCCAGCCAGAATGACCCTTTTGTAGTCTGGCGACTTGGCGTCTCCAGACGTCAGCAGGCATTTTAGTTTTTTGACTGAACCGGCCAGGATCTTTTGCCGGATTTCATGGTGCTTTGATTTCATGTCCATGGTCGTGTAAATGGCTACGTCACCGACGTAACCCACTATGAATGGCTTGGCGACAGCTCCCAGAACGGTGAGAACCAGCTTCACGGGTTTTGACACCACCGGAAACCTGGATGCCAACGGGTTCAGGATTGTCATCAAAACACGGCTCATGCTCAATGCAAATCCAAGGTTCTTCAAGTACCAATACTTCTTGAAGCGCGCCCTTCCTCCTATGAGGTATTGCTTGCCGAATGCGTCAATTCCTTTTTCTTCGTAGGAATCAGCCAGCGACTGCATCTCGTCATAGTATTTCTGCGCACTGGCCCCAACCGCCACCAGCCAGTCGAAGACTTCGCCGACATTTATACGCCTTTCTGTTTCGTGGGCCCAATAGTATTCGTAGCAGTCAATGGCTGTGGTTTCGTCATTGTCTTTCAGAAGCGCGATGTAGTTTTCGGTCCCTCCCTCGAATTCTCTGACTCTGTGGCGCACAGTAACGGAGCTGCCAACGTTGCTCCTTTCCAGGGTTCCCAAGAGTCCCTGGACTAATGCGTCGAGGGCGTCGAATGGGTTCTGCTGCCCAATACCGTGGATTGCAAGTATGGCGGTCTGCTCTTTTGGCCACATGGCAACCTCCTCGTTTCGCCGACGTGATGCCGATTTACCATATGCTCCAGCCGCCGTCTATCGTTATTGTCTGGCCTGTGATGTAGCTGGAGGCATCCGAGGCCAGAAACAGCAAAGCCCCGAGAAGCTCTTCCGGCCGGCCCACTCGCCCCATTGGGGCCAGAGCCGAGAGTTCAGCTGCTATCTTTGGGTCACGGAGAAACCTGTCGGTCAACTCTGTGTGGAAGAATCCCGGCGCAATTTGATTGACGTTGACTCCCCTCTTGGCCCACTGCTTGGCGGTTTCCTTGGTGAACCCCGCCAGCGCATGTTTGGTCGTGCAATAACCAAAGCTT
>ORJL010790401.1_pt1 | contig 10334 bp, 5 predicted proteins | sample 1779941 | NCBI WGS metagenome assembly ORJL01 (sample SAMEA104232317, study PRJEB22302) | groundwater metagenome | biome: forest; feature: aquifer; material: groundwater | place: USA | collected 2011-08-07 | depth 5.8 m | reverse complement strand
GGCGGGCGCCGGCGGCGCGCGCGTCTCGACGGGGGGGTTCGGGGCGGAGCCCCCCGCCGGTCTCCCCGACCGCCTCGCCGCTCCCGGCACGCTCGCCGCCTCGGCCTGGAAAGGCGCTCCCGCCGCGCTGCGCCGCGCGCTCGAGACGGGCAGCCTCGAGCCGCCGACCGATCCGCCGACCGATCCCCCGGGCAAGGCCGCGCCAGGGGCCCCAGGGCCCGGATTTCCCGACCTGCGCCCGCCGCCTTCCGGGGCGCGCGCTCCCGACCACCCCGTGGTCGCGGCCGCGCGCGAGGCGATCGCCGCCCGCGTGGTCGACGCCGTGCTCGTCCCCTGGCCCGGCTTCTCCGACGCCCTGGCCCGGGACGGCCGCGGGCGCCTCTTCCTCTATTACGATTGGGTCCGCCCCGAGTCCAAGCAGGCGTTCGAGCGCGTCCGCACCGAGGTGGGCGCGTACCGCGACGGGGTGGTCAAGCTGCGCCTGGAGGCGCGCGGGCTCTCCGAGGACTGGCTCCAGGCGGTCGACCTGCGGGCCCAGGACGTCGCCCCTGCGCAGAAGGTATCGGGCCACGTCCTCGGCACCGCGGTCTCGTTCCTGCTCATCATGATGTCGCTCCTCGGCGGCCTTTACCCGTCGATCGACCTCACCGCGGGGGAGAAGGAGCGCGGGACGATGGAGACGCTCCTGTGCGTTCCGCTGCGCTCGACCGAGATCATCGTGGGCAAGTTCCTCACCGTGTGGACCATCTCGATCGTGACCGGGCTGGCCAACCTCGGCAGCATCGCCGCCACCTTCGGCCGCATCGTGCCCGGGCACGGGCTGGAGCACATCCATCTCACTCCGTCCGCCTTCGTGGTGATCTTCCTGCTCTACCTGCCGGTCTCCTTCATCACGTCCGCCGTATTCCTCGCGGTCGGGGCGTTCGCCAAGGACTTCAAGGACGGCCAGAACCTGGTGACGCCGGTGTACATGATTTTCGCCCTCCCGAGCGGCCTGTCGCTCATGCCCGGCGTGGAACTGTCCCCGGCGACGGCGTTCGTGCCGGTGCTCAACATCGCTCTCCTGATCAAGGCCCAGCTGCTCGGCGAGGCCCAGGTGGACCTCGCGTTCCTCACCCTGATCTCGTCGGCGGCGTACGGCACGCTCGCGGTGCTGTTCGCGGCGCGGGTGTTCGGACGCGAGCAGGTGCTCCTGGGCGGACGCGAAAGCCTGCGCGCGACCCTCGGCATCGAGCGGCGGGGCGAGGAACCGTCCCCGGGCTTCGCGGGAGTGGCCGCGGCCGTGCTCCTGGTCGTGATGTTCTACGGTAGCCTGGCGCTCGACCCGCTCCCGCTCCTGTCGCGGATCGCCGCGATGCAGGGTGCTCTCATCCTGGCGCCGACGCTGCTGCTCGCGGTGGGCTTCGGCTTCCCCTGGCGTCGGACCTTCTCGCTTCGCCTCCCGACCTGGCCGGGCCTCGCCCTCGCGATCGTCGTCGGCGCGTCGGCCTGGACCTTCGCAGCCGGAGTGCTCGTGCGCCTGGTGCCGCCGCCCTCCTCCTTCATGAAGGAGATGGAAGACCTGTTCTACGGGCCCGACGCGGCCCCGCTCTGGCTGCTCTGGGCGGTGATCGCCGTCGCGCCCGCCGTCTGCGAGGAGCTCCTGTTCCGCGGCCTCGTCCTCTCCGGCCTCCGGCGCCTCGGCGCCGAGCGCGCGATCCTCCTCGGCGGCCTGCTCTTCGCCGCCTTCCACGCCTCCCTGTACCGGCTCCTGCCCACCCTGTTCCTCGGCGTCGTGATCGGCATCGTGGTGTGGCGCACCCGCTCGATTCTCTGCGGCATGATCGTCCATGCGCTCAACAACGGGATCGTCGTCGCACTATCGAGGGAACCTGAATTCGCGCGCCGGTTGGGGACCACCGGCGCGGAAGGGCTGCCGCTCGATTCCGCCCTGTGCGGGACGCTCGTGCTCGTGGTCGGGCTCGGCCTGCTGCAGGCGCGGTCCGTGCCGGCCCCGGACCCCGCGGATGCGCCGGGCGCCGGGGCATTCGGTCGCCACGCGCCGGATCCGCGTCCGCCGCTTCCGGACGCGGATCCGATTGCCCCGGTCCCGCCCGGCGCGCCCGCCCCGGGGGCCGAAGACCCGGCGGCGCAGCGAGGCACCGATGTCGGGGCGTAGGCGGCTCGTCGCGGCGGTCGCGGCGGTGGCGGCGCTCGAGATCGCGGCCGCGCTGGTGTTGCTGACGCGCGGGCCGTCGGCGCCCGGTTGGGCCGGCTCCGCAGCCTGCGCCTCGTGCCATCCCGGGCAGCACGCGCTCTGGCAGGAATCGCACCACGGCCGGGCGCAGGAGCCCGCGCCCGCGGGCACGACGCTGACGGCGCCGGACGCGGACGGCCGGCCCGCGGCTTTCCCCGCGAAAGTGGCGATCGGGGTCGACCCGCTGGTTCAGTACCTGGTCGAGCTCGACCGTGGCCGGTGGCAGGCGGCCCCAGTCGCCTGGGATCCGCGCCGCCGCGAGTGGTTCGACCTGCACGCCGAAGACCCGCGCCGCCCGGACGAATGGGGGCACTGGCTGAATCGCGGCATGACCTGGAACGCCCAATGCGCGTTCTGCCACGTCACCGATTTCCGCAAGGGCTACGACCCGGTCGCCGATTCCTACGCAAGCCGGTGGCGCGAGGACGGCGTGGGCTGCGAATCCTGCCACGGCCCGCGAGCCGAGCACGTGCGCGCGTCCCCGCCGGGGAACGCGACCCCGCGCCCGCGCCTGCCGATCGACGAGCGGACCGGGCCGGACGTCGGGGTGGAGACTTGTGCTCCCTGCCACTCGCGGCGGCGGCAGCTTGCCGAGGGCTGGACGGCGGGCGCGCGCTTCCTCGACTTTTTCGATCCGGTGCTGCCGGACGATCCCGCGTACCACGCCGACGGCCAGGTGCTCGACGAGGACTTCGAGTGGACGTCGTTCGCGCAGAGCAAGATGTACGCGCGCGGGGTCGGTTGCAGCGACTGTCACGATCCGCACTCGGGGAAGCTCCGCCGGGAGGGAAGTGCGCTCTGTTTGCAGTGCCACCGGGCCGAGCTCGCCGGGTCCGCGCACGTCCGACACGTACCGGGGAGCCCTGGGGCGGAGTGCGTGTCGTGCCACATGCCACAGACCACGTATATGTTGCGCCACCCGCGCCGCGACCACTCGTTCTCGATCCCGATGCCCGAGCTCACCACCGAGCTGGGGATCCCGAACGCATGCACGCGCTGCCACGCGGACCGGCCCGCGACCTGGGCGGAGGCGCGCTGCGCGGACCTCTACGGGCGTAAGGACCGGCCGGCGGCCGGGCGCGCGCGCATCATCGCGGCGGCGCGCGCGGGCCGGGCGGAGTCGATCCCGGGGCTGAAGGCGCTGCTGGGCAATCCCGCGCAGCCGGGCGTCTGGCGGGCCGCGGCGGTGGGGCTGCTGGGGAGGTGGGCCGGTCCCGGGCCGACCGATACCGGTCCCATCCTCCGGGCGGCGGTCGATGACCCCGACCCGCTGGTGCGCGCGCGCGCGCTGAGAGCGCTCGACGAGAATGCCGGGTCGGTCCGGTCGCTGCGGATGCATGATCCGATCCGGCTGGTCCGCGTCGAAGCCGCATGGACCGGGCGCGCGCATTGGCGCGGGGCGGGTCCCGCTGCGTACGCGGAAGCGGAGGCGGTGGCGCAGCTCGCCGCCGACATGCCGGGCGGGAGATACGCGCGCGGGCTGATCCGGACCCTGCTCGGAGACGATCCGGGCGCGGAGGCGGAGTATCGCGCCGCGCTGCGGCTGGACGCGTCCGACGTCCCTTCGCGGATGAACCTGGCGGCGCGTTTTTCGGAGAGCGGCCGGGGCGGCGAGGCAATCGCGCTGGCGGAGGAAGGGGTGAAGGTCGCGCCGGCCGCCGCGCGCGTCCGGTTCGGGCTCGGGCTGCTCTACGCCTCGGCCGGCCGCATGGAGGATAGCGTAGCCGCGCTGACCGAGTGCGTCCGCCTGGATCCCGGGCACCCGCGTGCGCAGTACAACCTGGCGCTCGCCTGCCTCGAGACCGGCCGGGTCGAGCGCGCGCGGGCCGCGCTCGAGGAAGCGACGAGGCATCCGCCGCACGACGAGGAGGCCTGCAGGCTGCTGGAGGAGATGGAGAAGCGGTGAGGCGGGCGCGGGATCGGCGGGCGTGAACGGCGAGGTGGGTGCAGCGCCGGCGCAGGGAGAAGGCCCCGGGCGGGGCGGTCATCTCTCCATGAGGCGATGCCCTCCGGGGCGGGCAGGCCGGGCGGAGGCGATTCCGGGGCCGAAGGCGCTGCTGGGCAACGCCGCACAGCCGGGCGCGTGGCGCGCTGCGGCCGCAAGGATGCTCGGAGCGTGGGTTGGAGCCGGGCCGCACGATGTCGCGCCGGTGCTGCGGCGTCCGCCGGGGATCGCGATCCGACATCCGGCCGCGCCATGTAGCGGCCCGTGTAGCGGTGGATGTCCCGCGAATCACCCATGTCGAATCCCGCCTCGCGGATTGCGGTTCCCGCGTACCCGCATCGCGGCCTCCGGCAGGGCATAACCCCTGCCCATGGAGGTCGGTCCCGTGCGCTCGCGCCGTTCGAAGGCACCGACGAGTCCGTCCAGATCCGGGAAACTCCCGTTGGTGCAGATTCGTTCCGCGATCCTGCGGAACACTTCCTGGGGAAAACGTGCCTGCAGCGCTGGCTCGACCCAAGCCTCGGCGGGAGGCCAGCCGTGGAGAGTGGACATGGGGTGCTTCGCCCTCCCATGGATGATTCGGAATTTGAATCAGCAGGGAATACGCTGGCGTGGGGATTTCGTGACATCGGAAGCCGCCATGGCCAGGGGCCGGGCCGGCTCGCCAAGTGCGTACGCACGGTCGCTCACGACCTCGGAGCGCCGCGTTGCCGCGTTCGTCGTTCGTCCGCCTTGCACGCACCCGCAGCGAATCCTACGATGCCCCACACGGTCGTCCGGATCCCCGCCATCCGAAGGAGGTCCCGCCCATGGCCAACATGGTCCCGCCCCGCGCGAATCCCAAGGCGTCGGACGCGGAGCAGAAGGTCTTCGCCGCGCTCCGGGACCAGCTTGAAGACGATTATGTGGTGCTTCATCACGTGCGCTGGTACGACCCCGGCGACGCCAGGCAACGGGTCCAGGCGTACGAAGCCGATTTCATCGTCCTGCACTCGGCCCTCGGCATTCTGGATCTCGAGGTCAAGGGCGGCGGCATCCGCTTCGATCCGGTCCGGGAGGCGTGGTTCACCACCGACCGATTCGACGTAATGACGAAACTCGACGAGTCCCCGCTCGAGCAGGCGCTGAAGAATTCCTCCGCTCTCTGGAAACTGGTGAAGCGCAGCGGGCGCTGGCGGGGCGGCTTTCTGACGGCGGGACACGCGGCGATCCTCCCCGACTGCCGGCTGCAAGACGTCGCGCTCCCTCCCAGCCTCCCGCGGGAGCTGTTGCTCGACAAGGGCGACCTGATCGACCTGCGCAAGCCGATCGCAGAAATCTACCGGCGACACTCCGTCGCGCAACCGGCGCCGCTCGGCAAGGACGGCGTTCAGATGCTCATCGAGCTCATCGGGCCTCAGCCGATCGAGATCGCCCGCACCGACACCGAGATCCGCATCCGGGTTCCCCTGGGCAAGGCGGTGCGCCAGGAAGCCGCCGAAATGGAAGACCTCACCGAGCGGCTCCGCAACGTGCTCTGCGATCTCCGGGACCATCCGCGCGCGCTGGTCAGCGGGGGCGCCGGATCGGGCAAGACGTTTCTCGCCCAGGAGCACGCGAAGTGGCTCGCCCAGCAAGGCAACGACGTGCTGTTTCTCTGCTTCAACAAGTTTCTGGCCGCCGACTTGAGACGCCGCACGGCCCCGGAACCGCGAATCGAGGCGACGCACTTCCACCTCCTGTGCCTGCAATGGGCCGAGGCCGCGGGCGAGCGGATTCCGACTCCGGAGCAGGATCCCTCGATCGATGCCCAGCAGTTCTACAACGAGATCCTGCCCCAGAAGCTCCTGGACGCGCTGCCCCGGACCGTGCGCCGCTACCACGCGCTCTTCGTCGATGAGGCGCAGGACTTCCGGACCGAGTGGTGGATTCCCCTCCTCGGAGTGCTGCACGACGAAACGAACGGGTTCGTGTACGTGTTCCAGGACGACACCCAGGCGATCTTCCGCCAAGGCCCGGGCCAGGACATGCCGCAGCTCGGCCACTCGCAGCAGCTCGGGTGGAATCTGCGCAACACGCAGCGAATCCACGAGGTCGTGTGCCGCTTCAGCCCCCGGGCCCGCCAGTCGCCCGCGTTCGGTCCGCTGGGCCGGGAGGTCGAGGTGGTCCCCTACGAAGATGATCGCGGCCTGACGCGGGAGCTCTCGCGCGTCCTCCACCGGCTGCTCGTCGAGGAGCGCGTGTCTCCCGAAGATCTGGTGGTTCTCACCCAGCACCGGCTCGTCAACACGCCCATGCGCGAGGGCAATGTAGGCAACTTCGTCCTGACGACCTACGCCGACCGGAAGCCGGAAGGCGCGGAGGTCTTCACGACCACGATCCACGCCTTCAAGGGGCTGGAGAAGCCGGTGGTCGTGCTCGCCGGCATCGAGCCCAGCGAGAACCTGACCGACGGACTGCTCTACGTCGGCTGCTCCCGGGCGCGCAGCCACCTTGTCGTGCTGTGCCGGAAGGGGCTCGAGGCGCGTTTTCTGGGGGAAGGGCGGGCGGGATGAGGGAGGGGCGAGGGAGCAGAACCTCGCCCTCGAGGGGCACGAACTCGCATGATGATGATGGCGCCTCCGTTCGATGCTCTCCCCAGGAGTCGCTCGCTGAAGAAGCTGGGGCTGGACTTGGATGGCAGGCATATGCCATCCATCTTGAAGTTGCTTCCGCCTGGGCGATATCGCCTCGAACTCGTCGCGGACGGTCCGTCGTTGACCGCAGCGCAGGACGAAGGCATCGTCCGGGCATTGGCACAACTCGATGCCGGTCAGGGCCGCTCTCTGTTCGACGTCGTGAGCCCGATTCGCCGCCGCGCCAAGTCGTGATCATCGTGATTTCCCCCTGGCCGCCGCAGACCTCGAACAAGCCTATGCGCAGATCGCCGCAGACGACCCCTCCACGGCAGATCGAGAACTACACTGAATCAGCAATTGGCACTAGCTGGCAGGCCAATGATTCATTAGGTTCTGCGGACCCCGCAAGACATCCCCGCATCGCTTGCACTCCACTTTGGACTCCTTGAATTCGCTGGCGTGTACATGCAGCCGAAACAGCTGAAGACTGAACTCACCCTCAGACTTCGGCGCGCCCTCTGGAGTGGAAATCGCATCTCCTTATTCGCGCATACTAGCACGGGCGGCAACGATTCGCCGGCGAGAACCTGGGGTCGATCTCGCAAGCTCCCCGAACCACGCGTGGCGGCCCTGTCACACCCCGCCCGCGCGGACGTATCTGCTTCCGGAGGGCGGATCAGCGGCCGGTCGCCCGTACTCGGGTCAGGCACGAAGGAGGAACCCGATCATGGCCCAGTTGCGGACGCCACGGAGGCGCCACCTCGCGCCGGTCGTGAACCTGGAAACTCCCGACCTCGCCAAGGAGGCCGGCTTCGTTGATCGCACGCCTCCTCGCCGGCCACGGGGTGATCGAACACGAGGAGCGGCACCGGCCGGCGTGATGCGGATCGAGGACAAGGCGATGTCACCCTCAGGGAGCTTCCGACCAGGGCCATCCGCGCCTCCGTCGGGGAGCGAATGGGAGTTGGGCATTCCGGAAGGCCCGGCTATAATCCCCGCGTTCCGACCCGAGGAAGCGCGCCGTGCCCATCGACCCGGATACCCCGGATGCCGACTTGATCGCCACCTACCGCAAGCATGGCGGCCGTTCGGAGGCGGGTGCGGCGGCGCTGCGGAAGCTGTACTCGCGCCACATGGAGCCGCTGGTCGATCTGCTCAGCCGGAAAATCAGCGATCCGGACACCTTCTTCCAGGTCACCCGGATCCCAGGCGGGGATGCGCTGGCGAGCAGCGTGTTCGACAAGGCGCTCGAGCGGTTCCAGGCCGGCCGGGGGAAGTTCCGCACGTTCCTCTTGCGGATCGCGGACAACCGGCTGCGGGACGGCTTTCGCCGGCTCGGACGAGTGGGACTGCGCCGGGTCCATCCCGACGAGGAATCCGGGGAAGTGCTTCCCGACGGGCCGCGCCTGGACCCGCACCAGCAGCTCGTCCTGGCGGAGATCCGCGCGCTGACCTGCCGGTGCCTGAAGGCGATGCGTTATGCGGACCGTCGCCGCGCGTTCGTCTGGCGCGAACTGTTGGACATCGGGGCAAGGGAGCTGGCGGGCCTGTGGGACGAGAAGTCGTACGACAACATCCGCCAGCTGCATTCGCGCGGCGCGGCCGAGTTCCTCGAGGTATGGAAGGCGGCCGGGGGATTCGACCTGGCCGACTGCGCCGGAGCGATCCTGGAAGGTAGACAGGAAATGGGCGACCCCGGGCGGATCCGGAACGCGAAGAACCGGGAAGCCTACCAGGCCTGGCTGGCGGCGGACCACGACCTCGCGGCCGCGGCGAAGAAGCTGGGGGTTGTCGCCGACACCGCGCGCCGGCGCGTGCTCGACGCGCTGGAGGAACTGCTGCAGGTCGCCACGGTGCGCGGGGCGCGGCCCTGGGAGGGCGTGGACTTCGCCGGCCTGGCCGCCGCCGGCGACGCGCTCGGCGACTACCTGGAAGCCGGCCGCGAACGCACCCGGACCTGGCACGAGCTGCCGGCGAATCGCCGGCGGCTGTGCGATGCGGTGAATCGCCAATTGCTGGTCATCCGCATCGCGCTGGGCCTGGCGGAGCCCGAGCGGGCGACGCAGACGCTCGGCGGGCTGCTGCACGAGCGCATCCTCGCCGACGGACCGAACGCGTACGACAAATGGTGCAAGGCCCTCCGTCTCGAGCCCGCGGCCTTTCGCCGGTTGCTGGGGGACGACCTCGAGGTTTCGAACGCGCTGCTGGAGCGATTGGCGCGCAGACTCGGCCGGCCCAAGCAGGAGTTGCGCCGCCGCCTCGCCGTCGGTTCCGACACGCGCACGAGCTATCGGGGGGCGGGACGGAAGACCACCGTGCGCCGGATCCGCGACCACGTGCTCGCCCGGCGCCGGTGAGACCCGCGGTCGAGGCCCTGCTCGCGCGCGGGGTGAAGTGCCTGACCCGCCTCGACGTGGCCGGCGCGGAAGCCGCTTTCCATGAGGCAGTGGCGCGCTCGAACCGCGACCCGCTCGTGAAACGGCGCGCCGCCGACGCCTACCGCCGGCCCGGCTGGTACGCCTTCAACCTGCCCGGCCACCTCGAGGAAGCCTGGCGCATCTTCCAGAACGCGCGCGCCCTGTACGAGAGCCTCGGCGCCGGATGCGAGTACGAAGCGGCCAAGTCCTGCCGCGGGCTTTCCATCACCGCCGGCAAGCTCGGCGACCGGGAGACCGCGCTCCACTACGGCGAGGCCGCCGAGGCGCACCTGGCCGGGGCCTGCGTGACGGAGCGCGAGCGGGGAGAGCTCCTGGCCAAGCTGCGCAACGATCGCGTCATCGCCTGCCGACAACTCGGCCGATGGGACGAGGCGGAGCAACTGGTTCGCGCCAACCTGGATTGGATCGCGTCCCGGGACGGTAAGGTCGATGCCCTGCTGGCGGCCAACGCCTACAACAACCTGGGCAGCGTGTTCCTCGACGCGGGGCGGACGAGGGAGGCGGCGCGGGCGTTCGCGGCAGCGCGCGAACGGTTGGTGGATCTGGGCGCCCGCGTGCGGGTTGCCCGGTGCGACTTGCGGCTGGCCGAAGCGCACCTGGCGCGCGGGACTCTGGACGCCGCCGCGAAGGCGCTCGATCGGGCGGAGGCCGGCTTTCGCCGGGAACGGGCCCCGAGCCTGCGCGCAGCCGACCTGCGCGGCCGCCTGCTGCTGAAGCGCGGCGACCCGACCGGGGCGCGGCGTTGCTTCGCACGGGCGATTCGACTGGCGGAGCGGGAGCGCGCGGAACTGGACGTCGAGGACTTCCGCATGACGTTCCAGGGCACGGTCCAGGATGTCTACCGGCGCGCGTTCCGCCTGGAGCTCGGCCGGCCGGCACACGCGTTCGCGCTGGCCGAGCGGGCGCGGGCCCGGGCCTTCCTGGACGTGGTGGAGGCGGGCGAGCGCCGCGTGTTCCCGGGGCTGCGGCCGGGCGAGCGGGCGCGGCTCGAGGGGAAGAGGGCCGGGATCGCCGAGCTCGCCGCGCGCAGCGATCCTGCGCTGGCGCAGGCGCAGAGCGCCTACCTGATGCTGGCGCGCCGATACGAGATGGCGGTACGCGCGCGCCGGGGGCTGCCG
>ORJL011828545.1_pt1 | contig 10338 bp, 11 predicted proteins | sample 1779941 | NCBI WGS metagenome assembly ORJL01 (sample SAMEA104232317, study PRJEB22302) | groundwater metagenome | biome: forest; feature: aquifer; material: groundwater | place: USA | collected 2011-08-07 | depth 5.8 m | reverse complement strand
GTATTTGTTCGTTTCCATCAGATATCTTCCTGAACTGGTCCCGACGGAGAACATTTCACATTGCAAAACAATATGATTTTTCTCCGGACCCAGCTACGCAAAACTCCATGACTCAGAGTTGCCGACCCTAAGCACGATCCTGCCGCACACATTTCCCTGCTCGATCAGCTCATGCGCATGCCTGGACTCAGCCAGTGACATTTGCGCGCCGATGAGAGGTTTGATCTTGTGCTGAACCAGCAAATCGAACAATGCAGTCAGATCTTCAGAAAACCATCCCGGTTGCTTTTGGCGCGTTGCGCTAATCGAGTAGAATTTTATGGAGCGATTATTCGGCAATAGATTCCACAGTTGAAGCCGTAACAAATCGAACGGAATGCTTCCGCCTCTGCCCATCACACTATTGTAAAAACCGTAAGCCACTAGTATGCCGCCTCTACGGAGCACACTGAACGAGCGCGAGAAATAATTCCCGCCTATCGGGTCGAAGACAGCATCAACACCATCGCCTGTTAGACATAGGATACGCTCGACAAAGTCCTCTCTCTTGTAGTCAATCGGTGTTGCACCAAGGCGCTCAACCAGTTCAAGTTTCTGTGTGCAATCTGTTCCGTACATTTCCAGGTCGAGTAGCCTGCCCAATTGCAGAATCGCTGTGCCCACGGCGCCACCAGCGCCATGCACCAGAATACGCTGGCCTTGGTTGACTTTGGCAACCCGATGCAGAAGTTGATAAGCAGTGACATAGGACAGAATGAGGCTGACTGCTTCTGCTGGATCAAGGTTTTCCGGCACGAGCGTTAGGTGATCTGCTGGCAGGCAGATATACTCGGAATAGGCTCCGATGACAGTCAGGTCAGCCACTCTCTGTCCGACTTGAAATTGGGTTACATTCTCGCCCAATTTATCTACAATGCCAACCATGTCGTAACCTGGCGAAAACGGGGGCGTCGCTTTCACCTCAGGATATTTACCTTTTCGGATCATCACATCCGTGAAAACCGCACTCGTGGCTAATACTTTAATCCGCGCTTCCCAGGCTGCGGGTTCAGGCAAAGTTGCTTCCTCGATGACCTCGAGTACTTCGGGTCCGCCAAATTTTGAAACAACCACGCGTTTATAGTTCATTTTATTCTCCTTGTTCATCTGATGAAATTACACGCTGTTGAAGACGGGTGGGTAAACGACTTTTCCGCGCACTCCCTGCAATGCGCCTGGGATTAACTCCAGCGCCATCCAAGCCTCGCCACAATCGCCAAACGGACATTTGAGTGATTTTGCCAATAATGCCGAAAAGCCGAAGCGCGGATAGTAAGCTGGATGACCGAGCACAATGACGATAGCATGCCCGAGGCGTTTGCATTCCTCCAAACCACGCTTCACCAACCTAGACCCGATGCCTTGCTTCTGGTATTCGGGCAGAACAGCCATCGGGGCAAGGGCGAGGGCAGGCGCTTGTCCATTTTCAGTTTCGATGTGGATGCGGCTAAAAAAGATGTGCCCGATAATCTGCCCATCTTTATCGGCTACCAGTGAGAGTTCCGGGATGAAATTTTCCGATTTGCGGATGGCGTCCACCAGGCCCGCTTCAGCTTCGCGGCCATCGAAGGCTTGTTCGTTGACAGTGTGAATGGCGGGGATGTCAGAGGGAATTTCGTGGCGGATAATGATCATTTTGAAATCCTATTAATGAATGGAGGCAATGAAAGCATTCACTGATTCTTGATCCCAACGTTCGACCTCACTAAAACTCTGTTTTCTCGAACTTCCACAACGCGACAAGGATGAATCCCAAGCTCCACAGGATGGTGGCGATTAGCGGGGCAAGTCCCATCTCAGCGAGGATTGCCTGACCTGTGGCGGTCCCCGAAGCGACTTTCGGCAGGATCCAGGGCGTGACGTAAAATAGCGGTTTGATAAAGCCACCCAATATGCTCCCGCCCAACACAGAACCCAGCGTAATCCCCAGGATGGGGCCACGATTGTTGAAAATGGTTCCGAGCATCAGAGTTAAGGTGAGGTAGAAGAGGGTATGTACGGTCATGATCCCAACTGCACTCAGGAAAGGCGCAAAAGGAAACGGTGCGCCCATCCGTAGCGACAATAATCCGTATACCATTGTGGAGGGCAGCCCAACCAACAAGACCAGCACGGGCAGTGCATTTGCGGCTAACTTAGCCAGGATGTATGAGCGGCGGACGACTGGCTTGGATAGCAGCCATTCGACCACGCCGCTTTGCTTCTCGCCAATAATCAGGTCTTGTGCCAGGATAACTGTCCCTACCGCCAACAGTATGCAACCGAACTCGAAGAATATTTCCGCACCAGCCTGAATAATTTCAGTTTCAGCAACCTGGTTAGCCCCCTCGCTTGGCGCGAAAAGCATGATCGCTGCCGTAAATCCGCCAAACAATACAGTCCACAGCAGGGCGTTGATCCACCAGCGGCGGGTGCCCCACCAGGCGCGATGTTCTTTGCGGAACAGATTTGCAAAGCCGCGCAATCCGCCCCATTCATTTACACGTTGTAGTTCCAGATTAGCAGACATTTCCGCCTCCTTTCACGATCTCCATGAATACTTCTTCCAGTTCGTATTTCTTGCGGTTGAACTCGGCCACCGTCACAGCAGGGTCAGCCAGCACGTACCGCAGCAATTCCTTTTCGGCTGCGGCTTGATCGCTCACACTGACCTGCCAGACGCTTGTCCCGTTACGCGGCGCCACTGTAGTGTGCGCCACCCAGGGCAGTTCTGCCAGCCGTTCGCCCAAACCGTCGGGTGATCCTTTCAGGGCGACAGCGTAGACCACGCCGTCCTTGCCGTTCAAGATTTGCTCGATCGGTCCGCTGGCCACCAACTGTCCCCGGTTCAGAATGGCGACCGTGTCGCTGACCCGCTGGACATCATCTAGGATATGGGTGGAGTAAAAAATGGTGGTGTATTTACGCAAACGAGTCATCACATCCAGAACGGACTGGCGACCCAACGGGTCAAGCGCTGAGGCTGGTTCATCCAAAATGAGCAGGTCGGGATAATTAACCTGGGCTAGCGCAATACCCAGGCGCTGCTTCTCGCCACCGGAAAAACCCTTGATGGGGCGGTCAGCTTTATCTTCAAGCCCCACCAGTTCCAGCATTTCATCACAGCGCGCCTTGAGGTTAGCCTCGGGGCCGCTGAAAAAGAACTTGGCTGTAAAGAGTAAATTCTCGCGGGCGGTCATCTGCTCGATGAAACGCGGTTGCTGCGGCAGGTAGCCGATACGTTCGCGGATGCCGACGCTGTCGGTGGCGATATCGTGGCCGAAGATCGAGCCGCTGCCAGATGTGGGGCGGCACAGCCCGAGCAGTATTTTCATCAGCGTGGTTTTGCCTGCTCCGTTCGGGCCAAGAAAACCAAAAATTGAATGACGCGGCACCTTCAAGTCCACGCCGCGCAGCGCTTGCACCTGCCCGAAGGATTTGCCCAGTCCGCGGGTTTCTATCACGAATTTGTCAGGTTGGTTCATGTTTTCTCCTGAGATTGTTTGGATTGTGGTCTGTCAGGACTCTGCCCGACAGACCACAACTTCCAGTTAGTGGATGGATGCGATGAAAGCGTCCACGGATTCCTGACCCCAACGTTCGACAGGTTCCGAGAGAACAAGCAGAGCAGGTCCGCCTTTGCCTGGGAATGCTACTGTTGCCTGACGATAGGATTCGCCATCCGAGTTATTTCCTTCGCTGATGACAACGGTCACTTCCTGTCCACGCACGGTAGCCGGGCGAGTTTCGATGACAGTCATGCGGGTTTGCGGGTCGCTCGCGCCTGGGACGAGTTCTTCCAGCATTTGCGCCAATTTTTCGCCATCGGCGTCTTTTTCAGACTGGATCAAGTACAGGTGGCTGTTCCCATCGTCAGGGCGGAAAGAGGCGGCGGTATATCCCATCAGGCTGGCGCTGAATTCGGCGCTGTACCCCGGGGGCAGGTCAAAGTCCGCGATCCGGCTGGCAGCCTGGGTTACCAGATTGCTATCAGTCACGACTGACGTTCCTCCGCCTTTACAGCCCGCCAGGAAAACCAGTAGCAGGCCGCCGGCAAGAATCAGGATGGTTTTGGTCGTTTTGTTCATTTTGTTATCCTTACTGAATATTTCTATTAATGGCTGTCTGAATAGGATGCAACATGTCTGATAAATTCTCTTTTTCCTGGGGTTCCAGCGAGCACTTTCATCCAACCATCATCGCGAAGGGCTTCGTACTCTCTGAAACTGCAAGGCAATCCATTGGCTTCAAGGATGTTCGAGTTATCCATCAGATGGAAATGAAGGTGGGGCGCCATGGAGTTACCGGAGTGCCCCACATTGGCAAGATGTTGACCCATACGCACTTCATCCCCATCTCGAACTTGAACGGAGCCTGTACGAGCATGGGCAATGAATGCGTATACTTCCTTCCCTGTCATCTTGAGAATGATGTGGTTGCCCAATACAGGCCGAAGGTCATCCGTTTTTCGCGGATCGAACGCTATTGAATTCTTAAGACTCAAAGCAAGTTCTCTCAGAATGTGAACCCGGCTTCTTTCGGGCCATCCATCTCGCGCGGTGACAACAGCGCCTTCAAATGGAGCATAAATCGGCTCAGCCCATCCATAACAGTCATCCAGGGTTACGCCCACCAAGTTGGATTGCCACGTCGGCGCACGGAAGAATTTCCAGCCATCCTGTTCTTTATCAATTCGTACGAAATCATAAGCATAGCGCTGCCCCAACATATCCGTGCCATGACTGGGTATCTGCTCCGCAGGCGTGTTATAAGCCGCCCATTCGCCCCGCAGCGGAAACTCGACGATTATTGGAGTTAGATCCATTTTCCTCATTACATTGTCATTCATGCTTTCTTCTCCTTCGCTTTCATGGAAATCAATTGTCTGGGCGCGATCAGCCAGCGCCTTCAAACCACTATAAGTTAGCACAGTTGCGCCGATGCCGACGCCTGCTATTCTGAGAAAATCCCGGCGGGATAGTGAGTGTGTCATTTTCAATGCTCCGTTGTTACTTGTCTTCTTTTTTCGTTTTTTGGTTTTCGAGAACAGCGGCGGCAATAAACCAGCCAAGGAAGACGCCAACAAGTGCGCCTATCGCCATGCCTCCGATTGGATTTCCGTTCGCCGCCCCCAGTGGCAAACCAAAAATACAGCCGATGACCAGTCCAAACAAAATGAAAAGACCAAATTTTTTGTCCATGTTTATTCTCCTTTTGAATGTTTTTGATTACAGTCGCAGTAATGGTTCAGAAGCGATCTGTCGCCTATCCTGGGATAGGTTCGAGGGCAGGTTTGATATTCTTGAGCAACATCACCGCCATTCCAATATTCACCAGTGTGATGGTCGGAAAAATGGCCAACTCCACCGGGCTGGCGGCTATGCCGGCCCGCACCATGTTGAAGCCCATCATGCTGACAGCCATACCCATGGTCAGGAATTTCATTACTGAAACGGAAGCCAGCAGATAGCCCCAGGCGGTACCGCGCAGTAAAAGAATGCCGGACAGGATGCAGAGCGGGACAATAATCCCCAAATCCATGGCCTGGATGAATAAACTGGTGACGTTCTCAAGCGGCGGGGTTTGATCAGTGAGCAGCGGCGGGACAATTCGTCCCAGCCAGGCCAGCAACAAAAACGCGCCGGAAAAGAAAAATAGGGCGGCGAATCCGCGGCGCGGCAATCGCTCGGAGAAATGCGCGGGGAGCGTTTTCAAGTCGAAGGACATCATGCTCAAGATAAAGGCGAACAGACTCAGGCTGAACAGCGCCACGTAAACCAGAAAGAGTTTGTTATAAGCCGCGCCAAAACACATCGTAATGTACGTGTACAAAATAAAAGCCAGTGTGCCGGTCAGCATCAACCGTCCGCGCAGGGAGCCGCGCAATGTCAGCCAGAAGGAAACTGCCAGTAACGGCAATCCAATCACCAGCGTGACCAGATCGTTGGCTTGCATCTGGGCGGCGGAACTGACCGTATCCCAATAGTACAAGCCGCGCGCGTTGATCATCACCTGTTCGCCGCGGAAGCTGGTCAATGAATAGGGTTCGCCTTCGCCTGGCACAAGGCCTGCGCCAGCGGCAATCAAGGTCAGAACAAAGATCAGGGGAACAAGTATTTTCAAAGATGGGGTTGTGTTCATTTGGATTTTCCTATGACAACGTGGTATTTGCCCAGCTGCGGATTTTGTCCCAATCGCGCAAATCTCCGAGCGGCGCTTTGACCATCTTCCCCATCAGACGGTCAACGAAAGATAATTTGGCTGGGTCTATCTCGCCCGCAAAGAAAACTTCATCCACAGGCTTGAGCAGAGGGCGGACGGTGTTCAGGTAAGCCAGGCGGGCGGCGCGGCTTTGTTCGTCATCTCCGAGATTCATTATATGAACGGTGAACAAAACGACGGGTATTTGGTTCAGCGCCTGTTGGTTGGCTTTGACGAAGTCCACTGCTTCGGGCAGCCAGCTTCCCATACGGATCGCGCTGCCCATGATGACGGCTTGATAGCCATCCAGGTGCGGCTGGTCTTTGACAGGTTTGACATCCACTGCAAAGCCACGCTGGCTGAGGGTTTCGCCGATGGCGGCGGCCACTTCCACGGTGGAACCGGCGCGGGTGGCGTAAGTGACAAGAATACGTTTGTTCATAGAGTTTTCCTTTCCATAGATCAGTTCGGGATGTTCAATTTCAGGACTGCGGGTGGCTGCGTAACCCAACCCCGAGCAAGTTACTGTGGTTGCTGCCAGGGTCAGGCCGGCGGCTTTGAGAAAATCACGGCGAGAGAGGGGTTTGTTTGACATGGATTTTTTCCTTTTCAACAGTTCACAGACAGGATGATGTAACCCAGGTTATGCAGGTGGCGGAGCAACCCAATCATGCCAGATTGGTCGGTGTGGAGATTCGTCAGGCTGGTTGTATTGTCTTTACGCAGAACGACAGTCTCAGGAGGGCAATGAGAGGCGACAAAGTCATCCTCCAGCACGCCGGATAATTGGAGCGTGTAAGAACGCAGGTCGTGAAATGTGTTTCTGACAATCATGGGATTTCCTTTTCCATACTCCCAGTTTAAGTCCCGCCAAATAAAAACGGACTACATGATGATGTAGTCCGCGTCAGAAAAAAGATGTGGTTTTGCTTATTTGATTAATCCCAACCCACGCGCCCGCTCGAGCGCTTTGGCTTGCTTGTCCACACTTAGTTTGCCATAAATCCCTTTGACATGGTAGCGCACCGTATTGACACTGACGACCAACCGTTCGGCAATCTCCACATATTTCAACCCCTCAGCCAGCAGGTGCAAAACTTCCAGTTCGCGCTCGGTGAGTTGCTCGATAAGTTCGGCGCTGGTGCGTGGAGGCTGCGCTGGGTCGGGAAAAAACGCCAGCAATTGGCGGGTATAGTCAGGGTATATTCCGCGCTCGTGGGCAAAATGCAGCAGGGCAGCCATGGGCGCGCCTTCATCTATAAAAATGCGGATGTAACCCTGCGGTTCGGCAAGTGCCAACGCCTGGGCCAGCCACTCCAGACTGGATTCTATTTCACCCGCTTCAAATTGAATCAACGCTCCCAATGTCAACGCCTGCAAAGTTGTCCCGTTACGCTGGCTGGCTTGCGCCGCCGCGATGATGCGCTGAGCCAGGTCAAGCGATTTGTCCCCGTGCTGAACCATCCACAGGCGCAGATAAGCAACATGGATATAATCCATCTGGCGGCTGATTTCATCCTGGTCTGAAACGCCGCTTTGGCGCAATATGTTTTCAGCCTCCGCGGGGTTTTCCAGTGCCAGAGCCAAACACACCTGCCGATGGATTAACTCTGACCGCACCCAGTCTGGCGCGCCGCCTTGGAACAATTCAACGGCTTCCCCTACCGATTTAGCGGCGGACTCCAGGTCGCCTTGCGATTGTAACAGCCGCGCCAAAGCAACTTTGGCATAAAGCAGCGAGGCGTTGTGGCCCGAAAGAGCGCTCAACTTTATTCCACGCAGCAGATGCTCACGGGCTTTCTCCATCTGATTCCATTCCAGGGTGACCAGCCCAAGCGCCCCATAAACGGCTCCTGCTACCGATAGGAACGTGGACTCACGGTCAATCAGTAGGAGCGTGGACTCACGATCAATCACCTGTGAAGCGGATTCTGCCGCGAGGCGCAGACGCCCGTGCTGGACCAACATCAGGGTCAAATGGCTGATAGCCAGCATCTCAGTGACGGAATTTCCGGAAGCCCGGCTAGCCTGAATCGCGTTCTGGAGCGCATTCATCGCTTTGTCAAACTCAGCCGCTTGGCGATAAGCGCCTCCCATTCCTAGCCATGCCAGCCCCAAAACTTTCAGATTGGCTGGGTCAGCCAGTTGCAGGGCGCGGGCAGCATTTTTAATGCTTTCTGCGATTTTGCCTTGTACTTGAAGAAGGTTCGATTGCAATGCCAGGCACTCTGCTTGTATGGCGACGGTTTCCTGGGCTATAGGGTCTAAGGCCGCCAATGCGGCTTCCACTTGATGCAGGTAAGGGACAATCTGCGCGAAATTACCACGCAGCAGGTGGATCCAGGCAAAAGACAGATTGATGCGCAAACTGTGAGTATGCCAATCTGTGGGGATGGATTGCATCCAGGTTTCAATCAGGCGGGTATAGCCCTGGTTGAGCAACCCCCAGGTATGTTCTTCAAGCAGGCTGATTGCACGGGCATAATCGCCCGCCGCGATGGCATGTTCAATCGTGTCGACTTGCATGGCTTGAGTCTCGTACCAACGGCTGGCGCGGCGATGAAGTTCAGCGGGCAGGTCGGGGTGGGCGCGGAGCAGTTGGTTGGTCAGCAAATCTGCAAACAGATGATGATAGCGATACCAGCGCCCTTCGTCATCGAGCGGAATAAGAAAAAGGTTGGCTGCTAGCAACTGTTCCAGGCGGGCGGCGCTCTCCGCCTGCCCGGTGACGGCGTTGCACAAATCGCCGTTGAGTTTGGAAAGGATGGATGTTTGCAACAGGAAATTTTGAATTTCTGGCGGCTGTAGTTTAAGTACTTCTTCGATAAGGTAACCCAGAATGAAGCGATTACTGCTGCTCAAGGCAGCCACAAATTCAGATGGGTTTTCGTGCCCCCGCATGGAAAGTCCCGCCAATTGCAGTCCAGCCACCCAACCTTCGGTGCGGTTTTCCAGCGTGGATATGTCTTGAGCCGAAAGCAACAGCCCCATTCTTTCCTGCAAGAACTGACCGATTTCCATCTCTGAAAAGCGCAAATTGCTGGCGCGAATCTCAGTCACCTGATTCTTAGCCCGCAGCCGCGCCAATGGCAGGGGAGGATCCTCGCGGGTAACAATCACCAGATGGAGTTGCGGTGGCTGGTGCGCCACCAGCCTATTCAACCCATCGCAGATCACCTGATCCTGGAGCATTTGAAAATCGTCGAGTACGCATAGGAAGGGCAAACCCGCCTCTGTAATATCGTTGACCAGCGAGGCGACCAGCGCTTCAAGGGGAGGCAGCTGCCCAGCCTGGAGCGCGTGCGCCAGTTCTTTGCCGATGTTTTCATCTATCCGCTGGAGCGCGGCGACAAAGTAAGCATAAAAGCGTAGCGGCTCATCATCGTCTTTATCCAGCGAAAGCCAGGTGAACGGCTTCCCAACCTGGTTGAGCCATTCGGTGACGAGGGTCGTTTTTCCATATCCTGCCGGGGCGGAAATAAGCGTCAGCTTGCAGCCCTCACTCAAACCGGTTTGAAGTCGCGCTAGCAGGCGTGGACGGGTCACACCCCTAGCGCTCGAGGGTGGGGTGTGGAATTTTGTTTCGAGGAAGCGGTTTTTCATAGGTTCCTGAATCTTCCTCAATTATAGACCAGGAAATACATCAAGCGATGTTGATTTACCCCATCATAATCTTTGGGCGATATTGCAACGCCTCCGCCAAATACGCGTATTGAATTTCATCACTCCCCGCTAGGTCTGGAATTTTGTACGTGGATTAATAAAAACTGGACGGGCAAGTCGCCTGTCCAGTTTGATCTTATGAAAAAATATTTCACTACACGGCAACTGCTTGCAGTCGCGGCCTGAACTTATACCCGTAGATTTGATATATGCCGCATTGGATATATCTATTTGAAGCTGTGATAAATCATTTGAGAAGATTTAGCAAATTTTCCTTTGTCAACAGTCCCAGTTCATCTAACGAAGCGATAAACGGGCGGACATCGTCTACTGCCTGTTCCCAGGGTGTGGATTCAATTTTCTTGCGCACTACTTCACGCCAGTTGTTCGATGACAAGGGTTCTCCAGTCCAGCTTGTTTGCTTCAAGGCATTGTTGAGCAAATCCAAATTGGGAG
>ORJL011871330.1_pt1 | contig 10339 bp, 9 predicted proteins | sample 1779941 | NCBI WGS metagenome assembly ORJL01 (sample SAMEA104232317, study PRJEB22302) | groundwater metagenome | biome: forest; feature: aquifer; material: groundwater | place: USA | collected 2011-08-07 | depth 5.8 m | reverse complement strand
TGTGGCGTGCCGACCCAGTTAGGAAATGGGGAAGGCCGATGCCCTGTGGGAAGAAACGAGTAAGTGCACCACGGGGAGCGCCGGGGTAAGGGTCCAGGCATCTGGGGAAAGATTCGTGGAGGTAACGCTGGGAAGGTCCTATGTCCAGCAGGGGCTGACCGCAACCTGCACAGACCCGCTGACCGAGGCAGTGACCATAGGCGGCGGGAGGGCTTAGGATTGGCGCATGAGCCAGTAGTAGCAATGACGGCGGGGTAACGCCCGCCGACGTGGAGAAAGCAGCCACGGCGCGAGAGGTATCACCTTGAGCGTGCGAAGGGGCTCTGGGCACTTGGTGGTTGCGGGCATCACTGGACACAGAGCCGGTGAACAATGCAACGCAACGTCCCTGGAAGTAAACCGGGCGGAGGTGGGGTGTATGCGGGTCGGCGTTTAAGCCTCACTCGTACCGGGCAGACGACTGAGGGGTTGCACCAAGGTCAGAACCGGACTCGGGAAAACCGACCGTCCGGGATCGCAGGGAGGCTTGTGGAAACGTGGTGATCATGGAAGACGGATTGAGGCCCATCGGGAAACCGATGGATTCGCCACCGTGTCCTACCATTACGCGCGCGCCACATTTCTATCCCGACTCCTTCTTGCTGAACACGATGTCGGCCCGCTTGAAGATCGGCGCGATGAGTCGGAACGGCGCATGGGGGTCGGTGACGTTCATCAGGTTCACATCACTGGTGAGCATCGTCGTCTGCGGCATGCGGTCCCCTTTTTTGAGGGTTGCGATCAGCGGAACGAGCACCTTGGCATCGTGCTCGAGCAGTTAGCCAAAGCGCCTCATATTTTACACGGATTCATCATCCAGATATTGAACCATGCCCGCCTCAAACCGAAGGCGCGCACATTCATTGATCTGTCGTTTGATCGGGGGATACAATCCGCCTTGGGAGAAACGATCCGCGCGAATATCTGGTGCGGAAATCAAACATTCGCGTTCATTCCGTGGTGCGCATTCGCATGCTGCCGCGAATGAACAGGTGGTGACCGGGAAAATCCGATGATACGCAATGAGACGGGCGCAAGCGGCCGCGATTCGGAAAGCACGAGCGAGATCAATGAACGGCTTGCCTTGCTGCGCGACAGCGCAAACAAATTTGCCGCGCGCGATAATCACCTCAAACGCGCCAGGAATCTGCGCGGCACAAACCCAGGCTACGACCGTCAAGTGTGGCGGGAAATGGCTGAGTTCGGGTGGCTGGGTACCCTGCTGCCGGAGCACGTCGGCGGGCTTGGCTTGGGCTACGCCGAGATGGCCGTTATCGCCGAGGCCCTTGGCCGCTCGCTTTTCCCGGAACCGTTCGTCGCTGCGGCGGTACTTGCCGGGGGTGCGGTGCTATACGGTGACAATGACGCGCTTAAGGCGGAAATGCTGCCTCTGTTGGCCAAGGGCGAAATGATTCCTGCCCTCGCTTGGCGCGAGGAAGGTCATGTCTGTGATCTCTTCGCGATCAATGCTCGAGCCGAGGATACATCCAACGGAGTGAAGATTTTCGGTACCAAGCGCCTGATCGTCGGCGGAGTATCGGCTGATGGTTTCATCGTATCGGCGCGCGGTCGCCGAGGCGTCGGCCTTTACTGGGTGCCCGCCGGCGCAGCCGCTTCCGGGGTTTCCGCCGTTGAATTGGCCGACGGCAGGTTAGCTGCTGAACTCACGCTTGAGGGGGTGGAAGTGCCGAGCAGCCACCAGATTGCCGGAGCGGGGATTGCGGAAGTGGCGCTCGTCCGGGCTTACGATGAAGCGCTGATCATGACTGCCGCGGAGCTGCTGGGCGTGCTGAGCAGGGCATTGGAGATTACCCTGGACTATCTGCGAACGCGCGTGCAGTTCGGCAAACCGATTGGGAGCTTCCAGGCGTTGCAGCATCGGGCGGTGGATCTTTATATAGCGCAAAGAATTTGCCGTCACGCGCTGGACGACGTTATTGCGGCGGTGGCAGCGCCGGACTTGACGCCTGATGCACGAGGTGCGCTCGCGAGCCGCATCAAGGCACGGTGTTCCGAGTCGAGTCTGCGGATCACGCGGGAAGCCATACAGATGCACGGCGCGATAGGATTCACCGATGAATACGACATCGGCCTTTTTCTGAAGCGCGCCATTGCGCTGTCGGGGTGGCTCGGCGGCGCCGAAGTGCACCGTGGTCGTTTTGAGCGGCTGGCACCGCACCAAACCGAGGACTGAAGCCCGGAAACCGGAAAGGCAAAAACATGGAAGACTGGAACGCAATGAGCGACGACGCATTCCGCGGCGAAGTCCGTCGATTTACCGAGCAGAACTATCCCGAGGAGTTGCGATTTTTGCCGCGCCCGCGTTGGGCGTTGATCAAGCCGTGGATCATGAAGCTGGTTGAAAAGGGGTGGAGCGCGCCGGCTTGGCCCGTGGAATACGGAGGCATGGGGCTTTCTCCGCGCAAGCTGCTCATCTTCACGGACGAACTGGGGCGTTGGGGTTGCGCGCGAACGCCCGATCACGGCATCGTCCAAATCGGCCCGCTGATTATCCGCCTTGGAACAGAGGAACAAAAAAGAACTCTGCTGCCCGGGATGCGAACCTTTAAGACCATCTGGTGCCAGGGCTATTCCGAACCGAATGCAGGTTCGGATCTCGCAAGCCTGAGCACCGAGGCGGTGCTCGATGGCGAGGAATTTGTCATCAACGGCGGCAAGATCTGGACCTCGACGGCATTCGACGCGACCAACATGTATCTCCTTGCCCGCACGGACAAAAAGGCAAAAAAGCAGGAAGGAATCAGCTTTTTGTTGCTTGACATGAAATCGCCGGGCGTTACCGTCCGCGAAATCAAGAACATCGCGGGCATCGCCGAATTCTGCGAGGTCCACTTTAAGAACGTGCGCACGGCACGCTCAAATCTGGTGGGCGAGTTAAACAAGGGATGGACGGTTGCGAAAAGCCTGCTCGGTTTCGAGCGCCTCAACAGCAATCCGAGACGAGCCCAGTTCGCTTTCAGGCGGCTTGAGGATCTGGCCCGGGAACGGGGCTTGTTCGAGGACGTCGGATTTCGCGAGCAGTATACGCGGCTTCGCCTGGACGTAGCGGACCTCAAGGCGGTGTACGCGTATTTCTTTAAACAGTTCGAAAACGGCGAAACACTCGGTCCCGATTTGTCAATTCTCAAGATACTTTCAAGTGAGACCTACCAGCGCATTACCGAGTTTATGCTGGAAGCGTCAAGTGATCTCGGACTGATCGTCAGGGCGAAAGGGGGCGAAGGCAAGGTGAACGCTCTGACGCCGTTCCTGAGGGCACGGGCGGTGACCATCAGTGCCGGTTCGAGCGAAATCCAGCGGAATATTCTCGCCAAACAAGTCCTCAAACTCCCGGTCTAGTCCGCCTTAAACCCGATCTGCGACACAATTCTTCCGGTGGCTTCGTGTTCGGCCATGAGCGCAGCCGCAAATTCCGCCGGGCTCTTGCTTCCCGGCATGCGGCCAAGTCCGAGGATTTTTTCATGGAGGTCGGTGCTAGCCAGTGCCGCCGTAATCTCGCGATTCAACCGCGCAATGACGGGCTCCGGGGTGCCGGCGGGTGTCATAATGCCGGTCCATGTTGTATGACTGAACCCGGGGTATCCCGATTCGGCGATGGTTGGCACGTCCGGCAGGCTCGGCCAGCGCGACCCAGAGGTTACCGCGAGCGCGCGCAGCGTGCCGGCCTGTATGTGCTGCATCACGGCCGAAGGCGCCGACATCGCCAGAGGAATCTGTCCGGCCAGGACGTCCAGGTTCGCTGGGCCTCCGCCTTTGTAGGGGATGTGCGTCAGATCGACGTTTGCGGCCTTCTTCAACATCTCTCCTTGTATGTTTGTCGGCGATCCGCTTCCAGCACTGCCATAAGCCAGCTTCCCCGGTTGAGAACGCGCCGCGTTCACCACATCCGCCAGCGACCGGTATGGAAAGCGCGCCGCTGTCACGAGAACAGAAGGTCCTTCGCCCAGTAGCGCGACCGGCGCGAAATCTTTCATTGGGTCGTATCCCGGGTTCCTGTAAATAAACGGATTGATGATGTGGTTGTTGGCTGTCACGAGAAGCGTGTATCCGTCCGGGGCTGACCTAGCCACATATTCGGTCGCAATGTTTCCACCAGCCCCACCCCGATTTTCCACGGTGACGGACTGGCCCAAGGCTCGCCCCAAGGGGGGGGCGACAAGACGGGCCAAGATATCGATACCACCGCCCGGGCTGCTCACGTTAATGATCCGTATAACTTTGGTCGGATACTGGGCAGTGGATTGCGCAAGCGCTTGGCACGATACACCCGCGAGAAGGTGCGATGTGATCAAGCCTGCCAGAAGTTTGCGTGCGAACCGTTTCATTTTCCGAAGCCTCCTAGAACTGTTGTCGCTCAACCTAAAGCGCACCGCGAAAACTCGTCGCGGCCCCCATTTTGACGGCTATACGTCAGTTTACTCTTTCAGAGAAGCTTCGTAAGCGCAGTCAGGCGTTTGACCGATGTTACAATTTTCGTCATTCCATGGGCGACATGCCCGCGAGGATCTCGCGTGAAACACCTGACACCGCTGGAAGTCCTCTCACTGTATTCGCGGCACGACTACACGCTTAACGGCCTGTTTGAATCCAGGATGCGTGTAAATCCCTCGCGGCCCTTTCTTGTTTTCAGGGAGAAAACCTGGACATGGGAGGAGTTCGCCACGGCTATTGACGGAACGGCACGCATGCTAGTGTCAAGGGGGATCGGCAAAGGAGACCGGGTGGGGATCATGGCGACCAACAGCCACGCGCACGTCCTGTTGTTGTTTGCCGTGGCTCGCATCGGCGCGATCATGGTTCCGGTGAATCCGGAATTTGGTGTTGCGGAAGCGCGGTATGTCTTGGCCCACGCCGGAATTAGCGCCGTGGTGTGTTCGATAGATACACTTCAGGTGGCCAGGGATGCGTCCCGCGAGATCGACCCGCAACCCTGGTTCGCGCTCGTCGATGGCGCGGTCGCGGCAATACCGCAACTCGCCGACCTGGTCAGGAATAGCCAAGACGCCAAGCTCCCGGACGACATCTCCGCTGACGACACCTTCGTGATCATTTATACATCGGGAACGACCGGCTTTCCAAAAGGTGTGATGCACAGCCAGCGTAACTTCGTAGCCTGCGGCGAGCGTCATGTTGCACGCATGAACCTGCAGCCCGATGATAGAGCACTATGCATCGTGCCGCTGTTTCACGTGAACGCTCTGTTTAATTGTGCCGCCAACGTCGTGGCCGCCGGCGCGCGCCTGATCATCGCGCCGCGCTTCAGCGCTTCACAATTCTGGCGCCTCGCGGCGGATACCGGCGCGACTCAGGTGAATGTGATAGAAGCAATCACCACGATTCTGGCGCGGCGCCCGCGCAGCGAGTTTGTGTGCGAACACAAAGTGCGCGTAGTCAACGGTTCAGGGTTCACCCAGGAAACACTGGACGTATTCAAGAACGAGTTCGGCGTGCCGACGGTGATTGTAGGTTATAGCATGACGGAGATCCCGGGCGCCTTTAGCAATCCGTTTGAGGGCCCGCACAAACTCGGCAGCATAGGCAAACCGGGCGTGCACCCGGATCCCGCGCGTATTTGGACACAAGCGCGTATTCTCGACGATGGCAGACAGGACGTGCCGGATGGGGCGGTCGGAGAATTGGCCGTGCGCATCCCCACACTCATGCAGGGCTATTACCGCGATCCCGAGCAGACCGCCGCGTCATTCCACGACGGCTGGTTTTTGACAGGCGACCTTGTGCGGAAGGATGGAGATGGATATTTTTATTTTGTGGCGAGAAAAAAAGACATCATCCGACGCCGCGGCGAAAATATTGCGGGGGCCGAGCTTGATCGTGTAATCGGCGAACATCCGGGAGTTTCAGAGGTGGCCGCAATCGCCGTCGACGCAGAGGTGGGCGAGGAGGAGGTCATGGCAGTAATCGTGCCTAGACCGGATGCCGTAGTCACGGCGGAGGACGTTAGAAGCTGGTGTGCGAAGCGACTGACGGCGCACAAAGTGCCGCGGTTCGTCGTTTTTGTGGACAAGCTTCCGCATACGCCGACACATAAAATCGCAAAGTATCTGCTGAAAAACGACCCGACGTTACGCCTCAAAGCAAACGATGCTCAAGCTGCGTGAGTCGCAAGGTTCCCACCTAAGTGTCATCTAAATTCTGCGGTTGCGGACAGCGCCAGCGCATTGCTGTCATGCATCGCCCAAAGCGTCGCGCTCTTGCCATCGTTCGAAGGTTCGCCGCATACGGTGAACGGCTGATTAACGAACAACGGCCGGACGTTGCGCGCAGATAAAAACCTCAGCGGCGTGGCAGCATTGCTGCGTGCGAGCTCGAACGCGAGCAGCGTGGTGAGTGCGCCATTCGTCACCAGGTCTGGATAACCCTCGGTCCTGGTCGCGATGTTCTTGATGGTTGACTCGCGCCGCACTTCGTCGCCCACGCGGAGGTCGGCGACAAACGTAATGCGCTTCCCGGCCAGCATTCGGCGCGGCAGGGGCACCGGCGGCAAGAAATCTCCGAATTTTGGAGTGCCGTCGGACCCGAGCTGCGAGTGGCGCACTATGCGCGGAAACAGGATCACGTGCCAACCGATCGGCAACAGGTCACCGTGTTTCGGCATCGGGTCGTCGCGATCGAGCGTCGCGGCGAGTCGATGCACCAATGGAATCGTCACGTAATCCACGGCAGATTCCTTCTGCCCGATCCAATTTTTCAGTGCTTCGAGATTTCGCGTCACTTCATCCCCCTTGTTAAGGGCTCCATTCAGATGATCATGCATGAATCAAGCGGGTGACTGGGGGCATGAATTCCATCGGGTAAGGACACTGTTGAGCAAGCGCGTGCCACACTGGACGGCCGCGTTACTCGGAGCGATGGCCAATCGTTTCAACAACGGGATTGCCGCGGCCCCGGAGGCCTCGCAATGACAAACCGATGCGGTTGAACCGGTTTCTCAAAGTAATCCCACTCCATTTATCGCAGGATTTCTACTGCGATGCCTGCGGGCACGACTACTTGCTCGCCTTCTCCTGCAGGACGCGCTACTTCTGCCCAAGCTGTCACCAGCAGCGCGTGCTTCTGTACGGCGAGTAGGTCGAGGAGAACGTGCTTGCGCCGCAAGTAACAGATCGTCCGCGTTCCCGCTGCCGGGACACGGAAATCATTTTGCCAAATCAAGCTCACTCAAGACTTTCCTCAGTTGTTCAAGTTCGGCATCGAGAAACCGGCGGCTCTCGGCGCTCCCCATGAAATCCGGCTCGGCCGAATTCGCGTCGAGATCTTTTTTCCATTCCTCGCTCCGGATCATCTGCGAGAACGCGATTTCCCAGTAGGCGACCTGGTTGCGCTCGAGTTTGGGCGGTCCGGCGATACCTCGCCAGTTCCCGACGACGGCGTCCACTTGATGCTCTCTCCAAGTGGGGATTTGCGCGAACACGCCGCCGATGCGGCGTGGAGCGGTGACCGCAAGTACCCGCACACGGCCGGCTTGCAGCGGGCTTACCAAGTTCGCCACGGTTGTCGGCACCACGTCGACGTGCCCGCCGAGGAGCGCCGTCTGCGATTCGCCACCCGAAGCGAACACGACGACCTTGAGCTTTCTTACGTCGATTCCCGTCGCACGCGTTGCCAGCGCGAGCGCGATATGCCCCGGTGCGCCAAGCGCATTCGATACACCAAAGACGATGGACCGGGGATCTTTCCTCAATTGGTCGATGAGATCGCCGGCGGTCTTGAGCGGAGATTCAGGTTTGACCGAGAAGCCGATGTATTCGTTGGCAAGCTGGACGATGGGCGTGAGGTTCGTGTGATTGATTTTTGAGGCCCCGGTGATGAAGTTGGTGAGAAGCGCCGGCTGCGTCATCGCGAGGTAATGGGGGTCGCCCGCCCGCTGCGCCACGTACGTCCACCCGATACCGCCACCACCGCCCGGGCGATTGGCGACGACAACCGCCGCTTCGACGATTCTGCCTTCATGGAAGATCCGCTGGACGGCGCGAGCCGTGCGATCGGTACCTCCTCCGGGCGCCGCCGGAACCACGATCTCGACGTTTTTGTCGGGCCTCCACGACGGTTGTGCCGCGGCGTCGAAGGCGCCCCCCATCGCAAGGCAGGGCAGCAAGACCCAGGTCGAATGCGGAACGAGCTCACCACGGGAAAGAATCATCGTAATCACCTCGCAATAGAAAAGTATTCATGAATTCGCTCATGCCGCGGCGTCCCTCGCATCGGTCGCGCAAACCCCTTTATACTACCCGCTCACGACGAAATCCGCAGTCCGCGTCTCCGGCAACGCCAGCAGTGAGGAGCCACGGATCTTTTGCCGTGACCGCCGGAATCCGCTACCTTATACGCTTTGGCCACCGCCAGCCGGCATGGTCGTCACGCACGGAGTGCCGAAGGAGACCGGACATGATCCAAAACCCGCTGCTCGAAAAACTGAAAACCATGAGCACGACCCTCGGTCTGCGCGTAACGCATTCCGATCAGGTGGAGCTTGCGGCCTTCCTGGGCTTCGACTGGTTCATGTTGGATCAGATGTTCACGTCGGCGGACTGGGGCTATACCAGGGAAGTCATCAAGACCGGGCACGCCAACGGCATTACTCCCATCATCCGCGTTCCGGGCAATCCCTGGCTCGGTTATAACCATCAGCTGGCAATCGACGCCACGCGCGCGTTCGGCATGGGTGCACAGTTCGTGATGGTCTCGCATTCCTGCAAGCGAGAAATCGAGGAGTGTCTCGCTGTCACCGGAGACTGGCACCGCAACGCCCTGACCGTTCATCCGTTCCGCAGCAAGGACGAATGGAAGACCAAGACCAAGGACATTGCCGCAAGCAATATCCTGATCGCGCACGCGGAGAGCCAGGGGTCTTATGACGAGTTCGACGCAACGATGGAACTGCCCGGCCTGAAAATGTTCTTCTTCGCGATGACCGACGCCAGCAAGGTACTCACCCATTCGGTCGAGCCGGATTGGTACAGCCCCGTGCTCTGGAAGTTCATCGACAAGGCGGTCGAATTGGGCGAGAAGAAGGGAATCATGATCGGCGCGAATACCAGCTATGCGTACACCATGAAGGAAATGCGCGAGCGCGTAAAGATCCTCCACGACCACGGCGTCAAGTTCATCTACATCCAGTCCGCGGGGTTCCTGTTTCAAACCGCGATCGGTGAATTCCTCGAGGGAGTGCGCAGGGATATTGGCTATTAGCGACGTGGTATGGCCGGCAAACAGGTCCATTTCAGTCAAGCATCCCTGCCTCCGAGGGCAGCGGGCTGTGATGTTCTGGATTCTTGTCGGCACGGAAGCGACATAAAATAGGCTTGCCACGGGATCCCGCATCAGGTTGCAGCAAAGCTTCGTGAAGAAACCACGGTTTTTTCGGCATGGATTTTTGGGGGCGCTTTTGTCACCCGCAGCGCGCGACGTGAAACGTATTAAATTGCTGGCAGCCGCGATGGTCCTCGCACCGGCGCTCCGGGCCGGCGGGGCTGACGCGGCACAGAGCCGCGCGGCGGAGGCCGAACAGCCTTATCCCGCGCGCCCGGTCCGCATGATCGTGGCGAGCGCGCCGGGCGGCGGTGCGGACATCATGGGGCGTATCTTCGCGCAGAAATTCAACGAAGCGTGGGGGCAGCCGGTGGTGGTGGACAATCGGGGCGGTGCGGGGGGGCGCCCGCGAGCAGTGAACAGGGTTCCCGCTTGCGGGATGAGAACGTCCGCGAGTCGGGATGCGCGCCGTTGGATCTAACGCGGGCACCGCATCCGTCTCCGGGGTCGCATCCCCAGAAGGGGCACCCCTGCTCCGCCCTCCGACGGCGCCTCGGCACGGATATCGTCGCGAAATCGCTGCCAGACGGCTACACGCTGCTGATGCGATTCGCCAGCTTCACGACGCCGCCGCCGTTTTACCCCAAGCTCCCGTACGATCCGATCCGGGACTTCGCACCGATCACGCTGATTACCACTGCCCCGAGCGCGGTCGCCGTGCTGCCGGGATTCGGCATCAAGAGCGTGGGGGAGCTGATACAACTTGCCAAAGCTCAGCCGGGGAAACTCAACTTCGCGTCTTCGGGCACCGGCTCACTGCCTCACCTGACCGGAGAATTGCTGAAGCTCGCGGCGGGAATCGATATCACGCATATCCCGTACAAAGGCATCGCGCCTTCGATGACGGCGCAGCTTGCGGGCGAAGTCCAGTTGAGTTTTCCCTCGCTGTTCTCCGGAGCCGCGCATTTCAAGTCCGGCCGGCTGCGCGCGCTCGCGGTGACGAGCCTCA
>ORJL010220086.1_pt1 | contig 10339 bp, 3 predicted proteins | sample 1779941 | NCBI WGS metagenome assembly ORJL01 (sample SAMEA104232317, study PRJEB22302) | groundwater metagenome | biome: forest; feature: aquifer; material: groundwater | place: USA | collected 2011-08-07 | depth 5.8 m | reverse complement strand
TGCTGTTGGTGGCGCTGATTTTCCGGGCGGTGGCCATTGAATTCCGGAGCAAGCAACCGATGCGCTGGTGGCGGCAAATGTGGGACATCGGGTTCAGCGGAGGCAGCATTGTTTCAAGCCTCCTGATCGGGGTGGCCATGGGCAACATCGCCTGGGGTATCCCGCTCGACGCCCGGGGCGAGTTTGCCGGGTCCTTCCTGAGCCTGCTGCACCCCTATGCCCTCCTGGTGGGCGTGACCACCGTTTCCCTGTTCATGATGCACGGAGCGATCTACGCCTTGATGAAGATCGATGGCCCGCTGCACGATCGGCTCCGCGGATGGATCAACAACTGCATGATCTTCTTCATCATCTGCTACGCGGTTACCACCATGGCGACCCTTCTTTACGTGCCCCACATGGCCGCGCGAGTGCGCGCCAACCCGTGGCTCTTTAGCATCGCGCTCTTCAATATGCTGGCCATCGCCAACATCCCGCGCGAAATCCATCTGAGCCGCGACGGACGCGCTTTCGTCTCCTCCTGCGCCGCGATGATCGCGCTCATGGGGCTTTTCGGACTGGAAATGTATCCGAATCTGATCTTGAGCAACCCGGAGGCGGCCAACAGCCTCAACATCCAAAATGCCGCGTCCTCCCACAAGACCCTTGGCATCATGCTCACCATCGCCCTCACGGGGGTGCCAATCGTCATCGCCTACACCGTGAGCATCTACTGGATCTTTCGCGGAAAGGTAAAGATAGACAGAATGAGCTACTAGAAAAAACCGGGTGGGCCGTTTCCAGTCCACCCGGTTGCAACTGTTATTGGAAAGGAGGTTACTCCTTCGTGTCGCGCGCCTCGTCGGCGGCGTCGAACGCATGCTGCAGCGCCACCAGGTCCTCACCCGGCTTGAGGGCGTCGAGGACGGCCTGCTCGGCCTTAAGCTGCTCGGTCGAGTAGTTGGCCGCCTTGATGGACAGGCCGATGCGGCGTTCGCCCTTGTCGATCTTGATTACGCGCGCTGTGACGTCCTGGTCCACCTTGAGCACATTCTTGATCTTCTCCACCCGTTCCTCGCTGACCTGCGAGATGTGCACCAAGCCGTCAATGTCATGCTGCAAGCCGACAAACGCGCCAAAGGAGGCGAGCTTGGTGACCTTGCCGCTGACCAGATCGCCCACGCGATAATACTTGTCGATGTTCGCCCAAGGGTCTTCGCTCAGTTGCTTGACACCCAGTGAGATGCGCTGGTTGGCCTTGTCGATCTCGAGGACCATTGCCTCCACATCGTCGCCCTTCTTGAGGACCTCGGAAGGATGGTTGATCTTGCGCGTCCAGGAAATGTCGGACACGTGGATCATGCCGTCCAGGCCATCTTCCAACTCCAGGAAGGCACCGTAGCTGGTGAGGTTCCGGATCTTGCCTTTGACACGAGTGCCCTTCGGGTACTTCTCCACAGCCTTGTCCCAAGGATTGGTCTCGAGCTGGCGGATGCCGAGGGAGATCTTCTGCTCGTTGCGGTTGATGCCCAGCACCACCGCCTCGAGTTCCTGATCCTGCTTGAGGACGTCCGATGGCTTGGCGATCCGTTTGGTCCAGGAAAGCTCGGTGACGTGCACCAAGCCTTCGACGCCTGGCTCCAGCTCGACAAACGCGCCGTAAGGCACCAGGTTGACCACCTTGCCTTTGACTTTCGCGCCGATGGGGAACTTGGTCTCGATGGTGTCCCACGGATTGGCCAGTTTCTGTTTCAGCCCCAGGCTGACCCGTTCCTTCTCGCGGTTGATGTCCAGCACCACCACATCGACTTCCTGCCCCACCTTGAGCAGTTCGGAGGGATGGCCGATGCGGCCCCAGCTCATGTCGGTGATGTGCAGCAGGCCGTCCAGACCGTTGAGGTCGATGAACGCGCCGAAATCGGTGATATTCTTGACCGTGCCCTTGCGGATGTCGCCCGGCACCATCTCGGTAAGCAGCTTGGCGCGGCGTTCGTTGCGCTCCTGCTCGATGAGTTCGCGGCGGGAGAGGACGATGTTTTGCCGCTCCTGGTTGATCTTCACTACCTTGAACTGGTAGGTGTTCCCCACGAACACCGTGAGGTTCTTCGGGGGGATGATGTCGATCTGGGAGGCGGGCAGGAATGCTTCCACGCCGATATTGACGAGCAGGCCGCCTTTGACCACGGCTTTGACCTTGCCTTCAATCGTGCCACCCTCGTTACAGATCGTGAGGATCTTGTCCCAGTTCTTCTTGAATTCGGCCTTCTCCTTCGAAAGGATGACCATGCCTTCTTTGTCCTCGAGCTTTTCGATGAGGACATCCACTTCGTCGCCGATCTTGACGGCCTTGATGTCATCGAACTCACCGCCAGAGACGACACCTTCGCTCTTGTAGCCGATGTCCACGAGCACTTCCTTCGGGCGGACTTCGATGACGATTCCTTTGACGATCTCGCCTGCTGCAAAGCGGCGTTCGCTCTGCCTCAGGGCTTCTTCCATGGTTAGCATAGAATAGCTGCTGCTGTACTACTATAGGAGACTATGTCGGGGGGGGAGTTGAATTCCCGGCGCAGGCTCCATTGCCTAACGACCAGACGTTGCGGTGGCAACGGAGGTTAAGGGTTAGGTAACACGTTAACTGTCGTTTCTCAGCCTAAATGAACATCCGCAAACGCGGCGTTCGGGCGGGGGAGGAGCATATACACTTCAGCCCGGGGTGCAAGAACGATTTTCAGACTTTGTACCGCGCGACGTTGGGCATCGGAATCGAAGCCGAAACAGGGGTCGAACCGACTTCGATCACGCGGCCCGTCCGCGCCGATTCGTAGCATGCCGCCAGCACCTTTTGGCTATGCAAACCGGCCTGCGCGCCGATCAGCGGCTCCCGTCCATCCAGGATTGCCTGGCTGAACTCCTCGATCTCGGCCCGGTAGGTGTTCACGGGTGGTGGATCGATCACCACCCCGCCGCCGGCTGGCCCGGCTTGGCGGGTGTCGTAGCCCGGGGCACCCTCCCCAAGCCGCGCAACCATCCGTCCGCTGGCGTCCTGCCCGATCGTGCCCTCGGCAAGAATGCTCCCCCGCGATCCGTAGAGCTCCAGACGATTCCGACTGGCTTCGTCCGGGATGCAAAAGAAAGCGTCCACGGAGCCCAACGCGCCTCCTGTGAAGAAGAGCGAGACCACGGCGCTGTCCTCCGTGGCGTAGCCATGCACCGCACGGGTGATGAAGCAACTCACCGCGCGCACCGCTCCAAAGTACATCTCCAGCAAGTCGATACAATGCCCGCCCATGTCAATCAACGAGCCGCCGCCCGCCCTGGCGGGCTCTTGCCGCCACGCGCCCTCCATCGGTGGATACCAGCAGGACAACTGCGCCCGTCCAAACACGGGCGTCCCCAATCCGCCCTGCTGGATCAGCTTGAGAGCGGCTTTGTGCTGCGCCTGATAGCGCATCATGAACGCCGTGCCCAGACGCACCCCCGCGTCCCGGCAAGCCGCGATCATCGCCTCCGCGTCGGCCACCGCCACGCCCAGCGGCTTCTCGCAGAACACGTGCTTGCCCGCTCGGGCACAGACGGCGGCCTGTTCAAGATGAAGGTCGGGAGGCGTCGCGATATAGACCGCGTCAATGTCGGTCTGAAGCAGAGCGGCCACGTCGTCCACGCCCTCGGCCCCGTATTGTCGGGCCAACGCGGCGTTGGCCTGACGGTTGACGCCGCACGCCGCGATGAGTTGCGCGTTGGCGGCGGGCATGATCCCTTCGGGGATCGTCCGGCGTCGCGCGATGCCGCCCGACCCGATCACACCCCATTTTACTTTTTTCGACATGATAGCCTTGTTCGTTTTGGTTGGCGCCAGTCTGTGCCGCATTCCCCGCGCGTCAAGGCGTTCTTCTGCATTCCGGTTCCTGGTGTTCTTCGCGTTGCCGATGCGGTCGTTCAACAGATTCCAATTCCGCCCATCGGCTCGCCCGTCGGAAGCCTGGGCGGCGGCCAGAGGCTCGCACGACACGGAAAGCCGGGCCGGGCGAAGTGTCCTCACTTTCCGCTCTTTCCGATTGACAGCCCTCGCCCTCCTGGCAAGGTTGGCGCCAGCAAGAGTTCAGGACAGTCGGCTCTTGCTTTGGCCGGAGAGGGCTGAACTCGGGAGCCCCTCACGGGAAGAGAACAACCTAAGGTGGCATGAGTCGCACAATTCTTCGAACAGCGGGCTTCGTTCTCAGGGAAGGCGCGGTTTCTTTCCTACTGGCTTGTTTCGCTTTGCTCTCCGGGGGCCAGGCTGGAACCCTCGAGAAGCCAACGGGCCCGCTCGGGTCCGAGCCGCCGCAGGCTGCCGTCAGCCCCGGTGCCAGCGGGCCGATGGCGGTTGCCACGAACGCTGCGGTGACTGAAGCGAAGCGATATCCCTTCTACGGCAACGCCCCAGAGGAAATGCAGCCCGGTAAAGATCCCTTCTACAAATACTGGGAGACCCGGTTGCCCTTCCGCGGGCCTGCGCACGATCACTCGGATTCCGCGCCGACCACCTCTCGGAACATCGGCCTCATCAGCCCTCCGTCTTACAGACCCGACGCCCACCGCGGAGCCATGACGCGCATGGGAGTGGAGCTGGCTGTAGAGGAGGCCAACGCGTCCCTGCACCCGGGGGAGCTTCCTTTTGGACTCGTGCGCCGCGAAGACCTCCCTCAGTGGGGCACCGCGGCGGACATCGTTGTTGATTTCGCCGATCGCGGGCTCTTGGGCTTCCTTGGCACTATCGGGGGCGAGGCCGCCCATGTGGCCTTGCGCGTGGCCCTCAAGACCGAGATCGTGATGGTGAACACCTCCGACCCCGACCCGACCCTGACGGAGACCCAAAGCCCATGGTTGATCCGTGTGTTCCCGGACGATCGTCAGCGCGGTTACCTGCTGGCAAAGGTCGCGGTGCTGGAACGTCACTACTCGCGGATCGTGGTGTTCCGAACCGACACCCGCGCCGGACGGGTTGGCGTTCAACCGTTTGTCGAGGCGGTGGAACGGTTGGGTTCGCCGGTGGCCGAGGAACTGCGATTTGCCCCGGGGACGCGCCGGTTCGATCCACAAGTGGCGGCACTTAAGCGAGCCGATCCGGAGGCCGTGGTGTTTTGGGGCGACGCGGAAGAGATCGGACCGGCAGCCGCCCAAATCCGGGCCGCCGGGATCAAAGCGGCCTTCCTCGCCTACGATCGGGTGGTTGAGCCGGAGTACGTGAAGACGGCGGGAGCCGCCTCCGAGGGCACTGTAGCGGCCTGCTTCTTCGACCTGCGGAGGACCGATCCGGCCTGGGTTGGATTTGTGAGCCGGTTTGAGAAGAGGCACGGGCGACCGCCTGACGTTTACGCGGCCTACGGTTACGACGGCGCACGCCTGTTGCTCGAAGGCATCCAACGCGCCGGCACCGACCGCGTCAAGATACGCGATGCGTTGGCCCGGGTTGATGAGTATGAGGGGGTCAGCGGAAGGATTCGCCTGGATGGGCGCTGGGACAACATCGCTCCGGCGGTCCTGGCAGAATGCCGCGGAGGCCGGTGGGAGTATCGTCCGGCGCCGTGATAAGGAACAACCCACGTCAATGAATAAGACCGCATTATGTTCTATTATTGCTACTACTATTTGCAGAATGCTCATCGATTTGGCTTGTAATGCCATTGGTCAAGATTAAACTCGCAACAAGAGTTTAACACATAACACACATGAACCAAATCGGGCATTTACACGCTCGTTTCAGGTTCTCTCCAGGGAGGGTGCCATGCTCACTGTTGTCCAAAACCATGTATTCAGGCCGACTGTTCGTTTCCACCGTATCTCCACTCTGAACCAGGTTCTCGCTTCAGCCAGGATTCCGGTTTGTCTTGTCTTTCTCTTCTTCCTACTCTCAATCCCTGCCAGCCTGGGGGCCGATGTCGCTGTAGGCGTCAACATCCACGGGAATTCAGGCCTGCACGCGCCGCTCTTTTCCTCGGTGATCGTGCCGACGTCTGAGGTGGACGTGTCCGACAAGGATACTCAGGACCTGGCGCTGATCCTGACCAAGACCCGTGAGGCGATGGATGGGGCTCCCGGAGCCAATCCCGGCAACGCGGAGAAGTGGCGCCAGATCAGGGAGGCAGCCATGGACACGTTCGAGGAATTTGTGAGCGAAAATCCAAAGTCGGTGTGGACGCCGCCGTTGCGAGTTCAGATGGGCAGGCATTATCGGGAGCGGGGGCGCTATACGCTGGCCTTGCAGCATTGGGAGGCGGCGTGGGAGGCGACCAAGGCCGCCCGGGAGGGAGGCGCCAAGCAGACCGCTGACTATGCGCTGGCGCACCTGAGCCGTCTTCTGGCCGGGTTCTGCCGGTTGGAGAGCCTGAGCCTGCTGCTCCAGGAGACGCAGGATCGGGAGTTGGATGGAGGTCCGCTCTCCCAGATGATGTGCCGGACGCGGGAGGCGTACGGTTTGATGGTGCAGAATCCTAACTCCTGTTTCCGGTGCGGCATTGTGGCGCTGCACAACGTGGCCGGCGTGCTGCACCCGCCGTCGTACGACGCCAGCAAAGTACTGTTAACGCGCGCATCGCCCAACGGCAGTTCCCTGGCGATGCTGGTGGGCGTGTCGGATCAGGCGGGAATTGGGCTGATCGCCGCCGAGCGGGTTTCGGCTCGGGGATTGATTGTCCCCTCGATCGTGCATTGGAAGCAAAACCATTATGCCGCCATCGTGGCGCAGCGTGGGGACACTTATGAGGTCTCCGATCCTTCACTGGGTCCGTCGCTGTTCATGGACGAAGCGGCGATTGCCGCGGAGGGCAGCGGGTATTTCCTGATTCCGGCCAAGCAGTTGGCTCCGGGCTGGCGGCCGGTGCCGCCCGCGGAGGCGGCGGCGATCTACGGGCGAGGGTATCAATTCACCTTCGCGGACAACGTGGATCAACCGTGCGGCGACTGCTCCTGTCCTCCGGGCTCGACCGATGACGGAGACGGTGGTGGATCGCAGACCTCGAACGTCGTGGCCGGTGATATGCCGCAGCCCGGCACCAACCCGGCTCCCCTGCCCCCGGTGCCCCCTCTGCCCGGTCCGCCCAAGCCCGAAATCCCGCCCCGTGGTGGTGTTGCGACGTGCGGGAGCGGATCCTGCGGCATGCCCGTTTGGCGCGTCTCGGAGCCCTACTTGAACCTCTGGATTCATGACCAACCGCTTTCCTACAAGCCCGCCCTGGGCCCGGCGGTTACGCTGAAACTAGCCTTCAAACAGCGGGAGGATGAACTCAACCTCCACATGGATGTCTTCTCGATGGTGGGCTACGGTTGGCACTGTTCCTGGCTTTCCTACCTGCGCCTAGACCCCGACTTCTTCAGGTACAGCAGGGGTACGGCTACTGTGAGCCTTCCCGGCGGCGGGGTCTCTACCAACTACTGGCAAGGCTCGACCGACCTCCTTTCTGTGCCGAACTATTACAACAACCAGCGCATGGCGAAGATTCTTAGCGGCAGTGACATCGTTGGCTTTGAGATGCTCCACCCCGACGGCAGCAAGGAGGTTTATGGCTACCGTAACTCGGCGGTGGACCAAAACTTTTTCTTTTTGAGTGCCGTCGTGGATGCGCAAGGGCGCCAACTCACATTCAATTATGCCAGCAATAGCACCTATGTCCACTTGACCAGCATCACCGACATGGACAGCCGCTCGACAACGCTCAACTACGGCGACTCGCGGAATTCCAACAGGATCACCAGCATCGTTGATCCGGACAGCCGCACCGTCTCATTTGGCTCCTCAGACGGCACCCACCTGACGACATTGACTGACGTGGCGGGCATTGTTTCCTCATTTGCCTACGACGCCACCGGGGTCGTAAACGCCATGGTCACCCCTTACGGCACCACCAGCTTTGTCTGGACGGACTTAGGCACCAGCCTGGACATTAGCTACAATCGGCATATCACCGTCACTCTGCCCACGGGCGGTAAGCAGATCTACATCTTCGATGCGTTGAACAACCTTTTGCCAGCGTCTTGGCCGGACGGGGTCGTGCCCGCCAACACCCCCGATATGGAACCGTACATGCCGTTGGCGACCTACAGCCGGAAGGCTCGAAACACCTTCTACTGGAATCCCGCACAGGCCGCCCGGCTTGTGAACACCGACCCGAACGTCATCGTGACCCGGACGAACGACCTGAACCTGGCCCGAATGCGCCATTGGCTGTTGGACCAGATCAGCGAGGTCGAGCACTATCCGGTCAACACACTCGCGATCGAGCAGGCCCCTAGTCCCAGCACCGATGGCTCAACGGAGGGTCAAGTCACCTGGTACAATTACGAAGGAAGGACTGACACCGACGCGAAGGGGACGCAGATCCTGCCCGCGCTCATTGCCCGAGTTCTGCCCGGCAAACCCAATACGGAGCCTTGGTTTGTCTATTATCAGCGGAGCGCCTTGGGGACGGTAACCAACGAGATCAGCACGTGGACTCAGACCAACGGGGTCTGGGGCCTGCGGACGAACTCCTACGTCTATTCGAACGACGAGGTCGATTTAATCAAGATGACCAACCACGCCGGGGTCATGGTGGTGAGCAACCTCTACAACGCCTTTCATCAGGTGGCCACCAACTACAACGCCCTGGGCGAGATGACGGTCTTTGGATACGATGCGGCGCACCGGCTTCAGACCATCCAGACACCATCGCTGATGAGCTCCGTGTGGACCTACGGAACCGATAACTACCTGCACTGGGTTGTCGATTCAACAAATAGCGTCCCGTTTCGCACCAACACCTATACCTGGCAAAACGCGCGGGTGAGGACCCACACCGACGCTCGCGGCCTCATGTTGACTTACACTTGGGATGCCCTGGGGCGGCTTACGCAAACCGATTATCCGGACTTGACCTCTGTCCGCCGCGTCTATACCCGGGCCGACGGGGTCAACATTCTTGACGTAGCCAGCTCCAAGGACCGACTGGATCACTGGACCTACTACACCTACAACGGAATGCGCCAGCTTCGCACCGTGACGGACCCCCTGACCCGGATGAGCGCATACGGCTATTGTGACTGCGGGACCCTCTCCTATGCCACCAACGCCTATGGCACGGCTGTCCAGGAGATAACCCAGTACGTTTACGACAACCCGGGACGGCTCACGGGCATTGTCTTCCCCGACGGCAAGAGCGAGACCCGAGGTTACAATTCGTTGGGCCAACTGATCTCGGTGAGTGATTCGCTGGGAACTGTCTCCCATTCCTACAACAACCAGGGACTGATAACGTCATCTCAAAACGCCTATGGGCAGGTGCAAAACACGATTTATGATGTCGAAGACCGGCCCGTAACGGTGACCGATGCCAACGGAGTGACCGTAAGCAGCACCTACGACACCCTGGGCCGGTTACTCACTCGGAGCTATCTCGATGGCGGGGTGGAGCTTTACGGCTACACCCTCAATGTTGCCGGGCCGACCAGCTACACCAACCAACTGACGAACATCGTCCGCTACACCTACGACGCGCTAGGTCGCAAGACCGACGAGGTCTATTGCCGGCCCGACGGCACGTCCACCATGGCCAACCATTTCACCCTCAACGCCGCAGGCGACCTGCGCTCGCTCACGGACGGTAAGATGCAGGTAACCCAATGGGGCTATGACACCTACGGGCGGGTGACGAGCAAGACCAATGCCAACAACGTCGAGATCCTCCGCTACACCTACGACGCCGCCGGACAGTTGACGAACCGTTGGAGCAAAGCCAACGCGCAGATCACTTCCTACACTTATGACGCGGTCGGGAATCTCACAACCGTGAGCTACGGGACCTCAGGCGCGCAGAGCCTCGCCTCGGGCCCGCTGAACCAGGGGACGAGCCTTTTGGACGCGGCGGGCACAACGGATTCCAGCTTGCCGGGCAATAGGTTTGGCACGGGGAAGGGGGTCGGCCCCTGGCTCGGCAACGAGAAGGCGATGACCAACCCCGGGGGCCTGATCCACCGCTCGAATCGCATTCCGTCTGTGGCTCAAGGCGCGGCGGTCGCGACGAATCGCAGCGATGTCATCTCCGGGACAAACACGGTGGCTCAGGCCGCCCCCCCGGCTGGCAACGATACGGCGGTGAGCAACAGTGGCGAGTTAACGACCGCACAAACCGCCAATCAAGGCGGGACGAGTCAGCTCACCGCCCTGAGTTCACCGGCTGCGTCCGGCTTGAGCTTCACCTACGACGAGTTAAACCGTATGACAAGCATGGTCGATGCTCTGGGCACAACCACTTTCAGCTACCAGGCCGGCGGCTTCCCGCTGACCGAGGTAAGCCCGTTCGCCGCCTCCACGGTGACACGGTCCTACCACCCAACAGTCAGCGGC
>ORJL011794299.1_pt1 | contig 10341 bp, 7 predicted proteins | sample 1779941 | NCBI WGS metagenome assembly ORJL01 (sample SAMEA104232317, study PRJEB22302) | groundwater metagenome | biome: forest; feature: aquifer; material: groundwater | place: USA | collected 2011-08-07 | depth 5.8 m | reverse complement strand
CTGCCGCATGGCGCTCTCATGGCACGAGCCGCATCGCGCGGCCATGAGCGCGCCGGCCTCCGCCACCACTGGATCGGATACGAAGTCGTGGCACTCCAGGCAGGCCGGACGCTCCCCGACGGGCTCGTGGGCCGGATGCACGGTGCCGTGGCACGTCGAGCAGAGCTCCGCAGCAGCGACCGTTTCGCCGACCGCAGGCTCGGCCACCGAATGGCATTCGGTGCACTCGAAGATCTCTTCGACCGTGGCGTGGCTTGGGTGCGCGGCCTCATGGCACCCCGCGCACGCCTCGAACAGCGAGGGGTCCGAGCGCTCGAAGGTCCTCCCGGAGTGCATCGTGTGGCAATCGGCGCACTCGGGGCTTCCCTCGGCGTCCGCCGCGTGGTCGGGATGGGGAGCCGTGTGGCAGCCGGCGCATCTGGACGAGATGGCGGCCTTGGCCTGCTCGGGGCTCTCGTCCTCGTGGATGGAATGGCACGAGGTGCACTCCGGGGCCTCTTCTCCCGCGCCCACGTGCTGATCAGCCAGCTCTCCGTGGCACCCCGCGCACGCGCCCAGGCGCCGCTGTGCGGCCACCTGCGGGTCGTTGGTGAACCCGATGTGGTGGCACGTGAGGCACGACACCGAGTCCGCGTGGGTCAGGGCCCTGAGCTTCCCGGTCGCGGCCACGCCGTGGCAATCCGCGCACATCGCGGCGTCCCGCGGGGTCTGCTGTGCCCACGCCGGCGGGGCCCCGAGGGCGAGGCCCAGCGTCACCAGGGCTGCTAGGTATGCCGTCCGCATCGGAGATTCCGTTTCCCTGTAGTCAGATCTCGGCCGGCTTGAAGAGGTCCTTCAGGGCCTCGCCCAGCCTCCAGAACAAGGCGCCGAACCCGATGACCGGGAGGAAGATCACGAAGGCGAGCCCCAGGAGGGGGGCGGCCACGAGGCCCACCGCTACCTCGGCGGTCCGACGGAGCACGCTCTTGGCCTGAACCTCGGCGGTGGCCTCGACCGCCGCAACCAGTGCGACAGGGGGAGGCTCCGTGGGTGCGAAGACCATCGGCGCCGCCTGCGGGATGAGCTTCAGGTGCGTGGCGGCCGTCACCACCGCCGCCAGCGTGTCGGGGCTGATGGGCTTGTTGAGGTAGTCGAAGGCGCCGAGCTCGCGGACCTTCCGCTCGACCTCTTCGTTGCCGAAGCCGGTGAGAAGGATGAACTGGGTGTCCGGCCGCTCCGCGTGGATCCACTGCAGGAGCTGGACCCCGTCGACTCCGGGCATCTTCAGGTCGGACACGACCACGTCCACGGGCTCCGCCTGGAGCTTGGAGATGGCATTGGCGCCGTCTTCGGCGGTGGTCACGTCGAAACCGTGCTGCGAGAGGTAGCGGTTCCAGCTGACGCGGACGCCTTCCTCGTCGTCGACGAACATCACCCTCTTATGCGCGTTCATGGTGCTATCTCCTTCAGGCACGAGATCCGTGGGGACGCTCCCCGTCGCTACGAGGCGATCCATCGGGTCCTCTCGTGCAGTTGATTGACGACCGAGGTCAGCCGTTCGGCTTTCACCTCGGGGTTGCTGTTCCAGAGCAGGGAGACCCCACACGAGGTGAGGTACTCCGCGATGGGGAGGGGTGGGGGCTCGTCCAGGACGGCCACCTTCTGGATCCCCGGATACTCCACGTTCATCCGCCCCAGGGCCGCCAGCAGCGTACCCCTGGGGACGGAGCCGCAGCGGAGCACCAGGATCGAGATGGTGGAGAGGCGCTGCTTCCGCACCATCTCCCCCACGCTGGCGTAGCAGGTGGCCGGGCCCGTCCTCGCCGCCAGGATGGCAGCCAGGGTCGGCGCGTCGTTCGCGTCCGACAGCAGGACCGTGGATCCCTCGCTCCGAGCGTGCACCGTTCCTCCTCGCTCATCCGCGACGCCTGCCTCGGCCGGCGTCTGCCCGAGAGGAGGAGCAAGGCGCGTGCCAGCTTGTGAAGAAAATGCACAAGCCCATAAGACATTGTGTCTCAATAAATTACATAGCACATCTACGAAGTTGGCCGGCGCGATTGGGTCCGAACTGTATGCGGACCGTATACATATGGGGCGCTCCCGTATTGTGGAAGCGCCCCATGTATTGTGGCTAAAATATTGTCGGAATTGATCTTAAGGACGATCCGTGGACATGCCGGACCCCATGTATGGGATTCTTATACACCCATGAGAATCAAGGATTGGCGCCACTTTCGTCGCTTTCGCCGCCTCGTCCGGCCGGCGCGGTGATGCCGTGCTTGCGCATGAGCGCATGGAGGTTGGGCCGGGCCATCCCGACGTTGCGCGCTGCCTGGGAGACGTTCCACTCGGCTCTCCGGAGCGCCTTGATGACGAAGAGGCGCTCGATCCGGTCCACGGCTCCCGCCCGCAGCTCCTGCTTCCGGTCGGCGAGGGTCGCGGCGTCGTCGGGGACGTCGCTCCACACGGTGCCGAGCTGCTCCCCTCCGGTGGGAATCGCCTCGACGTCGATCGTGCGGCTGTCCGAGAGGAGCACCGCCCGTTCCATGGCGTGCTCCAGCTCGCGCACGTTCCCGGGCCAGTCGTGGGCTTCCAGGACCGCCATGGCCCGGGGGGTGATGGAGTCGATCGGCTTGCCGAACTCCTCCGAGAAGCGCTGGACGAAGTGGTGGGCCAGGAGGGGTACCTCCTCCCGGCGCTCCCGGAGCGTGGGGAGCGTGATGGTGAACACGCTCATACGGTAGAAGAGGTCCTCCCGGAACGTCCCGGCGTCCACCAGCTCCTGGAGATTCCGGTTGGTGGCGGCCACCAGACGCACGTCCACGGCCACCGGCTTTTCCGGGCCCCCGGGGCGGATCCCCCGCTCCTGCAGGAGCCGCAGCAGGCTCCCCTGGATCTGGGGGGAGATGGTGGCGATCTCGTCGAGGAACAGGGTGCCCCCGCGGGCGGCTTCGGCCAGGCCTTTGCGGTCCTTCACCGCGCCGGTGAACGCGCCCCGGACGTGGCCGAAGAGCTCCGACTCCAGGAGGGACTCGGCCAGCGACGCGCAATCCGCGACCACGAAGGGCCCGTCCTTGCGCGCGCTGTTGTAGTGGATGGCGCGGGCGATGACGTCCTTTCCGGGGCCGGTCTCGCCGGTGATGAGGACCGTGGAGTTGGTGGGGGCCACGCGGGAGACGAGCTGCATGACCTTCCTCATGGGGGGCGACGAGCAGATCACGTTTCCGATGCGGTGGCGCGTCTCCAGCTCCGAGCGGAGACGGCGGGTCAGGTCCACGAGGTGCTTGCGCTCCAGCGCGCGTGCCGTGGCCACGAGGAGCTGGGGAGGGCTCACCGGCTTCTCGAGGTAGTCGAAGGCGCCCAGCTTGATGGCTTCCACCGCGGTCTCGATGGTGGCGTACCCCGTGATGATGAGCACCTCGGTCTCGGGCGAGACGTCGCGGGCGGCCTTGAGAAGCTCGATCCCGTCCATCTCGGGCATCTTGATGTCGAGCAGGAGCAGGTCGAAGTGTTCCTTCCTGAGGAGCTCGAGCCCTCCCCGCGACGACGTGGAGGTGGAAACGTCGTACCCCTCCTCGCTCAGGACCCTTCGGATGCTCTCGCACACGACCTGTTCGTCGTCCACGGTGAGCACCCGCGGGGGGGTGGTCCAGCTCCTCACGTCATCCATGTCGGACATCTCGCTCTACGCCTGTGCAGGAGGGACAGGAACCGGAAGGAGGACGGTGAACGTGGTGCCGGTCGCGCCGTCGCTGGCCACGGTGATCGTCCCCCGGTAGCTCCGGATGATCCCCATGGAGACGGACAGGCCCAACCCGGAGCCCTTCCCCACGGCTTTGGTGGTGAAGAACGGGTCGAACACCTTGGCCAGGAACTCGGGCGGGATCCCGGTCCCGGTGTCCGTGACGGAGGTCCGCACGAGGTGGGTCCCCAGGTGGGGCGGGAGGTTCTCCCGCTCGAATTCCCGGCGGGGCACCACGTCGGCCCGGACCGTGAGCTCGCCGCCCTCGGGCATCGCGTGCACCGCGTTCAGGACCAGGTTCACGAACACCTGCATGAGCTGGACCCCGTTGGCCTCCACGGGGGGCAGGTCCTCGGGGAGGTCCAGGTGCACCCGGATGCGTCCGTTCTGGATCTCCACCTTGATGAGGTCGAGCGCGCCCTCCACGGCCCGAGAGATCCGGCACGGCTCGGCCGTCGGCTTCTGGGACTGCTTGCGGGAGTAATCGAGGAGCTGCCGGATGATCCCCGCGCAGCGGTTGGCCTCCCGCTCGATCATCTGGAGGTCCTCGTGCGCCGGCGAGTCCTGGGGAACCGACTTCTTCACCAGGTGGGTGAAGGTGATGATCGCCATGAGCGGGCTGTTCAGCTCGTGGGCGATCCCGGCCGCCACCAGGCCCACCGAGGAGAGCTTCTCGGCCTGCAATACCTGGAACTGGGCCTCCTGCAGGGCGCGTGCCTTCTCCGAGACGGTGTCCTCGAGGGTGGCGGCCCACCCCTCCAGCTCAGCCCGGGAGCTGTTGAGGCTCTCCACCATCTCGTTGAAGGAGGTGGCCAGGATCCCGATCTCCCGGGCGGCTCCCCGCGGGAGCTCGACCCCCGGCGTGCCGTGAGCCACGCGGCGGGTGGCGGCGATGACCGTATCCAGGGGTCTGCGCACGGCCCGGGTGATGATCATGTAGAGCCCCCCCGTGATGGCCGCCACGGCGAGGAGGGAGAACAGGAGCGCGTTCAGCGTGGCACGGGCGAGGCGTTCCTCAGCGGGCTCCAGGGACAGCGCCACGTCCAGGACCCCGAGGACGCTCTGGAAGCGCGGGGAGGAGTGGCACTGGGACCCCTGGCATCCCTCCCGGTTCGGGATCACCCGCATGGTGGCCAGGACGCTGTTTCCCTCGGCGTCCCGGTACAGTCGGGAGCGGTTCTGGGGGTCGAGGTCCCTGGTCGGGGTGGGCCCCGAGTGGCACTGCACGCAGGCTTCCGCCTGGACATCCACCACCGTGCCCACCTCTTCGGACCGGGAGGAGAAGGTGATCTTCCCCTCCTTGTTGAAGATCCGGATACTCTCGATGCCCTCCTGCTCCCCCACCGAGTTGACCATGTCGCGGAGGGCGTCGCGCTCGTTGGCGCGCATCTCGTGCGCGAGCGTGAGGAGGATCGTCTCGGCGATGGCCTCCGAGCCCAGCACGGCCTCCTCGAGGGCGTTCTCACGCTGTGACCGGATCAGGATATACGAGAGCGCCGCGACGCTGACCAGGGCGAAGAAGCCAGCGGGGAGAGCGATGCGGCTGCCGAGCGTGCGAAAGGGCACGTGATCCTCCCGGGGAGGGAGGCAGGGGAGGGGCCGCCTCTCCTGTAACCTCCCACATGGGGGAGTGGTGTCAAGTCGGAGAACGCCCGCGCTGGCGGCGGGAGACTTCGCAGCGTGTCACCAGGGGCTGATCAGTCCCCGACCTCACCCCGGTCCAGGATCCTCTTGTAGCTGGCCAGGTGGCCGAGGGCTTCCGCCTTGCGTCCCGCCACCTCGTGGAGCCGCGAGAGGTTGAAGTGGGCCACCGCCAGGTCGGGGTCCAGGCGGAGCGCCGCCCGGTACGCATCCGCGGCCGCGGCGGGGCGGCCCAGATCTTCCAGCGCCACCCCCAGGTTGTAGGAGGCCCTCGCGCTCGACGGATCGGCGGCGAGGGCAGCCCGATAGTGGCTCTCGGCCTCGGACAGCGCCCCCTCTTCGTGGAGGAGGCGGCCGAGATTCAGGTGGGCCTCGGCGTGGCCCGGGTCCCGGGCCAGGACCTCCCGGTACGCCGCTACGGCCTGGCCGGGGTCGGCCGCCTCGAGGTCCAGGGCGGCGTCGTACCCGTCGTCCGCGAGGGCCGGGGGTGGTGTGGTGGCGCGGGGGCCATGCGGGCCTTCAAGCCCGAGCTGGAGCTGGCCGGTGTCCGGCTCCCAGGAGCGGGTGGCCTCTCGAACCAGGACGCGGCCTCCCAGGGCCGAGAGAGGGACCGCGCTCAGGGGGCGCCCGGGGGGAAGCTGGGCGCGCAGCGCTTCCAGCGTCTGCTTGACCCGGCGGGCCGGGACCTCTGCGTCCAGCAGCTTACGCGCGGAGCGGAGCACCGCGATGTCCTGGAAGGAGAAGACGTAGGTACCGCGCGGATCGCGCTGGGGAGAGAGGAGCCCGGACCGCGCCCACGCCAGGATGGTGGCGGTGGGAAGCCCCAGGACCTCCGACACCTCCCGCGTGGAGTAGCCGGCAGTCCCCGGGGGAGCCGGAGGGCCGTCAGCCGGACGCGGTCTTTCTGCGTGCGGGCTTCTTGGCTTCCGACGACTGGGCTTCGGCGGTCTTCCTTCCGGCACGGGTAGCTGGCTTCCGCTCGCTCTCGCCCTCGGCCAGGGAGGCCTTGAGGGCGGCCATGAGGTCGATGATCTGGGTCTTGGACTCTTCCACGGGGGCGGCGGTGATCTCCTGCCCCTCCACCTTGCGCTGGATCAGCTCCAGGGTCTTCTCGTAGACCTCATCGCGGTAGGCCGCCGCGTCGAAACGGTCGGACGCGGCCTGGTCGATCAGCTGCATGGCCAGCTTCAGCTCGGACTCGTTGACCTCGCCCTCCTCGAGCGGGACCTCCGCGAAGGGCCGGAGCTCCTCCGCGTAGAAGAGCTGCTCCAGGAGGAGCCCCTCCTCGTGGGGGCGAACCATGACCAGGTACTCCTTGCCCCGGGTGGCCTGCTTGGCGATGGCCACCCGGCCCGTCTTCCGGAGCGCCGCGGCGAGGAGCCGGTACGCCCGAGCGCCGCCTTTGTCGGGGCCCAGGAAGTACGCCTTGTGGAAGTAGAGGCGGTCCACCTGCTCGGCGGGCACGAACGACACGATGTCGATGGAGTCGGACTTGGGCGCCTCCACCACCTTCAGCTCGTCCTCGTCGAAGAGGACGAACTGCCCCTTGGCGAACTCGTACCCCTTCAGCATGTCCTCCCGTGGAACCAGCACGTCGTGGGTGGGGCACACGTACTGCTGCTTGACCCTCGTCCCACAGTCCTTGTGGACCATGTTGAACGAGATCTTCCGGGCCGACTCGCCGGTGGAGTACAGCTTCACCGGCAGGGACACGAGCCCGAAGGCGATGGTCGAGGTTCCGATGGCGTGCGCGGACATGGTTGGAAAACATATGTTCAGCCGCGTGGGGGTGCAACGAAAAAACGACAGCGGGCCGCCGGGGAAGACCCCGGCGGCCCGCGCCTTCGAGCGCCTGCGACCCGAGTGGCGTCAGGCGTTGCGGTTCATGCAGATCGTGACCCCGACCCCGATGTTGGGATTGTTCTGCTCGGCCTGCGGCACGGGCGTGGTCACGTCCGCCCCGTAGTTCCCGCCCTTGTGCCACGCGCCGGTGGGGTAGACGGCGGTCACGGGCTTCCCGTACTGCCGGACCAGGCGCCGCAGGTCGCCCTGGCGGTACCCGCGTCCATACTGCCAGAAGGCGCGCTCCCGGAAGAGCTGCGCCAGCCTGGCATCGGCGGTGCCGGCGTCCGTCAGGAGCGCGAGCCCCGTCTTCGTCGCGCGGGCCGCGTTCAGCGTGGCCAGCGCGCCCGCCGCGTTGCCGGCCTTGAGCTGCGCCTCGGCCTCGATCATGCGTGCGTCCACGCCCTGCATGAGCGGGATGTTGATGTCGCGCGCCGTCCAGATCATCAGGACGTTGAAGGGGCCGGTCAGGTCGTCTTTCACCGTGTTCGTGACGCCGATGGCCTTGCACGCCGCGTCGCCCCCGGTGCACACCGGCACCCGGGGATCCTTGGCCGTGACGAAGTCCATCCCGTTCGTTCCCTCCTTTTCACTCACGCTGTAGCGGCGGGAGTTGAGATTCCAAGCCCAGTATTGGTTCTGGTACGTGGTCTGGGACTGGTAGTTGAGGTACTGGAACGTCGTGGGGATCCCCGCCACCGCCGTCGCCGCCTCGGCTTGGCGGTTCAGGTTCGCGAGGATCCGCCCCTTCGTGAGCGCGAGCGCGTTGCGCACCCGCACGTCGTTGGTCGTTGAGCCGGTGACGGTGGTCAGGCCCTCGTTGACGAGCGTGAGCGCGCGCTCGAACGCCGCCTGCGTGGTCATGGGGTTGCCGTACTCCTCACGGCCCTCCACCACGTCGCTGATGACCAGCCCGTCGCAGAGGACTTCCGCCATCAGGTTGATCACGTAGGCCTGGACCATGAACATCTCGCCCACCTGCCACCCCGGGGCGGCGGTGTTGTACTTGCGGATCAGCTCCACGGCCTGCTCGGCCGAGAGCCGCGCCCTTTGGACCGCGCGGTAGGCCCCAAGGAGGTACGAGTTCTCGGGAATGACGATCCGCTGGTCCCACTGCTGGCGGTCGATGAACGAGTCCCCGTTGATCCACTCGTCAGAGAAGAGGCCTCCCAGGAAGATGTAGCTCTCGGAACCCGTCGTGGCGTTGTTGAAGCGGGACAGCGCCCCCAGCCGGACGGCTTCCGCCCCGGCCTGGGACTGCACGTTGCCGGGGTTGATGATGTCCGGATCCTCCACCTCGAGGATCTCGGAAGGGGCGCATGCGAACATGGCCAGGCTCAAGCCGGCGGTCATCGCGAGCGATGCGACCGATGCCGCCCGACCTCTGGTATGTGAAGTCATGGTAGGCGTCATCCTAGAAGCCGAGGGACAGACGGAAGGAGTAGTACGTGGGGGGTCCGAACGCCTGGAAGGACGAGGGCGCGTCGCCCGTCGTGCCGAAGGCCTCGGGGTCGACGCCGGTGTACTTGGTCCAGAGGATCCCCAGGTTCCGTGCGGCCAGAGTGACCGAGAGGGTACGTCCCCCGAGGATGCCGCCCGCGAAGTCGTTGGGCGGTGACAGCGTGAGAGACAGCTCGCGGAAGCGAATGAAGTCACCTTCCTCCAGGAAGCCCTGCACGGAGCGGCTCGGGTGCTCGCGCACCATGACCGTCCGGGCCTGCTCGAACAGCGACGACTCCGGGTTGATGAGCCCCGAGCAGTTGAAGCGGCTCGCGCACCGGATGCGCTCGGTGTTGTTGTAGATCAGGTGCCCGCCCTTGTAGTCGACCATGCCGTCCAAGCGGACCTTACCGTCCCACAGGGACAGGCTGTTGGTGAACGCGCCCTCGATCTTGGGCATCGAACGCCCGCTGTACTGGGCCGTGTCGCTCACGGTGATCTCGGACTTCGTGGCGTCGGCGTTGTACGTGATGATCCCGTTCCCGTCCTTGTCCTCATAGCCGAGCAGCCGGCGGGACCACCAACCGTTGAGAGGGTACCCCTCACGCTGCTGGAGCGTGGAGCTGCTGACGATGTTCGGCAGGCCGCCCAGGCTGACCAGCTCGTTCTCGTTCGTGGAAGCGTTCAGCGTCGCCGTCCACTCCGCGAGATCGTTCTGCAGGATGCGCACGTCGATGAGCGCCTCGATCCCCTTGTTGCTCACCTCGCCCAGGTTCTCCAGGCGGGAATTCGCCGCGCCCAGGGACGGCGGCAGGATGCGGCTGATGAGCGCGTCCTTCGAGGACTTCGCGTAGTAGGTGAGCTCCGCGGAGAGGCGGTTGCTGAACAGGGAGGCGTCGAGGCCCACCTCGATCTCGGTGGAGCGCTCTGGCTTCAGCTGGGCGTTGCCGGACGTGGTGAAGACCAGGCCGGATTGCTCGCCGCTCTCGCCCAGGACCTGCGTGGTCGAGTAGTACTGCACGGCATCGATGGTCCCGGGCTGGACGCCCGACGCGCCGTACGCCGAGCGCAGGCGGAGCTGGTTCATCCACCCCGGCGTGGGGAAGAAGGGCTCGTCGGATAGCACCCACGAGACCGAGAGCTTCGGGTAGAACACGGTCTTGAAGTCGGCGCCGAACGCGCTGTTGCGGTCGGAGCGCACCGCGGCGTTGACGAACAGCCGGTCGCGGTACGAGATCCTCTGCTCCACGTACGCGCCCAGCGTGCGGCTCTCGCTGGTGCCTTCGCTGGCGCTCTTCGTCGCCGCGGCGGTGACCGTCTGCGCCCCGGGGGGAAGCGTGCTTCCGAGGGTGTAGTTGGCGTCGAAGACGTTCCGGTAGTACTGGACGCCGACCGAGGTCTGTGACTCGGTCTCGTCGTTGATGCGCCGCGTGGCTGCCCCGCCGAAGTCCAGCGTGTAGATGAAGAAGCTCGTGCGGTTGTCTTCCTTGAAACCCAACTTGTCGGTGGTGAGGGCGCACTGAGAGAACCGGCAGGTCTGCGTGTCCACCCGGTTGCTGTAGTCGAGGCCGAAGTTGCCCCGAAACGCCAGCCAAGGCTCGGGGCGCCAGTTGGCGCTCACCGAGTTGATCATGCGCTCGATGGCCTGGTTGGTCACGGTCTGGTACACGTTCCGCGGCGTGAACTCGCGCCACCCG